>Ga0335084_10008566_pt1 | contig 10199 bp, 6 predicted proteins | sample Lox_Sample_44_FD_206721 | JGI IMG/M metagenome (GOLD analysis project Ga0335084, IMG submission 206721) | Soil microbial communities from Loxahatchee National Wildlife Refuge, Florida, United States - Lox_Sample_4.4 | ecosystem: Environmental > Terrestrial > Soil > Wetlands | place: USA: Florida... | reverse complement strand
ACGGGAGCTCGTCATCAGTCGTGCGGAGGACGGCCAGGAGATCGCGCGACTTCCTTGCGAGCAGTGCCGCCTGTTCGAGCTCTCCGACGACGGATCTCGTGTGGTGGGCCTCAACGGCGAGCGACGGCGAGTCTGGGACGTCCATGGACCTTCGCTCGTCCGTGAAGAGCCAACCGGGGGCGCCTCCGGCACCTCCCCGGCGCAGCTGTCCTCCGCTGGCGATCGACTGGGATGGCTGGAGTCAGGCAGCTTCGTCCTGCAGGAGGTGTCCAGCGGAAGGCGCACGCGGCTCGCCTTGCCGGAACCTGGCGACACCGCCCGGATCAGCTGGGATGACACGCGGGTCGCCATTGCCTGGCCCGGGGCGGTCGGCGTGTGGACGGTGCCCGACCTCCAGCGGGTGTGGATTGCCCCGAACCCCTCGTCGGTGGGCGTCAGCCTGAGCTGGTCGGCGGACGGCGCGATGGTCAACGTCGCCCTGGAGGGGTCGGGAGCGATGCTGCTGGACGCACGCACCGGTGAGACCGTGGCCCGCATCGTCGAGAGCCGCTCGGGTGGCGGAGCGTCTCAGGTGAACGTCCTGCCGACGCTGAGGTATCGGCTCACGCGCGACGCGAATTCGTGGGCCCTTGCTCCACTGCCCCGACCGGAGACCGGCACTCCGGCGGAGAGCCTGCGCCGGGCGCTGGCCGAGGGGGGGTTCCAGCTCCGCGGCGTCGAGCTGGAAGTCGTCTCGCGCTGACGGATGCACGACGAGACTCCTGCATGCGAGGTCAGCGGCGGAGCTTGCCGGGCTGGGTCCCGTCCCGGGAGCGGAACTACCTCCTGACCGGGGCGAGCTCGCCGCGCAGGTAGGCGCGGAGTGCCCCGATGGCGATCGGAACCGCGCCGAGGAGGATGAACACTCCGTCGCCCACCAGCCGTGCCCACTCGAGCGTATGGAACAGGCCGGCCATCGTGTACTGCAGCTGCCGCGCGTGCCAGTAGCCGTTGGAGATCACGTCCCAGAGCTGGAGCACCCCGGCCGGGAAGAGGTCGAGGAGGATCATCAGCCCCAGGCCGGCGTTGAGGCCCCAGAAGCCCAGGCGGACGTAGCGCTCGGTCCTCTTCCACGCCACGTCGCTCTGGAGGGCCCGGAGGACGAACACCAGGATGCCGAGCGCCAGCATCCCGAACACCCCGAACATCGCCGCGTGACCATGGTTGGTGGTCAGGACGGTGCCCATCTCGAAGTACGAGATGATCGGAGTGTTGATCAGGAATCCGAACACCCCTGCGCCGACGAAGTTCCACACCCCCACCGCGACCAGGAAGTAGATCGCCCATCGCTGCTTGGAGGCCGCGCCCGGACCGGTGGCGGCGCGCCGGACGAAGCCCGACGCGTCCAGGGTCAGCAGCGTCAGCGGGACGACCTCCAGGGCGGAGAAGCACGCGGCCAGACCCATGTTCAGCGTGCTCTGCCCGGTGAAGTACCAGTGGTGCCCGATGCCGATGATGCCTCCGCTCAGAAAGAGGATGGCATCCAGGTAGACCACCCGGGTCGCGGTGCGCCGGCCCACGATGCCGAGGTGCAGGAAGATGATCGCCACCATCACCGTGGCGAAGAGCTCGAAGAACCCCTCGACCCAGAGGTGGATGATCCAGAAGCGCCAGTTGTCGATGACCGCGAAGTTGGTGTGTGGGCCGTAGAAGACGGCCGGCAGATAGAAGAGCGGGATCGCCGCCGCGCCGTAGAGGAAGAGCGCGGCGAGCTCGGTCTTCCCCTCCTTGCGGATGGTCGGGCGGAGCGCACGGAACATGAGCACCAGCCAGAGGACCAGCCCGGCCGCGAGCAGGAACTGCCAGAAGCGGCCCAGCTCCAGGTACTCCGAGCCCTGGTGACCGAACCAGAACCAGAGCCGGTCCAGCCGCCCGGTGAGGCCGAGGAACTCGCCGGCCATGCTGCCGCCGACGACCACCACCAGCGCCCAGAACAGGACGTCCACCCCCAGCTTCTGTCCCCGTGGCTCGCCTTCGCCCACCCAGGGCGCGAGGAAGAGGCCGCCCGCCACCCAGGCGGTGGCGATCCAGAAGATGGTGAGCTGCAGGTGGTAGGTGCGCGCGAGGTTGTAGGGCATCCAGCGGACGATCGCCTCGAGGCCGTAGAAGGAGAACGGTTCGCAGCGGTAGTGCGCCAGCGCCCCACCGAAGAGGACCTGGAGCAGAAAGAGCGCGGCCACCACCGCGAAGTACTTCCCGGTGGCCCGCTGGCTGGGGGTGAGCGGACGGGAGACGATCGCCGGCAGGAAGCCCGGGGCATCGTCCGGGTGACCTTCCCATCCCAGGAAGTGGTACCGGCCGAAGATCAGGAGGAGCAGCCCCAGACCCGCGAGCAGCACCACCAGGCTGATGGCGCTCCAGATGTACGCCTGGGTCGACGGCCCGTTCCCGGCCTCGGGGTCGTATGGCCAGTTGTTGGTGTACGTGTCGGCCTGGCCCGGTCGATTGGTCACCGTGGCCCAGGTGGCCCAGCTGAAGTACGCCGCGAGCAGCCGGATTTCCGCCCCGCTCCCGACGGAACCTTCCGGCAGTCCCGGGGCCAGCCCCGGCCGGGTGAAGTAGTCCTCCCAGTAAGCCTCCAGCCTGCGGTTGGCCTCGACCTCCGCGGCGGAGAAGGTCAGGGTTCCCGTGCCCGGGTCGAAGCGGTTGGTCTTGAGATCGCGGCGGACGGCGGTCTCGATCACCCCTCTTTGCTCGGCCGGCAGCGAATCGAAGGGCTGGCCGAATCTCGCACTGGCCTCGAGCTGGCGGAGCACCTGGACCTCCTGGTGGAGGTGCTCGGCCGTGTAGTCGGGCCCGAGGTAGGCACCGTGGCCCCAGAGCGTCCCGTGATCCATCAACCCGCGCTTGAGGAAGATTTCCTGTCCTCGCTCGATGTCCTGGCCCGTGAACACCACCTTGCCGGCCGGGTCCACCACGCGAGCGGGGATGGGGGGCGCGTTCTTGTAGGTGAGCGCGGTGACGACGCCAAGCACCGAGAACCCGAAGATCATCACCAGGATCACGCCATGCCGCCACCAGGGAGACAGCGGCCGTTCCGGGGCCACCGGCCGTCGCTCTGCCGGGACCGGCTCGGAGCGATCTTCCATCGGGTACGCTCGGGTCATCGCTTGCCTCGCTAGGTTGGGGCTTCGGGGGGACGTCTTACCCGGCTCGGCGGCGCCTGGGCTGGACGAACTCGGCCGGGGGCTCGTCGATATCGGGATCGCCGGTTCTCGCGACCCACGTGCCATCCGACTTCTCCCGGAACAGACGGCTCACCGCGCCCCAGGCCATCCGGCGCGCATGCTCCACGTCCTCGAACTCCTCGAGGCAGCGGTTGTAGGCGCCCCGGAACACTTCCTGCGCCTGCGGCGGCAGGCGATTCTTGACCGAGGCCGGAAGCTCCGCGTTGGTCGCGAACGGCCCGTAGGGGTTGCCGGCAGAGATCTCGTGCGTCATCCACCCTTGGGACGGAACCAGGGGGTGCAGTGTTTCCGAGACGCCTGATCGCGGTGCGGCTGGCCATGGGACCACCTCCCAGAAACACTCTTGCCGCGCATCGCCACTCATCGGCGTGTGGCCAGAACGACCTTCATCAGAACGCGCGACCGCTGGACGTGCCGACTGCAGCTCGGCGCGCTGCGCCACCTTCGACGAGCTCCAGCGAGCTGAGAGGGGAGTCCTGGCGCGACTCTGCTCCGCCGCGGGCTCCCTCGCCGTACTGGGGTACGTCTGCATCGCGACAGGAAGCACTGCGACCACCCTCGCGATCTACATCCTGTCGGTCGCCGCCGCGGCGCTCACCTTGAGAGCGATGGGGTGGCACCTGCTGCCCGCGCTACCACGGGCCGTGGGGAACACCCGTGGTTGGCTCGGAAGGCGCCTTCGCCATGGCGGATGACGTTACCCCTCGCACCCGCCAGGGGTGGCCCGAGCGAGTGCTACGGCCCTTTGCCGAGGTTCGGGCGGGTGAGGCGGTCACCGCCCTGGTCCTCGCCGGCACGCTGTTCCTGTTGCTCACCGCCTATTACCTTCTGAAGGTCATCCGCGAGCCGCTGATCCTCATGTCCGGCGGGGCAGAGGTGAAGGCATACGCCGCGGCAGGGCAGGCGTTGCTGCTGCTCCCCGTCCTGAGGCTTCACGGAGCCGTCGCCCGGCGAGTCGGGCGGCTGGCGCTGATCGCGACCGTCCTGCTCTTCGTGGCCACGACCCTCCTCGCCTTCGCCGGGCTGCTGTGGGCCAGGGTGTCCATCGGGATCGCCTTCTATCTGTGGGTGGGAACGTTCAACTACCTCCTCGTCGCGACCTTCTGGAGCTTCGCCAACGACGTCTACACGCCCGAGCAGGGCAAGCGGCTCTTTGCGATCGTCGGTCTGGGAAGCTCGATGGGCGCGCTGGCCGGCGCAGCCCTCGCCGGCTGGCTCCTGAAGCATCTCTCTCCGCTCGCCCTGATGCTCATCGCGGCCGGAATCCTCGCCGGCGCCGTGATCTCGTTCGGCTGGCTCGATCATCGCAATGGCCGACGACCCCCCACAGCGGGACAGAAGCCCGTGCGGTCCGAGCCGCTCACTGGCCCGGGCGGTTTCCAGGCGCTGCTGCAGGACCGCTACCTGCTGCTCGTCGCCCTGCTCACGCTCCTGGCGAACTGGGTGCTGAACTCCAGCGAGTACGTCCTCGACAAGACGCTCCTCGATCTCGCGCACGGCGTGGCCGACCCGGTGCGCTTCGTCGGTCAGTTCAAGGCGACGTACTTCTGGTGGGTGAACCTGGTCGGGGTCGTCGGCCAGCTCTTCATCGTCTCACGGGTGCTGAAGCACCTCGGCGTCGGCGGGGCGCTGCTCCTGCTCCCGATCGTCTCGCTGCTCGGAGCCTCGGCGATGCTGCTCCTCCCGGCGCTCGGGCTTATCCGGGTCGCCAAGATCGTCGAGAAGGGTACAGACTACTCGGTCCAGACCACCGGACTGAACGCCCTCTACCTCGTGGTCTCCCGCGACGCGAAGTACAAGGCGAAAGCAGTCATCGACACGTTCGTCGTTCGCGCCGGAGACGTGTGTGCTGCGGCGGCGATCTGGATCGGGGCTCATCACGGATTTCCCGCCCGGGGCTTCGCCGCGGTGAACCTCGTGCTCTCCGTCGTCTGGTTCACCGTCGCCCTGCGGGTGCGCGCGCTGCACCGGTCGCGGAGTGGTGAACCCGCGTCGTCGGTCGAGCACCGAGCACCGGCCGTCGCCTCGGCGTGCGCGGCGGTGGCGTGAGCTCGGGCCGAGCGCAGTGCCGTCGAGGTACGCCAGGAAGTACTGGCCATCCGCACGATGCTCTCGCTGTCGGAGCTCGCCCTGCTGTCCGCGGCTTGCGGCGAGCGGCGACAACCGGAAACACCGACGTTGCATGTAACCAACTCGTTGGTTAAATAGTCTCCAGATGGCACGGCACCGAAAGACTCCCCGCCCCAGAGACGCATCCGCGACGCGGGAGGCGCTCCTCGATGCGGCAACCCTGGTGTTTGCCGGGCAGGGCTTCGCCGGGGCGCGGGTGGACGAGATCGCCGCGCGCGCCGGGGTGAACAAGGCGCTGATCTACGCCTACTACGGGGACAAGACGGGCATCTACCGCGCCGTCCTCACTGCTCACCTGCACGAGTTCGCCGACCCGGCCTTCTCCAAGGCGTTCGCCGCCGAAGCCGGACCGCGGCGAGCCCTGGAGGACATCGTCCGGCGGTGGTTCCGGTTGCTGATCAGGGATCGTCCGTTCGCCCGCCTCCTGGCCTGGGACCTGCTCTCGAACGGCAAGGGCGGCCGGGACATCATCCTGGAGAGCTCCGGCCCTATGCTCGAGCTCATCTCCGAGCTGGTGGACCGGGGGCGTGCCACGGGGGAACTGCGGGCCAGCGCCGACCCCGAGCTCTTCCGCTCGGTACTGTTCTCGATCGGTCTGGGTTACGTGCTCCAGCACTCGGCGATGACCCTGGCCCGGGAACGGAGCGGGCAGTCCCGCACCGACGAGCAGTTCGTCGAGTACCTCTGCCGCATGCTCCTGGCCCCCGAGTGCGAACCCGAGCGGCGCACGGCCTGACACGGAGCTCTCGCCAAGAGCTCCAGGTCCCTCGCTGGTGTCACTCCGCAACACCGCTCGTGCGCCCGGCGCGTGGCTCCGAGCCCCTGCCCTGCCCGGACCGCTTCCGTTCCGGGCTGCCCCTGCCTGCGTGCGCACTCCGATCCCATCCGCATCGGCAAGTCCCTGGAATCACGGCCTCTCGAGGGCGCACGAGCAGGTCCTCTTGACATCCGGACTCGACCTAACTAACTAGTTACTTCGTCATAACTAAACGGTTAGTTCTGCCGAGTTGGGAGGTCATCCGTGTTTCGAGTTTCCTTGTTCGCCGCCACGGCCGCACTGGTGGTGGTGGCGACGTCGCTTCCGGCCCGCGCGGGCGAGGGGACCGGGCCGCTTCTCCGGCTCGACGAGGCTGTCTCCATCGCCTCTCGGCAGAATCACGGGCTCGCCGCCAGCGGGCTCGAGCTGGAGAAGCTGGACGAGCGTCACGCCGCCGGGGTCACCCGGCGCTTCCCCGCCTTCAAGTTCGACGCGCTCGGCAACCGCCTTCTCAAGTCGCTGGACTTCCCCTTCAACCAGGGCGTGTTCGGGACGTTCCCGGGCATCGGTCCGGTCCCGGCCACCGACACCTCGGTCAGCGTCCCGACCGGCTTCTCCGGAACGATCTCCGCGAGCATCGCCCAGCCGCTCATCCAGCAGTACCGGATCGGCCTGAACCTCGAGTCCATCCGGCTGGACCACGCCATGGCCCAGGAGGACCTGAGGAAGGACCGGCAGCGGGTCACCGCCGAGGTCAAGTCCTCGTACTACCGGGTCTCCGCCGTCGAGGCCGGGGTCGTCGCGCTGCGCGATCTGGTGAAGGCCATCGAGGACCTGGACGGGCTCACCGGGCGATACCTCGCCGAGGGGAAGGTCCTCCGCTCGCAGGCGCTGGAGGTCAAGGCCCGGCTGGCCCGGGAGCGCTTCAGCCTCTCCGGCTCGGAGAGCGAGCTGGCCACCCAGCACGAGCAGCTGAACCAGCTGCTCGGCCGTGACGTCCGGACGCCCTTCCGCGTCTCCGACCCGTCGCAGCTGGTGACCCAGGCTCCGAGCATCTCGCTCGAGGACGCCCGGCAGCGCGCGGTGGAGAACCGCCCCGAGATCCGCAGGGTCGGGCTGCAGATCGAGCAGGCCGAGAACGCCCGGCGAACGGCCAACTCGATGTGGATCCCCGATCTCACCCTGCTGGGGACCTACAACCGGAACTTCAATTACCAGGTGCTCCCCAAGGAGTTCTTCTCCGTCGGGCTGTTGCTCAGCTGGGAACCGTGGGACTGGGGCCGGCGAGGTCACGAGGCGTACGAGCAGAAGCTGGCCGCCGACAAGGCCCGGCAGAGCAAGAAGGAGTCGGAGGAGCAGGTCACCGTCGACGTGGGCCAGCGCTGGCGCGCGGTGAAGGACGCGGCGAGCAGGTTCGCGGCCGCCCAGCTCTCCGAGGAGGCCGCCCGGGCGTACCTGAGCGATCTCCAGAACAAGTATCGCGAGGACGCGACGCTGCTGAACGACGTCCTCGAGGCCGAGGCGCGGCTGTCCCGCGCACGGCATGACTTCACCGATGCGCTCGCCAGCTACTGGTCGGCGACCGCTGAGCTCGAGAGGACCATTGGCGATGAGAACTCGTGACCTGATTGTGGTGGCGGCGTGCATCCTGGGCAGTGCCTGCTCGTCGAAGGCCCCGCCCAAGCCCGCCCCGGCGGTCCGGGTGGAGGTCGTCGGAGCCGGCAAGGCGATGGGCAGCCCGGACACCTACTCGGCCTTCGCCCAGGCCAAGGAGACCATCCCGCTCGCCTTCCGCAACCCCGGCTACGTGGTGGACCTCCTCCAGGTGAAGACCCCGGACGGGCACACCCGGGCCGTCGGCGAGGGTGACCGCCTCCACAAGGGAGAGGTCATCGCCCGGCTGCGCGAGGCCGAGTTCCGCGACCGGGTGGGACAGGCCACCGGGCAGGTCGCGGCCGCCCGGGCCGCGGCGGAGAAGGCCCGGCTCGACTTCGAGCGGGCCCAGCGACTCTTCGCGACCCAGAGCATCACCCGGCCCGAGATGGAGACCGCGACCGCCCAGCGTGACGGCACCCGGGCCCAGCTCGCGGCCGCCGAGGCGCTGCTGGCCGAGGCGCAGGTGGGCCTCCGCGACACCGCCCTGGTGGTTCCCGTCGACGCCGACGTGATGAAGAAGAGCGTCGAGCCGGGTGCGTTCACCGGACCGGGGATGCCGGCCTTCATCGTCGGCAACGTCAGCAGCGTCAAGGTCGTCCTCGGGCTGCCGGACGTCGCCCTCCACGACGTGAAGCCCTGGCAGGAGGTGACGGTCACCACCGACGCGCTCCCCGGCAAGACCTTCACCGCAAAGGTGAGCCGGATCGCGGCGGTCGCCGATCCGGTCACGCGCAACTTCGACGTGGAGGTGGAGATCCCCAACCCCGACCGGCTCTGGAAGCCGGGGATGATCGCCGCGGTCGAGCTGAAGGCCGGGACCGGCCATGGGCCCATCCCGCTCCTGCCGCTCACCGCCTTCGTCCCCAGCCCGAAGAGCAGGGAGCAGTTCGCGGTGCTGATCGTCGACGGCGCGGGTGACCGCGCCCGGGCCAAGGTCCGGGACGTCCAGCTCGGGAACGTGGTCGGGAACCGCGTCGCGGTCGTCGAGGGGCTGAACAAGGGCGAGCAGGTCATCACCACCGGTGCGGGCATCGTCAAGGACGGTGAACGGATCGAGGTCCTCCCCCAGGAGCAGCCGTGAACGATCTCAATCCAACGCAGATGAAGGGCTTCAACCTGGCCCGCTTCTGCGTCCAGCACCGACAGGTTGCCTGGGCCCTCCTGGTCCTCTCCATCGCCGGAGGCATCGCCGGGTACCAGCGGATGCCGAAGCGAAAGGACCCCGACATCCCGGTGCGGATCGCCCTCGCCGTCTGTCCGTGGCCCGGCGTGCCCGCCGACCGGGTGGAGGAGCTCGTCACCCGGAAGATCGAGGAGGCCGCGGCCGGAAACTCCAAGGTCAAGAAGATCGAGAGCACCACCCGCGATGGCGTCTCGGTCGTCCGGGTGCACCTTTACGACGACATCGCCGACACGGTCGAGCAGTTCGCCGACATCGGCACCCGGGTGACCAACATCTCCAACCTGCCGGGCGGAGCAGGCCCGGTGAACTGGGTCAGCGACTTCGGCGACACCGCGACGCTGATGCTCACCGTGGCCAGCCCCAAGGTGGGGGCGACCGAGGTCCGCATCCGGGGCCTCGCCGTCCAGAAGGCCCTGGACGAGGAGCGGGCCGCCGCGCCCGCCGGGGGCCGGGTCGCGGCGATCTTCTGCTTCCCCTCCACCGTGCCGACCACGACCATCGAGCGGCCGCTGGCGATCTTCGCCGGCCAGGCCATGCACGATGGGGTCGCCCGCGAGGCCCATCCGGTCTCGGCCGCCGGCTGCAGCGGGCTGGACTTCGTGACCGACCGGAACGAGGCGCAGATCCGCGAGTACACCGACACCTTCGTCCGTGAGCGCCTCGGGAACGCCGACTGGCACCCGGACGCCTGGCGCCCGGCGTTCATCGCGAACCCGGCCGAGGCACCGGCCCGTCTGGCCGAGGTGGCCGGCGACCTCTACAGCTACCGCGAGCTCGACGACTTCACCCACGAGATCGAGCGGGTGATCAAGAACGTGGAGATCGTCTCCAAGGTCTCCCGGAGCGGCGTGCTGGGCGAGCAGATCTTCATCGACTACGACCAGGACCGGCTGGCCTCCTCGAGGATGCAGCCGTCCAGCATCGCCCAGGCGGTGGCCAGCCGGAACATGACCCTGCCCGGCGGCACCTTCGACGTGACCGGTCGCCACGTGGTCCTCGACCCCAACGTCCGGGACGACAGCTACCGGAACATGCAGGACATGCTCATCGGCAGCAGCACCGGTGGCACGCCGGTGTACCTGCGCGACGTCGCCTCGGTGTCCCGCGGCTACGACAGCCCTCCCCGCTACCTGAACTACTTCTACGCCCCTGACGAGCACGGGCGGTGGGCGAGGAGCCGGGCAATCACCCTCGCCATGATGATGCGCTCCGGCCAGCAGGTCGGCGACTTCGCGGTGCAGGTGGA
>Ga0335084_10008565_pt1 | contig 10201 bp, 7 predicted proteins | sample Lox_Sample_44_FD_206721 | JGI IMG/M metagenome (GOLD analysis project Ga0335084, IMG submission 206721) | Soil microbial communities from Loxahatchee National Wildlife Refuge, Florida, United States - Lox_Sample_4.4 | ecosystem: Environmental > Terrestrial > Soil > Wetlands | place: USA: Florida... | reverse complement strand
CCGTCAACGACAGCGATATGCTGCTCGTTGGGACGGCCAAGCCACAGCGCCTGCGCCGTGCCGACCTGCAGGCCACCCTGGCGGTGCGGCCGATTGCCCGGCAAGACCTGCATGAGCTGGGGTTCGTGGACGGCTACAGCTTGATGGCCATGTATCTCATGCCCAAGGCGGCCTTGCTCAAGATGGCGGGAGAGGCGGACTACAACCTGGATAACTTTCCGCGGCTGGAATTCCTGGCGCCGCGCAATCTGGGACGGGAAACGTCCGAGCTCAACGCCCGTTTGACGCGCGCGTTTGCCGAACCTCCCCCCGTCGAGGACGCCGACCCGGACCGGGACCCGTCCGGCCGCCTCGCCCTGGCTCTCGCCCACGGCTACCGCGCGGTGCGGGACAGCGCCCGGGCGCAGGAATGGGTGGACCGCGCGTTGCAGAAGTCGCCGATGGAACCGCAGGCGCATATACTCCGTGCGCGACTCTTGGCAGAGGACGACCGTGACCACGCGGCGGCCGAAGATCTGCTAAAGGCGGAGAACTCGCCCATCGGGGTGCCGGAGGACGTTGTCGAGGTGGCCAGGACGCTGGATGCGGAGGAGGCCATTCGCGTCCTGCGGACGGTCCGCCAGCGGCATCCACGTTTGGTCGAGGCGCAAGTTGCGCTGGCGGAGGCGCTGCAGCGGGGAGGACAGAATCGCGCGGCCGAGGCGGAGTACCGCGAGCTCGGGCGCGCCTTGCCCACAGACGCCCGCGTGCCCTTTGGCCTGGGCCGCGCCCTCCTCGCGCTGCAGGACTCTACGGCTGCGCTGACTGCCTTCGACGGCGCGGCCAAACTCGGCGAGAGCAGCGGGGAGTTTCACGCCCGGCGAGGCGAGACGCTGATGCGCCTCACCCGGTATGCTGAGGCCGTGGACGCGTACCGCCAGGCACTTCGCTCCAACGTGGAGAACGTCACCTGGCGTCTCAACCTGGGGATTTCGCTAGCCGCGGCGGGGCCGGACGGACGGGTAGAGGCGGAGCAGCGGTTCCGCGAGGTCTTGGCCATGGACTCCGCCAACACCCGCGCCTGGGAAGAACTGCACGCACTTGGGGCACGGTTCTAATGGCGAAGATAGAAAATGCGAGATGAGAAATGGACAATTGAAAAGCGGGCGATTCTGTCCGTTGACCGGTTTTTAATTGTCCATTGTTCACTTTTCACTGCTTCCGAAGTGAGGCTGTGATGGCACACGAACCCATGGAGGACTATCTACGCCGGCGGCTGAAGGTCGAACTGCTCAAGCTGGACCGGATGCAGGCGGTGGCGACGTTTCCTGCGGACCTCCAGGGCCCACCCGAAGCGGGCCACGGCGGAGGGGCCGTCGCGCTCCTCTTCGAGATGGTGCGGATGGTCGCGGGCGAGCGGGGCGGCGAGGCCGTGCTGCCGCGTCCGCTGCGCATCGCGGCCACCCTCCATCGCGAGATCCCGCTGGACACGCCGCTGCGGGCTGAGGTGGCGTCCGAGGGCGGCGTCTGGCGGAGTCGTCTGCTACGTGAGGGGCGGCCGGTCGTGGAAGCCGAGGTTAGCGCATCGACGGAAAGCCTTGCGCCGCCGTCGATGGACCTCCGCCGAGCCTGGGACGGCCCACGCAAGGACGCCTTCGCCGTCCCGGTCTATGAATTCTGTCTGGGGTGTGGCGTGCGGAATCCTCGCGGCGCCCAAGTGCGGTTCGAGTGCGACGATGACTTCGTGTGGAAGACACTCAGACCGCAGGCGCACTTTCGCTGCGAGGACGGCGCCCTCTCCCCGAGTTATCTCATCATTGTCGGCGATGAGCTAGGGTGGTGGATGGGAGCGCTCCGGCAGGGCGAGTGCGGCCTCTCCAGCCGACTCACCGTGTCGCTCGGTGCTAGCATCAAACACGGCGCGCCACTCCTGGCGCTGGGACCGCGGGCGGCGGTGCGGACGTCCGATCCGAAAGGCAGATTCTGGCAGACAGAGGGGCTGATCCTGACGGCCGACTGGCGGCCGGTCGCCGCCGCCGAAGTAGAATTCGCGGGGAGTCGCGCCTTCAGCAAGGTCATGCTGCCGAAATTCATCGTGGACGCGGACGCCACCTCCTTGCGACGCACGTTTCCGCGCTACCAGGACCTGTGGACCGAGTCGACCTGACGTGCAGCGGCCGGGACCGCGCGTCAAAGCCTTCGGGTCGCCCGGTGCGCCGTCTTGTTACTTGGACGAGTCTTCCTCCAGCGGCTTCCGGCCGGCGAACCCCTCCTTGAGGCCGTGCCAGTACCGGATCGAGGGCTCGCCAAGCCGCCAGCACAGGAACACGGTCGTGTCGCCGCGACGATGGAGGAAGTCCACCAGCCCCTGGTCGAGGTCCTTGACCACGCAGCCCCACGATTCGACCTTTTGGATGTCCCCGGCGATCTCTCCGCCCAGTCGTTCGGCCTGGGCTCTGGCCTTGCCGAAGCGCCCTCCAGGCATGCCGCCACCGCTCTTGCCAGCCACGGCGCGAAACTCCTCGATTATCTCCTCATGCTCCCGCAGGGCTTGACGCTTCCCCACCAGTCGTCGCAGGAGGGGTTCGAGATCTGCCACCAGGCCATTGGCTTCGTCGAAGGTGAAGATTTTTGGCGGCATGGATGCATCCTCGCTCACGAGCGACGCGAGTCCGAATCGAAGACGGCGCTCAAGGTTTCCAGGATCGTGCGTGCGGCCAAAACGGCCGTTCGGCGCGAGGCGTCGAAATACGGGCTGACCTCGACCATGTCCATGCCTCGGAGGCGGACCTTCCTTGCGAGGCCTCTGACCAAACGGGCCACATCCGTGAAGGCCAGGCCACCGGGCTCGGCAAATCCTGTCCCCGGCGCGGCCGAAGGATCGAAGGCATCAATATCGATGGTCAAGTACGCATCCCCGGCAAGGTCGACCCACCAGTCGCGGTCCGGCGCATCCTGGACTTGCCTGGTCGTCGCGATCCGGTTGCCCGCCGCCCGCGCCGCGGCGTAATCCTCGCCGCTGGACACAATGCTGCGGATGCCAAGTTGGGTGAGGCTTCGCACCCACGGCATCTCGCGTGCCCGCCGCATGGGACTGGCGTGCGTCTCGCTGGCGCCCCCCAAGCGGTCCACGAAATCCAGATGGGCATCGATCTGCACCAGATGAACCGGCGTGTCCACGAAGGCCCGCAGAATGGCCGGCGTGACGCTGTGGTCGCCGCCCAGACAGACCGGGAAGATTCCGTGGGCGAGCAGGGCGGTCACAGAATCGTGGATGCGCTGGGCGTTCTCGTCCACGCGCGTCGGCACGATAGCGACATCCCCGGCATCGCGAAGCTCCAGTGCCGGAAGCATGGGGCAATCCCGCTCGGGGTCGTAGTAGCCCCGCCCCCGCTTGTAGTACCGAAACTGCGTAGAGGCGTCGCGGATCGCCCTCGGTCCGTAGCGAGCACCCGGGTGTTGGGTGGTGCCCTCGTCGGTCGGGATGCCGAGGATGGCGGCGTGAGGGGCCGGCGCCTCGGTCGCATCGTAGTGGGGGACCATCGCGAAGGTGACAAGGCCGGCAAAGGGCAGACTCACAAAGCCTCCAAGGACGGATACGTCCGCAGATTACGCAGATTGGCCGATTTTACAAACCGGCTCCTTTTTCCGGAAACAATCTGCGCGAATCTGCGAAATCTGCGGATGGATCGGACCCCCCTGCGGGGACTACTTCACCTGTGGCTCCAGGGCCTCGATGTTGTGGGCCGCCGTCGCAGCTTTGGGGTCCTCTGGCGCCGATTGACGGAACAGTCGAAACTGTTCCAGGGCGAGTTGAAGCAACAGGCGCTTCTCCTCCACCCGGCTGAGCTGCGCCTTTTGGATATAGGCGACGCCCAGATGGTAATGCGTGTCGGCCTGCGCCGGCCGAAGCTCGGCGGCTTTCCGGTACGCCGCGACCTTCTCGCTCACCAACGCCTGGATCTTCTCCCCCACGACCACACCCAGATTGTAATAGGCATCGGCGTCGTCCGGTCGGAGCTCTACGGTTCGCCGGAATGCCGCCAGCGCCCGATCCAAGTCTCCGCTGTCCGCGTAGACCAAGCCGAGCTGGAACTGGATCCCCGAGTCGCTCGGCGCAAGGCGCGCCGCCTCGGCGAGGTGGGTTGCGGCGAGTGCGGGCTTCCTCAACTGCCGGTAGAGATCCCCCAACGCGAATTGGAGCTGCGCGTCGTCGGCCTTCTTTGGCAAGACTTGCGACAGCTCCGCCACGGCTCGCTCCGCGTCCCCCTGAGCGCGGTACGCCAGGCCCAGGCCCAGCCGCGCCTCGAGATGGTCGGGTTGACGCTCCAGCACCCGCGCGAAGACCGCGGCGGCCTGGCCAGGCTGGCGGAGCTCGAGCAGCGTGATGCCCAGGTTGTGCTGAGCCTCGACCAGATCGGGGTTCAGCCGGACAGCCTGGCGGAACTGGTACAGGGCGGAGTCCAGGTCACGCCGCGCCAGCGCCTCGACCCCGGCATTGTACCGCTGGATCGCTTCCTGCGCGATCTGCTCCTGCCCGGGATCCGCCGCCAGGGTCGCCGTCGCGAGACTGAGGCCGAGGATGACGGAGAGCGCCCAGCGTGTCACGGTGCACCTCGCTGGCCGGTCTCCGGCGCTCCGGATCGGGGCGTCCGGGCGAAGGCCGCCTCGGCCGCCAAGATCGGCGCATCCTCCCGCAAGGCGAGGGCGATGGCGTCGCTCGGGCGGGAGTCCAGCAGCATCTCCTGTCCCTGGACGTCCAGCACCAGGTTTGCAAAATACGTGCTCTCGCGGATACCCGTGATCACGACTTGCTTCACCTTGGCCTTGAGCCGATGCAGGGCGTCCAGCATCAGGTCGTGCGTGAATGGCCGGGGCGGCCGCGTTCCCTGCAGCGGGAGCGCGATCGCCTGGGCCTCGAAGGGGCCGATGAACATGACCAGCTCTCGCTTATCCTGCTTGCCTCGCAGGAACACCATGGGCGCCCCGGATTGTGGGTCGGCCTGGATACCCATGACCTCCATCTCGTAGGTCGAACCCGTCGTCGGGCTCTCGGCAGCCCAGGCAGCCGCAGCGGCCAGGACAATTGCCAGGACGGTCAGCGTCGCTCGAACCGCCGAAGTCTGTCGCATGCGCATCCCCCTCAAGCCAGAGCTGGTCAGAAGAACTTGACCAGCACTCGCTCCCCTTTTTCCACCATGTCCACGTTCGCCGGAATCTCGATGTATCCTTCGGCATCGGCCATGGAGGTGATGGCCCCCGACTCCTTGAAAACGGGTGCCACCGTGCCCTCCTCGATGCGAACCGGAAGGTACTGATGCCGACCGGTCGTGGAGGTGTAACGTCGCGCCATGGGCAGCTCGAGGCCGCCCGTCCGCACTTCGGGGAGGTGCGCCAGCCTGCGCAGGGCGGGGGCCAGAAGCCCGTACCCGTTGGTCAGGCACGAGGTCGGGTAGCCGGGCATGCCGAGCACGAGTTTGCCCTCGATCACGCCGCAGAGCGTCGGTTTCCCGGGTTTCACCGCGATCCCGTGAAACCGCACCTCTCCCAGCGATTCCACCGCCTCGACCATCACGTCCCGCTCGCCCACGGAGCTCCCTCCCGAGAGGACCACCAGATCGCACGAAAGCGCCTCGCGCAGGGTCCGGCGCACGTCCTCCAGTGTGTCCTTCGCGACGGAAAACAGGCGCGGAACCCCGCCGGTGTCCTGGATCAATGCCGCCAACGTGTAGGAGTTGATGTCGTAGATCTTCCCCGGAGGCAGCGGCTCCCCGGGCGGGACGATCTCATTGCCCGACGGGATCACGGCGACGGTCGGCTTCGCCACCACAGACACTTCTGTGAGCCCCAGGGCCGCCAGGACGCCGATCTTGCTCGGATCCAGCCGCGTCTCGGCGTCCAGTACTGTTTGCCCGGCCTGAATATCCCTCCCCCGCGCGGAGATGTTCTGCCGCGGGTACACCGGCGTGTAGATCTTCACGCTGTCGGCCTCGCTCTCCAGTTCCGTGTCCTCGAACTGCACCACGGCATCCGCGCCGGCGGGGATGGGGGCACCCGTGGCCGTCTGTATACAGGTGCCCGAGGTGACAGCGCTCGCAGCAGTGTCCGCGGCGTGGACCACCTCGATCAGCCGCAGTCGCGCGGGGTTGAAGTTGCCGGCCCCGAACGTGTCCGCCGCGATCACGGCATACCCGTCCATGGCTGCCCGGGGGAAGGACGGGACATCTGCCGAGGCGACGATCGGCTCGGCCAGGACTCGGCCCGAGGCCTGAAGCAGCGGGACGCGTTCGGTCCGCACGAGTGGCTGGGCGGTCTCCATCAGGATGCGCATTCCCTCCTCGAGGGAAATGAGCGCCTTCATCGGCTTCATAGCCATGGCGGGACCTCCTGAGACACAAAGGCCCCAGGCGGGACGGCCTGGGGCGAGATGAGTCTGGCCCACCCCCCGGTCCGCCAGCCGGGGTACTCCGGCTCGGGCGGAAGAGGGCGCCGGAAAATCCTCAGCGGCTACTGCGGATTGATGCAGCGGACGAGCCGCCACCCGTTCATCAGGTTGACGCGATGCAACTGCTCCGGCGCCAGCGCCACGCGCTCCAAGAGCGGCATCAGCTTCAGCTCGGTGTTGAATCCGATCTTGGTACAGACCGGCGCCAAGATCTTCTCGAACATGCCGATAACGGGATTGTCGCTCTTGAAGTGATTCAAGATCACCAGATGCCCGCTGGGCTTGCACACCCGCTGCATCTCCAGGAGCGTCTTCACCGGATCCGGCACCGCGCTGATGACATAAGTGGCGATGACGCGATCGAAGCTGTTGTCAGGGAATCCCAGCTTCGAGGCATCCATCACCATCAGCTTGGCGTTGGTCACACCGTGGGTGCAGATCCGCTCCTCGGCCTTGCGGAGCATCTCCACGGAAATGTCCACGCCCGTCACTGAGCAGTCGCGGGGATACAGGGGGAGGTTCAACCCCGTCCCCACGCCGACCTCCAAGACGCGGTCGCCCGGCTTGATTTCCAGCAAATCCACCGCCGCCACCCGTCCGGGATAAAATACTTTATCAAAGAGGAAATCGTAGACCGGGGACAGGATGGCGTACGCCCGCTTGATAGTCTTGTAATCCATCATGCTCCGCTACCTGTCTCCTTGCAACATGTTATAGTGGCACTCCAGATGTTTCCCGGAGCGAACCCTGTGTTAAGCAGGCGGAGTATATCCGAATCTGCCAGGTTGCAACAGGCTTTTTTCCCCAAATCGCACGGGCAGCCTCACGGGCCGTCCCTGGTAGTCCCGGTACAACAGATACCCGTGGTCGCGGCCGTATTCGAAGAGGCGCCGGGTCAGGTCCACATCCGCCTTGCAGTACTCCACCACTTTGTCCCGCTCCCCTGCCTTCCACCATGCGAGACTCTGCAGGCCGTCGGCCAGTTTCGGGGCGCCCAGCGTTTCCTGGGCCAAGTGGCTGAGGCTGAGACGAAAGCCCAGGTTGGCGTGGATCTCTTCCAGGAGATCCAGGGTCGGAAGGGCAGGATAATCCAGGGCGCGGTATCCCCGCAAGACGGAAAAGTCAAAGCGGCGTACGTTGAAGCCGATGATGAGTGCCGTCCGAGACAACACGTCCAAGAGGGCGTCCACCCGATCTTCGGTATAGACCTCCATCTCATGCGTGTCGAGGTCCTGGGTCACGGCAACGGCCAGGCCCATCCGGTCGGCCTTGTCCCAGCCGCCGACCTCTTCGGCGCTCCGCTGTGTCTCGACGTCCAGGACCAAGGTCCGTGGCGCGGCAGGCAACGCAGCGGAGGTCGCAACACCGACCTGGCGCATCGAGTTGGCTGGGCCTGTGAGCGGGGCGGGCGAGGAAGGCCGGAGGGTTGCCGGCACGTCGATCAACCCGAGCAGCCCCTCCAGCGTGAGAATCGCCGCAGCCTTGTCCAGGGGCTTATTCCCGGACCCGCACTTGGGCGAATGGATGCAGGACGGGCACCCTGTCTCGCACGGGCAGTCCTTGAGGAGTGCCAGGGTGGTAGCCATGAGGTCGTCCAGGACGCGATAGCACCGCGCGGCCAAGCCGATCCCGTCAGGATACCCGTCGTAGATGAAGACGGCCGGCCGCCCCACCTGGGGATGAAAGGTGTGGGAGATCCCCCCGACATCGCTCCGATCGCAGAGCGCGAAAAGCGGGAAGAGGCCGATCATCGCGTGCTCGATGGCGTGGATGCCGCCCATGAAATGCAAACCGCCTGGCGGTGCCTGCTTCACATAATCGCGGAGCCCCTCGGGCACTTCGAACCATAGGCCCTGGGTCTCGAACGTATGCGGAGGCAGGTCGAGCGGGAAGCTGCCAATCCGGTCCTGCCCGAAAATCCGGCGCTTTTCGTAGCCCACGATCCTCTCGGTCACCTTCAAGCGCCCGAGCCGCGCCACCGTCTGTTTGACGTCGCGCGTCTCTTCGCAGTGCAGGATCTCCGTCTCTTTCTCCCCCGAAGTCTGCGTGTAGTAGTCCACCTCCACGGGGCGCGCGTGCACCTTGCGCTGTGCCAAGTCGAGTCCCGTCACCTCGAATTGCTGACCTTGATGGAGGTAGATCGCTCCCGGGTGACACTCATGGATGGCGCGGAAACCATCCACGCTCCCGATGGTCTTTCCCGCCGGATTGAGGATGGCGAACGACTCCCCCACCGAGCGGATACTGATCTCACGCGCCGGATTCCGGCGACGGGCATACCATTCGGTCCCATCCGCGCTCTGGACCAACCGGTGTTCCGCCTGGAGGTCCGCGATCCGCTGCGGTAGGTCCGGCCCATAGAGGGCCGCGTCCGCTGGCCGCAACGGCAACTCGGCACCAGCGGCCGTTAGGTGGTCCATCACAATCCGTCGATTCCCTGGATCGATGACCGCCGCCTCGGGACGCCGCGCAAAGAAATCTTCTGGATGGCGCATGAAGTACTGGTCGAGCGCGTCGGGGAGGGCCACCAAAATGATCAGAGCCTCCTGTCCCGCTCGCCCCACCCGCCCGCCTCGCTGCCACGTGCTCGCGATGCTTCCCGGGTACCCGACCAGGAGACACGCGTCCAGCCCACCCACGTCGATGCCGAGCTCAAGCGCCGACGTCGACACCACGCCCAAGAGCTTCTCCTGAAACAGGCCCTGCTCGATGGCCCGCCGCTCCTCCGGACGATAGCCCGCTCGGTAGGCCCGTAGCTTGGCCGCAAGCTGCGGCGCGGCCTCGTGCGCCCACATGGTGATCAACTCGGCGATCTTCCGCGCCTTGGCGAAGGCGATGGTCTTGTAGCCGGCCTGGATGCAGCCGAGAAGGAGGTCGGTGGCCTCACCATAGGGGCTACCGACCGGATTCACGAAGACGAACCGCTTGCCTCGGGCCGGCGATCCGTCGTCATCCACCAGGGCGAAGTCCCGACCAGCCAGGTCGCGGGCAAACTCGGCTGGGTTGTTGATGGTTGCAGAGGAAGCCACGAGCCGTGGCTCCGCGCCGTAGAAGGCCGCCACACGATGCATCCGCCGCAGGACATGCGCGATATGGGAGCCGAAGATCCCCTTGTACGTGTGCACTTCGTCCAGGACGACGAAGCGGAGCTTCTCCCAGAACGTCTTCCACGCCGCGTGGTACGGCAAGAGCGAGAGATGCAAAAGGTCGGGGTTGCTTATCAGGATGTGGGGCGGGTGCTCCTTGAGCTGCGCCCGGCGGTGGGCCGGCGTGTCGCCGTCCAGGATCTCGGCCTGGATGCCTGCACCCGACGGGAGAAGCTGGCGGAGTGACTTCAGCTGATCTTGCTCGAGTGCCTTGGTGGGAAACAGAAACAGAGCGTGCGCCTCGGGTTCCCGGAGCAAATGTTCCAAGACGGGGAGCTGGTACGCCAGACTCTTGCCCGAGGCCGTTCCCGTGACCACCAGGGCGTCGCGGCCGGCCCGGACCGCGGCGATAGCGTCTGCCTGGTGGGTGTAGAGCCGCTCGATACCTGCCTGGCGCAGCGTCGCGGTGAGCGGTCCGGGGAGCGGCGGGTGGAGATCGGCAAAGCGCGGGTTCCGGGCGGGGATCTCTTGGATGTGCACGACGTGGCCGCGACTCCGCCCGCGGCGCGCCAGGCTCTGGAGAAAACCCTCCAGGGCCGTGACCGCACTGCCGCCGGCGAAGATAGGAGCGGGCGAGTCGCCCACACCCGTTCCAACCTCACCCGCGCCCCGGACGAGACGGCCCGGAAGG
>Ga0335084_10008563_pt1 | contig 10201 bp, 7 predicted proteins | sample Lox_Sample_44_FD_206721 | JGI IMG/M metagenome (GOLD analysis project Ga0335084, IMG submission 206721) | Soil microbial communities from Loxahatchee National Wildlife Refuge, Florida, United States - Lox_Sample_4.4 | ecosystem: Environmental > Terrestrial > Soil > Wetlands | place: USA: Florida... | reverse complement strand
CTCCTGAAACCCACACCCCCGCGCGTCGTCACCATGGCGACGGCGGCGGAAGGCAGCATCAGCGCCGAGCTCGGGAAGCGCTATCGCGAGCTCCTGGCTCGCGACGGGGTCGAGCTTCGCCTGAGCCCCGCGGCGGGTGCGGTCGCTTACGTCGAGCGCCTGCGCGACTCGAAGTCGGGCGTCAGCGTCGCCGTCGTTCCGGGCGGCATCACCACCGGGCGGGAATCGCCCGAGCTGGTCTCGCTGGGCACGCTGTTCTACGAGCCGCTGTGGATCTTCTCCCGCGGGCGCGTTCTCGCGGAAAGGGAGCGCCTTTCCCGGAAGCTGCGCATATCGGTCGGCGTAGAGGGAAGCGGCTCGCGCGCGTTTTCAGTGGAGTTTCTGGCTCGCCTCGGGATCGAGGACGGCCGCAACGCGAGCCTGCTTGCGCTCCCCTCCGGGGAAGCCGCCGAGAAGCTGGTCCGTGGAGAGATCGACGCCGCGATCCTGCTCGACGCGTGGGAGTCTCCGCTGGTGAAGCAGCTCCTCGCCGTCCGGGATGTTCACCTCGTCAACGCGCCGCGCGCGGATTCCTGGGTGGCGCTGTACCCGTATCTGAACAAGGTGGTCCTGCCCGCCGGAGTGGCCGACATGGCCCGCGACGTGCCGCCGACGAGCGTGACGCTGCTCGCCCCCAAGGCGAGTCTGGTGGTGCGCAAGGACCTGCACCCGGCCATCCAGTATCTGCTGCTGCAGGCGGCGGCGCAGATCCACTCAGGACCCGGCGTCTTCAACAAGGCAGGCGACTTCCCGGCTCCGGAGTCGATCGACCTGCCGCTCAGCGACCAGGCACGCCAGTTCTACAAGACCGGGCCGCCTTTTCTCCAGCGCCACCTGCCCTTCTGGCTCGCGATCCTGATCCAGCAGCTGCTGGTTCTGCTGATCCCGGTCCTTGGGCTGCTCTATCCGCTGCTGCGATTCGCGCCGGCGGTGTTCGCCTGGGCGATGCGCCGCAAGATCTTCAGGCTCTACAGGGAGTTGAAGCTCCTCGACGACGAGCTGGCTGCGCGCCATCCGCACCGCGTGGAGGATCTGACCGCCCGGCTCGAGCGTCTGGACGAGGAGGCGGACCGCCTGTGGCTGCCAATATCCTTCAGGCCGCTGCTGTACCAGCTGAGGATGCACATATCGCTGGTGCGCGAGCGGATGAAGCGAGCATGAGGAGAAATCCGTCGTGACCTGGTTGCAGCGCTATCGCCTTCGCCATTTTCTGCGGTATTCATTCTGGCTGGTGCCCCTGGTCTGGATGCTGGCGGCGATGGTCGCCCTTCCGGCGGTGCGCTGGCTCGACATCGAGACGGGCTGGCGGCTGTTCAACTACTCCGAGGAGGGCGCGAGGCAGATCCTCAACGGCCTCTCCTCGTCGATGCTCACCTTCATGGTGTTCGCCGTGTCGGCGCTTCTCCTCGCGCTGCAGCTCGCCAGCAGTGCGCTCTCCCCGCGCATCATCGCCGGCGCCTTTGCCAACCGTATCCCGCAGTTCAGCATCGGGGTGTTCGTGTTCTCCTACGTATTCGCTTTGGGGGCCGTCGCCCGCGTCGAGAGCGGCCAAGTCCCGCAGCTGGTCGTGTTCGTGGCGATCGTCAGCAACCTCTTCGCCATCCTCGTCTTCTTCTGGTTCGTCTACCGGGTGGGCTCCAGCCTGCGGCCGGTGGCGATCCTGCTCGCCCTGTCCAGGAGCGGAAGAAAAGTTGTCGACAGCGTCTATCCGCACGCATGGAATCCCGGGGCGGCCGAGAGCGCACCCCAGGCGCGGGAGGAGCTTTCCGGATCTTCGCGCGTGATCGAGTACGCCGGCGCCTCCGGGACTTTCCTCGCCTTCGGCGCCGCGGAGCTGGTCGAGGCGGCGCGGCGGGCCGAATGCGTGATCGAGCTGATTCCCCAGGTCGGCGATTTCGTGCCCATGGGCGATCCGCTGTTTCGCATCTACCCGGCGGAGCGGAATGTCGACGCCGCGGCGCTCTCGCAGACGGTCGCCTTCGGCGCGGAGCGGACCCTGGAGCAGGATCCGGCTTTCGCCTTCCGCGTGATGGTCGACATCGCCTCGCGCGCGCTATCCCCGGCGATCAACGATCCCACCACCGCGGTGCTCGCCCTCGACCAGCTGCATCGCGACCTGCTCTACCTCGGCAGGAAGCAGCTCGACAGAGGCAGCGCGGCCGACCGGGAGGGCCGCCTGCGGCTGGTCTACCCGACGCCGCAGTGGGAGGATTTCGTCGCGCTCGCCGTCAGCGAGATCCGCCTGTTCGGCGCCGGCAGCATCCAGGTGGCGCGGCGGCTGCGCGCCATGCTCGAGCATCTCGCCGGCGCGCTGCCCGAGGCACGGATTCCGCCGCTGCGCGAGGAGCTGGCCATGCTCCAGCACAGCGTCGAGAAGGCGTTTCCGGAAGCGAAGGACCGGCAACGCGCGCAAACCGGCGACCTGCAGGGAATCGGGCGCTCTTCGCCGCCCCGGACGTAACCCGGCGGAGGACCGGCCGGCTCAGGCCGGCGGATCGTCTCTCCGCCTTCTCCATTCCTGCACCGATGTCGTCGCCCAGTTGAAGCGGATCGCGGCCAGGCGCAAGAGCAGCGTCGTCGCAATGGATATCCACGCGGAATAGTTGGTGTCGATGCCGTAGTAGTACGACAGCACGACAAAGAGCACGCAGCCGCCGAGCGCGGCGAGCGAGTACAGCTGCCCCGGCTTGAACACCATCGGCTCTTCGCGCACCAGCACGTCGCGCAGCAGGCCGCCGCCGACCGCGTTGCACATGCCCACGAGCAGCGCCGGAAGCGGTCCGATGCCGGCGATCATCGCTTTGTTCGCCCCGACGATCCCGTAGACCCCGATCCCGAGCGCGTCTACGTACGCGATGAGCCGCTCGAAGCGTGTGGCGAGCCGCTGCGTGAGGGTGCCCGCGATCACCGCGGCCACGATGACCCAGAGATAGCGCGCATCCTGCATCACCAGCGGGACCTGTTTGATGAACACGGCGTCTCGCAGCAGGCCGCCGCCGACGCCGGTCACGAAGGCGAGCATGAAGGCACCCACGAGATCGTAGCCTCGCCGGCTCGCCATCCAGACACCGGTCAATGCCGCGAAGAACGTGGCGGCCAGGTCGAACTCGATCGGTAGCAGAAAAGGAATGCCGGGCAGGGTGTCGCTCCTCTCTCAACAGCACTCCCAGATAAGGTGGCGAGCCTTACCCCCGGCACTTGCGGCAACCGGCTGTGGCTGCTTCCTTCCGGACCTGACCAGGTTCACCAGACCGCAATGCGGGGAGGCCCGCCGTATTCGGTGACGCCACGCGATTATACGGGCTGCGATCGCAGGCGTCCGTTCCGGCGCTGCGCCGATCGCGCTATCATGGCGTTCGAAAATTCGAGACCGCCCGAGAGGCGCCCAGCCCCACCCACCGCTCCCCGAGGAGGGAACATGCTTCGATTCATAGCCTGCTTCATCGCCGCATCGCTGGCCCTGCCGCTGCCCGCCTCCGCCCAGTCAGCGGATGCCTATCCGAGCCGGCCCGTGAAGGTCCTCGTGCCCTACGCGCCCGGCGGCGCCACCGACATCATCGCGCGCATCGTCGCCGCCAAACTCACCGAATCGTTCGGCCAGAGCGTGGTCGTCGAGAATCGTCCCGGAGCCTCCGGCAATCTCGCACTCGAAGCCGTCGCCAAGTCACCCGCCGACGGCTACACTCTGCTCGTCGGCAACGTGTCCACCAACACCATCAACGAAAATACGTTTGCCCAGCAGCTCCAGATCAAGCCCACGCGCGACCTGGTCGGCATCGCGAAGCTGGTCGAGATCCCGCACATCATCGCCGCGTCGGCGAACTTCCCGGCCAACTCGGTCGCGGACCTGGTCGCGCTCGCGAAGAAAGACCCCGGAAAAATCAACTATGCCTCGGCAGGCCTGGGAAGCTACCCGCACCTCGACATGGAGAAGCTGCAGAAGGCCGCCGGGATCAAGCTCACCCATATTCCCTACAAGGGCGGGGCGGGCCAGATGATCCCCGCGATCATCGCGGGCGAGGCGCCGGTGGCGTTCCTCAACCTGTCCTCCGCGCTGCCGCACATTCGCGCCGGAAAGATGAAGGCGCTCGCCACGACCGCCCCGGCCCGCCTTGCCGAGCTGCCCAACGTCCCGACCATGGCGGAGCAGGGATACCCGGGAATCGGCACCAACGCCTGGCAGGGCATGTTCGCTCCGTCGGCGACGCCGAAGGCCATTGTCGACAAGATCTACCAGAGCGTCGCGACGGTTCTCTCCAACGGCGAGATGAAGGACCGGCTGTCGAAGCAGATGCTCGACGTCACGCTCTCGGCCTCCCCAGCCCAGTTCCAGCAGCTGGTCGAGAAGGAAACGCATGCGTGGGGTGACTTCCTGCGCGAAGCGAACATCAAGATCGAATAGCAGCTGTCCGGATTGTCATCCCGAGGCCGCAGGCCGAAGGATCTCCAAAACGGCACGATTTGCCCGCAGAGATCCCTCGCTGCGCTCGGAATGACTCCGTAGACGCAAAGAGGCGACTTTGGCCAAGACCAGGAAGACGGCGCAACGCAGCTCGCGGCCGCGCCACGATATTGTTCTCGAAAAGGACATCGAGATCCCGATGAGGGACGGCGCGCGCCTGCGCGCCGACGTGTTCCGGCCGCGATCCGCGGGCCGTGTCCCCGTCATCATCAACCTCGGCTCCTACCAGAAGGACAAGCTCTGGGTCCCTCCCCCCGATCTGGAGGAGAAGCCGAACGCATACATGAACTGGGAGACGGTGAACCCGCTGTGGTGGGTCCCGCGCGGCTACGCCTGCGTACGCGTCGACGGGCGCGGCTCCGGGAAATCCCCCGGGCGGACCGATCCCTGGTCGCCTTCCGAGGCGCGCGACTTCTACGATGCCATCGAGTGGGCCGGCGCCCAGACCTGGAGCAGCGGGCGCGTCGGCACCAACGGCATCTCCTACTACGCGATGACGCAGTGGCTGGTGGCGGGCCTGAAGCCGCCTTCGCTCAAGGCGATGATCCCCTGGGAAGGCGCCGCCGACATGTACCGCGACTTCGGCTATCACGGCGGGATCTTCTCCTTCGGCTTCGCCTCGGGCTGGTGGAACAACCACATGGCACACCATCTGCTCGGCAGGCCGCAGGCGACGGCCACCGACGCGTTCTCCACGCCCTGGCTGTGGGAGTACATGCGTCACAACCTCGACGGCGAATGGTGGCGAGGCCGCCGGGCCGCCTGGGAGAACATCGACGTCCCGCTCTACAGCGCCGGCAACTGGAGCGGCATGGGGCTGCACTTGCGCGGCAACACCGAGGGCTTCCTGCGTGCGGCGTCGAGACACAAGAAGCTGCGCATCCACGCCGGCACGCACTACCATCCGTTCTACTCCGAGGAAGGCCGCCGCGATCAGCTGCGCTTCCTCGACCATTGGCTGAAGGGCGAAGACACCGGGATCATGGACGAGCCTCCGGTGAAGCTCCTCGTCCGCAGGGGCGGCCACGGCAACGCCCGCTGGCGCTTCGAGAACGATTGGCCGATCGCGCGCACGCGCTGGACCAGGCTCTACCTCGAGCCGCACACGCGCGCTCGTCGCGGCGAAACCGAAGGGGCCCTGGTCTACGACGCGCCGCGCAAGTCCGCTTCGGTCTCCTATTCCGCGAGCGGTATGACCAAGGCCGGCGTCGCTTCGGCTTCGTGGACTTCGACCGCGCTCGCCGGAAGCCTGCCGCGCATGGGGGCGTCGTTCGAGACCGCTCCTTTCAGATCCGATACCGAGGTGACCGGGCCCGCCGTGCTGGTTCTATGGGTGTCGAGCACGACCGAGGACATGGACGTGTTCGCAACCCTGCGCAACATCGCGCCCGACGGCAGGGAAGTGCTCGAGCTGGGGCAGCAAAGCCAGCCCGTGCCGGTCGCGAAGGGCTGGCTGCGCGCGTCGCACCGCGAAACCGACCCGCAGCTCGACCTGCCCTGGCGGCCCTATCATTCGCACCTGCAGCGCCAGCCCCTCGCACCTCGCGAAGTGGTGCGGCTCGAAGTCGAGATCTGGCCGACCAGCATGGTGTTCCGCAAAGGCCACCGCATCAAGCTCGACATCCAGCCTCGCGATGGAGTAGGAAGCTTTCCGTATACGCACTACAGCGCCGACTACAACACCGGCACCAACACGGTCTACGCCGGCGGCAACAAGGCGTCCTATCTGCTTGTCCCGGTAATTCCCGAAGCCTGAGCCGCGCTCGCTGGTTCAGGAGCGCCGGCGTGCGCGTGCCCCACGGCGATCACCGCCTTGGCCATCGCCGCAGCGAGCTGCGTGAGCGGAGTGCCGGTGCGGGTGAACATGCCCACGGCAAATGAGGGCAACGGCTCGGCCACCGGAATTTCCTGCAGAACGTCGCCCAGTATCGGGTCGCTCAGCAGCTGCCGCGCCAGAAAACCCAGCATGTCCGTGTTCGCGATCAGCCTGATCGCCGTGTTGTAGGACTCGCATTGGATCACGCGCTTCGGCACGGACAATCCGGTCGGCGAAAACGCCTGCGCGAATGGACCGTCCGGAGCATCCAGGGGAAGCAGCGAAGCCCAGCACGCGTCGGCGAGCTGGGCGAGCGAGCCGGCTTTCTCGAGCGGGTGGCCCTTGCGCGCCACCACCGCAAAATCGTTGCGGAACAGCGGACGAAACGCCAGGCCGGAGTCAAGCTTGACCAGCGCCCGGCGGCAGATCGCGAAATCAAGCGTCTCGTCCCGCACCATCGGGATCAGAGAGTTGGGAAGGCCTTCAGCGATGCGAACCCGCGCCTGCGGGAACTGGGTCTGGAAACGGGTGATCGCCTCGGGCACCATGATCATCGAGGTCGGCGAGACGCCGAAGGCCACCGACCCCGCCCCCTGGCCCAGCTGGTCGACCTCCTCTTCGGCTTTGCGCAGCTCGGCCTGGGCGGCCCGCGCCCGCGCGAACAAGGCCCGCCCCGACTGGGTCGGCACCACGCCCGTCGGCGTCCTGCGCAGAAGGCGCGCGCGCAGCTCCGCTTCGAGGCCGCGCACGCTCCGCGTGATCGCAGGCTGCGACACACCCAGCTTACGCGCAGCCGCGCGGATGCCGCCGGCCTCCACCACCGCTACGAAGTCCCTGATCTGGCTGAGTGTCATAGTGATAACCGCCCCCTATCGTGCTGCCTGCATTGGCATCGATGACCGTAGCGAATCGCGCCATCGACCACGTGATCTTACGCTCGGCGGGGACACCATGGTCAGATGCCATTCGGACGAGCGTCAACTATTACCTACAGCGGGCAAGGGAATCCCCTACAACACCGCCCCGAGGACGCTCGAATCTCACCTTGCTGGTCTAGGAGGAAGCGAACATGAAAAGCAAACTGGCGTTACAGTTGTCCCTGGCGGGTTCGGTCGCCGCCTTGTTCTTCTCCCAAATCGACCTCGTGTCTTCCCAGCAGTTCGGCGGCGGCGGCTCGCAGTTCAGAGCCAGCGATCCGGGCGTTCGAGGCGGCGCGGCCGGCGCCGGCGGACAGATTGCGAATCTGAGCCAGAACCAAGCCGCGTTTTTTGCCTCAGGCGCGACCGAATTTGCCGCGCCCGAAGAGGTCGACGAAGGCCTGGGGCCGAGGATGAACCTGGACAGCTGCGGCGGGTGCCACATCCAGCCCGCGCTCGGCGGCACCAGTCCGTTCGTGAACCCCCAGGTGGCCTTTGCCAAGAAGGACGGCGGGACCGACTCTGTCCCGTCGTTCATCGCGACGAACGGACCGGTGCGAGAGGCACGCTTCGTGAAGAACCCGGACGGATCCGCGGACGGCGGCGTGCACGCCCTGTTTACCATTACCGGACGGACCGGTGCGACGGGCTGCTCCCTCGCGCAGCCGGACTTCGCCACGCAGCTCAGGAACAACAATGTGATCTTCCGCATTCCGACCCCGACCTTCGGGGCGGGGCTGATGGAGATGATCTCTGATGCGGCGATCGCGGCCAACCAGGCGGGCAGTGCGTCCCAGAAGCAGCAACTGGGGATCAAGGGCAAGCCGAACATGCAGGTGCCGGGCAACACCGTCAGCGGACTGACCAACAACAACGGCAACGACGGCACCATCGCCCGCTTCGGCTGGAAGGCGCAGAACAAGTCGCTTCTGCTCTTCTCCGGCGAGGCCTACAACGTCGAGATGGGCATTACCAACGAGCTGTTCCAGACCGAGCGGGACGAGACCGCGGCCTGTCAGTTTGCGACGGTTCCGAACGACACCACCAACTTCGACGCCACCACGCCGGTCGAGGCGCTGGGCGGGGTCGAGCGGTTCGCGAACTTCATGCGCTTCCTCGACGCGCCGCAGCCTTCCCCCGACACGCCGGGAGGAACCGTCTCGATCGCCAACGGCAGGCAGAAGTTCGGCGACGTGGGCTGCGCGCTGTGCCACACGCCATCGTTCACCACCAGCAAGTCGACGATCACCGCTCTGAGCGAGAAGCCGGTCAATCTGTTCTCCGACCTGCTGGTGCACGACATGGGGGACGGCCTCGCCGACGGCGTGAGCCAGGGTGAAGCCGGCCCTAGGGAGTTCCGCAGCGCCCCACTTTGGGGTCTGGGACAGCGGGTCTTCTTCCTGCACGACGGGCGCACCTCGGACCTGCTGCGGGCGATCCGGGAGCACTCGAGCAACGGCTCCGAGGCGAACGGCGTAGTCTCGAAGTTCAACAACCTGCGCGAAGACGACAAGCAGGACCTGCTTAACTTCCTGCGCTCGCTCTAGCGTCACCGAACTGCCGCGCCGGAAAACCCGGCGCGGTTTTTTTCCCGCCAGCAGGCGCGCTACAGGCCCGCCCGGTTCTTCCCCTTCACCGCGCGGTTGACGACGTTCACCGGCCACTCCCCGGAAAGCACGCGACGCACTTCCCCCGGGGCTCCGGCCTGCAGGCCCGCCATGGCCTGCTCGCTGTACCACGCCGCGTGCGGCGCGACGATCACGTTTTCGCGCCCACGCAGGGGATGCGGGTCGGGAAGCGGCTCGGGGTCGGTGGTGTCGAGTGCGCAGCCGGCGATCTTCTTCGCGTCGAGCGCGCGCACCAGCGCCTCGGTATCGACAACCGGGCCCCGGGAGCAATTGATGAGAAAAGCCGTGGCCTTCATGAGCGCGAACGCCCGGTCGTTCATCATCTTGCGCGTGTCGGGCGTGAGCGGCGGATGCAGCGACACGAAGTCGGATTCGGAGAGCAGCGTATCGAGCTCGACCTTCTTCCCCAGCGCACCGAACTGCCCTTCCTTCACGAAGGGATCGGAGTACAGGACACGCATGCCGAAGGCCGCCGCGCGCACGGCAACCTCGCGCGCGATATTCCCGAAGCCCACCAGGCCGAGGGTCCGGCCCACCAGACGGAAGATCGGCTTCCCCGGCGGTACCTCCCACCTTCCCGAACGCACCAGGCGGTCGTAGAAAGCGATCTTGCGCGCAGACGCGAGCAGCAGCGCCATGGTGTGCTCCGCCACCTCTTCGATGCAATAGGTGGGGTTGTTGGTGACGATGATGCCGGCGCGCGTCGCTGCCTCGAGGTCGATGGTATCCACGCCGATGCCGTAGCGCGCGATGATCCGGCACTTGGGCATCTTGCTCATCACCTCGGCGGTGATGGGTCCGGCGTAGGTGTTGAGCAGCGCGTCGCAATCCTTCGCAGCGTCGAGAAACTCCTCGGGCTTCTTGGTCTTGAGCGCGACCAGCTCGGCCAGCTCCCCGAGCGTCTTCCGCTCCACGTCGAGCGACTCCCAGACGTAATCGGTGATGACGACCTTCGCCTTCATTGCATCCACCTCACCACGCCACCGACGCCGTCGACCGCGACCGTCGCTCCTTCCGGGATGCGGCGGGTCGCGTCGAGCACGCCCAGCACCATGGGTACGCCGCGCTCGCGCGCGAGCGACGCGAGGTGCGAAGTGCTGCCGCCGAGCTCCGCGACCACGCCCGCGACGTGGGCGAGCACCGGCCCCAATGCGGGTCCCGCCACGGTGGTCACGAGTACGTCGCCGGGCGCAACGCGCTCGAGCTCGCACTCGCAGTTCACGACCCGGGCGCGCCCCGTGCCCCAGCCGATCCCGGAAGGATGGCCCTCCAGGCGCGGGTGCTGCAGCCAGATATCGTCAGGCGCCTTGCAGGCTGCAATTCTGAGCGGCCGGGCCTG
>Ga0335084_10008560_pt1 | contig 10202 bp, 11 predicted proteins | sample Lox_Sample_44_FD_206721 | JGI IMG/M metagenome (GOLD analysis project Ga0335084, IMG submission 206721) | Soil microbial communities from Loxahatchee National Wildlife Refuge, Florida, United States - Lox_Sample_4.4 | ecosystem: Environmental > Terrestrial > Soil > Wetlands | place: USA... | reverse complement strand
CTCGATGTCGCTCACGCCCTCGATGCGGTCACCCTCGATGGTGGTCGGCGGCGGCGCGACGGCGGGCCTTTGCGGCGGTTGCGACGGTGACTGCGGCGTCACCTGCGCGGCGGCGGGCGCGGCGAGCAACAGCGCGGCAGCCAGCGTCGCTGGGCGGAACGGCATGGGCAGCCGTAAGTCTTTCAGTTATCGTTGGTATTTTCAATGATACACAACGACGTCCGGCGCGCCGCGCTCGAACGCTGGCTCGCCGCCGAGCTTGCCGGCGCCGCCTTCACGCTCGCGAGCGCCTCCGCGGACGCCAGCTTCCGCCGCTACTTCCGGGCGACGCTCGGCGACGGGCGCGCGTTCATCGCGATGGATGCGCCGCCCGACAAGGAAGACTGCCGGCCCTTCGTCCACGTCGCGCGCTTGCTGCGCGAGGCCGGCGTGCACGCGCCCGAAGTGCACACGCAGGACCTTGCACAAGGCTTTCTTCTGCTCGAAGACCTCGGCACGCGCAGCTACCTGCCGGAGCTGAATCCGCAGAGCGCGCCGAGGCTCTTTTCCGACGCCACCGACGCGCTCGTCAAGTGGCAGGCGGCGAGCCGGCCGGGCGAGCTGCCGCCGTACGACGAAGCGCTCCTGCGCCGCGAGCTGAACCTGTTCCCCGACTGGTATCTCGAGCGGCACCTGAAAAAGCTCCTTTCCCGCGGGGAGAAGGAAGCCCTTGAAGACACCTTCAGACTTCTCGTGCAAAGCGCGCTCGCACAGCCGCAGGTCTACGTCCACCGCGATTTCATGCCGCGCAACCTGATGGTGTGCGAGCCCAACCCGGGCGTGATCGACTTCCAGGACGCGGTATACGGGCCGATCACCTACGACCCGGTCTGCCTGGTGCGCGACGCCTTCGTCAGCTGGCAGCCCGAGCAGGAGCTCGACTGGATCGTGCGCTACTGGGAGAAAGCGAAAAAAGCGAATCTTCCGGTCGATGCCGATTTCGGAGAATTCTGGCGCGCTTTCGAATGGATGGGCGTGCAGCGCCATCTCAAGGTGCTCGGCATCTTCGCGCGCCTCAACTACCGCGACGGCAAGCCCAGGTACCTCGCCGACGCGCCGCGCTTCCTCGACTATGTTCTCTCGGTTTCAAAAAGATATGGTCGGTTGACGCCGTTGGCGCGACTATTCGACGAGCTGCGGCCGGCATGAAAGCGATGATCCTCGCCGCCGGCCGCGGCGAGCGGCTGCGGCCGCTCACCGAGCGCCTGCCCAAGCCGCTGGTCGAAGCCGGCGGGCGCACGCTGCTCGACTGGCACCTGCAGCGCCTGTCGCGCGCCGGCTTTCGCGATGCGGTCATCAACGTCTCGCACCTCGCCGGGCAGATCGTCTCGCACGTCGGCGACGGCGCGCGCTACGGGCTGCGCGTCGCGTGGTCGCGCGAGGCCGAGCCGCTGGAGACGGCCGGCGGTCTGGCGCAGGCGCGCGCGCTCCTCGGCGAGGCGCCTTTCCTGCTGGTGAACTCCGACATCTATTGCGAGCTCGATTTCGCGCCGCTTCGCGAGACCGGCCTGGGCGCGAACCTTGCCCATATCGTCCTCGTGCCCAATCCTTCTCATCATCCTCAAGGGGATTTCACGCTCGAGGCAGGATCGGTCGGCAACGGTGCGGCGCCGCGCTACACTTATGCGGGTATCGCGGTCGTGTCGCCCGAGCTCGTCGCCGGCGTGCGCGCGGGAGAGAAAGCGCCGCTCGGGCCGCTGCTGCGAAAGGCGGCCGGCGAAAGCAGGCTGACCGGCGAGCTCTACCGCGGCCTGTGGACCGACGTCGGCACGACGACGCGCCTGGACGAACTGAGGACCCTGCTCGCATCACGATGAACCTCACCGAGAACCTCGCCGCCTACCGCCTGCGACGCGAGCGCCTTGCGCAAGCGGCGGGCGCCGGCGTGCTGGTCGTGCCGACCGCGCCCGAGCGCATCCGCAACCGCGACACGCACTACCCGTACCGCTTCGACAGCCATTTCTACTACCTCACCGGCTTTACCGAGCCCGACGCCGTGCTTGTTCTGGCTTCTCAAAAGACGATTCTTTTCTGTCGCGAGAAGAACGCCGAGCGCGAGATCTGGGACGGCTTTCGCTACGGGCCGGCGGCGGCGCGCGAGCGCTTCGGCTTCGACGAGGCGCATCCGATCGACGAGCTCGACGCCCGGCTGCCTGCCCTGCTGGAGAACCAGCCCGCGCTGTTCTACCCGGTCGGCGCCGACGCCGAGTGGGATGCGCGCGCGATGGGCTGGCTGAACGCGGTGCGCGCGAAGGCGCGCGCGGGCACGGCGGCGCCCGACCGCGTGCAGGACGTGAGAAGCCTGATCGACGAGATGCGCCTGGTGAAGGACGCGCAGGAGCTCGGCGTGATGCGCCGCGCCGCGCGCATCACCGCCGCCGCCCACCGCCGCGCGATGCAGCAGGCGCGCCCAGGACGCAACGAATACGAGATCGAGGCCGAGCTGCTGCACGAGTTCCGCCGCAACGGCGCGCAATTCCCCGCGTACTGGCCGATCGTCGCCGGCGGCCCGAACGCCTGCGTGCTGCACTACGTCTTCAACGACGCGCCGCTGCGCGACGGCGATCTGCTCTTGATCGACGCCGGCTGCGAGCTCGACGGCTATGCCGCCGACCTCACCCGCACTTTTCCCGTCAACGGCCGCTTCAGCCCCGCGCAGCGCGACGTCTACGAAGTGGTGCTCGCCGCGCAGGCGGCGGCGATCGCCGAGGTGAAGCCGGGCAAGGCGTGGAACGATCCGCATGACGCCGCGGTGCGCGCGCTGGCGCAGGGCCTGCTCGATCTCAAGCTGCTCGCGGGAACGCTCGACGCGGCGCTCGAGAAGGAGACCTACAAGCGCTTCTACATGCATCGCACGGGCCACTGGCTCGGCCTCGACGTGCACGACGCGGGCGAATACAAGCGCGCCGGCAAGTGGCGCGCGCTCGTCCCCGGGATGACGCTCACCGTCGAGCCCGGCCTCTACATCCGGCCCGCCGACGACGTTCCCGCCGCCTTCCACAATATCGGCGTGCGCATCGAGGACGACGTGGCGGTCGCCGCCGACGGCTGCGAAGTGCTCACCGCCGAGGCGCCGAAGGCCGTCGCCGACGTCGAAGCGCTGATGCGCGATGCCTGCGGCCGCGGCTGACATTCTGGTGCTGGGTGCAGGGCCCGTAGGTTGTGCCCTTGCACTTGCCCTCGAGGAAACGAATTTAAAAGTTCGAATTCTTGAGAAGAAAACCAAACCATCCCCGTTTCGGCCGATCGCCCTTTCCTACGCCAGCCGGCTGATCCTCGAGCGGCTCGGCGTGTGGGACGGGCTCTCGCCGACGCCGATCGAGACGATCCACGTCTCGCAGGCCGGCGCCTTCGGCCGCACGCGCATGGACGCGGCCGACGCCGGCGTGCCTGCACTGGGATATGTGATCGGGTATTCCGACCTGGAATCGGTTCTCAGATCCCGCGCACGAGCACTGATGACGGATCAAGAAGCGGAATCCCGCTGCGTCGTTCACGCCGAAGGCATGTCGCCCGAAGCGAAAGAGACTGCCTACGACCAGGAAGCAGTCGTCGGGCTGGTGAGAACCGCGCCGCCGGCCGGTGCCGAAGCGTTCGAGCGCTTCACGGCCGAAGGACCGCTCGCGCTGCTGCCGCTTGGCGCACGCTATGCGCTGATCTGGAGCACGCGGCCCGAAAGGGCCCGGGCGCTGGCGGCGATGCCCGAGGCCGAGTTCCTCGCTGCGCTCGCCGCGGCGGCTGGCCGCCGGCCCGGCCTGCCGGTCGCGGTCGAAGGGCGCGCGGTGCAGCGGCTCGCGCTGCGGGTACGGACGGCGCGGGTCGCAGAGCGAGCGGTCTATATAGGGAACGCCGCGCAGACGCTGCATCCGGTCGCCGGCCAGGGACTCAACCTCGGCCTGCGCGATGCGTGGGAGCTAGCGCAAATCTGGCGCGATGCGCAAGACCCCGGCGACGCGGCGTTGCTGGCGCGCTACGCCGCGCGGCGCCGGCTCGACGCCGAAGCGACGATCCGCGTCACGCACTGGCTCGCCGGCGGTTTCACCGGAGGAAATCGGCTTTCACGCATCGCACGCGGCGCAGCATTGACCGCGCTCGACGTGCTGCCGGGGCCGCGCCGCTTCTTCGCACGGCGCATGATTTACGGTCCGTCCGCCCTGCCGTAGAAGTTCGCGATAAAATTCCGGTCCCCCATGAAGATCGGCGCCCATCAGCTGCGCAACGGCTTGTTTGTCGCTCCGATGGCCGGCATCACCGATCGCCCCTTCCGCCGCATCGCGCGCCGCATGGGCGCCGCGCTCGCGGTGTCCGAAATGATCTCGTCGCGCCCCGAGCTGCGCGAGTCGAGAAAGACGCGCCTGCGCCGGGACCACGCCGGCGAGCCCGGCCCGATCTCGGTGCAGATCGCCGGCGGCGATCCGCAGATGCTCGCCGACGCGGCGCGCCACAACGCCGGCCTCGGCGCCGACATCATCGACATCAACATGGGCTGCCCGGCGAAGAAGGTGTGCAACGCCGCCGCCGGCTCGGCGCTGCTCGAGAACGAGGCGCTGGTCGCGCGCATCGTGCAGGCGGTGGTCGCCGCGGTCGACGTGCCGGTCACGCTCAAGATCCGCACCGGGCCGGCGCCGGAGCGCCGCAACGCGGTGCGCGTGGCGCGCCTCGCCGAGGACGCCGGCATCCAGGCGCTCGCCATCCACGGCCGCAGCCGCGCCTGCCTGTTCGCGGGCCGCGCCGAGTACGAGACCATCGCCGAGGTGAAGTCGCGCGTGCGCATCCCCGTGATCGCCAACGGCGACGTCGAGACGCCCGAGGACGCCAGGCGGGTCCTCGAGCTCACCGGCGCCGACGGCATCATGATCGGCCGCGCCGCGCAGGGCCGGCCATGGCTCTACCGCAGCATCGCCCGCTACCTCGAGACCGGCGAGAAGCTGCCGGCGCCCGGCCTGCCCGAAATCGGTGCGCTGCTCGTCGAGCATCTCGAAGGCCTCTACGATCTCTACGGCGACGAGCAAGGCGCGCGCGTGGCGCGCAAGCACATCGGCTGGACGGTGCGCGAGCTGCCCGGCGGCGCCGCGTTCCGCGAAGAAGTCGTGCGCATGGTCGACGCGCGCGCGCAGCACTGCGCAGTGAACGACTATTTCGCTAAACTCGCCGCATGAGCCGAAGCAACGAGCTCGCCGACTGCGTCAAGCGCTCGCTCGAGCGCTACTTCAAGGACATGGACGGCGAGAAGCCGACCTCGATCTACGACATGGTGCTGAAGAACATCGAGAAGCCGATGATCGAGACGGTGCTCGGCAAGGCGAACGGCAACCAGACCCTCGCCGCCGAGATGCTCGGCATCAACCGCAACACCCTGCGCAGCAAGATGCAGCAGCTGCGCATCAAGGGTTAGCGGCCTGAGTGGCGAAAATCCGGCGGGCGCTGGTCAGCGTCTCCGAGAAATCCGGCGTCGTTGAGTTCGCCCGCGCGCTCGCCCGGCTCGGCATCCAGATCCTCTCCACCGGCGGCACCGCGCAGCTTCTCGCCAAGGAAGGTATTCCGGTCACCGAGGTGTCCGCGCATACCGGCTTCCCGGAGATGCTCGACGGCCGCGTCAAGACGCTGCACCCGAAAATCCACGGCGGCCTGCTCGCGCGCCGCGACGATCCGGCGCACATGAAGGCGCTGCAGGGCGCCGGCATCCCGCCGATCGACCTGCTGGTGGTGAATCTCTATCCGTTCCAGGCGACGGTGGCCGATCCGGACTGCCGCTTCGAGGACGCGGTGGAGAACATCGACATCGGCGGCCCGGCGATGCTGCGCGCGGCGGCCAAGAACCATGCCGGTGTCGCGGTGGTCGTCGACCCGGCGGACTACACGACGGTGCTGGAACAGATAACGCAGGATGGCGCCGTGTCCGACGAGACGCGATTCATGCTGGCAAAGAAAGTCTTTGCGCATACCGCAGCCTATGACGGCGCCATCGCCAACTACCTGTCCTCGCTCGACGCGGGCCGCAAGCGCGGCGAGTACCCCGATACCCTGACGGTGCAATGGCGCAAGCTGCAGGACCTGCGCTACGGCGAGAACCCCCACCAGAGCGCCGCGTTCTATCGCGACGAGCGTCCGGCGCCGGGCAGCCTCGCCGGCTACCGTCAGGTGCAGGGCAAGGAGCTCTCCTACAACAACATCGCCGACAGCGATGCGGCCTGGGAATGCGTGAAGACCTTCGCCGAGCCCGCCTGCGTGATCGTGAAGCACGCCAACCCCTGCGGCGTCGCGCTCGGCGCGACGCTCGCCGAGGCCTACGACAAGGCCTTCAAGACCGATCCGACCTCGGCTTTCGGCGGCATCCTCGCCTTCAACCGCGCGCTCGACGCCGCGACGGCCGAGGCGGTGAGCAAGCAGTTCGCAGAAGTCGTTATCGCGCCGCGCGTCGAGCCCGAGGCATTGAAGGTGCTCGCGAGGAAGGCGAACGTGCGCGTGCTCGAGATTCCGCTCGCCCACGACGTCCAGCGGCATGACTACAAGAGAGTGGGCGGAGGTTTGTTGGTGCAAACGACGGACTTTCAACCCCTGGAAAAGAAATCGTTGAAAGTCGCGACCAAAAAACAACCCACGGAGTCGCAGTGGAGCGACCTGCTTTTCGCATGGCGCGTAGCGCAATACGTGAAGTCGAACGCGATCGTGTTCTGCGGCGGCGGCATGACGCTGGGCGTCGGCGCCGGGCAGATGAGCCGCGTCGACAGCGCCCGCATCGCCTCGATCAAGGCGGCGAACGCGAAGCTCGACCTGAACGGCTCGGTGGTCGCCTCCGACGCCTTCTTCCCGTTCCGCGACGGCCTGGACGTGGTGCTCGACGCGGGCGCCGTGGCGGTGATCCAGCCCGGCGGCAGCGTGCGCGACGACGAAGTCATCGCCGCCGCGAACGAGCGCAACGTCGCGATGGTATTCACCGGCGTGCGCCACTTCCGCCACTGAGATGAAGCTCCTCGTCATCGGCTCGGGAGGCCGCGAGCACGCCCTCGCCTGGAAGCTCGCGCAGAGCCGGCGCGTGCAGAAGGTCTACGTCGCGCCCGGCAACGGCGGCACCGCCACCGAGGAGGGGCTGGAGAACGTCGAGCTCACGCAGATCGACGACCTGGTCGCCTTCGCGAAGAAGAACGACGTCCACCTCACGGTCGTCGGCCCCGAGGCGCCGCTCTCGGCGGGCGTGGTCGATTCCTTCCAGGCCGCGGGCCTGAAGATCTTCGGCCCCACCAAGGCGGCGGCGCAGCTCGAGGCGTCGAAGGACTTCGCCAAGTCGTTCATGGTGCGCCACCACCTGCCGACCGCCCTGCACCGTACATTCACCGATGCGGCGGAGGCGAAGGCATTCGTGGCGAAGCGCGGCGCGCCGATCGTGGTGAAGGCCGACGGGCTCGCCGCCGGCAAGGGCGTGGTGGTCGCGACCAGCGTGCAGGAAGCGACGGCGGCGATCGATTCGATGCTGACCGAGAACAAATTCGGCGCCGCCGGCGCGCGCGTCGTGATCGAGGAGTTCCTCGACGGCGAGGAGGCGAGCTTCATCGTCATGTGCGACGGCGCGCACGTGCTCGCGCTCGCCACCAGCCAGGACCACAAGCGGCTCAACGACGGCGACCGAGGGCCGAACACCGGCGGCATGGGCGCCTACTCGCCCGCGCCGGTGGTGACGCCGAAGATCCACTCGCGCGTCATGCGCGAGATCATCCAGCCCGCGGTGCAGGGCATGGCCAAGGACGGCGTGCCCTACACCGGCTTCCTCTATGCCGGCCTGATGATCGACAAGGCGGGCAATCCGAAGACGCTGGAGTTCAACTGCCGCATGGGCGACCCGGAGACGCAGCCGATCATCCTGCGGCTCAAGTCCGACCTGCTCGAGCTCGTCGAGCACGCGGTGAACGGCAAGCTGGACCAGGTGGAAGCCCAATGGGACCGCCGCGCCGCGCTCGGGGTGGTGCTCGCCGCGCATGGCTATCCCGAGGAGCCGCGCAAGGGCGACCGCATCGAGGGATTGCCGAAGCCGGCCGACGATTGCCGCGTGTTCCACGCCGGCACGAAGCGGGAGGGCAAGAGCGTGGTGACCAACGGCGGGCGCGTGCTGTGCGTCACCGCGCTCGGCCATTCGGTGCGCAGCGCCGCCACGCGCGCCTACGAGGCGATCGACGGCATCCGCTTCGACGGCATGCAGTACCGCAAGGACATCGGCCACCGCGCGCTGAAGCGCAAGTGAAAGTTCTCGACTACTTCACCGACCTCCAGGCGCGGATCGTCTCCGCGCTCGAGGCTCTTGATGGAAGATCGTTCGGCACGGACAGTTGGAAACGCCCGGAGGGCGGCGGGGGAATAACGAAAGTCATCGAGGACGGCAACGTCTTCGAGCGTGGCGGCGTCAACTTCTCGCACGTGCAAGGCTCGCAGCTCCCTCCGTCGGCGACCGCTTCGCGCCCGCAGCTCGCCGGCAAGCCGTGGGAGGCGATAGGTGTCTCTCTCGTCCTGCATCCGCGCAACCCTTACTGCCCGACGGTCCATCTCAATGTCCGTTTCTTTTCCGCCGGCGACGTGTGGTGGTTCGGCGGCGGGATGGACATGACCCCCTACTACGGGTTCGAGGAGGACGCGCGGCATTTCCACGCCACGTGCAAGAAGGCGGTGGGCGAGCACTATCCGCGCTTCAAGAAGTGGTGCGACGAGTACTTCCTCATCCGCCACCGCAACGAGCCGCGCGGCATCGGCGGCATCTTCTTCGACGACTTTTCGGAGCAGAACCTCGACTATTCCTTTGGCCTGGCGCGCTCGGTCGGCGATCATTTCCTGACCGCCTATGCGCCTATTATTGAAAAGAGAAAACAAATTTCTTTTGGCGAGCGAGAGCGCACTTTCCAGGCCCACCGCCGCGGCCGCTATGTCGAGTTCAACCTGGTCTACGACCGCGGCACGCTGTTCGGCCTGCAGTCGGGCGGCCGCACCGAATCGATCCTGATGTCGCTGCCGCCGCTGGTCGCCTGGCATTACGACTGGAAGCCGGAGCCAGGCTCGGCGGAGGAGAAGCTCTACACCGACTTCCTCAAGCCGCGCGACTGGGTCTCATCGTGAAAGTGCGCGTCTACAACGGCAAAGGCGAGCTCGTCGGCCCGGTCGAAAGCGCGGCGGTGGTGAAAAGCGACGAGGAATGGCAGCGGCAGCTGACCCGCGAGCAATACGAGGTGGCGCGAGGCAAGGGAACCGAGCCGCCGTTCTGCGGCCTGCTGCTCGACAACAAGAAGCAGGGCGTCTACACCTGCATCTGCTGCTCCCTGCCGCTCTTCTCCTCCGACTCCAAGTTCGACTCCGGCACCGGCTGGCCGAGCTTTTTCCGGCCGGTCGCTCCGGAGAACGTGGTCGAAGAATTCGACGACAGCCACGGCATGCGCCGCACCGAGATCCTCTGCGTGCGCTGCGGCTGCCATCTTGGCCACGTCTTCGAGGACGGTCCGCGCCCCACCGGCCTGCGCTACTGCGTCAACTCCGAATCGCTCGTCTTCGTCGACCGCGAGGACCTCGCCGAGCTCGCCGAGGCGCCATGAAACCCAGCCCGCTCCGCGTCGCCGCCCTCGCCTGCCTGTTCCTCATTGCATGCTCGAAGGAGGAACCGGTCACCGAAGCCGACAAGGCGGTGGTGCTGCGCGCGGCCGAGCTCGCGCGCTTCGGCTATCGCTTCGACAACATCGAGGCGCTCGAGACCTTCACCAAGACGCGGCATCTCGACGGCACCTCGGAAATCGAATATCGCTTCCAGAGCCCGCCGGGCGCCAAGGTGCTGTTCCTTCACGTCAGCGTGAAGGTAGGCAAGAACGAATCCGACGCCGCGTTTACCCAGGGCGCCGAGAAGGTCGGCCTCGCGATCGGCTTCAAGAAGAGCGGCGTCGAGGAGCGCGAGCTGCCGGCGCCGCCTGCCGGCAAGCTTTCGCTGCTCGTGAAAGACGAGCGGCCGATCGGCAACATCTTCACCGCCAGCGACGGCGGCAAGACCTTCCTCCTGGTCATGTCGGGCCTGTACTTCGACGACCCGGCGCTGTGGCAGAAGGTGATCGAGCCTTCGATGAGCCGCTTCCGCGCCTACCAGGCGCTCTAGGGAAGCTCCGCCGCGCGGCGATAGTGGCGCTGCGCCTCGGCCGGCT
>Ga0335084_10008559_pt1 | contig 10202 bp, 10 predicted proteins | sample Lox_Sample_44_FD_206721 | JGI IMG/M metagenome (GOLD analysis project Ga0335084, IMG submission 206721) | Soil microbial communities from Loxahatchee National Wildlife Refuge, Florida, United States - Lox_Sample_4.4 | ecosystem: Environmental > Terrestrial > Soil > Wetlands | place: USA... | reverse complement strand
ACTGGAAGCGGATCTTCCCGTTCGAGTGAGGCCAACGATTCTCGCGATCGGCGCGGCCGGAAACGGTCAGCGCGTGGCCGCGCCCGTGTCGTCCTCCACCAGCTTCCGTAGCTTCTTGATCGTGTCAACCAGGCTCACCCGCTCGGCCCCGCGGGTGACAAAACAAGGCAGGATCGTCCGCACCGCGATGGCGTAGGTGACCAGGCTGCCGCCGTCGGCCGGGTCCACTTGCCAGTAGCCGCTATTCTCCCGGAAGAAATTGTTGGGGTGGCTGGGGTCGAGATGCCAGTCGATCCGACGCCGAACCGGATCCGGGTACTTGATCATGTGGAAGCTGAATGAGAAAGGACCGACGCCCACCTCGTACCGGACCACCGCGTGTTGCGCATCGGCCTCCACCAGCTCGGCGCTGACCACGCGCGGGTAGTACCGGGGATGGCGGCGGTAGTCGACGAGCACGGGCCACACGCGATCCGGGGCGGCCCGCACGAGGGCAACGGCGGTTCCGCCACGGGCCGATTCGCTCGCGCCGGGCGGCAGGGTGTCGAGTACGACCAGCTCGCCGGCGGCGAGGCGGTGCTGCTGATCCGCGGACAGGCCGAGGGGTGCCGCGCCGGATACCGCAGCGAGGCCGAGGGCCATGGACACCAGCGCGAGGGTGGCTCTCACTCCAGGACGTCACCCTTGGGCGCGGATCTCTGCCACCATCGTGTGAGCGATGTACCGGCCCAGCGCGTAGACGGTGTAGCAAGGATTCACGCCCAGGGATGTCGGGAGAATGGAGGAGTCGGCGACGTACAGGCCTTCCACGTCCCAGGAACGGCCTCGCGAATCCACCACGTCGCGCCTGGCGTCCCCGCCCAGCGCGCACCCGCCCATGGGGTGACCGCTCGTGATCTGGATGCGCTGCTGGCTCACCAGGTCGAGAGTCAAGGCGCCGTCGATCTCCTCGGGCCCGTTCAGGATCAGGGGCCGATGGCTGTTGAAGAAGACGCGGCGGCCCCCGGCGGCGAACATGATCCGGGCGCCCGTCCGGATCGAGTCGAGCCATCCCGGATGATCCTCCTCGGCCAATGCGTATTCGAACCCGCTGGGCGTGACACGTCCGACGGGTCGATCACGGAACATGACTGCGAGCGTCATGGTCTGGTTGAAGCGCTTCATGAAGGCCTGGTGGCTCTCCGCCGACTCGTACGGCACCACCTGGGCGTGGGCCAGCGGGTGGTTGAGCAAGCCCTCCAGCGCGTAGCGCACGTGGTCCCTGGCGGGATCCGCCGTTGTCTGATCGTCGACGTCGTACTTCTTCACGAAGTAGCCCATGGGCGGCGTGGCGGCGGACGGATAGAGGGCCTCGTCGAAGTCGGCGCAGAAGGTGATGGTGGCATGGGTCGAGAAGCGCTCCCCCACCGCACGCTCCGACCCCTTGGAGGAGCGCAGGCGCGGGACGCCGCTCCGCATGAGGATGCGCGGCGAGGAAAACGGCCCGGCGGCCAGCACCACGCGTCGAGCGCGGATCTCGATGCGCTCCCGGTTGCTGCCGCGCGAGTCGGTCAGGTACGCCACCACCCCGGTCGCCCGGTGCGTGCGCCCACCGCGGCCGTCGTCGGGAAGCGGCTCGAGGAGCAACTCGTCCACCCGGCAGTTGGCCAGGACCTGGGCGCCTCGCCGCGCCGCCATGGGCAGGATCATGTTCAGCGGGGTGAGCTTGCGATTGTAGCGACAGCCCAGGTCGCAGTAGCCGCACCCGATGCACTGATGCGCGTTGCGCTGGGTCGGGCCGTGGTGGGGCAGGCCCAGGGCCCGCACGCCCCGGCGCAGGGCCAGGTTGCTGCCCGAGATCTGAGACTCGGGAACGGGACCGATCCGCAGCAGCGCCCGGATCGCCTCCAGATGGGGCGCGAGGTCGTCGTAGCCGAACTCCGCGCCGAGGAGATCGTGCCAGTCGCGGATCACGGGCCGGGGCGGCTCGAAGGCCAGCGCATGATTGATCGTGGCGGAGCCCCCCACCAGCTTGCCGGTCGCCACGACGGTCGAGACGGTCGGGATCTCGCGGCCAAGGACCTGGAGCGTCGAGAACTCCGTGTCGAGGATGCGCGGCATCATGAGCCGCTCGCGCTGGACGAACTCGGACGGCTCGATGAAGTCGCCCTTCTCGAGGATCAGGATCCGCTGATCGGTCTTCGCGGCGAGCTCCGCGGCCACGAACGACCCTCCCGCCCCGGAGCCCACCACGACCACGTCGGTTTCCAGGACGAGGCGGTCGGACCCACCCACGATCCGGGCGGCCTCGAGGCCCTCGCGCAGGGCGCCGTGGGCCACGACGCGCCGCCGCAGCACCGCCACGTTCTCGTCGGTCTCCCGGGCCATGTCGAACGAGGTGGAGTGCGCGAGATCCGCGTCGGGCTTGGCCGGATCCAGCAGCCACGGACCCGGATAGCGCATGACCTTCCAGGCCACCTTCTCGTTGGTGTAGATGGGGGCTGTCCCGATGAACTTCGCGCCGCTGAAGATGTTGCGCAGCGCCCGGACGCTGCTGTCGCGCAGGAAGAGGAAGTAGCGGTTCGCATCGTCGGGGTGGAAGCGCCTGAGCTCCAGGCGCGCGGGAAGGCCGTAGCGATTGGAGAAGGTGCGGGTGAGGGTGGGCAAGACGTTGAGGAAGTCGATCAGGAACTTCATGCTGCCCAGGAACTCGTCGCCGCTGGCCCTGGCGAACTCCGCGTAGGCGGCGACCGGGTCGTAGTCGGGGTCCTCCTGCTCGAGCCGCCGCCGGATCTCCGTGTCGGGCGGATTGAAGCCGTCGATGATCCTGGCCACGACTTCCTGCTGGACGGAGTTGAAGATCGGAGCCGCGTCGCCGAGACGCAGGCGCTCGATCCCTCCACGCACCGTCCCGCAGCCGAGGGGCGAAGACACCAGGATCGCCGCACTCGATGCCCGGGCGAGACGGGCGAGGAACTGCCGCCGGCTCATGGCGCGGCCGAGGTCGGCGTCGAAGGACGCTTGCGCGTTCACCGTCCGGTACCCTCCGCCCCCGGGAGGGCGAATCGATGCGTGTTGACGACCTGGCCGCTCGCCGTCTGGCCGGCGCGCACGTGGCACTGCACGCAGCGATTCGTCAGGCCGGGCGTGAGGATGGGGAAGTGCTCTTCGCGTCCCGCGTGGCACCCGGTGCAGAAGTCCGCCCGCCGCACGGCGCCGAGGCCGAGGCGATGTTCGTCGTAATGACACGCCGCGCACAGACGACCGCCGAGTTCGCCCGACGACGAGTCACCCACGAAGCGACGCCCCCCCGCCGTGGCGGCGGCGGTGAAGTGCTCCTGGCGGAGCGCTGTCCTCGCGGCCCGGTCGTCGTCCAGCGCGCGCCGATCGCGAGTGGTGAAATGCGTGCTGGCCAGGGTCTCCTGATACTGCGGCTGGTGGCAGCCGCCACACTTGCCGTCCCGGATGGGCTGCGTGAAGTTCGGATGGTCGCCTGGCGTGTGGCATTGCCCACAGCGGATGCCCTTGACCGCGTGGAGACTCTGGGCGTAGTGCGCGCCCACCGGCGCTGCGTGGCAGGTCTGGCACCCCTCGACGTACGGGGCGGGCCCGGAGACCGGGCCTGCCGGATCGGGGCGCGCGGGCGACCCCGGCGCCAGGAAGCAGCCGGCGCTGGCGAGCGCGATCGGCGCCACGAGCAGGACCCACGTCAGCCAGCGCATCGCGGCACGTCGATTCACGGTGGGTCTCGGGCGCGATTCTAGCCGAGTCCACGAGCCGGCGCGCATGTCGTCGGGGGTGCGCCCGTCCTCAGGCCCGGAGGAGAACCCCTCCCTGCAGAGGGCGGCTGGGAGGGTGGCTTGGCGCTTGGCGGTGATCGTCACGACGTGCATGCGGTCAGGCTAGCGGATCGCCTTACTCGGCAACGTATCTCGTAAGGCGCGGTGCGGCTTACTACTGCTGCTGTTGCTGCTGCTCGTCCTCGATGTGGAGTCCGGTGTCACGGCCGGGACGCGCCGGCGCCTCGCGGTAGGTCAGGAGCGGAATCGGGCGCGTTTCCATGGTGAGCTGCGGCACCGGCTTGGCCGCCGACACCTGCGTGTGAACCTCGGCGCGCAGCGCCTCCCGGGCGAGGCCGCGGTAGATACCGCGGTTGGGCGGGACGTCGTCGTAGCTGCGGCCGTGGCCCACCACCACGTAGCGTTCGTCGAGCGCGCGATCGTGGGTGGGATCGTAAGGAATCCAGCCGTGTGACGGCGCCCAGAACTCGATCCACGCGTGACTCTGCGAGGGCTCGTGGCGAGTGCCGTCGACGTGCAGGTAGCCGCTGACGTAACGGCAGGGGATCCGGCTCAGCCGCAGCAGGCCCAGCATCAGGTGCGCGAAGTCCTGGCAGACGCCGGCGCCGATCTTCAGGAAGTCCTCGGTGGTCGAGTCGACCCTGGTGACGTCCTTCTGGTACTCGAACTCCTCGGTCAGGTAGTGGCCGAGCGCCAGCACGTGCTCGCCGAGCGGCGCCGTGCGCGCGGGCGCGGCGGCCTTGTGGGCCGCGCGCAGCGCCGGCGTGAGCTGCACCGGCCCGCCGAAGGCCATGAAGTCCAGCAGCGGATAGGGGCCCTCGTGCACGGCGGCGGGCACTGCCACGGACGCGATCGGCGCCGTCGTCGGGTGCGTGCTCACCAGCGAGCGGCTCGACACCTCGATGCGGTCGTGGAAGCGCGTGATCGTGAAGTGGTGGGTGATGTTCTCGTTCCAGTCCAGGTAGCGGTGCACGCGGGCGGGCGGGCCGACCGAGAGCACGAACGAGCTCACCGTCTGATCGGACGTCGACTTGGGCTGCACGCGCAGCTCCATGAACGACTCGCTGATGTAGGCGTCGTATTCGAACGCGAAGCGGTGCTCGATCTCGAGCAGCATCGTCAGGTGGCGAAGTACTGTGCGCCGAGCGCGTCGTGGACCTGCCCCATCACGTCGATCACGCGATCGAGAAAGGCCGCCTGCTCGACGCCGGCCGCCACGCCGCCGTCGTGATACGACAGCTCGGCGTGCAGCCGGCCCACCAGGCGCAGGGCCGGCCCCGGCTCGCCGCCGATGCGCTCCAGGTGATCCTTCACGGCCTCGGTCCCGTAGCGCAGCGAGCGCGGCGAGTGGGCGTCGAAGAGCAGGAAGGGCACCACCAGCTCCGGCTCCATCCGCGCGCCGTAGGAGCGGCGGTAGCTCTCCAGCGAGCCCAGCGCGCGCAGCAGCGTGCGCCACTGCGTGTAATAGAGCGCCACGTCGGCGCGCGGCTCGGCGGCGCCGAGGGCCGGCAGCTTGGCCCGCAGGACCAGCGCCGTGCGATAGGTGCGCTCGAGCGACTCGCCCAGCTTCAGGAAGAGCCAGCTCTCGTCGCGGGTGAAGGTGTGCTCGATGGCCCCGATCGTGGCGAAGAGTCCCTTGTGCGTGGCGCCCAGGGCGTCGCGCAGCGCCGGGGGATCGGTGAGCCCGCGCCGCGCGTGGCCCTCCAGCGCGCGGAACGTCTCGTTGATGGCGAGGAACGCCTCCACCGTGAGCGCCTCGCGGACCGAGCGCGCGTTCTCGCGCGCCCGGCGCAGCGAGTAGTGCACCGAGTACGGGTTGACGGAATCGAGGAAGAAGCCCACCAGGTAGGCCTGCGACATCGGCGCGAAGGCCGAGGCCGGCGGGGCCACCTGCGCCGAGGGGAAGATCGCCAGCAGATCCTTCCAGGCCGATTGCGCCACCTGCTCGGCCAGCCCCTGTGTCTCGCTGGAGAAATCCTCGGTGACGAGCAGCAGCCGCGTGATGTTCTCGGAGCGCTCGAGGTAGCGCCCCATCCAGTAGACCGCGTCGGCCACGCGCGAGAGCATCAGGTGGTTTCCAGTCGACGGGGAGCCAGCACCCAGGTGTCCTTGCTGCCGCCGCCCTGGGAGGAGTTCACGACGTAGGAGCCCGGGCGCAGCGCCACGCGCGTGAGGCCGCCGGGCAGCACGCGGATCGTCTCGCCGTAGAGGATGAACGGGCGCAGGTCGATGCGCCGCGGCTCGAAGCGGCCGTCCACGTAGGTCGGATGCGACGAGAGCTCCATCAGCGGCTGGGCGATGTAGGTGCCGGGCGCCTTCTTCATCTGCGCCAGGTACGCCTCGATCTCCTTTTTCGTCGCGAAGGGGCCCATCAGCATGTTGTAGCCGCCGGAGTCGCCGGTGGTCTTCACGACGAGCTGCGCGAGGTGCGCGCGCATGTAGGCGAAGTCGTCCTTGCGCAGGCCGACGTACGTGGGCACCTGGCCGAGCAGCGGCTCCTCGTCGAGGTAGTACTTGATGAGGGCGGGCATGTAGGCGTAGACGGCCTTGTCGTCGGCCACGCCGGCGCCCGGCGCGTTGGCGATGGCCACGTTGCCCTCGCGGTAGACGTTCACCAGCCCGGGCACGCCCAGCAGGCTGTCGCGCCGGAAGGTGAGCGGGTCCAGGAAGTCCTCGTCCACGCGCCGGTAGATCACGTCCACGCGCTGGCGGCCGCCGGTGGTGCGCATGTAGACGTAGCTGTCCTCGACGATGAGGTCGCGGCCCTGCACGAGGTAGGCGCCCATCTCGCGAGCCAGGAACGAGTGCTCGAAGTAGGCGGAGTTGTGGATCCCCGGCGTGAGCACCACCGCCACCGGGTTCTCGCTGGCCCGCGGCGCCGACCACAGCAGCGTGTCGAGCAGCAGGCGCGGGTACTCGCGGATCGGCCGCACCGGGTAGCGCGTGAAGAACTCCGGGAAGACCCGGTGCAGCAGGTTGCGGTTCTCCAGCACGTACGACACGCCGCTCGGGCACCGGCAGTTGTCCTCCAGGATCAGGTACTCGCCGCGGTCGTTGCGGATGATGTCGGTGCCGACCACGTGCGTGTAGATCTGGCGCGGCGGCGTCACCCGCAGCAGCTCGCGCTTGTACTCGCGCCGCGAGAGGATCAGCTCGGGCGGGATCACCTGATCTTTAAGACAGCGCTGGTCCTGGTAGATGTCGTTGATGAACAGATTCAGCGCCCTTACGCGCTGGATGAGCCCGGCCTCGAGCTTGTCCCACTCGCGGGCCGGGATGATGCGGGGCACGAAGTCGAACGGGAAGATGCGCTCGATGCCCTCTTTTTCGCCGTAGACCGTGAAAGTGATGCCCTGGTCGACCAGCGAGATCTTCTGCAGCCGCTCGCGGCGGTCGATCTCGACCTGGGTGAAGGACTCCAGCGTGGCCACCAGCGGCCGGTAGTGCGGCCGGGCGGCGGCCGAACGATCGAAGGTCTCGTCGTAGGCGGTCGTGTCGGGCACCCACTTCATGGACGCTTCAGGATACACCGGAGAATCGGCCAGGCGGCGGCGGTGCGCAAGGGACGGACGACGACGCCGTGTTCTTCGTCCAGCGGGGAAAGGTCAAGCTGACCCTGCTGTCCCGGCAGGGCAAGCAGGCGGTCATCGCGCTGCTCGGCCCCGGCGATTTCTTCGGCGAGGGATGTCTGGCCGGCCAGCCGCTGCGCATGGCGACGGCGGTCGCGCTGACCGACGGCTCGATCATCCGGGTGGCCAAGCCGCTGATGATTCGCACCCGCCGCCGCCGGACCCCCTTCGCGGAGGTATTCACCGCTCATCTCCTCTCGCGGAACATCCGCATGGAGGAGGACCTGGTGGACCAGCTCTTCAACTCCAGCGAGAAGCGGCTGGCGCGCATTCTCCTGCTGCTGGCGAACTTCGGGAAGGAAGGCCGGCCGGAGCCGGTCGTGCCCCGGATCAGTCAGGAAACGCTGGCGGAGATGGTCGGCACCACGCGCTCGCGGATCAGCTTCTTCATGAACAAGTTCCGCAAGTTGGGCTTCGTCGAGTACAACGGCGGGCTCGAGGTCCACAGCTCGCTGCTCCACGTGGTCCTGCACGACTGAGCCCCCCCGCCCCGGGGTGAGCAGTTTTATACAGACGGTGGCCGTTCGGCGGGGTACTCTGTCTTGAAGACCTCGGTGTCCTCTACTCTGCCCCTGAAGGATCAGGTGACCCGATGACCTCGTTCTGGCTCGTCCCGCTGGTGGCCGTCGGGCTGACCCAGCTTGCCATCATCGCGACGTCGACGTATCTGCACCGTGCCCTCGCGCACCGGTCGCTGGTGGTCCACCCGGCCGCGGACCTACTCTTCCGGACCGTGCTCTGGCTGACGACGGGGCAGGATCGGCGGGAGTGGGTGGCCGTCCATCGCAAGCACCACGCGTTCACCGATCGGGCCGGCGATCCCCACAGTCCACGACTGAGCGGCCTGTGGCACGTCCAGTTCCTGAACGCCTACTACTACGCGCGGGAGGCGAACGATCCCGAGACGATCCGGCGGTTCGCCGCCGACATCCGCCCGGACCGGCTGGATCGCGCGATCTTCTCGCGGGGCTGGACCGGGCTCGCGCTGGGCACGACGCTGCTGTGCCTCCTCGTCGGTCCGTGGCCGGGGCTCATCGCCGCGGCCATCCACGCCGTGCTGTACGTCTTCGTCGTGGCGCCGCTCATCAACGGCATCGGCCACTGGCGCGGGGCCCAGAACTTCGACAACACCGCGTATAACTCCCGCGTGCTCGCCTGGCTGACCGGAGGCGAGAGCCTGCACAACAACCACCACGCCCACCCGCGCTCGCCGCGCTTCAGCGCGCGCCGGCTGGAATTCGATCCATCGTGGGTGGTGATCCGGGCGCTGGCCGCCGTCGGCCTCGTGGCGATCACCGGGCCGCCGATCCCGCCGTCCGTGTGAAGGCCAGCCTCGGCTGAAATCCTTCCGCCGGGGCTCGGCCGTAGTCAGGGTGACGGGCAACGCGGTCGGGGCGCCGCCTGCCTGTCGCGCGGGCGCGCCCTCTTGTGATACTCAGGGACGGTCATGACTACGGCGGGGGAGGATCTCATCCGGCGGATGGCAGCCGGTGATCGCGACGCCTTCAGCCGCTTCTACGACCGCTACTCGCCGCTCGTGTTTCCGCTCATCCTCAGGATCGTTCGCGACCGGGCCGACGCCGCCGACGTGCTCCAGGACGTGTTCTGGGAAGCCTGGCAGGGCGCGGGAAGCTACGATGCCAGCCGCGGCACGCCGGAGGCGTGGATGATCACCCGGGCGCGCACGCGGGCCATCGACCGGATCCGCGCCGTGCGCCGGCGCGGCGAGACGTTCGTGCCCCCGATCGACGAGGGGCTGACGCCCGCGCCCCCCGAACCGGGCGGCGACGCCGCCGAGCGCGCGCAGGACCGCGGGGTCATCCGCACGGCGCTGGAAGCGCTGCCCCAGGTCCAACGCGAAGTCATCGAGCTCGCATACTATGCGGGGCTGACGCAGACCGAGATCGCCGAGCGCCTGCAGCAGCCGCTCGGCACGGTCAAGACACGGGTCCGGCTCGGTCTCGAGCGGCTCCGTGAGGTGGTGAGGCGCGCGACATGAACAGCCACGAGACCTACGAGACGCTCGCGGCCGTGTATGCCGTCGGCGCCCTCGACGGCGACGACCTCGCGCGGTTCGAGGCGCACCTGGCCGAGGGGTGCGACCGCTGCGACGTCATCGTGCGCGAGTCGCGCGAGGCCATGGCGCGCATGGCGCTCGCCGCCACGCCGGCCGTCCCCCCGCCGGACGTCAAGGCCGCGCTGCAGGCCCGCATCGACGCCGCCACCCGTTCCTCGCGCGCGTCCCGCCGCGGCTGGCTGACGTGGGCCGCCGCCACCGCCGTCGTCGTCGCGCTGGCCGTCATGCTGGCCAGCGGCATCGTGGCCTCGCGCTACGAGGCCCGTCTGGGTCAGATCGCCCGCGAGATCGCCACCGAGCGCGACCGCCTGCAGCGCCAGGAAGCCGCGCTGCGCACCCAGGTGGCCGCCCTGGAGCTGCTGCGCGATCCCGCCACGCGCGTGATCGAGCTGCGGAGCCCGTCCACGGGCGCGCTCGCGCGCGTGATCTGGAACGACACGGCCGGCGGACATCTGCTGGTCGCCAAGCTGCCGCCCGCGCCCTCGGGCAAGGCCTACGAGCTGTGGGCGCTCGGTGGCGCCGCGCCGAGGCCGGCGGGCCTGTTCCAGGTGGACGCCGACGGGCGCGCCGCGCAGAAGGTGGACGCGGGCGGGGCGCCGGCGAAGGGGTTCGCGATCACGCTGGAGCCGGCGACGGGCGTGCCAGCGCCGACCGGGCCGATCGTACTAGCGTCCAAGTAACACGCCGTCCGCCGGGGGACACGTATGAGGCCGTCAC
>Ga0335084_10008558_pt1 | contig 10202 bp, 8 predicted proteins | sample Lox_Sample_44_FD_206721 | JGI IMG/M metagenome (GOLD analysis project Ga0335084, IMG submission 206721) | Soil microbial communities from Loxahatchee National Wildlife Refuge, Florida, United States - Lox_Sample_4.4 | ecosystem: Environmental > Terrestrial > Soil > Wetlands | place: USA: Florida... | reverse complement strand
GTGACTTTTCGGCTGGAACCGTCGAATCGGCTCGCGCCGATGGGAGTAATGCTCATGATGTCCTCCAGTGCCCTTCCGCCTCTGGCGGATAGAGCCTGTTACGCATCGTGGCGTCACCATCTTGAACGACGCTGCGGCCCATTCTAAAGACAAAAGACCTCGCAGTCGACATCCAATTTGCTGCTCCTTTGTTTTCAGCAGGTTCGAAAGCGTTTATCGCGAAATCCCTCCCCAGAAACGCACAAACCGCGCGTTAAGTGTAAGGAAGATCCGGTCTGTCTTACTATTGAAGCGCGTCTTACATTTGGGTATACTTCTTACATGGACACATACCCAATTCGAATCAGCTCCAAAGGACAAGTAGTGATTCCCGCCGAGATCCGCAAGCGACACGGACTGGTTACGGGCACACGTGCAACGTGGACCGAGAATCGTGGCCAACTTATCTTGACTCCAATCTCAATCCAGCGATTGAAACAAATCAGAGGAATCTTGAAACCCCGTCCCGGCCAACCTTCAGCCTTCGACGGATTATTCGAAGAAAGGGAGCGAGAACGCCGGAGAGAGAAGTAAATGCCGCGGAGGCTGCGATTGCCAGGTCGCCGCTATGTTCTCGACGCCAACGCTTTAGTCGGGTACTTCGAGGATCGCGCTATCGTCGCAGACAGAGTGGAGCAGTTGCTACAAGGTGCACTTTCGCTGGATCTTCCATTACTGATTTCGGCTGTGAATTGGGGAGAGGTCTTCTATATCGAATGGAAATACCAAGGCGAGTCCGGTGCCCGCGAAGCCGCGGCACGCCTTAATGAACTGCCTATTGCTGTAATTCCCGCAGATCTCGACCGCGCAACTCGTGCCGCCACTCTCAAGCAGAAACACAATCTTTCATACGCCGATGCGTTCGCCGCAGAACTAGCGATCGAGCGCGGAGCTTCGCTGGTCACCGCCGATCCGGAGTTTTCCAAGCTTGGGAAATTGATATCTGTCTACGCCCTGCCGCGCCACGAGCAGTAATGTCGAACCTCAGGCTGGCCTTCGGACCTACGCCCCAACCGCTTCCTGCCCACCCAGCGGCAGGAAATACTGCGTTCCCTTGATCGGTTCGCTCACCTTGCGTAGCAGTTGCTGCAGATCTTCATTTCGATCGACGAAATCGATGTCCGACGTGTTCACAATCAGCAGATCAGACGATGTGTAGTGAAAGAAGAAATGCTCGTAGGCCTTCACCACCTCCGCCAAATACTCATCGCTGACTGCCCTCTCGCCCGGTGCATTCTTTTTCTTGAGTCGCTTCTTCAGGACTTCGGGCGTCGCCTGCAGATAAATCACAAGGTCGGGCGTGGGCAGTTGCTCGCGGAAGAAATTGTAGTAGCGATTATAGGTATCGAGTTCCTGGTCGTTGAGATTGAGGCAGGCAAACAGCTTGTCTTTTTCGAAGATGAAGTCGGCAACGACGGTACGCTGCGATTGAGGTCCGAGATCGAGCGCATGCAACTGTTCGAAGCGCTGCACGAGGAACGCGAACTGGGTTTGAAAGGCCGCCCCGCGCTCTCCGTCATAAAAAGCGCCGAGAAAGGGATTCGCCTCCGGCTCCATGACCCGCTGCGCATTGAGACGCTCAGCCAAAACGCGCGCCAGCGTGCTTTTGCCGACTCGGATGGGGCCTTCCACTGCAATATATCGGGGGAGTTCGAAAAGATTCGCCATTGAGCTCGAAGTTGTACTCGGAAGAGGCAGGATATCTCGGAAGCGGCTCAGAGGCAATTGCGGGAAGAGTTAACATTCGCGTACCGAAGATTCGTTCTTGACCTGGTTCGCTTACCAGCATTGTTCGCAGACGTCTAAGCCTGCTCTGGAGATCCCATGACTAGACTTTGGATAGCCCTCGGTACCCTGCTCACACTCGGCGCGAACTCGGTAGCCCAGCAATCTGCAGCCGATCTGTTGCACTCCGCGCTCGCGGCGATGGGTGGCGAGGAAAAGATTCGCAATCTCGGCGGCCTGCATATTGAATCGTCGGTAGTGCGCAACGAACTCGAGGAGTCGGAGCGGCCTGAGGGGCCGTACATCCTCGAGACCGATCAAGTCGAGGAGTGGCGCGATCTGGTTCACGGATCATGGAAGATCACAACGAAGATGCACGGGCCGTTTCAGCCGGAATTCGTCATGAGCGCCACCGTTTCAGAAAACGCAGCATCGCGCAGTTTTGACGGGAATCCTGCGCCAGCCTCAGGAGAACAACTTCAGCAGGCGGAAGAAGTCCTGGCGTTGAGTCCCGAAAGGGTGTTGATCACCGCGCTGAGCAGCTCCGATCCGCGCCGCCTGCCGGATCTCACGTTGCAAGGCGTTCCTCATCAGGCTATCCAATTTACCTGGCACGGATCGCCGGTGCGGATATTCCTGAATTCCGATACCCATTTGCCCACGGCCGTCGAGTGGCAAACGGCTTATCCCTTTGGAATTTTCTGGAGCATCTGGGGCGACGTTACAACCCGCGTCTACTACTCGCTTTGGTGGCTGCAGAATGGCATTCACTATCCCATGCAGGCGGATGTATTTCGCAATGGCATGCCCGATCAGACTGTGACCATCGAAAAAATTGATTTCAATCCCTCGCTCGGCCCTGATTTCTTTTCGATCTCCCCGGAGACTCGCGCCGCATTCCTGCCGCGAGCCACGAAGACGATCGATGATCGCGCGCCCGGATCAAATCTCTCCGAACTCGCTCCTGGTGTCTTGTTTGTGCCCGGTCCGTGGAACACAACGCTCGTCCGGCAAGACGATGGACTCGTCATAATTGAAGCTCCCATGTCTTCCGGGTATTCGGCCAAGGTTCTTGAACTTGCGCAATCAAAGTTTCCGGGGGTTCCCGTGAAAGCCGTCATTACCACCTCCGACTCCTGGCCCCACATCGGCGGGCTGCGCGAGTACGTAGCCCACGGGATTCCGGTTTACGTTCTCGATCGCACCATGCCGTTGATTGAACGCTTCCTGCGAGGCCAGCGCACGAAGTATCCCGATACGCTTGCAAAGTCCCCTCGCCAAGCCGATCTGCGCCCAGTCTCTGGAAAGACCGTCATCGGCTCTGGGCCCAATCGACTGGAAATCTACCCGATTCGTGGAGAAACCAGCGAGCGCCAGATGATGGTGTACTTTCCCGAGCACAAGCTGCTTTACGGCAGCGATCCTTTTCAGGAGCTCGACGGAAAACTCTTCTATCCGCAGACCGTCTCTGAACTCCAAAGCGCCGTGGAGCGCGAACATCTCTCGGTGGATCGCTTCTTCATGATGCACATCGGTGTGAATCCCTGGTCCAAAGCGCTGGAAGCAGTGAAACAGGCAACGATGTGATCACATCATTTAGCACTGAAATCCAGTTACAATCCGTCCGATGCTCGTGACGCTCGGGACCGCTGCAGTCGTGGGAGCTGCTGCCGTTTCCGCCGGCTATCAGTCGATGGCTCCTACGGGCCAGTGGTACGGACGCACCTTCACCGGACTTCCTGCTGGCACGAAGCAGCTCGCCCTCACTTACGACGACGGACCCAACGACCCGCATACCCTGCGGCTGCTTGAAGTACTCGCGCGCCACAACGTGCGAGCAACCTTCTTCCTCATCGGAAGTTACGTAGCGCTGCGCCCCGACATCGTTCGCGAGGTTGTGAAGGCCGGACACATCATTGGCAATCACACCTTCACGCACCCTCTGCTGATCTTCAAAAGTGCCAAGGAAACTTACGATGAACTTACCCATTGTCGCGCTGCCATTTCCGATGCCGTCGGCGAGCACTCCTGTCTTTTTCGTCCGCCTTTCGGCGGACGTCGCCCTGCAACCCTGCGTATTGCACGCAAACTAGGCCTCCAGCCAGTCATGTGGAACGTCACTGGATATGACTGGAACGCCCCTCCCGCAGCGGTAATTGAAGGAAAGGTCTCGCGGCAGATTCGTGGTGGCGACGTGATTCTTCTGCACGATGGCGGCCACAAGCAGATAGGCGCAGATCGATCACAAACGGTAATTGCAACAGACCACCTGATCACCCGATATAAGTCGGAAGGGTACACATTCTCAACAATCCCCGAAATGCTCAAGGATGTGAAAGCCACCGCATGAAGGGCCGCTCATGGCTCCCAGCCGGCATCCAGCCTTTCATTGACTAAGGCCTCCCTCGTCCATAAGATGATGCGACTAGAAACGACACCCACAGAATGATTGGGCGCACCATTTCGCATTATCAAATCGTTGAAAAGCTTGGCGGCGGCGGTATGGGCGTGGTTTACAAGGCGCAGGACACGCGCCTGCACCGCTTCGTCGCGCTCAAGTTCCTGCCCGACGATGTGGCTCGCGACCCTCAGGCTCTCGCCCGCTTTCAACGGGAAGCCCAGGCGACATCGGCCCTGAATCATCCCAACATTTGCACGATTCACGACTTCGGCGAGCAAGACGGCCAGGCCTTCATCGCGATGGAGTTCCTTGAGGGGATGACCCTGAAGCACAAGATCGCCGGGCGCCCCATGGAAACGTCGGAGGTTTTGTCGCTGGCGATCGAAATCGCCGACGCCCTCGATGCCGCTCACGCCAAGGGAATCGTGCATCGCGACATCAAGCCTGCGAATATCTTCGTGACCGATCGTGGTCACGCCAAGGTTCTCGACTTCGGGTTAGCGAAGGTCGATTTGGCCAACTCCTCCTCCAGCGAGATCGGATCGGCCAACACGATGACCGGAACGGTCGACGATCCGCACCTCACCAGTCCCGGGTCCACCCTGGGCACTGTCGCCTATATGTCGCCGGAGCAGGCCAGGGGCAAGGAACTCGACGGACGCTCCGATCTGTTCTCGTTCGGAGCAGTCCTTTACGAAATGGCGACGGGCGCACTGCCATTCCGCGGAGAAAGTTCAGCAACAATCTTTGATGCGATTCTCAATCGTGCCCCCGCATCAGCGATCCGCCTCAACCCCGACCTGCCGCCAAAACTGGAAGACATCATCAACAAGGCGCTCGAAAAAGACCGCAGCCTCCGTTACCAGCACGCTTCCGAGATGCGAACGGACTTGCAGCGGCTCAAGCGCGATACGGATTCCAGCCGGCACGTAGCTGCCGCGGCCAGCGACTCCTCCCCTGTTGCTGCTGCGCAGAGTCAGCCTGCACACGCCTCCGGAAGTTCCGCGGTGGTCAACGCTGCTAAGCAGCACAAACTCGGCCTTGGCCTTGGCACTCTCGTCGCCATCCTGGTAGTCGCCGCAGCCGCCTACGGAATCTATGCATTGTTGTCGCGCAACCGGCCAGCCCCGTTTCAAAACTTCACGGTCAGCAACGCAACTGCTACGGGAAAGTCGACCCTCGTTGCCATCTCTCCCGATGGGAAATATCTGCTTCACGTGCTCGACGACGGTGGCCAACAAAGCCTATGGCTGGAGAACATTCCCACAGGCAGCAACACTCAAGTCATTGCGCCGGCACCGGTGGAGTATCTGGGACTGCGGTTCTCGCCGGACGGCAATTATCTGTATTTCATCCGTAGCGAGCCGGGAAGCCAGTCTCTGAAGTACCTGTATCGCTCTCCAGTGCTGGGCGGAACGCCACAAAAACTGGTGACCGACATCGATTCCAGGATCAGTTTTTCGCCCGATGGTAAGGAATTTGCTTACATCCTGGCGAACAATCCCAAAGCGGGTGAATATCGCGTCATTATCCGGTCCGTGGAAGGAAGCGAAGAGCGAACGATCACGACCGGCCCGCTGAGAGAAGTGGTGCTCAGCATAGCGTGGTCTCCGAATGGAAAGACGCTCGCGATGCCAGTCGCGCAGCCGGGAGACGCGCTGGGCGGCATCGACATGATCGACCCGGTCACCGGCAAGCGCAATCGTTTCCTGATCTCGAAAGAATTGTATTTTGGGCAGGCAATATGGCTGCCGGATGGAAGCGGCCTGCTTGCGCTGGCATCAACCATGGTTGGCCCAAATCAGATCGTTCACGTTTCTTACCCCTCCGGAAAAGTGTCTGCAGTAACCCGTGACACCAACTCTTATAACGACCTGAGCCTCGCCGCCGATGGCCACACGATGGCAACCGTGCAAAGGCGGGTCCACAATAAGGCTTACGTACTACCGGAGGGCAGCAACAACGCGCAGGCGAGAGAGATCACGGTTGAGGGATTCCCGAACTACGAACTTGGGTGGACCAGGGATGGTCAACTGTTGATGTCGGTTACGCGCGGGAGTGTCACACTTCTCAATCCAGACTCCGGCGCGAAGACTCCATTGCTTACACAAGTGCGATTCCCAGGATTCGCTCGTTCCTGCGCGGACGGCCATATCGTCTTCATGGCAGCTCCCGAAACCACTACCGAAGCTCACATCTTTCGCGCGGATGCGGATGGCGGAAACGTCAAAGAACTTACGAGAGGCAAGTTCGACGGTCTCCCGGCCTGCACCGCTGACTCCAAAACTGTGCTCTATCAGGACGGCGACTCCAAGCTCGAAAAGGTCGGGATCGATGGGGGCTCGTCCCAACAACTTCCTGACTACGCCAGCTTTGGCCGCATCACAACTTCTCCCGATGGAAAGCTTGCCGCAATCGTCACGAATCGTGTTGGCGAGACGAAAGAGAAGCTGGCGCTCGTTCCCATGGATTTCAGCGGACCGGTCCGGTTTCTCGACCTCGAACGGCCACGCGCGGAATACAGCACCATGCTCGGCGACGGCCCGATCCTGTTCAAGCGTGATGGAACAGGCATCATTTACCCGGTTCGTGACGGTCAGACCGATAATCTTTGGTTACAGCATCTGGATGGAACACCCGGCAAACAGCTCACCGATTTCAAATCGGAATTCATCCGCGATTTCGACTACTCCTATGACGGCAAGCAACTCGCCATCATCCGCGGCCACAGAGAGTCCGACGTGGTGCTGATCCGGGACTCGGAGAAGTGAAGACTCGCTCTACCCTACAAATCGTTCTCTCCGGCTGCAACGCATCACAAGGTGGTTCAAAAACATCTTTTCGCATGTTATCAGCGACGCGATCGAGAATGCCAAGAATACAACGGTCAGCCACGCACCTTGCTGATAGGCTAAAAAGGCCGCGGTGAAAAACATCACAGCTCCCACGTAGATAAAATTCCTCCACAGCAGATGAGGGTTCCACTCCACAGTCGGTTCTTGCGTTTTCCAGTTACGTAGAAGGTCGTCAACAACCGCGCTCAGAAAGGCGAGAAGGAAGAAGATTCCGCCCAAGATGAAAGAGCATTCGATACCCAAGCGACTGATTTCAAAACGATGCGTACCAAGTGACGTCAAAAGCGATCTCGCCACAACTACAACGAGGAGCGGACGGATATCGTTACGAAATACTTGAACGAGATTGTCAAATATGTCGGAATCGCTCTTTGCCAATGGCGGTGCGCTGTCATGTTGGACCTTATCCCGGCACTGAAACAATGGCCAACATCGGCTGGGTGACCCACTATCGGCTTCGATGGCATCATCACTCGTTGGGCAGCATGCTGAGTTTGCTACGCCCGATCGTGGATGCCGCATCCACCCTTCACTGAAACTCCACCTGCTCGAACCCCAACCCTTGCAGCAGACTCGTCAACGTACTACGCGCGTTCGTGTTTGCCGTCTTCAGAATCCCATCGAGCAGCGCCGCCTGTTGCAGCTGCCTCTCCGCTTCCTGGCGCACCTGCGTCTCCAGATTGGGATCCACCGGCACCAGCAGCCCCGTCTGCCGTGAATACACTTTGGTTCGTTCATTATCAATTCGGGTGGAAAACACCTGCGCCGGCGGCAGCCGTAACACTACCTTTTTCTCCTCGACGGCCACATCGCCGCCCTTCAATCCGCTGAAGTCCACTCCAGCCACCACCTCGCCGTGCACAATCATCAGCAACCGATCTCCCGCGAGAAAATTCGGCAGAATCGGGTTTTCTTTCTCTCCGGTGACCACCTTGTCCATCGTGTAGACCACGGTTTCCAGGCGCTGCAGCTGCTGGATCTTGTTCACGACGGTCGGCTGGCTGACATCGATTTTCGTGCCGCGCCCCAGCAATCGTCCGCCCCAGCCGTTCCAGAACGAAGAACCCGCCTGCCGGCCCATCACGGTGAGCCCCATTATGCCCAGGGCGATTCCAACGAGCAGAGCCGCCGTGATTCGCCCTCGACCCTTCATTTCACGTCCGCCCTGTTCGGTCTCCTGCATCTCGACTCACTGCCATGTGCCTTATCGTCGCGCCCAACCTGGCATGATACCGGCATTCAGATATGGCGTTCACTTTGCCCAGGCGAGGCCGTCCGCAAAGTTGCCGGCATCGATCAGCTTGTTCACTTTCCACTGCGCCAAGTCAATGGCCGCCACTTGTCCGGTTCCGGCGCACGATACGTATGCGACCTTGCCATCGGGACGAACGAGGACTTCTTGCGGATTACGCGCAACATCGATGCGCCGGGCGACCTCCATGCGGTTCAAATCCACTACCGCGACCTGATTCGTCGATGGCACGGCCACCAAAAGCCAGCGGCCGTCCAGCGTCGCCGCCGTACCGTAGCCCGTTGCAGGAAGCGCGACCCAGGTTTTCACCTTGTTCGTCGCAGTATCGATCACCGCGAGCTGCGGCTTGGTCTGATCAGAAGTGAATACGAACTTGTCATCCGTCGAAATCGAAACCCTTTGCACTTGGCCTGACACCGAGATCACTGCAATCGTCTTTCGTCCTGCGAGATCGAGAACTGAAATCGTACCCGGCCCCACATTGGCCGTGTAGCCGCGGCGTCCATCGTGGGATATCGCCAGCATATGGGATTGCTCTTGCCCTGTCGGAATTGCCCCGACAATCTTCCTCGTTTTCGGGTCGACAACCGTCACAGTCTTGTCCAGTTCGGTCGTCACGTAGAGCATCCCGCTCACCGGGTCGAGCAACGGGAAATGCGGACGCACGCCATGTCCGAAATCGATGTCTCCGACAATCGATCGGGACGCCAAGTCGATGACGAGCATGTTATGCCCATCGATACCGGGCTTGCCTACACCAGTACTGCCGTAAATGGGCACGAAGGCCAGGAGTCCGTCCGCAGACGCGGCGATTTCGTGGCCATGCACCCCGACGGTCTTCTCCGCGACGGTCGCAATCTGCTTCTCCGAAGCCGGGTCCACAATGCTGACACTGGTATCCCCTTGGTTGACGACCAGCAGCGACTGCGCGTGCAGGCTGCCCGTGATAAGTCCCGCAACGAGGCTCGACAGGAAGAAGAGGTGAAAGGCTGGTTTCGGCATGGCGGAAAGTATAGACGATTGGCCGACCAGAGGACGAAGACACGCTCAGGCAGATTTTCTCGTCTGCAGATTGAACTGGATTATTTTTCCACGGTCTTGTGGAGGAATCCATTTCGCTTTCCACCGGAAGTTGTTCGGTACATAGAACTCAATGATCTTTGCCACTGCCGCTCCCCTTTGCCGGGCTCGTTTGCTTACTTCGCCTAACCCTGCCACTCCCAACCGCACTGACAACGAACAGAATCGCAAAGCCTTAATTTTCGCAAGAGCGCTTTGCAGACCGCGCATGAACGCATCCACATCGTCTTTCCCCCAATCTATTGGACACACCGAGGAAGGATCGCGACGTCACATTCTTGTCATTTGATTGTCAAGAACCGTGCCGCAGATTTCACACGTACTTCATCCGGTGGGGACTTTTCAGATTGCGAGCATTCCGCTCGCCTGCAGAATAGTGAATCTGACCAGGCGGTCGTTACACCAAACCCGAAGCCCACGGACACGGAGCTGTGGGTTATCGCGATTGATCAACCGCGGTCTTCATTGCAGCGTGCTGCGTTGCGCCTGGACCTTTCGCAAGGCATCGTCGAGGCTGCCCTTGAAAACCAGAATCTTCACTTCCACCGTCGCCTTTTGTTTGGGCGCGACGGAGGTCTCCGGATCGACGTGCTGACAGGTGAGTTCGGGGTTGCTCCACACGTTCCCGGTCGTGCGCGCGAAGCTGGCCACCACCCATTGGCGATCTCGGGAAAGCGTGGCGATCATCGGTTCGTCCACCGGGCGCGATTTGTTGTAGTAGGCGATCCCGTCGCTCCGGCGCTCAACACGCTGCGCGGGCACGTCCCATGTGTACGAAGCCAGGTAGCGCGACGGCAGCCATTCGCCGAGTGGCATGGTCAGCCGTGACGGAGTCTCAGAAGCCAGCAGG
>Ga0335084_10008557_pt1 | contig 10203 bp, 6 predicted proteins | sample Lox_Sample_44_FD_206721 | JGI IMG/M metagenome (GOLD analysis project Ga0335084, IMG submission 206721) | Soil microbial communities from Loxahatchee National Wildlife Refuge, Florida, United States - Lox_Sample_4.4 | ecosystem: Environmental > Terrestrial > Soil > Wetlands | place: USA: Florida... | reverse complement strand
CGTGAAGCCGGCGAAGTTCGGCGAGTCGTACCGGATGTTGTTGCCGGTGCGCGCGTCGAAGCCGCCCGCTCCCTTGTTCAGATTGCCCTGCGCCCAGATATCAGCCGTCGACAGAATCGAGGTCGTCAGCGTCGGGGCGTTACCGAAGATCGGATGCAGGTCGTCCATCGGCATCAGGAACTTGCCGAATGTCACGCGTCCCCAGCCGCCCTGCAGGCCGACGAACGTTTCGCGGCTCGCCAGGCCGGAAGCCGAGCTGTTGCCCGAATCCCAGTTAACGTTCGATTCCATCTGGAAGACTGCGTTCAGCCCGCCGCCCAGACTTTCCGTGCCGCGCACGCCAATCCGCGAGGAGTTGCTGCTGACGCGAGTGACGGTCGGATTCGTTGTCGTGTTGTCGTACGTCGTGCCAGGGCAGTTGGTGATGATCTGATTGCCGACCGCCGGGCCGATGGCGCCGCCGGCCGTCGCCGACCCGGCGAACGCGCCACTGTTGGGCTGTGCGATCGGCGAGCGGCAGGTCTGACCGCTCACAAATTCAACATCGACGTTGGCGCGACCGTACAGCGTAACGTTCGCGGTTTGCGCCTGTGCGGCCAGCGGCAGCGCAAATGCGCTGGCGACGCCAAGAGCGACGAGCTTCTTATTCATCGAAATTTCTCCTCTAACGAAAAATTGGCAAGGAAACAGCGCTTGCGCTTGCCATCGGAACCTTCTCAGGAGTAGCGAGAAGCTGAAGCCATTGTGCCAAAGCGGCGAATCCATTGGCAAGCCAAAACCCCCGGGCTCAAAAACCCCTTCATTGCCTGTTGTTTAATTGCAACAAGAAGCAGGTTTTACCCTGCCAGAAGCGGGGCTTGCCCCCGCGTATAATTGCTGCCAGGGGCGCTCTCGTCACTGGGGCGCTGGACGAGGGCAAAAAGTGCGAGCAGAGGCGGCATCGCGGCGCCGGACGACCGCGGCTGTGCTGCGCGTAAAAGGTGCCGCGCGCGACGATGGCGTTTTCCGAACTCGTACGCCAATGGTCGCCGGCCGCAGCCGCGGCGGTCGTCGCATGGGCTGTTCTGGCCCTTTTTCTGCGCCATGCGGAAAGACTCCCCCTCGATCAGCCCAACGCCCGCTCGCTCCACGTTCGTCCCGTGCCCCGGATTGGCGGCGGCTCGATATGGGCCGGCTGGCTCGTTGCGGTCCTGTGGGTTGGCGGTCCGAAGCCTTGGCTCGCGCCCTTGCTCGTGGTCATCGCCATCTCCCTTTGGGACGATCGTCGCCCGCTAAACCCAGCCATTCGCCTCGGAGTTCACTTTGCAGCGGCGGCGCTCTGGCTGTGGCTCGCTGCGCCCGAGGTCAATTTCCTGGCAGCGACGCTCGCGATCGTGTGGATGGCGAATCTGTACAACTTCATGGACGGCAGCGACGGCTTGGCGGGCGTGATGACTCTCCTGGGATTTGGTGCCTACGCGGCGGCGGCGGGTCTCGCCGGGGCAGAGGATGCCGTGCTCTTTCTCGCACTGGCGGCCGCTACGGTGCCCTTCCTCGCTCGAAACCTGCCTCCGGCCCGCGTGTTTCTCGGCGACGCCGGTGCCGTTCCGCTCGGCTTTCTTGCCGCGATCTTCGGCATCGCCGGGTGGAATACGGGCTGGTGGCCATCCTGGTTTCCCCCGCTTGTATTTTTGCCTTTCATCATCGATGCGACGCTGACCCTGGTTTTCCGACTGTTTCACGGCGACAGAATCTGGGAACCGCATCGCGAGCACTCGTACCAGCGGCTCGTACGACTTGGTTGGGGGCACGCCGGCACTTTGAAATTGCACACGGTTCTAATGCTTGGCGTAGTGGTTTCCGCGGTGGCGGCGCTGCGCTGGTCCCCCCAGTCGGGACCGGCTCTGCTCGCCGCTTGGGGCGCGGCTCTGGGGGTCGTGTATGCCGTCATCGGCTATCATTGGCGACGGCGGCGCAATCAAGGCACCAATGAAAGTAAGGGCTAACTTTCGGATCTGGTTGGCGTTCGGGCACGATGTCTGCGCGGCCGCGGTCGCGTGGGTGGGCCTGTACTGGCTACGCTTCAATCTCGACCTGCACGAGCCGCAGCTGTCCGACATCTTCAGAACACTCGCCTGGATCCTGCCGCTGCAGGCGGTGATTTTTCTCGCCTTCGGCCTCTACCGCGGGTTGTGGCGCTTCGCGAGCCTTCCGGACCTGCAGCGCATCGTGCTTGCGGCCGCCGTCGGGGCGGTAGCCATCCCGGTCGTGCTCGTTATGCTGCGCCCCACCGCAGTGGTCCCGCGCAGCGTGCTTGTCCTCTACCCGCTGGCGCTGATCTCGTTCATGGCGGGAAGCCGCTTCGCCTACCGGATCTGGAAGGAGCACCGGCTGTACAGCCCGCTCGCCGCGCTCGGCGAGCCGGTCCTGATCGTCGGGGCAGGGGAGGCGGGAGCACGACTCACCAAAGAGCTGGGGCAGAGCCGGCAGTGGCGCGTGGTCGGGTTGCTCGATGACGACTCTGCAAAACAGGGACGCCTGCTGCGCAATGTTCGCGTGCTCGGACCGATCGCCGAGCTGCCTGCCCAGGTCGAGCGATTCGGGGTACGAACGGTGATCATCGCTCTGCCTTCAGCTGCCCACGGCGTGCGACGGCGCGTCGCCGAGGTCTGCGCCACCGCTGGCGTGGAGGCTTTGACGGTTCCCTCGTACGAGGACCTCATCAGCGGGCGCTCGCAGCTGACCACGATCCGCCACGTCGAGCTCGACGACCTTCTCGGACGCGATCCGGTCGTGCTGGACAATGCGGGGCTGCGCGAATGGCTCGGCGGCCGCGTCGTGATGGTCACGGGCGCCGGCGGTTCGATCGGCGCCGAACTGTGCCGGCAGATCGCTCGCTACCGGCCGCGGCGCCTCGTGCTGTTCGAGTTGTCGGAGTACGCGCTCTACCAAGTGCAGCAGGCGCTGCTCGACGAGTTCTCCGGCCTGCCGCTCACGACGATCGTCGGCGACGCGAAGCACGCGGCGCTGGTCGAACCGCTGCTCGCCAGGGAAAGGCCCTCCGTGATCTTTCACGCCGCTGCGTACAAGCACGTGCCGCTGATGGAAGAGAACAACGCATGGCAGGCGGTGCGCAATAACGCCTACGGCACGTGGGTGCTCGCGCGGGCGGCGGTCGCCGCCGGAGTTGAAAAGTTTGTTCTGGTCTCGACCGACAAGGCTGTGAATCCCACCAACGTGATGGGCGCCTCGAAGCGCCTCGCGGAAATGGTGTGCCAGAGCCTGCAGAACGGCGCGACGCAATTTATCCTCGTGCGCTTCGGCAACGTCTTCGGCAGCGCCGGCAGCGTGATCCCGCGCTTTCGAGAGCAGATTGCCCGCGGCGGCCCCGTGACCGTCACGCACCCGGAGATTACCCGCTATTTCATGTCGCTGTCCGAGGCGACCCAGCTGCTGCTGCAAGCGGGACTCATGGGCAAAGGGGGCGAAGTGCTCGTGCTCGACATGGGAGAGCCGGTCAAGATCCTCGATCTCGCCCGCGACATGATCCGCATCTCGGGGGTTGATCCGGACAGCATTCGCGTCGTCTTCACGGGCCTGCGACCCGGCGAGAAGCTCTACGAAGAGCCCCTGGCTTCGGGAGAGGCCATGCTCGCGACGCCGCACCCGAAGCTGTTCATTGCGCAGGCGCGCAACGGCGGCCACGATGCCGTGGATCAGCTCGTTGCCTGGCTGGAGCGCGATCGAGCCGCAACGGACGCCGAAGTGCGCGCGCTGCTCAAGTCCTGGGTTGCGGAGTACTCGCCGAGCGGTGAGATCGCCTCGGCGCCGCGAGATGCAGCGGCGCAAGCACCGCTGCGGAAGCGCGGAACCGGCGCAGGGTAGGTCTATACGGCGATGCCGAGCTCGGTGATCGCCCCCAGGACGCGATCGACGGTGACTGCATCCATGCAGCGTGGATGCGGGCACTCGGTCAGCGTGCGCGCGCAGCGCCGTACCCATGGGATCTCGCGTTTGAACAGGATGCGCTGGTCGCGACAAGGGAACGGATCGATCGTGACCGCGCGGTAAGGCACGTTGCGCCAGAAGGCACCGGCGCCGGTTATCGTCGCCGAGCCGGGGCCAAAGATCGCCACGGTCGGCGTGCCGACGACGCGGCCGAGGTGCGCGACGCCCGTGTCCGGGCTCACGAGCACCGAGGCACCGGCGAGAAGGTGCCAGACCTGGGCGAGGCCGAGGGTGCCCGCGACGGAGCGATATTCGCGCTCTGGATCACATGCCTGCACTAGCGCCTCCTCGCCCGAACCCGCCGACCAGAGCGGCGTGATGCCGGATGCCGCGAGCCGTGCGGCGAGGTCCTTCCAGCGAGCGGGCTCCCAGCGCTTGAGAGCGATGCTCGCTCCGACATGAAGGACTGCGTACGGCGACGATGGCTTCGCGGGTGCTTCTGCGGGCGGCGGCGTCCAATCGCGGGGGTCGTAGGCGGTCGGCGGCGGGCCGGCCGCAAGCTCCGCAACCATATCACCCCACGCCGCGGGCGCATTCGGGTAGTCGTGGAGTTCGTCGACCGGCCAGCTCTTCCGGCCCGGACGGTCTCCGCCGAAGGCGACGATCCAGCGCGCGCCCAGCGCAAGCGCGAGCCAGCTGAAGCGGTTGTCTCCGGGCACGAAGGCGAGGTCGAAGTGGCGCTCGCGCCACAACGGCGAGGCGGCCGGTCGATGCGGACTCCAGCCGATCGCGTGCAATCCGTACGGCGCGCCCGCGTACAGCGGTGCGTAGAGCTCGGGCACGGCCATCACGATCTCTGCGCTGCGATGTTGCTCCCGCAGCTTCGCGACGAGCGCGGTTAGCATGAGCGTGTCGCCGAGGAGCAGGTGATGCGCGATCAGGATGCGTCGCGGTGCGTCCGGCGGCGCACGCCGGCCGGCCGTGGCGACGCGAGCAACGGTCGCACGCGCGACGACGCGCAGGCGCCCGCCGAACCGCGTGCCGCGATCAGCGGTAACGGTTGCCATCGGCAGCGCGCCGGAAAACGGCCTCCATATCGTCCAGCATCTTGTCGAAGCCGAATTTGGTATGCACGCGGTCGCGAGCCGACCAGGCGAGGCGCCGTGCCAGGGTCGTGTCGTCCAGCAGGCGGTCAATGCCCGCGGCGAGCGCCACGGGGTTCTGCTTCGCGATGACGAGCGCGGTCACATCATGGATCGCAATCTCTCCAATCGCTCCGGCGTCGGTCGTCACGCAGGGCGCGCCGACGAGCATCGCCTGCATGAGCGCCTGCGGCACGCCTTCGTTCGCATAGGACGGAAGCGCGAACACGTCGAGCGCCCGCAGCCACGGCGCGATCTCGTCCTGATTGCCGACGAGGCGAACGCGCTCGCCCAGCCCGAGCTCCGAAATCTGCGCTTCGAGCGCCGCGCGCTGCGGCCCCTCGCCGACAATCACGAGCTGCGCGTCGCGATGGGCGAGCAGCGTCATGGCCTCCACCAGATAGCGGTGGCCCTTCCAGCTGCGCAACGTTGCGACGATGCCGACCAGCGGCACGCGCTGCGGCAGACGCAGCAGCCGCCGCGCCCCGACCTTCTCCCCTGGATCGAATTGCGTGGAGTCGATGCCCGTCGGGATCGACGTTACCCGCGCCGGCGAGACGCCGAGCTCACGGATGAGCTGCTGACGGATCGCCTCGCCGGTGGTCACGATCTCGGCGGTGGCCCGCGCGTAGAGCCAGCGCGTCGCGGGCCGGTTGGGCACCGGCGCCGAGATGTGCCGGGTGCGCACCAGCGCCGGAGGCCGCTGGCGACCGAGCCACAAGAGCCTGAGGCCGATCGCCGCGAGCCAGCTGTCGGTCGAGCTGTGCGTATTCACGACGTCCACCGGCTGTCGGCCGAGCTGGCGGCGCAGCGCGATGGCCCCGGCCGGCCCCTTGGAGCCGATGGGCAGCGCCAGCGCAGGAACGTCGAAGCGCGGTGCTTCGGCGTAGATCCGTGCATTGCGCGGGCAGACGAGGCGCACATCGTGTCCCCGGCTGCGCATGCCGGCCGCTTCAGTCAGGATGCGCAGCTCCTGACCGCCCCAGCCGAGCGAAGCCTCCGTGTGCAGAATGCGCAGCTTCTCTGCGGGCCTCACGCGTCTGCCGTCACCGCGGCGAACTGGATCCGATGCAGCTTGGCGTACAGGCCGTTGCGGGCAAGCAGCTCGCCGTGAGTCCCCTGCTCGACGAGCTGGCCGGCGTCGAGCACGACGATCCGGTTCACCCTCTCGATCGTAGAGAGCCGATGCGCGATCACGATCGTCGTGCGGCCACGCATCAGCGTCTCCATGGCCGCCTGCACATGGCGCTCGGATTCCGAGTCGAGCGCGGAAGTTGCTTCGTCGAGGATCAGGATCGGGGCGTTTTTGAGAATCGCGCGCGCGATCGCGAGGCGCTGGCGCTGTCCGCCGGACAGGCGCACGCCGTTCTCGCCCACGACGGTGTCGAACCCTTCGGGAAGCGCGCGGATGAACTCGAGCGCATGGGCAGCGACCGCGGCCTGCTCGATCTCGCCTCGTGACGCGCTCGCCATCGTGCCATAGGCGATGTTCGCCGCTACGCTGTCATTGAACAGAATCACATCCTGGCTTACCAGAGCGATCTGACTGCGCAGGTTGGCGAGCGTCAGCTCGTCGATATTGTGTCCGTCGAGCAGGATGCGCCCGCCACTCGGCTCGTAGAACCGAGGCACGAGGTTCACCAGCGATGTCTTGCCGCTGCCCGAGGGTCCGACGAGCGCTACCGCCTCGCCCGGAGCGATCGACAACGTCACGTCCGTGAGCGCGTTGCGCTCGGTGGCATCGTAGCGCAGCGACAGGTGTTCGAACTTGAGCTCGCCGCGCACGCGCGCGAGCTCGACCTTGCCGCGGTCCTCCTCGGGCCGCTGGTCGATCAGTCCGAAGATGCTCTCCGCCGCCGCCAAGCCGCGCTGGATGTTGACGTTCACGCCGGAAAGCGCGCGCACGCGGTCGATTAGCGTGAGAAGCGCCACGACGTAGGCGACGAAACGGTCGCTTTCCAACGCCCCTGCCTCATTCTGCTTCAGAGCGAGGTAGACGATCACGCCGACCGCGGCCGCGGCAACGAACTGCAGCAGCGGGCCGCTCGCGGCGCTCGACGAGGACTGCTTCGTCATCGAGGTGCGCAGCTGGTTCGCACCGGCCACCGCGCGGCGTTTTTCGTAGTCTTGGCCCCCGAAGATCTTGACGACCCGATGCGCGCCGAGAATCTCTTCGAGGACGTGGGTGATCGAGCCCGTGCGCTGCTGCACGTCGCGCGCGATGCGCCGCAGCCTGCGGCTGAAGTAGCGGATCAGCGCCCCGACCGTCGGGAGTACGACGATGGCGATCAGCGTGAGCTTCCAGTTGAGCCACAGCAGCAGCCCGATGCTGCCGACAATGGTGAGCGAGCTGCGGACCGCGGTTGTGATCGCGCTGGAGCTCGCCGCCGCGAGCTGATAAGCGTCGAAGGTGAACTTGGAGATGAGCCTGCCCGGGGCCTGTGCGTCGAAGTAGGACGTGGGCAGAGACAACAAGCGTTCGACCATCTGCCTGCGCAGGTCGAAGACGACGCGATGTCCGGTCCACGCCATCCCGTACTCGGAGGCGTACGAGCCCAGCCCGCGGAGCAGGAAGACCGCGACGATGGCGAGCGGCAGTCGCAGCGTCATCGCCGGGTCGGGCTTCTGGAAGGTCTGGATGACCGGCATCACCATGTACGCCATCAGCGTGTCGCCGGCGGCGACAATCACCATGCCGATGAGGGCGGCGGCGAAGGCCCACCAGTAAGGCCGCACGTAGCGCAGAAGGCGGCGGTAGAGGAGCAGACCGGACGACAAGGAATCCGATGCGAAGGACGGCGCCGTCGCAGGTGCGTGAAAGAGTGCGCGGATTATAGCGCGGGGCAACCGCGCCCCGCTGTTGAATCGTGCGCGCTCACCGCTTGACTGGCGTGGCCGCGTAGGCGGCGGCGAGCAGGTCGCGATAAAGGAGCACGAGCTGCAGTGTCATCGCCGCCGGCGTAAGCGGCAGGACCGCCTCTCTCGCACGCGCGCCAAGCGCCGCGCGCGCAGCCGGATCGGTGAGCGTAGTCATGTGCGAGACGAGCGAATCGACGTCGCGCGCCGGACACACGAAACCGGCGTCATGCTCCAGTACCAGCTCGGCAGCGCCGCACTTGTCGCTCGTGATGACGGGAAGGCCGCAGGCCATCGCCTCCAGCGCGGCATTCGGGCAAGGGTCGTACAAGGTCGGCAGCACGAAGGCGTCGGCGGCGCCGTAGAAGGGCCGCACGTCCTCGTGCGCGCCGAGCAGCGCGACGCGACGTGCGACGCCGAGGCGCTGCGCCAGGCGCTTGTAGCCGCCGCGGGCCTTGTCGTGGCCGGCAACGAACAGGTAGGTGTCTGCCGGCAGTCGCGCGAGCGCCGAGATCGCGGCGGCGACGCCCTTGCGCACGTAGCCCGAGCCGATGAGCAGGAACACGGTGGCGCCCTCGGGCACGCCGAGCTTCGCGCGCACCGCAGCACCGTGCTCCCTCAGCTGAGGCGAGAAAACTTCGCTGTCGACGGCGTTGTAGATGACGTGCAGACGCTCCTCGGGGAGTCCGAAACGCTCGCGAATCTCGTCGCGAACCATCTTCGAATTGCAGATCACCGCGCGCAGCGCGGGGCTGGCAAAGAGCCGACGCTCCATGTCGAGCACGTAACGGTGATAGGGACTCCATTCGATGAGCCAGCGAGCGAGGGCGGACTCGCCGCGCAGGCGCTCCTGGAGCCACGCCGCATGAACCCCGTCGCCGGCGCGGTAGACGTCGCAACACAACAGCCGCTCGTGCGACTGCACGAGCTCGGGCGGCTTTCTCGCGATGCTGCGACAGACGGCGCGCGCGAAGCTCCAGTCGCGCCAGAGGCGACCGATGTAAGGCGGATTGCAGAGGATCGGCTCGATGAGCTGCAGGCGGGTCTCCGGCCAGTCGCGGGTGTAGAGCGTGATCGCGATGCCGCGCTCAAGCAGTGCCTCGAGCGCGGCCTCAACGAAGCGCTCGGCCCCGCCGTACGGGGTATAGCGCTGGCGGATGATCGCGAGCCTCATGGCGCCGCGCCGCCCTGGGTCTCGGCGAGCAACTCGCGCACGGCGGCGTGCACTCGCTCGACGCTCAGCGTCGTGAGGCATTCCGAGAGCTTGCCCCCGCCGCAGCCGTCGATGCCGCAGGGCCGGCAGGGATGCTGCTGCGAAGCGAGGACGCGCTGCGCGACCTGCCATGGGCCCCATTCGAGTTCCCCGCTCGGTCCGAAGAGCGCCACCACGGGCGTGGAGACGGCGGCGGCGATGTGCATCGGTGCGGAGTCGACCCCGACGAAGAGGCGCGCCTCGCGCGTCAATGACGCAAGCTCGCGCAGGCTGAGCGTGCCGGCAAGATCGACGATCGCACCGCGAGCCGGTGCCGATAGTGCGACGAGGCTGGCGTCGATCAACTCGCGCTCACGCTGATCGGGGGCTCCGGTGATCGCGATCTTCCAACCCTCAGCGGCGAGCCGCTCGATCAGGCCGGCGTAGCCCTCGGCCGTCCAGCACTTGAACATCCAGCGCGAACCGGGGTGCAGCTGGATGAAGCGCTTCGAAGCGAGCCCGTGACGCGCGATCAGCGCCGCCGTGCGCTCGCCTTCCATGGCAGTCGAGACGAGGACCAGCTTTCGCTGCGTGCCGGAGGGCTGAAAGCCGAGGCGGCGCAGCGCGTCGAGATTGCACTCCACGGTATGCCGCGGCGTGGCGCGCGGCAGGCGATAGTAGTGCGTGAAGCTCGTGCGCCAAAGCCAGTGCGGGCGCAGGAGCTCGCGGGCCACCGCGTAGCGGGGCCGCAGGAGCCGCGTGAGCCAGGCGCCGCGCGGATGCTCGGTGAGATGCACGACGAGGTCGTAGCGGCGCGCGGCGAGCTCGCGCAGCAGTCGAAGCTCAGCGCGCGCCTGCGCGACAAAGCCGCTTCTCTTCCATCCGCGATCGATGAGATGAACCCGGCTGATCGCAGGATGACCCACGAGCATCGGTGCCGTTTCCTCGTAGACGAGTGCGTCGATCTCGGCAGCGGGCGCCACGCCCTTCAGCGCCGTGAATACCGGCGAGGCGAGAAGAACGTCGCCGTGATGGCGCAATTTGATTACCAGCGCGCGGCGCAACTGTCCGGGATCGACGGCGTCT
>Ga0335084_10008556_pt1 | contig 10203 bp, 7 predicted proteins | sample Lox_Sample_44_FD_206721 | JGI IMG/M metagenome (GOLD analysis project Ga0335084, IMG submission 206721) | Soil microbial communities from Loxahatchee National Wildlife Refuge, Florida, United States - Lox_Sample_4.4 | ecosystem: Environmental > Terrestrial > Soil > Wetlands | place: USA: Florida... | reverse complement strand
TCGTGGACAGGGACCGGAGGATCACCTACTGGAACAGGGGCGCTGAGCGGATTACAGGATATACGGGCGCTGAGGTAATCGGGAAGCGGTGCTCGGACAATATCCTTATGCACGTTGACAAGGGGGGAAACATCCTATGCACGGCAGGATGTCCGCTCACGGACACTATGACGGATGGTACCGAGCGGAGCACGGAAGTCTTTCTTCATCACAAAGACGGGCATCGTGTCCCCATCACGGTGCGCGTAGCTCCCATCCGCGACGACCACGGCACGGTAACAGGTGGAATCGAGATTTTTACTGATAATACGCCCGCTGCGACAGCACTCGAACGGGTCACGGAGTTTGAACGGCTTGCGTACATCGATCCTCTCACAGGATTGGCAAACCGGCGATATGCGGAAATAACGCTGAACGCCCGGTTCGAGGAACTGCAGCGATATAATTGGCCTTTTGGCGTCATTTTCATCGATATCGACCATTTTAAGGAAGTCAACGACCGGTATGGGCACGATATCGGCGATGAGGTGCTGAGGATGGTAGCGAAGACGCTCCAGAACAGCGTGCGTTTCTTCGATATCGTCGGCCGCTGGGGTGGCGAAGAATTCCTCGCGGTAATCGCAAACGTCAACCGGGACGAACTTCTTGCAACGGTAAACAGGTTTCGCGTGCTCGTGGAACAATCGAGCATTCCAGCCGTACCGGGCTTCCGGGTCACCATTTCTCTCGGCGCAACGCTTGCCCGTCCGGGCGACGAGATAACAACCATTATCAAGAGAGTCGACAAATTGATGTACGAGAGCAAGGCTGCCGGCAGAAACGTCGCGACTGTGGATTAGTACATGGTTCGGGCAACAGAAGGCAAAGCACGCTGCGCCACGCACTATGCAGAGAAGTTAAAGGATCACCGGTGGATATCGTTACCGCACAGGGACTCATCAAGGACTATAACGGTCTTCGGGCCGTCAATGGCGTCGACTTCGTAATCAGGGAGGGAGAGTGTTTCGGTTTCCTCGGTCCGAACGGTGCCGGCAAGACGACGGTAATGCGCGTCATTTCTTGTTTTCTGCCGCCGACAGCAGGATCGGTCATGGTCTTCGATATAGACGTGGTCCGGAATCCGAGTTTGATAAAATCACGTATAGGCGTCATGCCCCAGGACATCAACTTGGACCCAGACCTCTCCGTGTTCGAGAACCTGATCGTGTATGCGCGGTATTTCGACATCCGGAAAAAGGACGCCGTCCGCCTCGCACGGGTGCTCCTTGATTTCGTTGAGCTTCAGGACAAGGCAAACGTCAAGATTGAGCAGCTTTCGGGCGGAATGAAGCACAGGCTTCTGCTTGCCCGGGCCCTCGTCAACAATCCCGACCTCCTGATCCTTGACGAGCCAACGACGGGCCTCGACCCGCACAGTAGACGCGCGGTGTGGGATAAGCTGAACCATCTCAAATCCCGGAACACCACCCTCCTGCTTACGACCCACTACATGGAAGAGGCCGAAAAACTGTGCGATCGGGTGGCGATCATGGATTCGGGCAGGATCGTTGCCGTGGACGCGCCGGAAAACCTTATGGCGGCGCATGGCGGCAATCTTGAAGACGTGTATCTCAAGCTCACCGGGAGGAGTCTTGCAGATTAAACGGGCATTCAGGGTGTGGCAGCGACATTGGATGGTGTACACCAAACTCTATAAAACGAGCTTTGCCCTCAATTTCGCGGAGCCGGCCCTCTACCTGGTGGCGATGGGCCTTGGACTCGGCGCGTTCGTGAAGGACATTCATGGCCAGCCGTACATAAAATTCATTGCGCCAGGCATCATCGCCTCTTCGTCCATGTTCGCGGCTGTGTACGAATGCACTTACGGCACGTACATCAGGATGACCTTCCAAAAAACCTTCGATGCGATACTCGCAACGCCGGTCAACCTCGACGACCTCATTGCCGGAGAACTGATCTGGGGTGCAACCAAAAGCGTGATATTCGGCATCACGATCACTGTTGTTATCGCTCTGTTCGGCCTCGTGGATTCTTCCCTCATCGTGCTCGCTATCCCTCTCATATTCCTGTGCGGGTTGATTTTCGCTGAGATTTCCATCATCTTTGTCGCGATCGTGCCGGGAATAGATTCGTTCAGCTATTTTTATACCCTCTTCATGACACCGTTGTTCCTTTTCTCGGGTATTTTTTTCCCGCTCGATACCATGCCGCATGTTGTCACCAGCATCGCAGTATTCACGCCGCTCTACCATCTGGTGACCATCTGCAGGGCATTCTCGGCCGGAACGTTCTCTGGCGCAGTCTGGAGCATGGTCTGGATCATTGCGGTAGTCAGCCTTCTTGCTCCGTTCCCATTCAGGTTTATGAGAAAGAGAATCATTCCCTGAAGCCGGCTCTTTCCTTGTTGTAGGATCTTTCCCCGGATTAATGGTCTCATATTGTTTTGATTTTTTTCGCTAATATCAATGCTGGCCGATGAACTTTTAATACCGAGCGGCGGCTTTGTTATCGTCTCATGCCCTCTAGCGATATCTGTAAAATCCTCAGAAAAAGGTGTATTTGTATGTTATACTTAAGAAGTATAAAATGTCGGAACAAAAAATTGCAAATAGAGTAAATTCCGATGCTATTCCTGTCATAATATTTGAGCAAACCCCTTGTATAATAGGAACAATAACGAATGACTCAGAGTAGATCAAGGGAAACAGATAAACCACATGACCGTACGAAAGAGAACCGTCAGGCAAATCAGGCGGCTTCCTATGCCGCAAATCGCATGCCACATCCGCATGGGTATATTATCTGGGACAGCTCATACCGCGTTCAGGGGTGGAACGCTGCGGCAGAGATTATCTTCGGATGGTCGCCTGAGGAGGCGCGAGGAAAACATGCCGATGATCTGATCGTGCCACCGGATGCCCACCAGATGTGGGAACAGCTCATGCGGGGTGATGAGTCGGTGACGTGGGTAAGCAACAACATCGGCAAAAACGGGAATCAGATCCTATGCGAGTGGTACAATACTCCGCTCCGTGATGCAGCAGGAACGGTCGTCGGCGTTCTTTCCATGGTCCACAATGTCACGGACCGCAAGCTGATAGAAGCAGAGCTGAGCGAGAGCAAGAAGTTTCTCCAGACGGTAATTGAGGCGGAGCCGGAATGTGTTAAACTTATCGACGCAAACGGCGCCCTAATCATGATGAACCGCTCTGGACTGTCCATGATCCAGGCGGATTCGCTCGAACAGGTGAAAGGCAGGGCCATATATCCCTTTGTGTTACCGGAATACCGCGACGCGTTCAGAACAATTACCAAAGAAATCTTCGAGGGTAAGTCGGGTACTCTCACCTTTGAGATGGTGGGTATCAAAGGACGGCGTCTCTGGCTGGAGACTCATGCCGTTCCTCTGCGTAATGATAAGGATGAAATAATCGCTTTGCTCGGTATCACCCGTAATGTTACTGAGCGCAAACGGGCCGAAGAGGAGATACTCGAACAGAGGAGGTATGCGGAGAATCTTGTGGCAAATTCTGCCGTGGCCACTTTTGTGTTAAATCCTCAGCACAAGGTCGTGCTCTGGAACCAGGCCTGTGAAGTGCTTACCGGCATTCCTGCCATGGATGTCGTGGGAATCGACAATCACTGGAAAGCGTTTTACGGTCAAAAACGACCCACCCTTGCGGATATCATCATTGATGGTGCCTTTGAACAGCTCCCCTCCCTATACGAATCCTTTACGAAATCCGTCCTCGTCCCGAACGGATTACATGCGGAAGGCTGGCATCCGAACCTGAACGGTAAAGACCGGTACATTATTTTTAATGCGGCCCCTGTCTACGACAGCAGAGGCGAGTTGGCCGTTGTCGTCGAGACGTTACATGATGTCACAGAGCGGAAGCGGACGGAGGAGATGCTCAGGAAACAATTGGACTTCACTGCGGCCGTTCTGGAGACAGTCGGATCGATGGTCCTGGTACTCGACCGTGAGGGAAAGATAGTCCAGTTCAATCGGGCCTGCGAGGAGGTTTCCGGATACACCTTTGAAGAGGTCCAGGGCAAATATGTCTGGGACTTCCTCTTGCCCCCGGAGCATGTTGAAGCGGTCAAGGGGATTTTCAAGAATCTCGTCCCGGGGATGTTCCCACACAAATACGAGAACCACTGGGTGGCCAAAGACGGCAGCCGGAAACTGATCGCGTGGTCGAGCACTGCACTGCTCTCTTCTGACGGGTCGGTTGAGTTCGTGATTCCTACGGGGATAGACATTACAGAACGCAAACGAGCCAACGAGGCACTGCTTCAGGAGAAGCGCTTTTCTGATGCAATCATCGACAGCCTGCCCGGCACATTCTACATCTGCGATGCAGACGGCAGACTGATCCGATGGAACGACAACGAGAAAGAACTGACCGGCTATTCCATGGAAGAACTGATGCAGATGAACATGTTCGACCTCTTCCGTGAAGACCGGGAAATCGTAGCCAAGGCCATGCAGGATGTATTCAACGCGGGCAGGGCCACAGTGGAAGCGAGGCTCGTGACAAAGAGCGGGGAATCTATTCCGTTCTTTTTATCAGGATTGCGGGTGAGCATGGACCGCAAGCAGTATCTTGTGGGTGTAGGATTGGACATCTCGGAACGCAAACAACTGGAAGACCAGCTCGTGCAGGCACAGAAGATGGGATCCATCGGAACGCTCGATGGAGGTACTGTTTGCGATTTTAATGATATCCTCAATGCTATCGTTGACTATGGAAACTTGCTGAACATGAAGACGCCGATTAGTGATCCCTTGAGGCATGACGACGATCAAATCCTCTCCCCTGCGGACGGCGCCACGCAGCTCACAGAGAGTCTGCATGCAGACATCAGGAACCAGATCATGAATCCCAAGCAGGTGAGCCTGAACGACATGGTGAGAAAGCTGGGACCATTCCTCACGCGGTTGGTCGGCAAGGATGTTGAGCTTGTGATGGCCCTGACCGACAAGGATGTCACCGTCCAGGCTGATCCGGGGCTGATCGAGCAGGTCCTCATGAACCTCGCGAACAACGCGCGGGATGCAATGCCGGATGGTGGCACTCTGCGCATACTTACCGACCGCGTCGATCTGGACGATGAGTGTGCCATGACCCATCCTTGCGGCAAACCGGGGAGGTATGCGATGGTTGCCTTAGCGGATTCGGGGGGTGGCATGGATGAGAAGATTAGACAACTGACATTTGATCCCTTCTTAACGACCAAAAAGGCCGGAAGAGGGAAGGGACTTGCAATGGTGTGCGACGTAGTAAGACAGCACAAAGGCACCATCGACGTTATGAGCGAGGTCGACAAGGGCACGACAGTCGCTATTTATCTGCCTGCGATTCAGGCTAACCTTGCGGAAGAAAAATCGGCTGATGTCATATCTTACAAGGAGAGTAGAAAAACAGTTCTTGTGGCGGAAAATGACGAGACCATCAGGTGGCTAACCAAAGATATGCTGGAGGAATTCGGATATACCGTCATTCTGGCAGAGGACGGGGAGGACGCCCTAAATAAATTTGGGGAGAACAGGGACAAGATCCAATTACTTCTTCTGGACGTAATATTGCCGAAAAGGAACGGCAAAGAGACCTATGAAGAGATAAAGAGAACGAATCCTGATATCAAAGCTATATTTCTCGCCGGACATGCGGTAGACCTTATTCACAAGAAAGGAATCCTTGAAGAGGGGTTGAACGTCATCATAAAACCATTCGCTGTCACTGCCCTGCTCGATAAGGTAAGACTGGTGCTGGACAGCTGATGCAAAAGAGCAAGAGCCGAAAAACTGTTTGCGCTGTCATGATGTTTCCCCAACGGTGCGTCCTTATTGTTGCAAAGGCTTGTCAACAGAAAATCGCCTTTTTCAGGTCAGTCTCCTCCTCTCGCTAATCTATCCACCTCAAACGCATCGGTCTCCTGAGCCAGTGCGCGCAGCAGCATGCCAGCCATGATCCTCCTCTTCACCCTGCTTTCTATGGGGACTTTGCTATAATTACAGCATATCCCGAGATTCCTGCCATTCTGCAACAGGCAAAACGTCGCTCATCTTCAGTGTCCCCCATGAGGATTCATGATGATCAGTTTGGCAAACGTCCAATATGCGCGGAAAAACATTGAGCCGTTCATCCATAAGACACCGCTGATCCATTCAAATTCCTTGAGCATGCTGTCCGGCGCCGAGGTCTATCTGAAGCTTGAAAACCTTCAGAAAACAGGATCTTTCAAGGTGCGGGGGGCTTTTCATAAGCTTACCTCTGTTCGGGAGGGCAGCGTCATTGCGGCTTCAATGGGGAATCATGCACAAGCAGTGGCTTTTGCCGCTCAGAAGCTCGGGAAAAGCGCGAAGATCGTAATGCCCACCACAGCGCCGCTCGTCAAGCAAGAGGCAACACAAGGGTATGGGGGTGATGTGATCCTCTTCGGAGAAAAGTTCAGCGATGCCCTCGACCACGCGCTTTCCCATCCGGGACACGTCTTTATACACGCCTTCGATGACGATGAGATCATGGCAGGCCAGGGAACCATCGGGCTGGAGATCCTCGATGACCTGCAGGATATCGACGTGTTGTTTGTACCTGTAGGTGGTGGCGGCCTTATCGCGGGTATAGCGACAGCGGTCAAGTCGCTCTCCCCCAAAACCAAGGTGATCGGTATTCAGACCGAATCCGCGCCTTCTGCCTTCGTTTCGTTCAATGAAAAGAAAATCACCGAGCGGATCCCGCTTCCCACGATCGCCGACGGGATCGCCATCGGCAAGGTCGGCGAGAAGACCTCCAAAGTTATCAACGCGTGCGTAGACGACATGATCCTGGTCAAAGAGGACTCCATTGCGCAAGCGATACTCCTCTTTCTCGAACGGAAAAAACTTGTTGTCGAGGGGGCCGGCGCAGTAACGTTGGCGGCACTGCTGGAAAACAGGGAACGGCTCCGGGGAAAGCGGGCAGTTCTCGTTCTGAGCGGCGGGAATATTGATTTCACGATCGTTGACCGGATCATCCGGAAAGGCCTCGTGAAGAGCGGCAGGGTCGGTATGTTCGAGGTGATGATCTCCGATTATCCAGGAAGTCTTTGCTCCGTCGCAGGTGTCCTGGCGACACAGAGGGCAAATATTCTGGATGTGGCGCATGACCAGTTTGCAGGTGACATCCCCGTGGGCAAGGCACGAGTGACCTTTACCGTAGAGATACGGGGGAAGAAACATCTTGGAGAGATCATAACCACCCTTGTTCAACAGGGATATGAAGTTCGCGAAAAGGCATAAGGCCCGCATGGCAGGAAATATCCATGATATAACCACGGGACCACGATAACATCAAAACGGCTTTAAAAGGAGGCCAATATGCTCAAAGATTTCAAAGAATTCATTATGCGTGGTAACGTGGTTGATCTGGCTGTTGCGGTTATCATCGGTGCGGCGTTCGGTAAAATTGTCTCTTCGCTGGTCAATGATGTGCTCATGCCCCCGATCGGGCTCATCCTGGGCAATGTTGATTTCAGCAATCTGTTCGTCAATTTGCCCAGTACGTCCTACAAGTCACTGGCTGAAGCAAAGGCCGCTGGTGCGGCTACTATTAACTACGGGGTGTTCCTTAATGCCGTCGTTGACTTCATCATAATGGCCTTCGTAATATTCCTTTTGGTGCGGGCAGTCAGCCGCATGAAACGTCTGTAGACTGCGCCGGCACCTGCTATGCCGACAACAAAGGACTGCACCTATTGTTTTTCCAGCATACCGAGCAAAGCCACCCGTTGCCCGCATTGCACGTCCGAACTGAAGGTGGGATAGCACGATACAAGAAGTGGAGTTGCAGCGCGCACCGATATGGCCCCGTTCCGAGCTATCATCAATTGCGGCCAAGCTTATTTTCTATCATGCAACAGCTTGTACACTACCGAGAAATCCTGCTCACCGAGGCCATTACGCATCGCAAGAGCATAGATTTCTTTCGTCACGTTAGCCGCGGGCATGGCGACGCCGATCTCGTAGGCTGTATCAGCCGCGAGTTGCATGTCCTTGTGCATCCACTGGAGAGGGAACTCAGCATCGAATTTACCTTCCTCGATCTTTTGCCTCTTGAAGGCCAGAAAAGGAGCGACAACGGGGGAACTAAGAAGCGTATTGAACAGGGTCTGCTTCGATATCCCGAGGGATTCACCGAGAACGAGAGCCTCTGAAAAGGCAACCATGGCCTGGGCGAGGATGAGGTTGTTTACCATCTTGAGCGATGTGCCCATGCCGTGTCCTCCCACGTGGTACACCGTTTTGCCTATTGCGTCGAGAAGCGGTTTCGCTTCGTCCACATCCCTTTTTTCTCCTCCCACGAAGAACAAGAGTTGTCCCTGCTCGGCCGGTCCTTTGGATCCGCCGACAGGCGCATCGATGAACCTTATCTTCCGCTGTTTTGCTTCGTCCGCCATGAGCCGGGAGAAGGACGGATTTACGGTGCTGCAGTCTATCCAGAGCGAATTGCTGGCGAGGTGGCTCAGAAAGCCGTTTTTCCCCAGCAGCGCTGTTTCGGCTACTGCATCGGGCTTGGCGAGCATAGTGAATATGATCGTCACCTGTTTCGCCACCTCCGCTGGCGTCGGTGCCCAGATGGCGCCGTTCGTGATGAGTGGATCGGCTTTCTGTTTTGTCCTGTTATAGACGACGAGCTGATAACCTTTCTTCTGGAGGTTGGCAGCCATGCGGCTTCCCATGATGCCTAGTCCGATGAACCCGATTTTCATAAGTCCTCCTCTTGTAATTATGGAAAAACCTGAAACAGAGCACGCTGATGATTTCAGAAAAAGCTGACAAACCTAGATTAAAACATCTGGACAGGGGCTAAATCAGATATCACCCTAGTCGCACAAGAAGGCTCCTCCCTATATACTCATTGAGTATCAGACATTATTGCGCAGTACTAGTTTAATTTTACCTTATAGAAATAAAGGATGGCAAAAAAAACGCGCCTCTGGTCAGCAGGGTCCGAGAACCCTCCGGTCACCGCCATCAGGCTTGACATTACCTCCGATGTGAGCAACAATTAAACCATGGTGAAGAAAAGGCTACAAATGCTGGCGTCGCTCACGCTGAGCTTGCTTTTTTTCTCCTGTGCGCCGGTCTTAAATCGCGAATACATGCGAGAAGGCTCAAGAGAGGTTTCATTTCAACTCCTTGGTGAAAATCCAAGCGAGTTCAAGGGAAGGCTTTTCATCCTCGGTGGCGTCATCGTACACACAAAGTTCACCGCTGCGGGGTCTCAGATCGAGGCGGTGCATGTACCGGTGGATAGTGCCGGTTATTTCGAGGAGAAGGGCCGTTCTGAGGGGCGCTTCCTCGCAGTATCGCCCAAGGATGGGACGATGCTGGATTCCGAGGTGTATCGCAGGGGGAGGAGGGTCACGCTGGCAGGCGAGTTCGTCGAACTGCGGACGGGTATAATAGATGAGATTGAGTATGTGTACCCCGTCTTTCAGATCAAGCAGATCTACCTCTGGCCGGAGGAAACATCATACTACCCGGCACCGTACTACTACTATGACCCCTGGTTCTATCCCTACCCCTATTATTATTGGGACCCATGGTGGAGTTATCCTTATTATTACCGTTATTACCCGGCGCCTCCGGTTTATCGGCGCGTACCTCCTCCCAACCAGCCGCCGACACCCTCTCCGTCGCCTCAGCCTCAACCGCGTTGAGAACCTGAAAGGGAGAGGGAATAAGGGCGAAGGTGAGAGATGATATCATCAAGGTGGTACATCGTGAAAAAAAACTTGTTATCGCTGTTCATCCTGCTGTTCCTGTGCTTTGCTGCGGAAAGCGGTGTCAGTGCAGACAAAGTCTTGCGGGTCCGAGACGGCAAGATCATCACATTCAACCAGATGGTCGAGGAGGTGAAGAGGGTAAATATTGTATTTTTCGGAGAGATACATGACAGCATCGAACACCACGAAGCAGAGCTGGCCGTCATCAGGGCCTTACATGAGTCCGATACGCCGATGTCCATTGGTCTCGAGATGTTCAGGTCCGACAGTCAGGGTGCGCTCGACTCCTGGTCTCGGGGGAAATCGTCACTGGAACAGTTCCTGCCTGCATACTACGATAACTGGCATATGCCCTGGACATTCTATCGTGAGATATTCTGGTACTCTCGGGACCATGAAATTCCTCTTATCGGGCTTAACATCCCC
>Ga0335084_10008555_pt1 | contig 10203 bp, 13 predicted proteins | sample Lox_Sample_44_FD_206721 | JGI IMG/M metagenome (GOLD analysis project Ga0335084, IMG submission 206721) | Soil microbial communities from Loxahatchee National Wildlife Refuge, Florida, United States - Lox_Sample_4.4 | ecosystem: Environmental > Terrestrial > Soil > Wetlands | place: USA... | reverse complement strand
GGGAAGATCAGCTACGCCTCGTCGGGCGTGTACGGGACGATCCACACCTGCTTCGAGATGCTCGCGCAGGCCGCCGACGTGAAGTTCCTCCACGTGCCCTACAAGGGTGGCGGACCGGCGATGACGGCGCTCCTTGCCGGCGAGACCAACCTCGGCGCGCAGTCGCCGGGCGTGTCCAGCCCGCACATCAAGGCGGGGAAGATCCGCGTGCTCGGCTCGTGGGCGGGCAGCCGCACCGCGGCGCTGCCCGACGTGCCGACGATGAAGGAGCAGGGCTTCGACGTCGAGTTCTACATCTGGGCCGGCGTGTTCGCGCCGGCGGGGCTTCCGCCCGACGTCGCTGCGCGCATCCGCACTTCGGTGCGACAGGCGGCGCAGGACCCGGACTTCAAGAGCGCGATGGCCGGGATCAACACGCCGATCAATTTCCTCGAGGGCGCGGAGTTCGACCGGTTCCTCGACGCCGACACGAAGCGGCTCGCCGCGGTAGTGCAGAAAATGGGGAAGACCGAGTAGCGCACCGGTAGGCGTGGCTGCCACGGATCGCACCAAGTCGGCGCGCCGCTTGGCGCGCCGACTGCACTGCCGCCGAACGGAGGAACTCCATGCGCCGGAACACGTTTCCCTCGCGCCTGCCGAAGCGGGTCGTCGGCGGCCATGTCCTGTACGCGCCGGTCGTCAGTTACGACGTGGGCACGCACACGCTGGTGTTCGTGTCCGGGCTCCTCGCCCGCAACGCGACGGGCGAGATCGTCGGCAAGGGCGACATGGGCGCCCAGCTCCGGCAGGTCGGAGAGAATCTCAGGGCTTCGCTCGAAGCGGTCGGCGCGGGCCTCGCGGATCTCGTCCGCACCTGCACCTTCGTGACCGACATCGACGAGTACTTCCGGCACGTCGAAATCCGCCAGCAGTACTTCGCCCCCGCGCTGCCGACCAGCACGACGGTCGAAGTGTGCCGCCTCTCGCATCCCGACTTCATGGTCGAGGTCGAAGGCTTCGCGATCATCCCGTCCGTGCGATTCAAGGAGGAGCAATGATGAAGCTGATTCCGGTCCACCACGTCCCCATGCGGCCCGAGTTCAACAGCCCGTTCTCGGCCGGCTACCTCGTCGAGGGCGGGCGGCTGCTCTTCTTCTCCGGCTGCGGGCCGGTCCCGAGCTACCACAAGCATCCGCACGACCCGGTCGAGGAGGCGCAGTGGTTCGCCGGCGACTTCCGCGACCAGTGCGAGAAGACGTTCGCGAACATGCGGCTGATCCTGCAGGCGGCCGGCGCGGACTGGCCGAACATGCTGAAGCTCAACATCTACCTCACCGACATGACGCAGCAGAACATCCTGAACGAGATCTCGACGCGGACGTTCGGCCCGAAGAACCCGCCGGCGCGGACGCTCGTCGCGGTGCCCGAGCTCGCGCATCCGAACATGCTGCTCGAGATCGAGGGCGTCGCCGCGGTGCCGGCGCCGAAGAAGGCGGCGGCGAGGAAGAAGCCGCAGGCGAAGCGGGCCTCCGGAGCGCGCGCCGCGACATCGGCCCGTCGCCGGACGCGGCGGTAGCGGCGGCAGCGAGCGAGGTAGAGACGGCAGCGGCAGCAACGACATTCGCGGCATTCCAACGAGGAGCACCTGATGACCAGCATCGACAGGCACGGCGCGCGGCGGCGATTTCTCAAGTACGGGGCGGCGGCCACGGCGGGCGCGACGCTCGGTTTCCCCTTCGTCCACACGGCGCGCGCGCAGTCGCCGGTGAAGATCCGGTACGCGACCGGCGGCGGCATCGGCCCGAACGAGATGGAGACCGTGATTTATCTCGAGTGGATGCAGAAGAACGTGCTCAAGCAGTACGGCAAGGCCTATACGGTCGACATGACCTTCACCCGCGGCACGCCCGAAGCGGCGACGCTGCTCGCCGCGGGGCAGGCGGACATGGCTACGCTCTCGTTCGCCGTGTTCGCGACGACAGTCCTGAAGGACGCGGTGCCCGGCGGCATGAAGATCGTCGCCGACAACTACCAAGACGGCCACAAGGGTTACGCGGCGAACACGTTCTTCGTCCTCCAGGATTCGCCGATCAAGACGGTCGCCGACCTGCGTGGCAAGCGCATCGGCATCAACGCCTACGGGTCGGCGGTCGATCTCGCGCTGCGGGTCCGGCTCAAGAAGGAGGGGATGGATCCGAAGAAGGACGTGCAGATCGTCGAGATTGCGTTCCCGAACATCGGGCCGGCGCTGCGCGAGAAGCGGATCGACGCGGGAGTGCTCATCCTGCCGTTCATGAACGCCGAGCTGCAGAAGGGCGGCCTGCGGCCGGTGTTCGACGGCGGCGACGCGTTCGGGCCGTACTCGGTGATTTTCCACGTCGTGACCAATAGCTTCCTCAAGGCGAACCGCGACGCGGTCCGCGGGTTCCTCGCCGACTACGTCACCGGCCTGCAGTGGTTCTACGATCCGGCGAACCGCAAGCGCGCGGTCGAGATCACCTCCGAGTTCACCAAGTCGCCGGCCGCGGTGCTCGACCAGTACTTCATGACCGAGCGCGACTACTACCGCGACCGCAACGGCTGCGTGCCGGCCGCGCTCATCCAGAACCCGGTCGACGCCATGCAGCGCGAGGGCCTGATCGACAAGCCGGTGAAGATCGCGGACTATCTCGATCTTTCCCTGCTGCCGGGACAGTGCAAGGCGTGAGCCAGATCCGGGTCGAGCGACTAACCAAGCACTACGAATCACGCGAAGGCCGGGTCCTCGCCCTCACCGACGTCGACCTCGTGGTCGGCGAGGGCGAGTTCACCGCGATCGTCGGTCCCTCGGGTTGCGGGAAGAGCACGCTGCTCTACATCCTCGGCGGGTTCCTCCGCGCCGACGCCGGCATCGTGGAGGTCGGCGGCCGGGCGGTGTCCGCGCCCGGCGTCGACCGCGGCGTCGTCTTCCAGGAGTACGCGCTGTTCCCGTGGCTGACGGTCGCGGAAAACATCGCGTACGGGCTCTCCACCACCGGCACGCCGAAGGCCGACCGGGCAGCGGTCGTCGAGCGGTTCGTCCGCATGATCGGGCTCGAGGGCTTCGAGAACCGCTATCCGCGCGAGCTCTCCGGCGGCATGAAGCAGCGCGTGGCGATCGCGCGCACGCTCGCGTACGACCCGCAGATCCTGCTCCTCGACGAGCCCCTCGGCGCGCTCGACGCGCAGACGCGCGAGACGATGCAGGACGAGCTCCTGCGGATCTGGGAGTCGACGCGCAAGACGGTAGTGATGGTGACTCACGACGTGAACGAGGCGGTCTACCTCGCGCAACGCGTGCTGGTGATGTCCCGGCGCCCGGGCCGGATGGTCGAGGAGTTCCGGGTGCAGGTGGATCGGCGGCAGGGCCGCGAGGCGGTGATGCTCTCCGACGAGTTCAACCGCATCCGCAACCAGGTGTGGCTCACCGTGCGCCGGCAGGTGGGCGCAACCCGGTGAGGCGAGGGTGAAGGCAATCGCACGACGCTGGGGTTCGATCGCGGCGGTCCTCGTCGCGTGGGAGCTCGCGGTCGTCAGCGGCGCCGTCGATCCGACCTTCCTGCCCGCTGTGCACACGATCGCCGCGGCGCTGTGGGAGCTCGCGACCGCCGGCGAGGTCTGGACCAACCTCCTTGTTTCGACCTACCGCGCCGTCGTGGGGCTGGTGATCGGGAGCGCGTGCGGGGTGGCGGTCGGGCTGATGATGGCGACCTCGCGCGCGGCGAACGGTTTCTTCGGGCCGCTGGTGGCGATGACCTATTCGCTGCCGAAGGCCTCGCTCGTGCCGCTCTTCATCCTATGGTTCGGGATCGGCGACACGACCAACATGCTGACGGTGTTTCTCGCCACGCTGCTGCCGGTCGTCGTCAGTACCTATCATGGGGTGAAGGCGGTGCCGCAGGTGCTCGTCTGGAGCGCGCAGGCGATGGGCACGTCGCGCGGCGAGATCCTGCGCCGCATCCTGATCCCGGCCTCGCTCCTCAGCATCCTGACCGGGATGCGGATCGCGCTTGGCTTCTCCTGGGTGCTGACGATCTCCGCCGAGATGATCGCGTCGAAGACCGGGATCGGGAAGCTGATCTTCCTCTACGGCGAGAGCGGCGCCTACGCCCACATGTTCGCGGGGATCCTCGCGATCGTCGCCGTCGCGTACACCGCCGATCGCGCGATGATCTGGCTGATGCATGCCGCGCTCCGCTGGCACGACGCCGCACCGGCGGTGGGGGAGCACTGATGGAATCGGCGGCGGGCGGCGCGGTGAATGCCCCGGCGCGGCTCGGCCAGTCGGTGTGGCGCGCGGTGAAGTTCACGTACCCGATCGCGCTGGTCGTGCTCGCTTGGGCGATCGCTGCGCGCAGCGGCTGGGTGCGGCCGCTCTTCCTGCCGTCGCCTCAGGCGGTAGCGGAGCAGTTCTGGCCGCTTCTCGTCGGCGGCGAGATCGTGAAGCCGCTTGCGGTCAGCCTCTGGCGCGCGTTCGGCGGGCTGGTGCTCGCCCTGGTGATCGGCGCCGCGGCCGGACTCGCGATGGCGCGCATGCGCTGGGTGCGGTGGGGCGTCGATCCGGTCGTGTCGTTCGCTTTTCCGGCGCCGAAGATCGCGTTCATGCCGATCTTCATCCTGTGGTTCGGAATCGACGACGTCTCGAAGATCCTCCTGGTCGCGTTCACCTGCGTCTTCCCGATCATCGTATCGACCTATCACGGCGCGACCGCCGTCTCGCGGACCGTGATCTGGTCGGCGCAGGCGATGGGGACCTCGGAGCGCACGCTGCTCCGGCGGGTGGTGCTGCCGGCCACGCTCCCCTACATCTTCACCGGGCTGCGCGTGACGGTTCCGGTCGCGCTCATCACGGCATACACTGCTGAGATGGTGGCGGGCGGCGGCGGCCTGGGTTCGGCGCTGATGTTCGCGCAGCGGTTTTTCCAGACGCCGGCGGTGTTCCTCTACATCATCCTCATGCTGCTCTCGGGCGTCGTGCTCGACCAGGTCATGCTGGCCGCGCGCAGCCGCCTGATCCCGTGGCAGCCGGAGGAGGACGCATAGTTTCTTCAACACTGGAGCGAGGAGACAAATGAAGATCGTCCGCTACACGTTCGACGGCACGACCCGGCTGGGCGCGCTCGACGGCGACGCCGTCGTCGAGCTGCCGGGCTTCGCCGACATGCAGGCGCTGATCGCGGCCGGCCCCGCCGCGCTCGACGCGGCGCGCAAGGCGCTTGCCTCCGGCGCGCGCCGCCGGCCGCTCGCGAGCGTCAGGCTCGCCGCGCCGATCGTGCCCACGACCATCCTGTGCAGCGGGAGCAACTACACGGATCACAACAAGGAGAAGGCGAACACGCCGATCTCCGGCAAGGAGCCGGAGTTCTTCGTGAAGACCGCCGACTGCGTGATCGGCCCCGGCGATACGATCATCCGCGACGAGCGGCTGACGAAGAAGCTCGACGCCGAGACCGAGCTCGCGATCGTGATCGGAAAGCCCGGGCGGCACATCCCGGTCGAGCGCGCGCTCGAGCATGTCTTCGGCTATACGGTCGCGAACGACGTCACGGCGCGCGAGCGGCAGGTCCGTCGCAACGAGCAGGGCTTCACCTGGTACGAGGTAGGCCGCGGCAAGGCCTTCGAGACCGCCTGCCCGCTCGGACCGTGCATCGTCACCGCCGACGAGATCCCCGACCCGCAGAAGCTGCGGCTCCGCACGCGCATCAACGGCGAGCTGCGGCAGTCGGCCTCGACCGGCAACATGATCTTCTCGTGTGCGCACCTGATCCATTTCTTCTCGATCAGCTTCACACTCAAGCCGGGGTTCGTGATCCTCACCGGCACGCCGGGCGGGACCGCGTGGTCGATGGACCCGGAGCTCGGCGGGAAATGGGTCGGCGGCGACGGCAGCGAGCAGCTGGTGCCCGCGAAGGGCTATCTCAAGCCGGGCGACGCGATCGAGAACGAGCTCGAGAAGATCGGGGTACTGCGGAATACGGTCGGCGCGGCCTGAAGCTTCAGGCCGCGTTCGCCGCCGGGACCAGGGCCCGCCCGGGCCGCTCGAGGGGCTTTGGCGCCGCCGTCGCCACAACCGCTGACGTGATGGCCGGCGCCTGCGGCACTGTCGCCGGAACCCCTTCGGAAACCTCCCGCCTCAGCTCCACCTCGAGCACCGCGCCCGGATGCACCTCGAGCGCGCCGTAGCGGAGCTCGCCGGAAATGCGTGCGCCCGGATGCAGCTCGAGTAGCTCGCTCGCGTGGATCGATCCGGACACGACGCCGCTCACGACCATCCGCGTCGCCCTGATGTCGCCCTGGACGCGGCCGGTCGCGCCGATCACGAGCACGCTCGGCTCGCCCGGCGCCGCGACGACGTTGCCGCGGACCTCGCCGTCGATCCTCAGCCCGCCGGTGAACGAGAGATCGCCGTCGACCCGGATGCCGGGGCCGATGAGCGTGTCGATGCGGTCTGGACGCGTGCGCAGGAAGCCGAACACGAGGCTATCTTCCGGCGGCCGTTGTTGAGTGAGCCCGCGGGCCCTCGGTCGCCGCGGACGCCGGCGTCGAGACGAACGCAGCGACGAGCAGCATGAGCGCCAGGAGCGCGCCCACCAGCGCCTCCGGCAGATGGAAGTCGTCGTCGCGCATGGGCTCGGCTCGCGGGGGCGTTGGCATGGCAATGACACTGTCATCGGCAGGGCCGCGCCGCAATCGCGTTTACCGTATGCGTGTGGCATATGCCGCGCACCCCGTGGCGCGCCGGTGTCGGCCTTCGGACAAGCCCGTGCGCGGGGCCTCCGTCGCGTCGACCGCTCGACGCTCAGCAAGTCCCGCACCAGCGGCGACCCGATGCGCAGCGACAGCCGCTTGGACGACGCCTTCCGGTCGATGGTAGATTCCCGCGCCAGAAGGAGGACGACCAGATGATCAAAACAATCTTAAGTGCGCTGCTAGCGTGCGCTGCTCTGCTCGGCGGGCAGACGGTGCTCGCACAGACGTTTCCCACGCGGCCGGTCACCATCGTCGTGCCGTATCCGCCGGGTGGGCTGATCGACATCGTCGCGCGCCAGCTGCAGCCGCGATTCCAGACCGAGCTCGGCCAGTCGGTCGTCATCGAGAACCGCGCCGGCGCGGGCGGCAACGTCGGCGCGGAGGTGGTGGCGCGCGCGGCGCCCGACGGCTACACGCTGCTCCTCGCCAATCCGTCGCTCGCCATCAGCCCGCTCATCTACCCGAAGCTCAACTACCGGCCGGCGGAGGACTTCGCCCAGATCGGCCAGTACGGGACGGTGCCGAACGTGCTGGTAGTGCATCCGTCGATCCCGGCCAACAATCTGCAGGAATTCATCGCGTACGCCAGGAAGAACCCCGGCAAGCTCAACTACGGCTCGCCGGGGTACGGCACGTCGCCGCAGATGTCGTCCGAGCTCTTCAAGGCGATGACCAACACGTTCATCGTGCACATCCCGTTCCGCGGCAGCGGGCCGGCGCAGGCGGCGATGCTCGGGGGTGAGATCCAGATGATGATCGACAACCTGCCGCCGCAGCTCGCCCACATCAAGTCCGGTAAGGTCCGCGCGCTCGCGGTCACCGGCCTCATCCGCTCGACGGTGCTGCCCGACGTGCCGACGATGGACGAGGCGGGTCTGAAGGGCTACGAGGTGACCGCCTGGTTCGGGCTCTCGGCGCCGGCGGCGACGCCGCGTCCGGTGATCGTGCGGCTCAACGAGGCGCTGAACAAGGCGATGCAGGATCCGCAGACGCGCGACGCGTTCGTCTCCCGCGGCGCGACCATCGTGACCGGAACGCCGGAGCAGTTCCGCGACTTCATCAAGGGCGAGATGGTGAAGTGGGAGCCGATCGTGAAGCGCGCCAACATCGTTCCGGACTGACCGCGGCTCAGTCTTCGTCGGGCGGCGGCTCCTCGTAGCCGCCGTCCTCGTCCTCCTCTTCCTCCTCGTCGTCGAACTCCTCGTCGTCGTCGGGAGGCTCGCGATAGGCGAGCGCGGGGAGGTCGCGGCGCCAATTGGGCGGGGGTCGCATTGCGGTTCCCTTTCTATCTCGCGCCGGCCTGCTCGAGGATCTTCACCATCTCGCCATAGCCCCGCCCGCGTGCGAGCGCGAGCGGGGTCGTGCCGCGACCGTCGGCGAGGTTCGGGTTTGCCCCCGCCGCGATCAGCGCGCGCAGGGTCTCGGTGTGGCGCTTGCCGCCATTACCGAGCACGATCGCCTCGATCACCGCAGTCCAGCCGAGGTTGTTCACGTGGTCGAGCGGTGCGCCGGCCGCGATCAGCACTTTCACTACCTCGTCGTGGCCGAGATGCGCAGCGGCGATCAGGGCGGTGCCGTCGTAGGGACTGGTGACGTTCTTCGCGCTCGTTCCGCCCTCGAGAGCAACCTTCAGCATCGCCACGTCTTCGGCGACGGCGGCGATGGTGACGATGTCGTAGCGCTGCGCGTCGAGCGCGTTCGGGTTCGCGCCGCGCTTCATCAGCACGCGCGCGGCCTCGTACTGCTTGCGGTAGGCGGCGACGTGGAGCGGGGTGCGACCGTTGGCGTCGCGGAGCTCGCGGTTCGCGCCGGCGGTGACGAGCCGCTCGATCTCGGCGACGTTCCCGGCCGCTGCCGCCGCGTGCAGGCCGGCGTACGCCCGCACCTCGGACTCGGTGGGCGGGATCTGCGCGAGCGCCTGTGCGCCCGCCGCGGCGATCAACGCGACGCCGAGCTGGAAGCGTCGCATGGGCCGAAACAGCGCTTCCGGGGTGCGAGAGGCGCCCGGGCTACTCGATGACCGTGTACAGCTGCTCGTCGTAGAGGCTGCCCGCCAGCGGGTTGATCACGAACAGCGGGTCGGCGTTGACCCCGCTCCCCGGCGCGACGCCTGCCAGGCTGTCGCGGAAGTTGCGCGTGTCGGGATGCATCGTGTGCGCTTCCTGGTCCTTCGCGCTCCGCCACACCTCGACGACGGTCATGTGGTTCGGGCGGTTGGCCTGGGTGAGCGCGTCGAAGCGGATGTTGCCCGCGTGCTTGCGGCTGTCGACGACCAGCTTCTCGACCAGGCCGATGCCGCACGGCCCGCTCTCGCTCACCTGGCGCTTGCACGGCGGAAACTGCTCGGTCGGGATGATGTCGACATGCGTCACGACGTACACCGACCCGCGCCCGCCCTGGCCGCCGCCGGCGGCCGCGAGCCCGGCGTGCGGCCGTTCGTCGTACGGGCTGTGCAGGAGGGGTTGCAGCTCCTTGCGGAACGTCATCGTGCCTGCGGACTTCGCGTGCGCGTCGCGCGTCGCCCGGTCCTGCCAGGCCTCGAGCAGCACGAAGTGGTTCTTGCGGCCGACCTCCTGCAGCGCTTCGGCCTGGATGTTGCCCGCCTCCTGCCGGATCGCGGCGGCCTGCTTCTTGATCAGCGCGGCGGCTTTCTGCGCGTCTGCGGGACCGGCCTCGATGTAGGTGACGATGAAGAACGGCTTGTCGGGCAGCACCATGCCGTTCGCGAGTTTCACCTGCGCCGAAGCGGGCGAGGCGGCGACGAAGCCCAGCACGACGGCGCTGCCCAGCAGCTTCCAGAACCCTTTCATTTCTCCCTCCTTTGGGTGGTAGCGAATCGGCTGCAAAGTCCGACTCGTTCGATTCTTGTGCCCGGCGCCCGGCCGGGATCCCGGCACCCTACATCGGCCGGCCGACCGCCGCCTCGAGCAGCGACCACGCCCGCGCGCCGAACTCGCGCTTCCACCGGCGGTAGAAATCCGCCGACAGCGCGCGCCGGAAGCTCGCGACGTCGGCAGCGTTGAACACGAGCCCGCGCTCGGTCTCGAGCTTCGTTTTCAGCTCGGCGTTGACTCCGTCCGTGTACGCCCGCTGACGCGCGATGTGCTTCGCGACCGCGCGGTTGACCGTCTCCTGCACGCGCTCCGGTAGCCGGCGCCAGAACGCGAGGTTCCCGATCAGGTTGAAGCCCGACCACATGTGCCCGGTCAGGCTCACGTACTTGCACACCTCGTACAGGCGGTTCACCTCGGTCACGACGAGCGGATTCTCCTGGCCGTCCACCTTGCGGTCGCGCAGCGCACCGTAGAGTTCGTCGATGTTCACGACGACCGGGTCCGCACCGAGCGAGCGGAAGAGATCCTCGAACATGCGGCCGGCCGGGATCCGCATGCGGTAACCCGCCAGGTCCCCCACCGCGCGGACCGGCCGGTCGATCGACACGATGTGCCGGAAGCC
>Ga0335084_10008553_pt1 | contig 10205 bp, 8 predicted proteins | sample Lox_Sample_44_FD_206721 | JGI IMG/M metagenome (GOLD analysis project Ga0335084, IMG submission 206721) | Soil microbial communities from Loxahatchee National Wildlife Refuge, Florida, United States - Lox_Sample_4.4 | ecosystem: Environmental > Terrestrial > Soil > Wetlands | place: USA: Florida... | reverse complement strand
CCAGATGTGGAACTGGGACATGATCGCCATCGCCTTCCTCTTTTCCGTTATTGTCGTTCCGCTGGCCTACAGCCTCATCGTTTTCCGCCGCCGCAAAGGCGACACCAGCGATGGCGTGCACGATGAGGGGAATATCAAGCTGGAGGTCACGTGGACCATCATCCCTCTCCTGCTCGTTACGTTCTACGCATACCTGGGGGCATATACGCTCGGCGAGACGCGCACGCCTGATCCCAACGCGTGGGTCGTCAACGTTACGGCTCACCAGTGGGCATGGGCGTTCCAGTATCCGGAAGGATTCAGTTCGACGGAACTGCACCTGCCGGAGCACAAGCAAGTCTTGCTGAAGATGACGTCTCTTGACGTCATCCATTCGTTCTGGGTCCCCGAATTTCGCGTCAAACAAGATGTTCTGCCCGGACGCACAACCGAGTTGCGGCTGACGCCGATCGCCCTGGGGAGCTTCAAGGTCCGCTGCGCGGAACTCTGCGGTCTTTCTCATGCCTATATGGAGGCGCCCGTCCTTGTGACCTCACCGGCAGACTACGATGCATGGGCACAGCAACAGGCGACCGCCTTTAACGCGCTGCTCGCTAAGGGCGGGCCCGATGCCGGCAAGGCGTTCGTTGCGCAGAATGGGTGCGCAGGCTGTCACTCGATCGATGGCACCCGGATGACCGGTCCCACATGGCGCGGCCTGTTCGGTTCCGAGGTCCCATTGTCCGATGGGAAGACCGTCAAGGCCGACGACGCCTACCTGATCGAATCGATCAAGGACCCGAATGCCAAGATCGTTGCCGGTTTCCCTGCGAACGTGATGCCGAAATTCGACTTGACCGACCAACAGATCAAGTCCATCGTCTCGTACATCGAGACATTGAAGTAGGTGCTGGAGGAACGGTATGAGACTTTTCTATCGGTCTGCCCTGTGGCACGGCCTGGTTTGGCAGCTTATCGGTCTGGTCGTCGGCGCGCTGTTCGTCACAGTGATCCGCGCCGTGATGGGTTTGCAGGCGTTCGGCCCGTCCCTGTTCACGGAGCCGGCTTGGGTTGTGGGGGGCTTCATGAGCGCGCTGGCGTTCCTGGCAGGCAGCGGCGCGCTGACGGACTGGTATCTCTGGGCGCGCGGCATCGAGACGCCCGAGCATCGTGAAGATCCTGAAGGCTGGGAGAAGTACCTCAGCGTCTCGCTGGACCACAAGGTCATCGGAATCCAGTACACAGTGACCGCGCTGTTCCTGTTCCTGGTTGGCGGGAGCTTTGCGCTGATCTTCCGCACCGAGCTGGCAGAGCCCGGCCTCCAGTTCCTGACGCTGCAATGGTACAACACCTTCATGTCGCTGCACGGCATCGTCATGATCATCGGCATCCTGGTGGGCGTCGCGGGGGTGATGAACTATCTCGTGCCGATGCTGATCGGCGCGCAGGATATGGCGTTCCCGCGACTGAACGCCTTCTCCTACTGGATCACGGTCCCAGCCATCGTGCTGCTGCTCTCGAGCATGGCTCTCGGCGGCTTCGACACGGGCTGGACGGGATACCCGCCGCTCTCGGCGCGGGCGCCGATCGGCATGCAGATGTTCTTCCTTGGCGTCTTCACTGCCGGTTGGTCTTCCATCCTGGGCGGCTTGAATCTCATCGCAACCGTGCTGCGGATGCGCGCCAAGGGCATGACCGCCTTCCGCATGCCGATCCTGGTCTGGGCGGCGATGGCCACCTCGCTCATCACCCTGACCGCCACCCAGCTGATCGGCCTCTCGTTCCAGCTCGTGAGCTTTCAGCGCCTGCTGGGGATGGGTTTCTTTGATCCGTCGAAAGGCGGCAACCCGATCCTCTTCCAGCACCTGTTCTGGTTCTACTCGCACCCGGCCGTGTACGTATTCGTGCTGCCGGGGCTGGGAGTGATCTCGGAACTGCTGCCGGTTTTCGTGCGCAAGCCTCTGTATGGCTACCGCTTCGTGGCGATGTCATCGCTCGGCATCGCGCTGGTCGGCTTCCTGGTCTGGGCGCACCATATGTTCGCATCGGGCATGAACCAGTACCTGCAGGTGCCATTTATGTACAGCACGTTGCTCGTGGCTGTGCCGACCGGTGTAAAGTTCTTCTCCTGGGTCGCCACCTTGTGGAATGGGAAGATCGAGACGCCCACGCCCATGCTTTTCGTCCTGGGTGGGATCGTCGTGTTTCTCCTCGGGGGTCTCTCCGGGCCGCCGAATGGCACGGTCGCCACGGACCTGCACCTGACGGATACCTACTTCATCGTGGGGCACTTCCACGACACGATCTTCGGCGGCTACGTCTTCCCGTTCTTCGCTGCCATCTACTACTGGTACCCCAAGGCAACCGGGCGCCGGCTGAGCGAGAAGCTGGGCAAGCTGCATTTCTGGCTCTTCTGGCCCCCGTTCCTGGCCCTGACGCTGCTCATGATGCGCACGGGATTGATCGGTATGCGCCGCCGCATCGCGGACTACGATCCAGGGCTAGGCCTGACCTGGTATCACGTAGGCATGACGGTGGCGGCTTTCCTGATCGCGCTCGGAACCGCGATCTTCCTGTACAACTTCATCCGCAGCATCAAGCACGGTGAAGCGGCCACGGGCAACATCTGGAACTCCCGCTCCCCGGAGTGGCAGGTTCCGTCCCCGATGCCGGTTCACAACTATCCGGAGTCGATCGAGGTCGTTGGCGAGCCGTACGACTACGGCCTGGCAGGTTCGCAATACGTAACATTCAGCAAGGAAGAGCAGGGAAGGACAACCGTTCATGGAACACACTAACGAGGCAGATGTTCTGCGCCAGGGAGCAATCGTCTTAGTCTTCCTCGCGGTGTTGAGTCTCATCGAATACTTCATTGCCATTGCCATCGGGGCGGTCGTCCTGCTACTGGTGGTCATTATCATCAAGGTGGGGCTCGTGATGTACTACTACATGCACATCGCCAAGCTCGGAGAAGACACCACGGGGCTGGATCCGCATGGCTACGAATACAAGACGGGCACGAACCGGCTGGGACTTTGGCTATTCCTATTATCGGATGCGTTCGTGTTCGGCGGCCTGGCCGTGGCCCGCTTCAACCTGCTTGGCTTGAACCGACCCGCGCTGAACCAACTCCTCGGACTGACCGTAACAGCTGTGCTGCTGATGTCATCGTTTTTCATGAACCGGGCGGAGACCTCGATGGCGCACGGTGATCGGCGCGGCTTTATCATGGGCATGTCGATCACCCTGCTGTTAGGCATGGTCTTCGTGGCCGGCGTTCTGGGCGTGGAATGGCCGTCAGCGATCCGCGAGGGCATCACGCCGTCCGCCAGCGCGGCCGGAGCTGTATTCTTCATGATGACGGGCATGCACGCGCTGCATGTGGTCACCGGGTTGATCTTCCTGGGTATCGTGCTTCACAAGGGGATGCGCGGCCTTTACTCGACGGAGAAACACTGGGGCGTGGAGTCGGCGGCTGTGTACTGGCACTTCGTGGACGTGGTCTGGATCTTCTTCTATCCTGCGCTTTACCTTATCGGCAAGTCGCTCTAAGCAAGGCGCGCATTGCCCGTCGGACGGCCCGGCCGCCCGACGGTTCCATCTGGAGCAAGTTATGATTCACAAAACGGTTTGGGTGGGAATGGTCTCGGTCGCGGCCGTCGCGGTTGCGGCGGCGGTCTGGCTGCTGAACGCGAAACCGGCATTGCATGGGGCGGTGATCGAACCTCCGGCACAGGCGGCCGAGATTCGGCTGAAAGATTTCGACGGTCAGGAGTTCACCCTCAGCAGCCTGCGGGGGAAGGTGGTCGTCATCTATTTCGGATACACCAATTGTCCCGACGAGTGCCCTCTTACCATGGCACATCTCAAGCTCGCGACGGATCAGCTCGGCGCAGGGGCAAAGGACGTGCGTGTGGTGATGATCAGCACCGATCCGACACGAGATTCCGCCCAAGCCATGAAGCAGTTCCTGGGCAGCTTTAGCCCGGACTTCATCGGCCTGGTCGGCTCCCCGGAGGACCTGGCGCAGGTTTGGAAGGACTATGGGGTTACGGTCGAGGATGGCGGGGAGACACACAGCTACTTCGTGTATGTCATCGATCCTTCGGGGCGATTCCGCGAGACGTTCCTGCCGGACTCGGAACCGGCGGACATGGCTGCCGACATCCGGCAGTTTGCACAGGGCAGGTAGCCGGATGAAGCGGGCGGTCATTCTCAAGAGGATCGGTATCTCGATGCTGGTGGGCATCGCGCTGGGGGCGATCGTCAGCGAGTTCTCCTTCTATTTGTTGAACGATGGCCAGACCCGCCCGCCTCAGGAGGTCCAAATCGATATCCCGACCGGCACAGCCGCGCGGGTGGCGCGGGGAGAGGCTGATGCGGGTTTGCCGGCGAACATGTCCTTCGTTGTAGGAGATACGCTGGTCGTTCGCAATCACGACACGGCAACGCACCAACTAGGCCCCTTGTTGATACCGGCAGGCGCCTCAGCTAGCATGAAGCTTGCGACCGAGAACGGATACAACCTGCTCTGCTCGTTCGAGCCAAGCAAGTACCTGGAACTGAACGTACTGCCGCCCTTGACGATCTGGACGCGGATCGTGGGCGTGCTGGAGATCGGGCTCAACGTCGGCTTTCTCATTGCCGTCTACGCGGTCTTTGCCATGCCGATGCCCAAGCAGAAGACGGAGCCTGTTGCGTGAGCCTGCTCAAGCTCTTCAGTCGCAAGTGGTTCCTGGCGACCCTGCTGGTCATTGCAGGGGCCGCCGTATGCGCCCGCCTCGGGATCTGGCAACTGGATCGTCTGAAGCAGCGGCGCGCTTTCAATGCTCACGTCTTTGAGATGAGAGCCTCGGCGCCGCTCGATCTGGCGGCCAATGCCGGCAGCGAGGACTTGCTCGACATGGAGTACAGACCGGCGGTCGCCACCGGCACCTATGATTTCGCACACCAAGTTACCATCCGGAATCAGTACTACAACAGCCAGTACGGTTTTCATCTGCTGACTCCGTTGGTCTTGGAGCCCGGTGTGGCTGTACTGGTGGATCGCGGCTGGATCCCGGCGGATGGCAATCCGACCCCTCCGGATTGGCGCAAGTACGACACGGCGAGGCCTACGACCGTGCATGGAATTATCCGGCTCCAGCAGACAGGCCCCGGCTTTGGCGGCGCCGCGGACCCGACCTTGACGCCGGGGCAGAAGGGCCTGGACGAATGGATCTACGTCAACATCGGTCGTATCAGCCAGCAGATGCCATATTCGATACTGCCGGTCTATCTGGAGCAGAACCCTGACCCGAGCATCACGGCCCCGCCCATACCATACCAGGAAGAGCTCGACCTGAGCGAGGGTCCGCATCAAGGCTACGCCATCCAGTGGTTCAGCTTCGCGGTCTTGCTGCTGGTCGGGTATCCGTTCTTCGTTCGAAAGCAGGAGAAACCAAAGAAATGAAAACCCAGGAAGCCTCTCCTTTGCAGCGCCTGAGCATTTGGCTTGTCGTCGCCATTGCGCTACTGACCATCGCCGGGCGCATGACCTCCATTGCAGGACCCGCGGTGCTGTGCCAGGGATGGCCTTTCTGCGTGCCCGCAACGCCATACGAATGGGTCAGGCTGGCGCATGTCCTGCTCGGAGGTATCTCGGCGCTGCTCCTGCTGCGCCTGAACTTCGTCGCATGGAGGAGTTACAGGACCGACTCGATCCTCCTGCCCCTGGCGACGGTCACCGGCATCCTGTTCGCTGGTCAGGCATTTGTAGGAGCCATGCAGGTGGTACGGGGCTTTCCAAACCACCTCGTCATCCTCCACGCGCTCACAACGGTCTCGCTTTGGATATCGCTGCTGGCGCTGGTGCTGGCTGCGCAGGTGCGACCAGCGGATATACCCGGATTGCCGGGGAACAGCATTCGCCAGCGACTGAACGACTTCTTCGCGCTCAATAAGCCCATCATTGTGGCGCTGCTGCTGGTAACCACGTTTGGGGGGCTTGTGGTGGGCGGCAAGGCATGGCCAGCGCCCGCGCTGGCCGTCTGGACGATGCTGGGCGGCGCGCTGGCGGCAGGCGGATCGTCCGCTCTAAACCAGTACATCGATCGTGACCTGGATAAGCACATGCAGCGCACGGAGCGGCGACCGCTTGCGGCGGGCCGGCTATCCGCTGCGGAAGGCCTTTCGTACGGGCTGGCGCTCTGCCTCATCAGCTACTTCCTGCTGGCATGCATGGTCAACCTGACGGCTGCGCTGCTCAGCCTGGCCGGCATCTTCTATTACGTCATCTTCTACAGCGTCCTGCTCAAGAAGGCCACTGTGCAGAACATCGTGATCGGCGGTGGCGCCGGCGCGATCCCGCCCATGGTGGGATGGGCAGCGGCGACCGGGCATCTGAGCCTGGCAGCGTGGGTGCTGTTCCTGATCATCTTCATGTGGACACCGCCGCATTTCTGGGCCCTTGCCATCGTGCGGCTGCGCGACTACGAGCGAGCGGGCGTGCCGATGCTGCCCGTGGTAAAAGGGGAGAAGGCGACGCGGTCGCAGATCCTCATCTACACCCTCGTGCTTGTCGCCACGACGATGCTGTTGCCGCTCCTGCACGCCACCGGGACGGTCTACCTGGTTTCTGCCATCGTGCTTGGGTCGTTGCTCATTTATGCCGCGTGGCGGGTTTGGAAGGTGCCGGGTAACAAGGTGGCCTGGACGATGTATCGCTGGTCCAGCATGTACCTGGCGTTCATCTTCCTCGCGCTCGTGATCGATGCCGTCGTGTGACGCTCCGCCCTCGTTAGCGCCTGCGGCGAACGCGTATGCTAGAATTGCTCCGGGGCGGCGACTAAGCCGCCAAGGAGCAGCATGCGAAACGATACGGGGCGTTGGGCGGTTCTTTTCCTGATCTCTGCGGTCTTGTTCGGCGCCATGGTGCGATTCGCACCGACACTGCTGGCGCATTCGGCGATCAATGACGGGGGTATGTTCTATGCTATGATCGAAGACCTGAAGGCAAATGGCCTCCGGCTGCCGGCATATACGTCCTACAACCATCTCAACATCCCGTTTGCATATCCCCCGCTGTCGCTCTATGCAGGCGCCATCCTGGCTGCGATCGGCATTCCGACCGGCGAGGTGATCCGCTGGCTGCCGGCATTGGTCTCCACACTCTCGATCCTTGCATTCTTCTGGATGGCGAGCCAGATGACCGGCTCAAGGTCGGTCGCGTCGATGGCGACCGTGGCGTACGCGCTGATGCCTCGCACCTTCTCGTGGTATGTGATGGGCGGCGGGCTGAGCCGGAGCCTCGGCATCCTCTTTCTACTGCTCACATGCGGCTCGGCGTGGACACTCTTCGGCAAACCCAGCTGGGGGCGGATCGCGTTGACCGCTCTCTTCGGCGCAGGAGCAGTCCTCAGCCATCCGGAGACGGGCTTGCACGCTCTGGGAAGCTGCGCGCTGATCTGGCTCTTTCGTGGCAGAAATGCCCGCGGTCTTCGGGATGCAGCCCTGGTCGCATTGGGGGTTTTGCTCTTCACCAGTCCCTGGTGGGGAACCGTTCTGGCGCAGGACGGGCTGGCTCCGATACGATCCGCCCTCAGTACAGGCGGGCACAGCGGTCTGTTCTGGACGCCGTGGATCACGATGGATTTTGCAGAAGAGCGCTTCGCAACCGTGATCACGGTGCTGGGGTTGATCGGATTCGTTGTCAAGTGCATCCGGCGGGATTGGTTCCTCCCCGTGTGGCTGCTTGTGCCGTTCGTGATCGAGCCGAGGAGCGCGACCGCCATTGCGGCGCTACCGCTGGCGATCCTGGCGGGCTACGGCCTGGCGGACTTTGTGATCCCGAAGATCGCGTCACTTGCCTCAGGCACACCCGCCGAGGGCGCGGATTGGACCAGCTATATGGAGGACAGCCGGGCCGTGAAGCTCATGCTTGCCTATGTGCTGTTTTCCATGTTCGTCGGCGCCTTCGCTTACGACTTGAGCCTTGCCCGCTACGTCATCCCCGACGCCAGCAAAGAGGCCATGCAGTGGGTGCATGGCAACACGCCGGAGGGAAGCCGGTTCGTCGTGCTCACGGGGCGGCCGGATGCTTTCTCTGATCCTTCCACGGAATGGTTTCCCGTCTTAGCAGACCGCACGAGCGTAAATACGGTTCAGGGCCAGGAATGGACGCTAGGCAGCAAGTTCATGCCAGTCCTTTACGATCTGCCTAAGCTGCAGGCGTGCCTCAATGCAGGCCCGGCGTGTGTTGAGAAATGGGCAACAGACCACAAGGCCGGGTTTGATTATCTTTATTTGGAGAAGCCTGCCGATGAGACCGCCGCGGAACCGTCGGGGCTGCTGCTCTATCAATTGAGGCAGGATTCCCAGTACAGCCTCGTATTTGAGAATTCGGGTGTGGCGGTCTTCGAGAGAAAGCAGTGAGCGCACCGGTTGGAAGCCATGCGTGCCCGCCTATTTGCGCGTGAAGATGATCGCGGTTCCATCCTGGTAGGCAACCGACCAGCGCGGATCGGAGAGGGCCACTCGCACGAGCCCTGCATTGCCGGGGAGCAGCAACCACTGCACATCGTATCGATCCAGTAATTCCTCCCAACCTGGATCTCCGTTTGCGATGCTGGCGGCCTCGCGTGTCAGTTGCTCCCCATAGAAATCGCTCTGGCTATCGATGAAAACTCTCTGCTGCGGCCAGAGCCGGTACAGCAGATAGCCTCCCCAGTTGAAGTCGTTGAACATCGCCCCCTGCGGGCGGTGCGTCCTTGCCCAGTCCGCAGCCTGAACGGGAAAGATATCCTGCCGGAACTGAAATAGCGGCGCCCGGGTGAACGAAAACCGGACTGCCAGACAGGTGATCGCCAGGATCATCGCGATGGTCGTCCAGATATGCGGCCGCGTGGTGGCCTCGATGGATGCAAATCTCTCCTCCAGCCGAGCCCAGATCGGCACGAGGCGCAGGAACGGTGCTGCCCAATCGGCTAGCAGGGGTACAGCGGCGATACAGAACAGCGGTATGTTACGAACCATGACGAAGCTGGCGGCGGCAAGCACTGCCAGCAGAATGAGGTGCGCGGGCGGCACTCGAAACCGGCGAACTGCGACCAGAGCCACTGCCGCCGCGAGCATCCCCAGGAAAGGCCAGACATTGGCCGTTGCAAGACGAAGGGGCATTGTTTCAATCGTCTGGCTTAGCACGTAGCTGCTGCGGTTATTCAGAACCGCGTCCCAATTGTGCCAAAGGTCAGGTGTAATGACACTGGCAATCAAGCACATCCCTGTGATAGCTAGCATCCGGGCCCCCAGTGAGCGGTTTGTCGCACCCCTCATGGCATCGACGAACCAGCCGGCAAGGTAGCAGCCGAGGGCAAGGAAGCCAAAGATGAAACCGCCATGTGTGTTGGCCCACATGAGCATGAGAGCCGGGAACAGCCAGATGGAGTTCCTGACGCCGCGGCGCAGCGACTCCAACCGGTAGAGCCAGAGCGCCAGGAACAGAAAGGTAAAGACGTGAGGACGCGGGAGCCAGTGCAGGCTGGAGGCAAGAGCCGCCCAAAGCGCTATGAACAGCGACAGGAGAGGCCCCCCGCTCCGGCGTACGGCGTCCGCTTGCACGACGGAAAACGCGGCGGCAATGATGGCGGCAGCCAGCAACACCACCCCGTCGAGGTTGATCGCTCTGTACGATGCTGCCAGCAAGACTTGCGCAAGCCACTCGTACGGAGGCCGGGACGCGCCGAATCTGGTGAACGAGAGAATATCCGTTGTGGGAACCCGCTGGCTGGAGAGAATATAGCCGCCCATTGCCAGGTGCCTGCCCAGGTCGCTATCGATGTTCAGCATGCGGGAGCCGGTGGTGATCAGACCGATCAGCACCAGGACGAACAGGAAATCCTGGAGTCGGGGGAGCAGGCCGCGGCGCATGGCGGTATTCTACACAAAAAGAGCGGCGCTCTTCGCGTCGCTCTTGTTATGCCATGCAAATGCTATATTATTCGCCGAGGTAGTCGCGCAGCTTGCGGCGAATGGAAGGATGCCGCAGCCGGCTCAGGGCCTGAGCTTCGATCTGGCGGACGCGTTCGCGGGTAACGCCCATCTTGCGGCCCACTTCTTCCAATGTGTAGGCTTGACCGTCCAGAAGGCCATAGCGCAGCTGAAGAATGCGGACCTCGCGGGGCGGCAACCCGTTCAGCACCTCGCCGAGGTGCTCACGGAGCAGATTATAGGTCGCCGTGTCATCCGGC
>Ga0335084_10008552_pt1 | contig 10206 bp, 8 predicted proteins | sample Lox_Sample_44_FD_206721 | JGI IMG/M metagenome (GOLD analysis project Ga0335084, IMG submission 206721) | Soil microbial communities from Loxahatchee National Wildlife Refuge, Florida, United States - Lox_Sample_4.4 | ecosystem: Environmental > Terrestrial > Soil > Wetlands | place: USA: Florida... | reverse complement strand
CTCCGCGGAGGGCGAGCCGTTCGGAAAGCCCCACCCGGCGGTCTACCTCACCTGCGCCCGGCGGCTGGGGCTCCCGCCGATGGTCTGCCTGGCGCTGGAGGACTCGGTGAACGGGCTGATCTCCGCCAAGGCGGCGCGGATGAGGGTCATCGCCGTCCCGGACCCGGCCCAGCGGAGCGACCCCCGCTTCAGCCTGGCCGACGCCGTGCTCGGCTCGCTGGCGGAGCTGGACGACGGCGTCTGGGAGCGGGTGGCCAGCGCTGGCGAGTAGGCTCCCGCCGGCCGGCGACACCCGCCCCGGCCCTCTTCCGGTGCAGCTCACCGGAGGCGACGACCGGACCGGCCTGGCCGGCATCGCTCCCGACGGGAGCGTCCTCCTCGGCCGGCATCGCTCCCGACGGGAGCTTCCTCCTCGTCTCGAGGGACCGGGGGGCGAGGAGTATCCGGGTCTGTACTGGCAGTCGCCCGACGGCGGGCCGCTCCAGCTCATCCAGCACACCCCGCGCGTCCAGACCTTCGCCCAGTTCATCAGCGAGGACTCGCGCTTCGTCTGCGTCCGCGCCAGCGACGTCAAGCCGGACGCCTTCGCCCTCTACCGGTGGGACCGGAAGACAGGGGCCAAGGAGCGGCTCTTCGACCAGGATGGGCTGTGGAGCATCGCCGACCATCGTCCCGACGGCCGCCTCCTCCTGATCAGGCAGCTGGGCAGCGCGGTGACCGAGGTCTACGAGTGGAACCCGGGGACGCGTGCCCTCACGTCGGTCATCGGACAGGGCGAGCGCGAGGAGTTCGATGCGGCGTACGGGGCGGCGGAGGGTGAGGTGCTCGTCCTCACCCCGAAGCTGGGGGAGTTCCGGCGGCTCTACCGCTGGCGGGCGGGGAAGCTGGAGCCGGTGACGCCGGAGATGAAGCACGACGTCTCGAGCTTCCTCGTCGACGACGCCCGCCAGCGCATCCTCTACACGGTCACCGAGGACGGCTACACCCGGCTCCACGCCCTCGACGCGCGCGCGCTGAAGCCCATCGCCCTGCCCCGCTTGCCCGAGGCGGACGGCGCGTTCCCGTCCTTCATGAGCCCCAACGGCCGGTACGCGACGGTGCTGGTGGACACCGGGAAGGCGCCGGCCATCGGCTACGTGCTCGACTGGCAGACCGGGAAGGCCATCCAGTGGCAGCTTCCCAGCGCGCCGGAGGTGGACCTCTCGCGGTTCGTGCGGGCGACGCTGGAGTTCTACCCGGCCCGCGACGGCACGCGCATCCCGATGCTGGTGCGCCGGCCGGCGAAGTGCGCCGAGCCCTGCCCGGTGGTGGTCGAGTTCCACGGCGGTCCGGAGGGCCAGTCGATGCCGAGTACGCCCAGCTCTTCGTGGACGCCGGTTTCGTTGCCCAACGTCCGGGGGCGCGACGGCTACAGCAAGACCTGGTTCCACGCCGACGACGGCCCGAAACGGCTGAACATCATCACCGACATCGAGGACTGCGCGAAGTACATCCGCCAGGCATGGGCCGTGAACGGCCAGGCGCCGAGGCTGGGCATCGTCGGCGGGAGCTACGGCGGGTACTCCGCGCTCATCGGAATGACCATGTTCGGAGGGGCCTACGACGTGGGCGTGGATATCGTGGGCATCTCCAACTTCCTCACCTTCCTGAACAACACCGCTCCCTACCAGCGAGCCCTGCAGGTCAGCGAGTACGGCGACCCGGAGAAGGACCGCGAGGCGCTGATCAAGCTCTCCCCGCTCACCTACCTCGACCGGCTCAAGGCGCCGCTGCTCATCATCCAGGGCGCGAACGACCCGCGCGTCCCTGCCGGCGAGGCGATCCAGATCCACGACGCGCTGGTGGCGCGGGGCATCAAGACGCAGCTGATCGTCTTTCCCGACGAGGGACACGGCGCCGCCAAGCGCTCCAACCAGGTGGTGGAGATCGGCGCGATGCTCGACTTCCTGGAGCAGAACCTCAAAGCCAAGCCGTCGAGCTGACCAGGACGGCCGCGGCTCAGGAGGCGGTGGCCGGCTTCCCCGCCGGGGCGGGCGGGGCATCGGTCACCTGCTCGGCGCCGTGGGTCATCCGCTGGAGCGTGCCTGCCAGGGCGAAGAGGAGCAGCCCGGCGGCGGCGCTGCCCACCGCCAGGCCGAGGAAGACGCTGAACTCGCCGTACCTTTCCCCGAGCGATCCGATCATCCCGGCCAGCTTGTTCCCGCCCATGTTGGCCAGGAACCACACCCCCATCAGAGCCGAGGCATAGGCCTTCGGAGCGAGCTTGGTGACCATGGACAGGCCGACCGGAGAGAGGGCCAGCTCTCCCAGGGTGTGGAGCAGGAGGGCGCCGACGATCCACAGCGGCGACGCCTTGCCGGCCAGCTCGACCTGCCTGGCGGCGGCGACCAGAAAGACGAAGCCCGCGCTGAGGAGCACGAGCCCGCTGGCCATCTTGGCCGGCGTGGACGGCTGCCTTCCGCGCGCCGCCAGCCAGGGCCAGAGCATGGCGAAGAGGGGCGCGAAGACGAGGATGAGGAAGCCGTTGACCGACTGGAAGGTGGTGGCCGGGATCTGGTGGCCGAGGACGAGGCGGTCCACCTTGCCCTTGATGAAGAGGTTCATCAGGCCGCCCACCTGCTCGAAGCCGGCCCAGAAGAAGATGACGAACAGGGAGAGAACGAAGATGACGATGACCCGATCCTTCTCCTCGCGCGTGAGCGGAGCCTTGACCACCGCCCCGGCGGCCGACTTCCGCTGCTCGTACCCGAGCCGACCCACGTCGCCGAGCAGCCGCCCCTTGAGCGCGGTGAAGATGAGCACCCCCAGCCCCATCCCCAGCCCGGCGGAGGCGAATCCGAGCGACCAGTCGACCGTCTCGGCCAACGTTCCGCAGATGAGCGGGCCGATCATCCCGCCGAGGTTGATGCCCATGTAGAAGATGGTGAAGGCGCTGTCCCGCCGCGGGTCCCCGGCGCGGTAGAGCTGGCCGACCATGGTGGCGATGTTGGCCTTGAAGAAGCCGTTCCCGACGACGAGGAAGACGAAGGCCAGATAGAGGAGCGGGACGCTCTTCAGGGCACAGAGAAACTGGCCGAACATCATCAGCGTCCCGCCGAGGATCACCGACAGCCGTTGCCCCAGGTACCGGTCGGCGAGCCACCCCCCGAGGACCGGGGTCAGGTACACGGTTGCCGTGTACCAGCCGTAGAAGGAGAGCGCCTGGCCCTGCGTCCATCCCAGCCCGCGCGAGGCGTCGACCAGGTAGAGGACGAGGAAGGCCCGCATCCCGTAGTACTGCACGCGCTCCCACATCTCGACGGAGAAGAGGAGGTAGAGCCCCCTGGGGTGCCCCTTCTCGATCGGCACGGCGGCGGCGGTGGTCATGCGGCCCTCGGGAAGCTGGCGTGGTAGCAGAAGCCGGGCGCGCGCGGCCACGGAAGATCCGCCACCGGCGTGCTCGCCCGGGAGTCGGGTCCTGGCGATCCACCGCGGCGAGCGTTATTCGTAAGGGCGATGGCCGTCGCCCTCGCCACGCTCGATCTGGAAACGGAGATCCGCCGGCTAAAGAAGGAGCTGAACGCGGTGATCCTCTCCCACTACTACCAGGAGAGCGACATCCAGGACGTGGCCGACTTCGTGGGGGACAGCCTGGCTCTCGCCCAGCAGGCGGCGAAGACCGATGCCGACACCATCGTCTTCTGCGGTGTCCACTTCATGGCCGAGACGGCGAAGATCCTCAGCCCCGACAAGCTGGTCCTCCTCCCCGACCTCAAGGCCGGCTGCAGTCTGTCCGACCGGTGCCCGCCACCCGCCTTCCGGGCCTTCGTCGACCGGCACCCGGGCTCCTTCGTGGTCACCTACGTCAACAGCTCGGCGGCGGTGAAGGCGATGAGCGACGTCATCTGCACCTCGTCCAACGCCGAGCGCATCGTCGCCCGTGCCCCCGCCGACCGCACCGTCCTCTTCGCTCCCGACCAGCATCTCGGCCGCTGGGTGATGCAGCGCACCGGCCGGGAGATGGTCCTCTGGCCGGGCACCTGCATGGTGCACGAGATCTTCAGCGAGAAGCGCCTCGTCCGGCTCAAGGCGCAGAACCCGGACGCGGTGGTGGTCGCACACCCCGAATGCGAGGCCTCCGTCCTGCGCCACGCCGACTACGTGGGCAGCACCCGAGGCATCCTCGAGCACGTGCTGAAGAGCGACAGAAAGGCGTTCGTCGTCGCCACCGAGGTGGGCATCCTGCACCAGATGCAGAAGCGCGCCCCGGACAAGACCTTCATCCCCGCTCCGCCGGACAACGGATGTGCGTGCAACGAGTGCCCGCACATGAAGCTGAACACCCTGGAGAAGCTCTACCTCTGCATGCGCGACCGGAGGCCGGAGCTGACCATGCCCCCCGAGCTGCTCCAGGCCGCGCGCGCACCGCTCGAGCGCATGCTCGCCTGGTCCTGACCGGCGCTTCCTTTGCCTCCCGGGGCAAGTCCGGGTAATCCCTCCCGTCCGTGGCCACCCGCTTCTTTTCCCTGCCGGCACACCTGCTCGTGTCGCCTCCGCAGCTCCTCCCGCTCGACCGGATCTTCCAGCCCGAGCTCCCGGCGGTGGTGGGCGCGGTGGACCGGGCCATGACCGGGGCGGAGTTCCGCGACCAGCGCCTTCTCGACCGGGTGGAGCAGCTCCTCGCCGAGGGCCCGCGCCTCGGCGCTCCCGGACCGGAATCCGGACCCTCGGTGGTCTTCGCCCGGCCGCCGGCGGATCTCCCCGCGTTGCTCCGCACCGCCGACCAGCTGGAGCTGCTCGCCACCCAGACCGAGGGCGAGCGCGCCCTGGTGTGGAAGTGCGACGAGTGCGGGACGCGCTATGCCGTGCCGCTGGCGCTAGCCCGCGACGTGGCCATCCGCTGCGAGCGGTGCGGCAAGCCGGTGCACCTCCTCCGCACCCGCTCCCTCGGGGAACAGTCCCTCGTCGACGCCCACCACAGCGCGGTGAACACCGCCCGGCGAGCCCTGGCCGCCTTCTTCCGCGAGTCGATGGCCCGCGGCTGGCCGGTGCTCGCCAGCCGCAACCGCTGACGCCCGTGGCGCTCTCCGCCCGCACCGGCCGGATCGCCTACGCGCTCGGCCTCGTGCTCGGCGTGGCCCCGCTCTGGGCGGCCCGGCAGCTCCCGATGGTGGACCTGCCGCAGCACCTCCTCCTCATCTCCGCCCTGCACCGGCTCGGCGACCCGACCACGCTCTACCCGGCCGTGTTCGCCGCCCGTGGTGAGCTGACGCCCTACCTGGGCTACTACCACCTCGTCTCGCTCCTGCACTGGCTCCTCCCGCTGGAGCTGGCCAACCGGGTGTTCCTCACCGCGGTGGTGGCCGGCCTCCCGCTGGCCCTGGCCTTCCTGCTCCGCTCGCTCGGGCGCCCGCGCTGGCCGAGCCTGCTCGCGCTGCCCTTCACCTACGGGGACAGCTTCGGCTGGGGCTTCGTGAGCTACCTGGCCTCTCTCCCGCTGGCGGTGCTGGCCTGCGGCTGCTTCCTCCGGGCGCTGGAAGACGCGCCCCGGCGCTGGCGCTGGGCCGGAATTCATGCCGCGGTGCTGCTGGCCGTGCTTCTCATGCACGTCCAGGGGTTCCTCTTCCTCGCCGTCGCGCTGCCCTGGCTCCTGGTCACCACGCGGGTGGAGGGTGGGCTGCCGGCCCGCGTGCCGGCGGTGCTCTCCACGCTCCCGGCGGTGGCGGTGTTCGGCGTGTGGGGCGCCGGGCGGCTCCTGGCGCCGGCGGAGGTGGCCGAGGGCGCGCCGTGGAAGGCCTGGGGCCCGCTCCTCTCCGAGCGCAACGTGGCCTACAAGAGCCTGGCTCAGAACCTGGACGAGCTGCCGCGCGTCCTGGCCAACCAGCTCCGCGACGGGTCGGACCGGTGGGCGCTCGGCGCGGTGGTGCTCCTCGCCGTGGCCGCGACCGCGGTCGGCCTGCTCGGCGCACGGAGCGGCGCCCGCGAGGTGGGGCTGGGCCGGCTCCGCCTTCCGGGCCTGGGGCTCATCGCCCTGCTCCTCTACCTCGTTCTCCCCTTCGACATCCGGGGCGCCATCTACTACCTGAACACCCGCTACGCGCACCTCGCCGCGGCGCTCCTCGTCGCCTCCGTTCCCCCGTTGGCGGCCCGACTCCGGCCGGTGTTCCTGGCCCTCGGGGCGGGGGCGGCGCTCCTGCTCGCCGTGCCGCTGGTGCGCGGCTTCCGCGGCTTCGACGCCGAGGCGGCGCCGCTCCTGCGCTTCGCCGAGCTTTCGCCGGCCGGTCCGCGGGTGATGGGGCTCCTCTGGAACCCCGGGTCTCGGGTGGTGAACCACCCCGTCTTCCTTCACGCCGCCGCGGTCCCGGCCCGCCTCCGCGGGGGAATCACCAACTTCAGCTTCGCCCTCACCCCTCACTCGCCGCTCCGGTACCGGGGCACCCCTCCGCCCACTTTCCCCTCGGAGTGGCGGCCGGACGGCTTTCGCTGGGAGACGATGGGACCGGCGTACACGAACTTCCTGCTGCGCGGGCCCACGCCGGAGCGCGTCTTCGGGCCGCGGCTCGGGACGGACGTCCACGTCGTGGCCCAGGCGGATGGGATGTGGTGGCTGGAGCGCGGGCCGGGCGCCGGCGCCTCTGTTATGAGCGGAAGGCGATGAGCTCTCCGTCGCTCGAGGAGGTCCTCGCCACCCTGGAGGCCGCGGTGGCGGCGCGGGACGCGGCGCGCGTCGAAGCGCTGGCCGCGAGCCCGGACAAGGCGGTGGCCAAGGCCGCCCGGCGGGCGCTCTACCGCCTCCGCTCGGCCGGCGTGGCCACCCATGCGCCGGAGCCGCGAGAGCAGCCACGAGCGCCGGAGCCAGAGGCGCTCCCCGCGCTCCCCTCGCTCCTCTCCCCCCCGGACGGCGCGGGCGAATCCCTGCTCATGGTCGCCCGGGCGACGAAGGGAGGGCTGGCGTTGCACGAGGTGGTCCTCTCGGACGAATTCGGGCTGCTGGCGCACGCCGAGCTCAAGGCGAGCCGGACCTCGTGGCGGCGCTCGCTGCGCGAGGCCAGGGCCAAGCGCGTGCCGGAGATCTCGCTCGACAAGGCCCGGGCGGTGCTCGCCGAGGCGTACCGCTGCAATCTGGCCACTCGGTCGCCGCTTCCCCCGGACGCGGACACGATGCTGCGCCGGCTGGATGTGGAGCCGGCCGCCTCGCCCCCTCCACCCCTGCCCCCGCCGGAGGACGGCGACGCCGCGCTGGCGCTGGAGGGCGCGGCGCTCCATCAAGAACAGGAGCTGCGCGGCTGGCTGCCGCCTGAGGCGGAGCTCAAGGTCCTCGCTGCGCGGGTGAACGAGGTGCAGTCCGGGGTGCTCGCGCTGTCCGAGCAGCAGAAGGTTGAGCAGCTCACGGAGCGAGTGCGGTCGATGGCCGAGGCGTTCTTCACTCCGGAGCGGTCGCGTCTCTACGCGCGGCGCCTGTGGCTCACCGCCGACGTGTTCGAGCGCTCCGGGCGCGCGCATGCTGCCCAGGTGGCACGGGCCGAGGCGCGTCGGCTGTACCACGGGACGCCGGGGGTCTTCTCCCGGTTCGCGGAGGCGCTCTACGGGAAGCTGATACAGGTCGCTCCTGCGCCGGGGCCGACCCGCCGCCCAGGCCCCCCCGAGCGAGCGGCGGACGCCGGGCGGACTCATCCTGCCCTGATGCGCCGGCGAACGGTCCCGACGCCTGTCCTTTGGAGCCGGGGGGCGGCGGGCGCCCTCTCGCGCCGGCGCCGTCGATCGCGTTTCCGGCGGTCGGCCGCCAGGGGACGACGGTATGGTGTGGCACGCTCTCGCAGCGGACCGGCGCCGTGCCCACCTACCATCGGTTCTTTCGCCACCTTCGCCCCACGCTGCACATCTCGCATCGCGGCGGGGCGGCGCTCGCGCCGGAGAACACCCGGGCCGCCTTCGACCTCGCCGTCAAGCGCTGGCGCACCGACATGCTGGAGCTCGACGTGCACCTCACCCGCGACGGCGAGCTGGTCGTGTCGCACGACCCGACCGTCGACCGCTGCACCGACGGCGAGGGACCGATCCGGGAATGCACCCTGTCCGAGCTCCAGCAGCTCGACGCCGGCCACCGCTTCACCCCGGACGGGGGCACCACCTTCCCCTTCCGGGGGCGCGGCGTCCACCTGGCCTCCCTGCGCGAGGTGCTCCGCGCCTACCCCGCCCTTCCGCTCAACGTCGAGCTCAAGCACGACAGCCCGGGCGCCGCCGAGTCCTTCGTCGCCCTCCTCCGCACCGAGAGCGCCCTCTCGCGGGTCTGCCTGGGCAGCGAGCTGGACCCGGTCGGCCAGCAGCTGGCGTCCCTCTGTCCCGACGCCTGTCACTTCTACCCGCGCGATTCGCTCACCGAGGCGGTGGTGGCGCTGAAATCCGGTCAGCCGCTCCCTGACGGGCCCTACGCGGTCCTGGACATGCCCTACCGCTTCGGCGAGCTCCCGCTCGTCGACGCCGAGCTCCTGGCCGGTGCGACGGCCGCCGGCAAGTGGGTCAACGTCTGGACGGTCGACGTCGAGGACGACATGCGCACCCTGGTCTCGCTCGGGGTCGGCGGCATCATGACCGACCGACCGGACCTCCTGCGCCGCGTCCTCGGCTGACACCAGGGAAGGGAGCCCTCCATGCTCGAACCGAAACCAGCCTCGGACAGCGAAGCGGTGATGAGCCAGGTCATCCTCCCCTCGGATGCCAACCCCCTCAACGCCGCCTTCGGAGGGCGGGTGATGGAGTGGATCGACATCTGCGCCGGCATCGCCGCCGGGCGCCACTGCCGGCAGGGGGTGGTCACCGCGTCGATGGACGACCTCCACTTCCACGCGCCGATCCGCGTCGGCTGGGTGGTCACCCTCCGGGCGCGGGTCCTGGCCGCCTTCCACACCTCGATGGAGGTGGGCGTGACCGTCCACGCCGAGAACATGCTCACCGGGGTCCATCACCTGACCACCAGCGCGCTCCTCACCTTCGTGGCCATCCACCCCGACGGCACGAAGGCTCAGGTGCCACCGCTCCTGCTCGAGACGGACGAGGAACGCCGGGCCTTCGAGGAGGCGCACGTCAGACGGCAGGCCCGCCTCGAACGGAAGAAGGCGGGGGGGAGCTGGCAGGCAGTGCTCTACGCCCGCCGCTGACGCCCCGGCGCGAGGCGCCTCTCAGGTCGAGAACGAAGTGCCGCAGCCGCAGGTCGACTTGGCGTTCGGATTCTCGAACTTGAAGCCGGCGCCGGTCGTCCCCACCACGTAGTCCACCACCGTTCCGGCGAGGTACGTGCAGCTCAGAGCGTCGGTGACCAGCTTCACGCCGTCCTGCTCGCCGGTCACGTCGCCCGCCTGCACGTCCTTGACCAGATTGAGGTCGTAGCCGAAGCCGCTGCAGCCGGCGGGCACCACGCGCACCGAGAGGAAGTAACCGTCGAAGCCCTGCTGCTTCTGGACGGTCTTCACCTGCTCGACGGCCTTGGCCGTCAGCCGGAGTGGAAAGGCGTTGTCCTCGGCAGGGGTGGCGGCCGGGGTCTGGGCGGTCTGGGTTTCCATGGATCAAGGATATAGCGGCCGGGCGCTCGGGAGTCCACGTCAGGGGGTGCGCGCACCCCGCAGCCGCCCCCCGTCCACGGCCAGCACCTGACCGGTGATGAAGTCCGGACCGGTGAGCAGGAAGCGCACCGTGTCCGCCACGTCCTCCGGGCGGCCGAAGCGCTGGAGCGGGATGCGCAGGCGCAGCGCCTCGCGCTCCTCGGTGGTCATCGACTCCGGCGGGAGCACCGTCCCGGGAGCGACGCCATTCACCCGGACCGAAGGGGCGAGCTCGACGGCGAGCACCTGGGTGAGCATGGCCAGCGCCGCCTTGGACATGCAGTAGGCGGCATACCCGGCCCAGGGGACGAAGCCGCCGCCCAGGTCGATGACGTTGACGATGTCTCCTCCGCCCCGGGCGACCATCCCCGCCGCCGCGGCGCGAGCGAGGAGGAACGGAGCCCGGGCATTCAGTCGCCACACCGCGTCGAGCGTCGCCTCTGGCGTCTCGAGAAAGGGCACCTGGTCGAAGCGCGCCGCGCTGTTCACCAGCACCGACACTGGACCGAGCCCTCGCTCGACCGCCGGCACGAGGGCCGACAGCTCCCGATCGTCGGTGAGGTCCGCCCGGAAGGCCTCCGTCCGGTGACCGGCCGACCGCAGTCGGTCCACCAGGTCCGCGGCCTCG
>Ga0335084_10008550_pt1 | contig 10207 bp, 6 predicted proteins | sample Lox_Sample_44_FD_206721 | JGI IMG/M metagenome (GOLD analysis project Ga0335084, IMG submission 206721) | Soil microbial communities from Loxahatchee National Wildlife Refuge, Florida, United States - Lox_Sample_4.4 | ecosystem: Environmental > Terrestrial > Soil > Wetlands | place: USA: Florida... | reverse complement strand
GGCAACACCGCAAAGGCCACGGCAGCCGCGACGTGGGCATACAGTCCGACCCGCCGCGCCAGGCGTCTGGCGCGGCGCCCGCGCGGGTCACCCGCTGATCGCGCCACGGCGTCGCTCCATGAGGAAATAGCCGACGGTGATTATCGCCGAGAGGGTGATCCCGATCATGGCGATCGCTGCGGCGTTCCCCGTGTGGTAATTGCGGAAGGCTTCCCGGTAGATCCCGACCGACAGCACGTTGGTCGCATCGGCAGGCCCCCCCTGGGTGAGGATCCAGATCGTATCAAATCGCTTCAGCGACCAGATCGTGAACAATAATGTCAAGATGGTCAGCGAGGGCCTGATCCCCGGCAGCGTGATCTGGAGGAAGGTGGCGACCGGACCGGCCCCATCTACCCTGGCCGCATCGTACAGCGTCCGATCCACCGCGGTGAGGGCGGTCAAGAGCACCACTGCCCCGAACGGGAAAATCCGCCACACATCCACGAGGACAACCGCCGGCAGGGCCCAGTGGGGTGAGAGCAGCCAGCTCACATTGCCGGGAATCATTCCCGTCTTTCGGAGCAGGAAGTTCACCAACCCGTACTGGGGATCGTACATCCAGTACCAGATCAGGGCGCTGGCGACCATGGGCGTCCCCCAGGGCACCGTCAGCGCCGCCCTGGCAATACCCCGGCCCGGAAAATCCGCGTGCAGGAGCAGCGCGCACGCCATGCCGACGGCGAGGCTGAGCGCCACGGTGCCGGCGGCGTACAGGAGCGTCACCCGGAGCGCGTTGGCCAGTTCGCGGGAGCGGAGGAGGCTCACGTAGTTCGCCAAGCCCACGTAATCCTCTGGCTTGGGGACGATATCCCGCCCGCCGTAGAGACTGACGACCAGGCCCCGGACCATCGGATAGAGGACCAGCACGCCCACCAGCAGGGCCGTCGGGGCGATGAGGAGATAGGGAAACGCGGAGATCCGCCCCCCCGTGTTTGATCCGCTGGGGGCAGGTGGTGTCACGTATGCCGCTGGGAACTGCCGCATGAGACAGGTGCCATGGTGCAGCGCCTGAGGGGCCGGAGGCCCCTCAGGCGTTAGGCCGCGCCAACCGGCAACCGCAGTGTTACTTCAGCTTCTGCACGAGGTCGGCCTGGGCCGCGTCCATGGCCTTCTGCGGATCGACATTGTTGACCAGAACCTCGGTCACCTGCTTCAGGACGGCGTTCCTGAACTCGGGCAGCCGGGTCTCGAATCCCGCTGGCAGGATCCCGCCGTTGTCCGCCAATGGCGCCGTCACGAAGGTCTGGAGATAGGGGAAGCGCTTGGTGATCGCCACATTGGCCGACTTGGAGTTGACGACGTTCTCAACTGCCAGGCCATACTCCTGCAGATGACGATAGAACCAATCCACGAACATCGCCGCTTCCTTGGCATGCTTCGCGCCCTTCGGGATCGTGTAGAGCACGATCTCGGCATTGGTCAGTGGCGGCTTGAACGGGGGGGCCGTGGCCTGCAGATCGATGTCCTTGTTCTGGGTCTTGGTGATGACGTACACGGCCTGGTTATCCGTCAGCATGGCCACCTTCTCCTGCCAGAACATCCGGCGATAGGTGGCCGAGTCGACGCCCTTGGGAAAGATCCCGGCGTCATACATCTGCTTGAAAAACTTCACGCCTGCGACGATCCCGGGAGAGTTGACGGTCGGCTTTCCGCCCGCGGCCCACTTGCCGCCGAAGCCCTCCACCCAGAAGGACATCTCGTACCACCAGCCGGCCTCTTGGTCCATCGTGTGCCGCGTCCCGTATCCGTACTGATCGGGAGTCTTCGTCAGCTTCTTGGCCGCGTCCAGAAACTCCTCCGGCGTCGTCGGCGGCTTGCTCACACCTGCGGCCTGGAGCAGCTTCTTGTTGGAGAGCAGCGCATAGGTGACATACTCGCTGACGATGCCATAGGTCTGCCCCTTGATGTCGGCGACCTTCTGCGCGTCAAGGAAATCGTTCTTGAACTTGTCGAGGCTCACCAGCTTATTGAGCGGTGCGAGGTAATTGCGCGTCAGAAACGAGAAGAACATCGTGTCCGCCGCGACCAGGACATCGGGCGCGTTGTCGCCGGCGAGGCGGACCATCATGGTCTCCTCAAAGCGGGGATACGGAACGGTGCCTTCCTTGATCTTGATGTTGGGGTACTCCTTGGTGAACGCGGTGGTCATCTTGCGTAGGGCGTCGCCGCGACCGGGCTCGGTCCAGTGCCAGGTCGCCAATTCGATCTCGACCGGCGCCCCGGCTCCAAGACCGGTTGCGGGGCAGAGCCCGACTGCGACGAGAAGAGCAACGACGAGGCTTCCCATTCTCAGCATCGACTGTCTCCTCATTCCTGTTCCCTCCCCATGTCTGGTTCACCTCACCCTAAGTGAATGCTCCCCCCCAGGCGACAGATTCTCCCCGCGCGGTCTATTCGTACACCACGCGGTTCGTAACCGATCCGAAAGGAAACTGGAAAGCGGGGCGCGGCCGGGAGCGGCGGTCCCAGGAGGTGGGTGGCCGCAGGATACGGCCGAGCCGCAAATGCACTCGGACGCAACCAGCATCGGCGGGGACGCTACCACCGGCCAATGGGTGCGTCAAGGAGAAACCGGTCAGCGACCGAGCCTGCCGACGAGGGCCGCCGGGTCGGTCTCGACCCGAACGATTACATCACACCTCACTCGCCCATGCCAGCACCGACGGCCATGCCGCGCTCAAGCCATCCGTGATGACCTCCATGCGGCACTGGGCGTCGACCGAGCGTCCCGGACCAGGCCCAGCCGGGCTTCGCGGCAGCAGCGGGCACCAGGGAGCGTTGGAGTAGGTAAAAGGAAAACAATGTTGCACCTTCCGCCGCTACATGGGGCCGGCCCGCCGGGCCAGGACACGTGGACCATCCCGTGCGAAGGACGGCCGTGGGATTCAGCGGCGCGCCCGTCGTTTCGACTTTTGCCCGGCGGGACGTAAGTCAGCCCCCCCGGCAAGTGACCTAAGCAGCAACGAGACATCGTGCGCGTACTTTGTCTTGTTGCGCCAAGCTGAGAAGTCGAGGATGGGAAAGAGCCCGGCGAGGTCCGGCATCTTCTCGTGCTTCCCCGTCCATGCCCGGACCTCGTCGATCTCGCACAGGCGGATTGGCACCAGCGAGTCGCGCTTGTGGTACCACGCCAGCTCGATCTCCTGGCGCACCCAGTCGCTCGCCATGCTGTTGGCGGACAGCACCACGACCAAGCGGTCGTGCTGGTGGATGGCCTCGATGATCTGGTCGCGTAGCGGCTCACCGGGGAGCACGTCGAACTGGTCCCAGAACACGCGAACCCCGCTGTCCTCCAGGGACCGGTACAGCTTCTCCGCGAAGGGCCTGTCCTTCGAGCAGTACGAGAGAAAGCAGGTCTCGTACTGGCGGGCGAATCTCTGCCCCTTCGCAAGGTCCTCGATCAGCCCGCGCGACACGCCAGCCCGACGCAGGAAAGCGGGCGACAACTTGTACCGCGATGCAGTGAGCGTGCTCATTGAGATCTCGCTCGGGGTCATGTGGTGCACCGCGTCGAGCCCATTTACCTCGGACAAGTCCACGTCGGTGAGGAGTGTGCGGGACAGCTCCGCGTCGGTGAAATCTGCGCCAGCCAGCTGAGCACGGTTGAAGTTGGTGCCATTGAGGAACGCGCCCTTGAACGAGACACCGCGTAGGTCGGCACGCGACAGGTCGGTGTCCACCAGCGAGGCCCCCTCGAAGCTCGCTCCTTGGAGGGCGAGGCCGCGAAGGATGGAGTCGTCGAAGCGGGCGTGCGAGAGATTGGCGCCGCTGAAGTCACGCCCTTCGCGTGTCTCCAGCATATCGTAATCGAAGAGAATCTGCGCGTGCAGGTCGTGCGCCCAAGGCTGCGGACGCCCACGCAAGTCCTGTCTGATGAGCTCGAGCTTGAGCGCGGGGAATCGCGCCCTCAGGGCGTTTAGGATCTTGACGCTGTGCCCCTGGACGAGGACTTCGGCCGCAGTCCGTGCGGCCCGCTCGGCGAGCGCCTCGAGTGTTCGGAGGTGTTCGATCTCGTGCAGCGCGAACCACCACACGGCTTTCTCCGAGCCCAGGTTGCACGCGCCGGGCGCGTCGAGATGATGGCATGCGGCGGCGACCAGGCTCCTCGCTTCGAGGGTCGTGGCGGGGAAGGCATTCTCGTCGAGGAACTCCGCGCGTCCGGTAAGCCGCGCAAGCTCCTTGAGCCGCAGCGAAGCGTCGCGCGCCGCACGCGGGAGCGACTCGTTCGGCCACGCCCACCGCCAGCTCCCCGAGTGCGCCCAGCTTCCGATGAGCGTCGCCTTCGCCCGGATGTAAATGTCTTCACCGTCGGCAAATTGAATGACGCCCGATTCGGGATCCCACTGCTGGCCGAGTAGGAGCAGCTCGGGGTAGGCCGCGATTCTCGCGTCTAGCTCCTCGCCGTAGTCGCTGACGACTGCGGACATCGTGTCTCCTGAGTATCCCCCTTGCACAGCAGCCTAAGGCGGCACTACGCGTGACCGATGTTTCCGCAGTCTTCTGCTTCCTAGTCTCCCCGATCGCTCAGAGGGCATTGTTGGCCGGAACATTATGGATAGACTCGACCACTCTTTGAGCGCCGAGGCTCATACAATTGAGCCTGGCAATTGAGACATTTGCCGCCCAATGTTCCTCCTCCCGGAGACAAACTTCTTCCGCAGGCGGGACACCTCCAGACACACATGACGTAGAGCACGGATATGATCACGCCAATCATCATAACTGCCATACCCACGGACAACACCAATGGAGGAGCGGCGAAGAAATAGACAATTCCCTGGAAAGCAAATGGAACCAGCACAAAGACGACGATGCCTTTGAAGACTTTCCAACGCAGGCGCCTATATTCCAGTTGAATAACGGTCAATTCTTCAGACATTTGTATTCCGCCCAGCGCTCGGCGTCTGCGGCGGCGCGAAGCGCCGTCCGCTGGAAACCGTTACGCGGCTTCTGATTCAACCGATGACCCATTGGACACGAGAACGATCTTGCCTACCACGCCACCCCTCCCGAGCAACTCCTGCGCCTGTCTTGCCTCGGCAAGGGGAAATCGCTGCGCGATGAGCGGCTTGATCTTTCGCTGTTGCAGGAGGTCGAACAGGGCGACCAAATCCTGTCGAAACCATGCCGGTCTCAGCCGCTTAAGCCACTGGATGCTGTAGGGGACCACCCGTTTCCGGCCCGGGAAAAGCCAGCCGCCCGCGATATACAGCGCGAAAATGGGGATCCCATGCAGGCGATTCCGACGACCTAGGCGGCTTGAAGCCAATCCCTCCCCACGGAGGGAGGAAGTATTGCCATAGCCCACTACCCTTCCGCCAGGACGGAGAGCCTTGCGAGACTGCCAGAGGTGGGCACCACCGATGGGATCAAAGACGACGTCCACGCCCTCGCTCGTGAGGCGGTGAATTTCTTTCACGAAGTCCTGATGCTGATAATCTATCGGGGTACCCCCCATGTCGGAAACAGCCGACGCTCCTCGCGATGAACAGGTCCCGAATAGCTCCAGCCCGGCGAGGCGCCCAAGCTGCAAGAGTGCCGAGCCGACCCCGCCTGCCGCGCCGTGAATCAGCACGCGCTGGCCCGGCCTGACCTTGGCGGAACGATGCAGCATCTGGTACGCCGTGATGTAGTTCAGCACGAGGCTGACCGCCTCGGCGGCGTCCAACCCGGATGGCACCGGAACCAGTTCACGTTGCTGCAGGCAGACGAACTCCGCGTACGCACCGCTGATCGGCATCGCGGCAACTCTCTGGCCGGGTTCGATGCCAGAGACCCCGGCGCCGAGCCGATCCACCGCGCCGACCAGATCCCACCCTGGGGTGAACGGCACCGGAGGCGTTTCGGGATGAACGCCCTGGCGCGCCATTATATCGGGCAAGGCAACACCTGCGGCGAGCACTTTCACCCGCACTTCCCCACCCTTCGGCTCGGGGCACTCTTCTTCCAGCACCTGCAGTGCCTCGGGCCCGTCGTAGTGGGTGACGATGATGCGCGTGTGTTTCACGGATCTCTTTCTCGCTTGCGGGGGGTCGAGCTTGGGCGGCCTCACTAGAAGTAGACAGATCAGTCTCTTTCCTTTGGGGCCGCAGGGGGCTGCAGCCTATTTCGTTCGGGTTGGTCAAGAGATTGTCAGGGTGTTCCCTTGACCTCGCAGGCCCCGACCTCACAGGCGGGGCGTCGGGTCGCGCCGGGATAGGCTGCTGGCCGCTGCAAGGAATCGCAAGTCGGTCGGCTGGGTCGCAGACGGCCGCCGGCCCCCGGTTCAGGAAGTCTGGATACCCGATGTACGCATTCCCGGTACAGCCGCTGTAGTGGTTGGCGCGGATTGCGAGGCGGACGCGATCGAGGAGCTTGGGCTTCTGCGGGGCCGAAGGGGAATTCATTGCTGCCATGACGAGAATCTCCTTCGGTGGCTGCATCGTATGGGGAATCCAACCGCTGCGTCAAGCGCTTTCTCCTCCTCGCCCACCTCTCGCAGCCCTCGTGAGCTCTCGCCCGCTGGGCTGGCCACCCGTCGCCCCCTCTCCTGCCCGTGCCGGCCGCACGCCACGATCTGGTCACGACAGATTGGGCCTCGTCTTGTGACCCCCACACCGAGTCCGTGCTGCAGACCACGGATCAGCTAGTGGCGCTGAGCATTCTGATCTGATAGATCCGGGCATCCATGCCGTGAATCACGCCAGGCAGGCACAGGATCTACTCGGTTGGGGCTGGTATACGTTTGTAATCGAACCGGCATTCCTCGTTCACTTTGCCATTCCGTATCATGCACTCCGGCGACAGGACGGTCTCGCCAGTCAAGGTACGCACCGAAAATCGAAAAGCCCGCGCGTCGTGCACAAAATCCTTTGGGGGCATCCAGAAGGCGCACCAGGCCACTCGACCTTGCCGTGGTGCCATTGAAATGGTCAGGAAATCTAGCCCACTGTCGTCTGTGGGATGTCCTCCGACGACGAGAGGGTCCCATGCCGAGTGGCCCGTCGTCGGCGTGACGACCGAAACCCGGGGGATCACCTCGGCTCCCGGACCCTGACCCCCTCGGAGGTTCACGATACGGTCATCCCAGCAAAAGGCGGGGGTGGTCTGAAGAATAGATTCGCCGGTCTCGGTGTTCTCGAGAATTGGTGAGAGTCCCCTTTCCAGAGAGAACAGATCTGCGGATTGAGTATCCTCGACGCCGAACCGCCTGATGGGACCGGCCTTATACCGATAGTCCAAGTCTCCCTGCAAGTACGCTTCGCCACGCTGCAGCTTCCCCGCAAGAAGGCCGAGTCTATGGCCCACGTACGCTCCGGCAGCCTTGCCGTAAAACATCGACGCACCCTCGTAGGACTGCTCCTCGTACTCCTCGGGCGTCGTGAAATAGGAGAGGTATTCGTTCGCGAGTCCGATCAGGATGACGTCTTCCGGCTGTCCCTTCAGGCTGTCTTTCACTTCAGAGGCGATCCGCCTGCCGAGGACCATGGTGAACTCGCCTGGGAGCGTGGCCAGAGTCAGCGGTCCCAGCTCATAGACACCGATGGGAATTGTCTTCGGCGCAGTAGATAGCCTTCCGATGATCTTGGTCAGGGAAATGGTGGACGGGACAGGGAATGGAAGATCGAGGGCCGGCTGCTTCGGGTCTTGGGCGGTATTCGAGTGACCCTTGACTCCCTCCCGCCATCCGAGACTGTAGAGAATGGTCCTGCCGTCCTCGGCCCCTCCGAGTGTGGCAGCCCCCGCCATGGGCTCCGTGTCAGTGCAGAGGGTCTGGCCGCGAAATTCCGGCAGGCATTCCCCCGCCAGACCGTCGAGGGAAAACTGATAGCGCAATCTCCCCTCCACCATCTTCCCATAGCCCATGGAGGTGATCTCCTCCGCGAGCATCTCCCCGAGACTGACGGTGTCGCGGCGGTCCTGCGCGATCCAGGCCGGGGAGATATCCCCTTCGGCGCCATTGAAGATCGCCACCACGACCGGCGGCGCGCCGTCGGTTCCTGCCGAGAGTCTTCGCTCTGCGGAGACGGCAGCCACGCCGAACAGATCGCTGTTGTAAACCTCGGCCGCATGTGTGAGCGAGGTTGCGTGAACCGCCACAAAGGCGGCAACGGCAACATCGCGGTACGGCAACGCCGTCTCTCTGATGCGGAGGACCCGCAGCGTCGGATCGATTGCCCGGTAGCTCTCCGGGAATCGGTACTCTCGAACCTCTTCGCCCAGGGGCAAGTCGGCGTTCTCCCGAAGGATGCCCGATGCCTCAGGATCCAGCAGAAAGGCCTCGTAGCTCCGGTTTCGCGCAAACGCCTTCCGTGTCATTCGACCGGCTATGTAAAAAACCTGCGACTCCCGTCTGTTCTTGCAGGCGTTCTCCACCGAAGAGGCAATGCGCCGGGCGAGAAACTCGAATAGGTCCGGGTCAAATCCGGAAACGGGCGAGGCGAAGGCGTTATACATGGGAGATGAGGAGAAGTTCGCCGGGCTCTGGTGGGTGTGCGTGGCGGCGAGTATGAGCCCTGCGCGTCCGACGGTGCACTCAGCCGGGCCTTGGGAATTCAGGTCGGCAATGCGATCAGTCAATCCGGCAGGAATCGACCACAGATCGGCAGAAACCAGGACCGCGCGGGTTCCGGCCTGATCCTCGAGAAAGATCGACCGGGCAAAGAGGCGGAGCCAGTGGCCTCGGCTGATCTGTCCGGCGATGGAGTGGCCCCCCATGGGATATCCAGGAGGAGGTGTGATGTCCGTCTTTGACGCCCCCGCCAAGAAGCTGCCCGTGGGGAGCGGATCTGCCGGGGGCCTGACGGTCCCGGAGATCGTGGCAGCACAACCGCCCACGGCGAGGGCAATTGCCACGACTATGGGCAAGAATCGGGCGTTCATGGGTCCCTCGCAAGACTGGAGGTTAGGAACTCAGATGATGCCGAATTTGCAGTGGGGGGCCGTGCTGCGATCCGGGTGCTGGCAGGTCTGCCGGCATCCCGGCGGTCAGCGTTCCCGACCGCTTCGGATCCCATCCCCCGTTGCTCCCACCGTGCCCCCAACCCGACCCGGAGTATCCGGCGCGCCGGAAGGGGAGGTCAAGAGGAAAACGGGGCGACCCGCGGCAATCGGAGGGATGGGGCCTTTCGGCCATACCGCCCGGCCTGATCGGGACTCTCCGTTGCCGCAAGACCCTGTGAATGGAGAGTTGATCGGGGCCGGCGTTAATTCAGTGGCACGCGCACGACGAGCTGAACGAGCTTGAAGTCATCATCCCGGCCGAGGAAGCTGAGCTCCTCCACCCCGGTGAGGTTCCCCGGCTCGTCGGGGTTACCCGTGGACAGGCGGGCGGTGATGGTGATGGGGGTGGTGCCGTGGGGGTCGACGCGGCTCTCCAGCGGAAAGGTGCGGGTCGAGCGAAACCCGGTGAGGCTCCTGACGGTGGCCGTGACCTCGCGAAACTGGGTGGTCATCCCCCCGGTGTCGGTGATCTGGACGAGATAATCCCAGCGGAAGCCCGCGCGCTCCATGGGCGACATTTCGCTGGCCGTGAGCGGTCGCTTCTGCCAGTCGGTGACGACGACCCGCAGGTAGGGCGGCCCCTCGACCTCGGTCCGCACGGGGAGGGTGGCCAGCACCATGGCTCCGAGGATCCTGGCTCGGTGCTTTTTCCCTTGCAGTTTCATCTTTGGATCCCAACCGCCATGCCGCCAGGCCGCGACGCACGGCAGGAGCCGTTGAGCTCAAGCCCCCTTGGCGTGCTTGGCGCCGTGGCGCCTTGGCGGTTCCCGGCCCGCGGACCTCGCCTAGCCGGCCGGCGGCACGGCGAGCTTGAACTCCTGGGCGATCTCCGCAATCTGGTCCCAGCTCTGGTCCTCGACGAAGATGCCGACCTTGCGCCGTTCCGTCTCCGTCCGCAGCTCCCGCTCGCCCGGGGTGAGAATCTCGCTCACCCCGGGAACCGTCGGGGAGCTCTTGAGATACTCGACGGATCTCCACATCCAAGTAAATCCACAACCCCCCGCAGGACAGATCCCGGACCCGCCGCACCTTGCAGTCGTAAAAGGTCCGGTGCACGCGTCTGCACCCACCGTAGGCCCTATTCCCCCGCCGAGGCAGGACGAGCACTCGCCGGCGCGGGTCCCCGAAGATGCCGTGTTCGGTGTGCCGCTGGATTTCAGAAGAAAAGCAAGAATCGGCGAAT
>Ga0335084_10008548_pt1 | contig 10209 bp, 8 predicted proteins | sample Lox_Sample_44_FD_206721 | JGI IMG/M metagenome (GOLD analysis project Ga0335084, IMG submission 206721) | Soil microbial communities from Loxahatchee National Wildlife Refuge, Florida, United States - Lox_Sample_4.4 | ecosystem: Environmental > Terrestrial > Soil > Wetlands | place: USA: Florida... | reverse complement strand
GCTCGGGAACCTCTCCGACTCTAAATCCTTTTTTCTTGATTGAACATGTCCTCCTGGTATAAAAAGACTGGAAAATCAATGAGTTACAATAGTGGAATAAAGATCATAAAGAACTTAACTTAATATGTTTAACAAAATTAGTTTTCTTTGTCAAGAATTTTTTTGAAAAAAGAAAATAATTTCTTGCTCGTAACTCACCTTATTAATATACTATATTTTGACATTTCTTTCAATTTGAACTGAGGACTCGAATCCCGATCTGGAAACCACCGCTGTCAGTGGACCACAGGAGCCCCACCTTCTTAAGAGAAATACTCAGGGCGCTCACCATGAAACGGCAAAGGGTTTCTTTTTCTAAAACGGAAACGGAAGAGGAGGAGATCGCTCTGAAAAAAATTAAGCTGTATCTGCCGGTCATTTACGCCACTTTGTTCTTCTCGTCCTTCTATCCGGCTCCAATCGCATCTCAGGATTCTTTCCACAAGAAGATCATCCTTAAGGGATATGATGGAACCCCCCTTACCCTTGAAAGTAAGATTCCTTACAGTCCCAAAAAAACGTGCGGGAGCTGTCACAATTATGATCAAATAACGAAGGGATACCATTTTCAGCAAGGTCGGACCGATGGAGCTGGCAAAATCGTCGTCCATGATGGGTTTGATCCCAAGGCCCCTTGGAACTTATCTTCGGGGATGTATGGCAGGGCGATGGCCGCCTCCATGGATTTATGCCAACTGGCCAAAAAAGTGAACGCTTCTCCCTCGGAAATTGACAAATCCTCTTTTTTGTTTGTTCAAGTTTGCGGAGGCTGCCACCCGGGAGGGGGATGGAGTGAATATGATCGAAAGGGCCACCTCTACTATGACCCAGAGAATAAGAAATTTGGGTACGAAGATTCGGGAGAAAACCCTCTTTTGGATGGTGACTACACCCCCTATCCCGACGGAGATACCGAGATCCGAGCCCCCTGGGACCAAAGTGGGGTGAGCGAGGCAGACTGCCTTTTCTGCCACTTAAAGGGCTATCTTTGGAAAGAGCGCGAGGCCACGCTCCGAGGAAAGTTTTTCAAATACGGACCGATCGTTGGAGCGGGATGGGCAGAGATCAAACTTTCCCACGACGAATCCGGAAATTCAAAAGCGGATGAAATCATCGTGGATTACGCCAAGAAAGAAGTTGCCGATTTTGAAAATCTTAACGCTCAGATCATCAAAAGCCCCCCGGATGAAAATTGTTGGTCCTGTCATGCGATGGCCGATGGAAAAAGGAGAGGCCGTCAGTGGAGTTCGGAGACGGATGTTCATAACGCGAAAGGCCTCCACTGCCTCTCCTGTCATCCGGGGAATAAAGATCATAATTTTGCCAAAGGGGATACGATCCAACAGAGGGTACGAAGCGACTTGAACTATACCATGGTCTCCTGCGAGGACTGTCATTATAAAGGCAAGAGCAAGAATGCTCCCAAATTTAGACATCCTTTCTCGCCCCGGCATTTGAAGAAAATCTCCTGCCAGACCTGCCATATCCCTTTTCAGACGGCATCCGCAGACCTCGTTTACGACTTCTCGAGCGGGCGGCCGCTGATTTATGAAACCTTCCGATTTCTCTCGAGTGATCCTCTCGACCCGAAAAAGGCTGCCCCGGGAAAGGCTCCGAATACCTGGTATCCCGCCTTAACGAAGTGGAAGGGTAAAATCGTTCCCGTCAAATCCTTGGTGGTCCTCTACTGGGGGGACCTGGATCCCAGAACCAATGCGGTCAAACCCATCGCCCTTTGGAAGATCCAGGGATTAAAAAAACCTCCTCTCCTCAAGGATGACGACGGAGACGGGGTGCCCGAAGTGAATTCACTCGAGGAGATCAAAGCCTTCCTGAAGGCATTGGAGGAGAAGGACAAGTTTGAAAATCCCGTGGCCGATCATCCCGTCTTGATGAAAGGGGGATTTCTTTATCAGTTGGACAAAAAAGGAGAGGTGGAAAAGATAAAACACGAGCAGGCGGACGTCCTTGACTTCTCTCTCAGCCATAATGTCGTGTCGGGACCGAATGTCCTTGGGGCCCAGGGCTGCAAGGAATGCCACTCTGAGAAATCTTCATTCTTTCGGAGAAAAGTCCTGATCGACCCTTGGGATGAGAAGGGGAAACCCGTTTACGTCGAAAACTGGGAACGTCTCGGGATCGACCAGGAAAAATTGAGCCAGCTTTTAATGGAGCAGTAACTTTCTTCGCGATGAGATCCTGTCACGGAGGCTCCGAAAATCTCCCATCCATCCTTTGTTTTGAGCGAACCCGTTCGAACAGTTTAACGCTTTCATCCTGGAGCTCGGGACCAGTTCATGCAAAGACGCCCGGGCTGGAGCGGAAGCTCATTTCTCCAGGAAGGTTCTTTGAAGCGCGTCGGAATGATGCTGGAGGATCATCCCTGCCCGGCTGCGCCAGAACTGGTAGTTGTGCCCGGACTTTCCGTTGAACGGCTGCGCCGGAATCTGGTGGCTCCCCTCACTCAGCAGTTTCTCCAAGCTTTTGTTTCCCTCGGTAATCCCGTCAAGGCCTTCCTTCGATCCATAATCAAAATACAGCCAATCGGGCAACCGATTCATTCCCTTTTTTTTGACCAGGGTCAGGGGATTGTTGGCCTGGATATGCCCCAAATCGAGAGAAGAAGCTGACGCAAGCCGATGGGGCTCCAGGTGTCCAAACACATCTAAGAATTCAGGCATCAACATCTTCATCATCCACTTGTCCTGGAGAGACTCGATGTCAAGAAGACCGCTCTGACTGCTGACCGATTGGAACAGCCCGGAATGCTTGAGCCCTAATTTCATTGCACCGAATCCCCCCATGGAAAAACCACCAAGGCCCCTTTTGGGGAGAAGCCGCTCCTTATACTGAGATTGAGACTCAATGTATTGAACGAGCTCGAGAAAATAGGACTCATGCTTTCCCACGGCTCCCGGCTTCATATAGAAGAAAGGAAGGAGAGAATAATTCATGGCCTCTCCCGGGTAGAAATCGTCGCAAGCCTTCCGATTCTTTGTTTCCGGGAAAAGCCTCTTTCCTTCATTCTCATCGGTGTAGAACCCATTGTCCCCGTCAGGAAGGACGATGACCATTTTCCGGAGGGAACGAAAGAGATCGTTCAAATTCTTCCCGGGATGGAGATTATGGGAAACAATCGACTCAGCGATTTCCCTCGGCCGATCATCTCCCTTGTCAAGGCTCCCCAACTGAGAGAGCTCCTGGAGCCTCATCTCGAGAGACCTCAGCAGATCGCCGTAAGTCCGATTTTTGAGGTCGGTCATCGCGTAGGCGATGACCGCGATGTCTTCATGAAGAAGCCAATGATATTCTTCCTCCTTGACCTCGCAAAGGAGTTTCTTTGCTTTTTCAGGAGAAGCGGTCTTCCACCACATTCCCGTCCGGTGGAAATTATATCCGTGTAAAAGAAAAAGGACGGGATACTTGGCGACGGGACTTTGATAAAAATCCTCCGGCAGGATGACGAAGAATCCTTTCTCCTTATTCAATACATTCGAAAAAAAGACCTCATATCGAACCAGGTACGAATACGTTTGGGAAGCCTTTGGAGAAAGGAAATACGATAACGCCGGGTCTTCAGAGCAGCAGGGAGCTTGAGCCGCGGAGGTTTCCAGCGACCCCGCGAGGATCAATAGTATAAGGAGGAAAATTATCCAAGACCGTTTTGGGTTCTTCATCTCAATCAGGGTTAATATAACTTCAAAAAAATACCACGACAATAATCATTAAAGAAGGCATTAAATGGTTTGCCACGACAGATCTAAAGCGGTCATTGCGAAGACCCCGCACTTGATGCGGGGGGCGTGCCCGCACGCCGGAGTGCTTGAATACGAGATTTTTAGTAGTTTGAAGTTTCGGCACGCAGGCGTGGCAATCTCAAGGGATTGCTTTGCTTCCCCCTCCCTCCTCTCTTCCTTCCTCAAACTGAGATTGCCTACCGCCTTACCAGATTTCAAACAATAATCCTCAAGAACATAATTTTCACAATCGTTTTTAAAACCTCTCCCGTGCTTGACTTATTGAGTAGGAATAAACAAATTTTCATCGGGGGAAAGATGTCTATATCTCAGAATAAAAGGAGGGATCATCATGAAGTCACACAAGTCAGTTAGTCTAATTCTCGGTATCATCATTCTTTCGGTTGTTTTTTCCCTTGCCTCAACTGCAGGACCTGTCATGGCTGCGGACAAGGATGAGGCCCAGGCCATCGTTGACAAGGCCAAGGGCACACTGGAGACGTTCTTAAGTGACAAGGATTACTCGTGGGTCAATGAGCACATCAACAAGGTAAAGGGGGTTCTTATCTATCCTCAGGTGCTCAAGGCGGGTTTCTTTTTGGGTGGCTCTGGCGGGACTGGTGTGTTCCTCGCGAGGGATGCGAAGGGCGAGTGGAGCCAACCTGCGTTTTACACCATGGGCTCGGTGAGCTTCGGATTGCAGATTGGGGGGGAGGCCGCAGAGGTGATCGTGCTGTGCATGAACCAGAAGGCGGTCGACGCACTGATGACGACGAAAGTGAAGTTCGGCGGGGATACGTCGATTGCCCTCGGGCCTGTCGGGGCGGGCGCGAAGTCGAATGTGGTGGCCGACTTCATCTCCTTTGCAAAGTCCAAGGGTCTCTATGCGGGGCTCAATCTCGATGGCTCCGTCGTGGATGTCAGGGAGGGTCTGAATCAGGCTTACTACGGTAAAAGTCTGACACCCATCCAGATTGTTGTTGAGAAAAAGGCAACGAACCCTGGCTCTTCTGCTCTCAGAGCAACACTGAAGAAAGCGAAGTAACTGGGGGTTTGTCTTCGGGTTGAGAATTGAACTCGGGGGGCAGGACCAAAAATGGTTCTGCCTCTCTCATGAGTATTTCTTTCCGTAATCGTCGAGTTTCACAACTATTCTCCGGTAAAGATAGGTAGGCGTAAGCAATTCTCAAGAGTTGCCTCAAAGTGTCTACCAATTCAAGCCCGACCTCAAGTAATACCATCGCAAAATCCTAATAAAATTATTTGATCATGATCAATAATTGGTTTAAATTAATACGCACACGAAATCAATCTTGTTATTTGACAGAGTGAGGGGTAAAGAGAGGGGTCTATGCAGAAAAATTGGGAGGCAATGGAGGCGCTCTTCAACCCAAAATCGGTTGCGGTCATCGGAGCCTCCGATAACCCGGGCAAGTTGGGATCTCATGTGATGAGAAGCCTGACGGAGGGAAAATATCCGGGTAAGATTTTCCCCGTCAATCCGGGAAAGAATGAAATCATGGGAATAAGAACGTACCCTTCCCTTTCTCAGGTTCCTGAATCCGTCGACCTTTCCGTGATCGTCCTTCCCGCCGAACAGGTTCCCAAAACGGTGATGGAATGTGGGGAGAAAGGAGTGAAAGGAATCGTCCTCATTACGGCGGGATTTAGCGAGATCGAAGATCAAAAAGGACAGGCTTTGCAGAGTGAGGTAACGAAACTGGCAGATCAGTCCGGCATCAAGATCATCGGCCCGAATACCTTTGGAATTGTGAACCTCCATCTTCCTCTCAATGCATCGTTTACTCCGGAATTCTCCCGGGTTGACAAGGGTGGGATCAGCTTGGTCAGCCAGAGCGGAGGGATGTCCCACCTGATCGCTTTTCTCTCTCTCCAGAACAAAGTCGGTTTGAGCAAAATCATCGGTTTGGGAAACCGTTGCAACATCGATTTTTCGGAGACGGTGGAATACCTCCTCCGGGATTTTCAGACCAAAGTGATCGCCCTGTATCTGGAAGGGATCGACCAGCCCAAAAAATTGATGGAGGCAGCCGAGCGAGGAAACGGAGAAAAACCTATTCTCGCCTACAAGGTGGGACGCTCTCCCACAAGCGATCGAGCCTCCCAATTTCATACGGGCTCCCTCGCGGGGAAACACGAGGTCTATGAAGGAGCTTTCAAACAGGCCGGAATTTTAACGGTCGAAAGTTCGGAAGAGCTTTTGGATGCGGCAAAGGCGTTGGCCGCATGTCCGCCTCCCGAGGGCAATCGGGTGGCTGTGCTCTCGGGGCAGGCCGGACCCGGGATGGCCGCCTGTGATGTCTGCGAGATGGAAAGGTTAACGATTCCTCCTTTTTCGGCGGAAACTCAAAAGAAGGTGGAGGAACTGCTTCCTCCTCTTGCCATCCGGACAAACCCTGTGGATATGGGGCCGGCTTGGTATGATTCGGCGGCGATGCAAGGAATTGTAAAGACCGTTTTGGAAGACAGAAAGATCGATGCCGTCCTCTTATGCGTCATGTTCGCCTCAGCCAATCGGTCTGCCGCCGGAGTCCTCACCGATCTCTTATCGAAAGGGAGACCCAAAAAGCCGATCCTGTGCTGCTTTTCCTCCCCGCCGGGAATCTGGGAGGATGAAATCAAACAACTTGAACGGTCGAGTATTCCGAACTATCCCACTCCGGAAAGGGCGGCCAAGGCTCTCTCAAACCTCTACAGGTATCACCAGAGGAGAGGTTAACCCGGGGGAAGATTCCCCCACGCTTAGAGGCCTTGTCACTATCGCGGTCCTGACGGGAGAGACGATCGGGTTCCAAAGTCTTAGGATGCGGTTCTTTTAGGATTGGTTAATCGGCGTTTGTGGAAAATGGAATTATCTGAAGGGCTGGAACGTCTGAATGTTACATGAAATAAGGTTGCCGCCCTAAGACTTTTCTACCCGACCGTCTCTTCGTCTTGTTTGAAACCGGTTCTCATTATTGCGACACAGTCTGTTGCCGGCGGGGAGATCCACAGACCTTTCGGAGGAACAGATGGGTTTTTTCAATTCCTTTTTGATTCGCATCACGCTGGCTGTCCTCGGCGGCGTCCTCTATGCCTTATTGACTTATGCCCTGCTTCTCTCCTTCAATCTTTCTTCTCCTCTCCCCGTCCTGGCCGCATCCTTTGTCTATCTCTTCTACCTGGGGTCGAGGCTTCTTCTCCTTTTTTCTGGGATCGACTCGCTCTACTATCGACGGGAAAGAGGAGGGTCCGCGAAAACAATCCCCGAGAAAAATTCTTTCCAGGAGGCAGCTCAATGGGTGGGGAAATTTTATCACCTGCATGACATCGTCCTTTTCCTTTTTCTGGCGCTCCTCTCCCTTGTTTTCCTTGCCTCCATCGGCATCGATGGGTTACGAGGGAACCCTCTGGGAAGGACGATTCAAGATCTCTGGAATACCTTAGGACCACCTCTATGATGTCCCTCTCCCCCTTCCGCCCGCCTTCCCCTTCGTTTTTGTGGCTGTGTCGCAACACGGAAAATGTCAGTTTTGGAAAGGGGGAGGGGCAGTCGGGTTGAAAAGATTTAGACCTGCTTGCGCGAAGCCGCTTCGGCGAAGGCAGGGCGGCAACCTTTAACGGTTTGGATTCAGAGGTGCCGAGCGTATGAAAACACTCGATTTTTAACCAACGAAGGTCCCCCATACCTAAGAAACCCGCATTCTAAAGCTTTGCCTGCCTGCCGGTAGGCAGGGAACCCGACTGGCCCTCCTCCGAGCGTTTGATTGCGACACAGTCTCTTTGCGCTGAGGATGACAGGTTACAATCGCTGGATGAGGTAGATAAATGCGGGAAGACGGCTTTCGGCTTTTAATTTTAGAAACCTCCTCAAGAGTTCTCTTTTTCCTTCCTTTTCTCCCATTCCATCATCCACGAGCGGTGACAGGTAGATCGCGCCTTTGTGGCTCGTCAAATTCACTCTGTTTCTAGTCAACTCTAAAAGCGAAGGTAAATGAGCCGAAGGAAGGTCTTCTCCGATGACAAAGTTCGAAGTCACTTCGATCTTCCCGTACCTTCTGTTGATATCCGACATCCTCGTAAACGCCTCCTGAATTTTTTCAACAGAAACAGGCTTCTTAAGCGCTTCCAGCGTTTTGGGATCATTCGATTCAAGCCCGACATTGATATACGTTGAAAAAGGGAGGCGGCTGAGTGATTCAAAGAGTCCTTCTTCAGAGCGTATCATGGAATCGACGCTCCCGAAAAGAAAAAGAGAGGCTCCCCGGAGATGGGATCGCTCAAATTCGAATATTTCGTATGCGCCTTCAGCAGCCGCCTCAAGAAGTCCTCGCCCGGCCGAAAGAGCGTCGTGCTGCCCTAGAAATACAGCACTGTAATTGTGAAGGTCCCGCCCCAGGAACCGCTTCACCTCTTTCATCTGTCGCACCACGTCTTGGGCCGTACGAGGAACAAAATCCTGACCCGTCTTCACTCGGCAAAAACCACAGTGATAGAGGCAACCGTCGGCGACGATGATCGGAATGACTTCATAGTCCACGTGCCGGGTATCTGGGGGGAGCACCGTCGCTCGTCCCCCGATCAGACAATGCAATTGATCGGCTCTTCGCCTCAGGGTCTCCTCATCATTCTCGATGACGCGAGTTAAGAAATCTTTCAGTCTCTTTGGCTGCGTCCCCGAGATCAGTTGATCTAATGTGGCCCGGAGTCCCCGCAAGGAATTCTTGGCTAAAATAATGGAAGGATCGCCGAAGGGATCTCCCTCCATAATGGAGTTGCTCGGATAAGAAAGATAGGGAAAATAATATTCGCCGAAGTAGTCGTAAATACCCTTATAATCACCGGCAGAGTAATAGACCCAATCATTGCCCATGGTTCGCTTCAGCCATTCTGCCGGATGGGGCCAGGTCCGGGTCAGTCCTTGGATGAACTTAATCTCTCCGTTCAAATTGAACTGAAAGAGATATTCTGGCGTCCGGATCTCCGCAAAGCGGCCATGACGCATTGGAAAACTGACCTTCGAGAACTCCCTCGATCCTTCTTTGTCCAGTGTGATGATAAAATGATCCAGCGGGTAGGATTCCATGAAACAAAAATCATCCGGTTTTGGGCTAATGTTAAATCTGGCACCCCTGTTTTGCAAGCCCTGCTTTTATGGTATGATGGATCGTACCAAAGGGAAAAAGAGTGGCCAGAAAATGCGGGGATGATCAAAGCCTGAAAGGAGAAGATGTATGAAAGATGAAATTAAGGATTTCGTGTTAGGTCTCGGAGTGGATGATGTAGGCATCACCGCGGCCAAGAACTATAAAAGCCCACGGTCACCGGATTTGCAGGGGATTTTCCCTGGGGTTAAATCGCTGGTGGTTCTCGCCTACCAGGAGCTTTCAAATTGCGAAAGTGAAAACATGCAGATCGCCACGGGCGGGAGGCTGGATGCACTGGAATTCGCGCGTTCCTCCAATTACAGAGTGGCTCGCTTTTTGGAAAAGGAATTCAAGGCCAAGGCGATGACCGTCCCCCCCTCGTACCCTCTCCACATGAGTTATGAAACCAGAGGAACCTTGGGAGATGTCTCGCTCCGTCATGCCGCGATTGCCGCGGGTTTGGGGAACTTTGGCCGGCACAACCTGGTCATTCATCCCAAAATAGGCTCCAAGGTGGTCTTTACGGCAGTGATGACGAATCTGGATCTCCCCTCCGATCCTCCTGCGACCGAAAAGCTCTGTACGGATTGTCATGCCTGTGTTGAGAATTGTCCGGCTCACGCGTTGGATGAAGAAGGTAAGACGGACGATATGAAGTGCCTTAAAAATAGCCAGCCCTATGGCATCGGGAGCGCCATCCGTTTCTGGACGAAATTCGCAGAGAGTTCAACCGAAGACCAAAAGAAAATGGTGAAGGACGTAAACTTCTGGCGTCTATACCAGGCCGGCTCTATGGGATATCAGTACTTCTGCTTTAATTGTATGAAATCCTGCCCGGTGGGCCAAGGAAAATAGCGACCTCTCCCTTTTCATTGAGATCACGTCGCCCCCTTTCCTCCTCTCTGTATTCAGAACTTTATAATTTTCTGGAACCAAATCTCCTCGACGTTGTCTTTAAGAATAAAACCAGCCCTAATAAAGGGGACTATCAAAAAGGAGGGTTTTTCAATGAAAAGGCTCATCATTTTAGTCGCTCTGATCTCATTTTTCGTGTCTCTTCGAGAGGGTCGCGCTGCGCCTTTGACCAGCACACTCAAGGACCAGCAAGACGTAGCCGTCACGATTTACAACTCGAATATTGGCCTGGTCAAGGATACTCGGCTTCTTGAATTTAAACCCGGGGTCCACGAATTGAAGTTTATGGATGTGGCGGCTAAAATCGATCCCACAACGGTCCACATCAAATCCCTGGTCAACGGGTCGAGCCTCAATGTCCTGGAGCAGAA
>Ga0335084_10008547_pt1 | contig 10209 bp, 11 predicted proteins | sample Lox_Sample_44_FD_206721 | JGI IMG/M metagenome (GOLD analysis project Ga0335084, IMG submission 206721) | Soil microbial communities from Loxahatchee National Wildlife Refuge, Florida, United States - Lox_Sample_4.4 | ecosystem: Environmental > Terrestrial > Soil > Wetlands | place: USA... | reverse complement strand
GCATCCTGCTGCGCGGGATCGAGGCGCATCGCGCCGGCAAGGCGGCCGAGGTGCCGCGTGCGTTCGTCGACGCGTTCGCACGCGTGCTGCGGGACGGCCCGCAGGACCCGGCGTTCGCCGCGGAAGCGCTCGGCCTCCCGTCCGAGACGTACCTCGCGGAGCAGATGGAGGTCGTCGATCCCGACGCGATTCACGCGGTCCGTACGCACCTCCGGCGCGAGCTCGCTCGCGCGCTCCGCGCCGAGCTCGCCGGGACGTACCGGTCGCTGAAGATCTCCGGACCCTACAGCCCGGACGCGCAATCGGCCGGCAAGCGGAGCCTGCGGAACCTGGCCCTCGCCTACCTGATGGAGCTCGAGTCGACGGACGTCCACGCGCTCTGCACCGAGCAGTTCGCCGCGGCGGACAACATGACCGACCGCATGGCCGCGCTCGCCTCGCTCGCGAACTCCCAGGCGCCGGCGCGCGACCCGACGCTGGAGCGCTTCTACTCGGATTGGAAGCACGAGCCGCTGGTGGTGGACAAGTGGCTCGCGGTGCAGGCGACCTCGCGGCTGCCCGACACCCTGGCGCGGGTCGAGCGGCTGACGCACCACGAGGCGTTCGACATCCGCAACCCGAACAAGGTCTACGCGCTGATCCGCGCCTTCTGCGGAAACCACGTGCGCTTCCACGCCGCCGACGGCTCGGGCTACGCCTTCGGCGCCGAGCGCGTACTCGAGCTCGATCCCCTCAACCCGCAGATCGCCGCGCGCATCGCGCGCGCGTTCGACCGCTGGAAGAAGTTCGACGCCGGCCGGCAGGCCCACGCGCGCGCGGCGCTGGAGCGCATCCGCGCGAAGGCGGGCCTGTCGAAGGACGTCGCCGAGGTGGTGACGAAAGCCCTGGCCTGACCCGCAGCGGCGTCGCACGGCGCGCGCGACCTGTGCGATGATCGCCCCGTCGCGCAAGGGAGAACCGGGATCGGCGCTTCGGCGTCACGTCTGGCTGGCATCCTGACCCTCGCGCTGCTCCTCGCAGCGTGCGCAGCCCCGTCGTCCCGCCCGTCGGCTGCCGGGAAACGGCCTCCGCCCAGCGCCGAACCGATCCGGATCCAGGACTTCGCCAAGACCGACATCGACAACGTCGCCGAGACGCATCTCGAGGAGAGCCTCGCGATCGTCCAGAACATCGGCGAGAAGCTCTACCGGCGCAACCCGCGCGAGTGGCGCAAGGGGCCCTACGAGAGCCCGGAGATCGCGATCGCGCGCGCGTTCGACCGCAGCCAGGCCTGGCGCTTTCCCCAACTCGACAACGTCCGCGGCACCGAGGCCATCTACCTCGCGTTCCGGCCGGAGTTCGGCGGCGACCGCGTGTTCGCCTTCACCGTCGGCCTCGCGAGCATGATCTACGAGGCGTACGGCGGGAAGGACGAGTTCTACTTCGTCGACACGGTCGAGCCGCAGCCGATCTACAACGCCGCGCGCAACGTCGAGATCGCGGTGTGGAAGCTTTCGAACACCCGCGACGCGTCCGGCCAGCTCTTCCTGCTGTCGAATGAAGCCGGGGGCGACCCGCCCAATCTCAGCTTCGAGCGCGAGTTCGGCAAGCTGATCGCGTACCAGGACGTGCTCGCACGGATCCTCGCGCAGCGCGAGAACCGGACCCTGCGACGGATCGTGCAGCAACTCCCGACGGTGTTTCTCCCGATACGCTAGCCGCTAGAGACCGACGGACGCGGCGACGAGCCGTCCGAGCTCGGCCCTGAGCTCGCGCTCGACCTCCGCGTACCGCGGATCGGCGATCACGTTCGCAAGCTCGTACGGGTCGGCGTCGAGGTCGTAGAGCTCGTCGACGCCCTCGCGGTTGACCCAGTGGATCAGCTTGTGCCGGTCGGTCCGGATCGCCTTGTAGCTCATGCCGACGAGCCACGGCAGCGCGTTCTCGGTGAAGTACTCGGCGAGGAACGAGCGGCGCCAGCCGTCCTTCCGCCCGGCGAGGAGCGGCGCGAGCGAACGGCCCTGGATCTGCGCGCCGGGCGTGCCGCCCGCGAGCTCGAGGACCGTCGGCGCGATGTCGATCGTCAGCACGAGCTCCTTCACCGTGGCGCCCGCCTTCACGAGCGGCGGATAGCGCAGCACGAACGGCGCACGGATGCCCTCCTCGTACGCGAAGCGGCGCTCGGGCCCGAGCGCGTGCTCGCCGAAGAAGTAGCCGTTGTCGCCGAGGAAGAGGATGAAGGTGCGGTCGAGCTCACCGGAGCGCTCGAGCGCATCGAACAGCATCCCGATGCCTTCGTCCACCGACGCCATCATCGCGGCGCGCAGGCGGATCTCCTCCTGGCTGCCCGCATGCAGCGACTTGAGCACCGCCTGCGACTTCTCGCCGCGCTTCAGCCCGAAGGCCTCGGCCCACGCGGGCTTCGACTTCACCACCTCCTCCGGCGGGAGCATGTTCGGCCGCCGTGGGAACTCGACACCGCGGTAGAGCTCGGCGTGCCGCGGCGCCGGCTTGTAGCCGCCCCACTGCGCGAGGTCGAGGGTGCCGTCGGCGGCCTGGAACGCGTCCGGATGCACCGCCTTGTGGGCGAAGAACAGGCTCCACGGGCGATCGTGCTTCGCCGTCACGAACGCGAGTGCGCGCTCGTTCAGGAGATCGGTCATGTAGCCCTTGTGCTCGCGGTATGTCCCGTTCTCGTTCAGCTTGGGGTCGAACAGCCGGCCGTGGCCGTCGAAGCTGACCCAGGAGTCGTAGCCCGGCCGCGGCGTCCCGTCGTTGCCCATGTGCCACTTGCCGATGTGCGCAGTCTCGTAGCCGAGCTTCTGGAGCGCGACGTGGTAGTTCGGCAGCCGGTGCGAGAGCGCGTCGCGCGCGACGTTGTCGATGACGCCATGGCGGCTCGCGTACTGACCGGTGAGGATCGATGCGCGATTCGGCGAGCAGATCGGCGTTGGATGGAAGGCGCGGACGCAGTTCGCGCCCTCGCGGGCGATGCGGTCCACGTTCGGCGTCTTCATGTACGGATGCCCGCCCGCGCCGAACTCGTCGAAGCGCAGGTCGTCGATCAGGATCACGATGAAGTTCGGGCGCTCGGCCATTTCCGCTCCCCCGTCCGGTTTGTGGCCGATGTTAGCCGGAAGCGCCGCGTTCGTGCTCAAATCGGCGCATGGACGCCGTTCTGTTCGACCTCGGGAAAGTGCTGCTCGACTGGAGCCCGCGCTATTACTACGAGCGTTTCTTCGCCGGCAACGAGGCCGCGCTCGCGCGGTTCCTGGCCGAAGTGGTCGCGCCGGAGTGGATTCTCGAGATGGATCGCGGCCGGCCGATGGACGAGGCGATCGCGGCGCGGCAGCGGCTCTATCCCGAGCACGCCGAGCTCATCGCCCGCTGGCGGGAAGGCTGGCCGGAGATGCTGCGCGGTGAGATCGCCGGCACGGTCGAAGTCCTGGAGGAGCTCGCCGCGCGCGGGCGGCGGCTCTACGCGCTCACCAACTTCTCGCCCGAAACGTGGCCGCTCGCGCGGCGGCGGTTCGGTTTCCTCGACCGGTTTGAGCACGTGGTCGTGTCGGGCGAGGTCGGCATGGTGAAGCCCGATCCGCGGATCTATCGCCTGGCGATCGAGCGCTGTTGCCTCGCGCCCGCGCGCACGGTGTTCGTGGACGACCTGCCGGCGAACGTCGCGGCGGCCCGCGCCGAGGGTCTGCACGGGGTCCACTTCACCACGCCGGAGCGCCTGCGCGAGGATCTCGCGAGGCTCGGTGCGCTGTAGGCGGGCCTACGCGCCCCGCGCCTTTGCTTCCATTCGCCGGTCGAAGCGGGCGACGTTCACCACGACGCGCTCGTGCGTGCCCTCGCTGATCGGCTCGCGCTCGTCGCTCGCCGAGACGCGGAATGTCAGCATGCGGCCGTCGACCGCGAGGAGCTCGGCTTCCGCTTCCACCCGCATCCCCACCGGCGTCGCGGCGAAGTGACGGACGTCGAGCTGCACGCCGAGGGACTGATGGCCCTCGGGCAGGAGATGCTCGACCGCCGCGAGCGCGGCCGCCTCGAGGAGATTGATCACGACCGGGGTCGCGAGCACCGGCACGCGCCCGCTCCCGACGTGCGGGGCCGTGTGCTCGGGGGCGACGGTCAGCGCAGCGGAACCCTTGCGGCCGACCTTCAGAACCGATGCGAGATCCATGCGCAAGCCATGGTAGCCCCGCGGGCGGATTCGCGTTGCGGGCGGGCGCGCGATCTGCCGGGCGTCGTCGGCGTGGTCGAGCTGACCGCGCTCGTCGGCTACTACAGCATGGTGGTCGCGACGCTCCACGCCCACGAGCTCCTGCCGCCGCCCGAGGTCCCGGCGCCGCTGCCGCCGCGGGGCTGATCCAGCTGGCGTGGCTAGCGCCATCGTTGACCGGCGTTCGACACCGGAAGGTTAGCAGGCGTCATTGCGGCGGGACGCCCGGACGGTGCTAAATTAGCGGGGGCGGGCGGGCGCTTCCCTGGGCGCCCGGAAGGAACGCTATGACGTTTTTGTGGCCGGAAATGCTGTGGCTGCTGGCGGCGGTGCCGATACTCGTCGGCATCTACGTCCTAGCGCTGCGGCGAAAGAAGAAGCACGCGGTCCGGTACGCGAGCCTGAGCCTCGTGCGCGAGGCGATCGGCCCCGGGCAGCGCTTCCGCCGTCACGTCCCGCCGCTGCTGTTCCTGCTCGCGATGATCGCGACGATCGTCGCGATCGCGCGCCCGACGGCGGTCGTCACGCTGCCCTCCGAGCAGCGCATCATCGTCATGGCGCTCGACGTGTCGCTCAGCATGCGCGCGACCGACGTCGAGCCGACACGGTTCATCGCCGCCAAGGAAGCCGCGAAGGCGTTCGTCCAGGAGCAGCCGAAGGACGTCCGCATCGCGATCGTGTCGTTCGCCGGCACCGCGTCGGTCGTGCAGTCGCCCACCCAGAATCGCGACGACCTGGTAGAGGCGATCGACCGGCTCGAGCTGCAGCGGCACACCGCGATCGGCAGCGCGATCATCGTGTCGCTCGCGGCGCTGTTCCCGGACGACGGGATCGACCTCGAGTCGATCCTGTTCGGCGCCCGGCCCTCGCCCGACGGCGGGCGCGTCGGCCCGATCGACAAGCGCAAGCCCGAGCAGGAGAAGAAGGCGTTCACGCCGGTGCTGCCCGGCTCCAACTCGTCGGCCGCGATCATCCTGCTCACCGACGGCCGGCGCACGACCGGCCCCGACCCGCTCGACGCGGCCCGGATGGCGGCCGAGCGCGGCGTCCGCGTCTACACCGTCGGGTTCGGAACGAAGGAGGGTTCCTCGGTCGCCATCGACGGCTGGTCGATCTACATGCGCTTCGACGAAGAGACGCTGCGCGGCATCGCGGATCTCACGCGCGCCGAGTACTTCCACGCCGCGAGCGGTACCGACCTGAAGAAGGTGTACGAGGCGCTGAACGCGAAGTTCGTGCTGGAACGCAAGGAGACGGAGATCACCGCGATCGCGGTCGCGGTCGCGGCGGTGCTCGCGGTCGCCTCCGGCGTGCTGTCGATCCTCTGGTTCAGCCGGATCGTCTGATCCTCGAGGTCGGGAGGGCCGCCGTCCCGCCGCTTCAGTACGGCGTTCCGTCCTTGTGCATGAACCGCCACTTGCCGTCCTGGCCGAGCACCGCCTGCAAGTCGTCGTCCGGGTAAGTGCCCGCATCCCCGGGCGTGCGATCGCCGACTTCGAGATAGACGACGTCTTCCCTCGTCCGGTTCACGAGCTGGTGACCGTCGCCGGTTCCGGCCCGGAAGCCGGCGCACATTCCCGGGGCGAGCGGCGTCTCTCCGGCGTCGGTGATGAGGACCGGGTGGCCGGAAACGACGTAGACGAATTCGTCCTGCCGCGAATGCGCGTGGCGCAGGGCGGAGATCCCGTCCGGTGCGAGCCGCGTCAGGTTCACGCCGAAGTTAGTGAGGCCGAAGAGATCGCCGAGCGGGCGCTTCTCGCGTCCCGCCATCCGCGATGCGAACGGCTCGGGATAGTTGGTCGGTTTCGTCCGCGGTGGCGCCGCTGCGGCCACGACCGCGATCGGGAAGCTTCGGTCGGTCATTTGTCTTCGCCTCCTCGTGTAGCAAGCCCGATCGTAGTGCGAACCGGCTTCCGCGGCCACTCGTGCGGCGCGGGCAGTTGGCGTTCAGGCCGTTTTTGCCCGGGAATACAATCGGCCACGCGGCTGTTTGCCGCAAGCTGCCGGGGCGCGCTTTCCCGCCCGCCGGCGCTTCCTCTCGCCCCTGGAGAAACCCAAAATGACGAAGACAAGACTCGCCCTGCTCGCTTCGATTTCGCTGATGACGCTCGGTGCGGGCGGCGCCGCCTACGCTCAAGCGTCCGCGATGACCTTCTTCCTGACCAGCACGGGCTCCGGAAAGGGCGCCGACTTCGGCGGCCTGGCAGGCGCCGACAAGCTGTGCCAGTCGCTCGCGGCCGCCGTCGGCGCAGGGAATCGCGAATGGCGCGCCTACTTGAGCACCCAGGGCGCGGGGGCCGTCAACGCGCGCGACCGGATCGGCAACGGTCCCTGGCAAAACGTGAAGGGCGTCGTCGTTGCGAAGAACGTCGCCGACCTGCACAGCGCCAGCAACAACCTGACGAAGCAGACCGCCCTCACCGAGAAAGGCGAGGTCGTGAACGGCCGGGGCGACTCTCCGAACAAGCACGACATCCTGACCGGTTCGCAGCCCGACGGCACGGCGTTCGCCGGCGCGGACGATCGGACCTGTGGCAACTGGACGAAGAGCGGCGAGGGCTCGGCGATGCTCGGACACCACGATCGCATGGGCCTCACCGAGGATCCGCCTGCCAAGTCCTGGAATTCCTCGCACCCATCCCGCGGCTGCAGCGACGACGCGCTGAAGGGGACCGGGGGAGCGGGCCTGCTCTACTGCTTCGCCGCGAAGTAGGGGCGCGCACACCGGCGCGCTGCGGGGGTCAGCTGACCTCGAGCTCTTCCACCCAGATGAGCTCGCACGCGCCGCTGCCGGTGTCCTCGCGCGTGAGCGAGCTCGTCCAGCGGAAGCCGCCCTCGCCCTGCACGTCGACGAGGTAGCCCCTCAGCGCGACGACGTTGCCCGGGCGGAGGTTCCTCAGCCTCTTCTCGATCGTCTTCGTCGCCGGGATGAGGTGCATGTTCGCGCTCGAGTGCTCGATCTCCCAGTGGGGAATCGGCGGCGAGCCCTCGTAGCGCCAGAAGTAGAAGCGGCCCGATTGCGCGACGTCGATCCGCGCGAGCACCGCCTCGTCCGACATCCTGCCCCAGCCGAACGCGACGTCGACCGGCGCGAGGCGATCGGGACCGCCGCAGCAGTAGTTCTTCGCGCGCAGCACGCGCGCTTCCATCTCGAACGACGCGAGCGCGGCGACGCGGAACCCCTCCTTCGCGAAGACCGGGGCGTCGCGCCCGAGCTGGCGCTGCGCGGGCTCGCGCGCGGCGACCACGCCGGGGCCGCGCGCGATCGGGCGCCCGGACGCGAAACGATCCACTGCGAGCGAGGCGCAGGCGAGGAGCAGGGCGGCGGCGATCCAGCGCGTCATGGCGCGGCAACGTTTCCGGAGGTGGCGTCGAGTCTAGGCGGCGGCGCCGGCCGCGTCTGCCCAACCGGTCACGGTTGGTGCTAGGCTTTCGGCGCGAATTCCAAAGAGGTCACGCATGAGAGCCACGCTTGCCCCCGGTCTCGCCACCAATCGCCGCCTCACCGTCGACGAGTCGCGCGTGATCGGCTTCATGGGCGATGACTGCCGCGTGTACGCGACGCCGCGCATCATCAGCGACGTGGAGTACGCCTGCCGCAATTTCCTGCTCGGTCATCTCGAGCCGGGCGAGGATTCGGTCGGGACGAAGGTGAACGTCGAGCACGTCGGGCCGGCGCTGCTCGGCGCGCAGGTGTCGATCGACATCCGCGTCACCGCGGTCGACGGCCGGCGCGTGACGTTCGAGGCGACGGTCAGGGACGGGGCGGACGACGTGCTGCGCGGCACCCACGAGCGCTTCATCGTCGCCGTCGAGAAGGTCCGCGAGCGGCTGCTGAAGAAGAAGGCACAGCAGTCGCAACAGCAGCAGCAGTAGGGGTTGCGGCCATGAGCAGATCGATCCCCGCCGCGCGGCTGCAGCCGGCGTCCTCGCAGCTGCCGATCGCGTGGTACTTCGATCCGGAGATCTTCGCGCGCGAGCAGGCGGCGATCTTCGGGCAGGGCCCGCGGTACATCGGGCACGAGCTGATGGTGCCGAAGGAAGGCGACTACATCACGCTCGAAGCGAGCCATCACGCGCGCGTGCTGGTGCGCGGCGACGACGGCGTGAATCTCCTCGGGAACGTCTGCCGCCACCGCCAGGGGCTGCTGCTCGAGGGCCGCGGCAAGGTTCGGAACATCGTGTGCCCGCTGCACCGCTGGACCTATGACCTGAATGGACGGCTGCTCGGTGCACCCGAGTTCGCCGCGACGCCCGACATGCCGCTCGCCTGCGTAAAGCCGCAGTCGTGGCACGGGCTCCTCTTTGCGGGCAAGCGCGACGTCGCGGCGGACCTCGCCGACTTCACGCTCGCCGCCGACTACGACTTCTCGGGCTACGTGTTCGACCGGATCATGGTCGACGAGTGCGCCTTCAACTGGAAGACGTTCCTCGAGATCTACCTCGAGCTCTACCATGTGCAGCCGTTCCACCCCGGGCTGCAGGAGTTCGTCGACGCCGGGAATTACCAGTGGGGCTTCGGCAAGCGCTGGTCGTATCAGATCCTCGGCATCAAGGACGAGTGGCGCCACCAGGTGTCGCCGAACTACACCCGCTACCGCGACGCGATCCTCGCCTACAGCGGCGGCGAGCTCCCGAAGTACGGCACCGTGTGGTCGATCTACTACCCGAACGTGATGCTCGAGTGGTACCCGTACTCGCTCGTCATCAGCACGCTCGTGCCCCGTTCGCCCGACCACACCACCAATATCCTGGAGTTCTACTACCCCGAGGAGATCGCGCTCTTCGAGCGCGGGCTCGTCGAGGCGCACCAGGCGGCCTACATGGAGTCGGCCGCCGAGGACGCGCAGATCTGCACCCAGCTCCACCGCGGCCGGAAGGCGCTGCACGCGCTCGGGCAGGACGACCGCGGGCCGTACCACTCGCCGCACGAGGACGGCATGGTGCACTTCCACGAATTTCTGCGGCAGGAGCTCGGCCTGAAGTAGCCGTGCAACCTGGACGGGCGCCGCGCCCCGGACCGGCGCCTCGCCCTAGACGGGCACGGCCTTCTTCACCGCACGCTTGTGCCGCAGATAGAGGTTGTTCGCCACAAGCGCGCCGATGACCAGCCCCGCCCCGGCGAGCTCGAGCGCGAACGCCGGGTCGCCCTTCGTCACGACGAGAACCACGCCGGCGAACGCCGCCGCGATCCAGCCGCGGGTGAACCGCGCCGGGCGCCGGCCGCGCAGCCACCAGTCGGCGGTCGCGGTCACCGACGGCTGCAGCGACACGATGATCGCTCCGTGCTCGGCGCGGGTGATCGAGAGCCCGGCGAACACGAGCATCGGCGAGCCGGTCATGCCGGCGAGGCCGAGCACGTTCGCCGGCCGGGCGCGGCGGTAGTACCGCAAGGCGCCACGGCCCTCTCGCCAGAGCACGAACGCGATCGAGGAGCAGGGTCGCCACGCCGTAGCGGATCGCGGTGACGTGGAACGGGTCGACCGCGGCGAAGGCCGACTTCGCGACCGGGAGCTACGCACCCCAGATGAGGACCGCCACCAGCGCGTACGCGACGCCGGAGGCGAAGGCCTGTCGCATGCTACGGGAGCCTGTAGGCAGCGCGCCGCTCGCGCCGGGCCGGCGGGGACTGCCCGCCTAGAGCTTCCGCGCGACGACGTTGTCGCGCCCGGCCTTCACCGCTTCGGCGAGCGCCTCGTCGGCCCGGCGCACGAGGCTGTCGGGCGTCCACTCGGCGGTCTCGTCGCTCGAGGCGATGCCGAAGGTCATCGTCACCGACGCGTTCCGCGGGCCGATCGCGATCGGCGTCTTGCGGATCCGCAGACGCATGCGCTCGGCGAGCGCGGAGGCGTTCTCCATGTCGCAGCGGGACAGGAACACCAGGAACTCGTCCGGCCCGAAGCGCGCGACCGTGTCCGAGCGCCGCACGATGCCGCGGATGCGGTTGGTGACCTCGAGCAGCACGGTGTCGCCGGCCGCCTTGCCATGCTCCTTGACGACCTTGTCGA
>Ga0335084_10008546_pt1 | contig 10210 bp, 7 predicted proteins | sample Lox_Sample_44_FD_206721 | JGI IMG/M metagenome (GOLD analysis project Ga0335084, IMG submission 206721) | Soil microbial communities from Loxahatchee National Wildlife Refuge, Florida, United States - Lox_Sample_4.4 | ecosystem: Environmental > Terrestrial > Soil > Wetlands | place: USA: Florida... | reverse complement strand
ATGCGGTCCTTGCTGTCCTTGAACAGGTTGTACCAGCCGTTCACGTTGACGCCGTAGCCGGTCTTGTTGCCCGACGGGTCGTTGTTCGGAGTGCCCTGCGTCTCGTAGCCGATCCAGCGCGCTACGCCCGCGAGCTGGAAGGTGTAGCGGTCCGATTCCTGGCTCCACTTGGCCACCACGTCGGGCAGCTTGGTGCGGCCCACCACGCTCAGCGCGGGATCGGAGACCGTCACCTTGCCGGTGTCGATGGCGGAGTAAGGCGCCTCGAGCGAGAACATCAGCTTCGAGCCGCCGCCGAGCGCGCTGGTGTAGCGCAGCTGCGGGTTGCGGATGAAGATCATGCCCGACGGTCCCCAGTAGTCGATGGTGTTGGGGAAGCTGTCGATGTTCATGAACAGCGTGTAGGTCTGCCCCGCGCCCCAGTTGCCGAGCTCGGCGTAAGCGTTCAGCAGGCGGAACGCGGTGTTCGCGCCGCCGACGTTGAACAGGTCGAGGCTGACCTCGGTCTTGATCTCGCCCGCGGTGGTGGGGATGAAGCCCTTGAAGGCGATCGAGCTCTGCCGCACGCTCATCACCGTCTCGCCGTCCTTGCCGCAGCCGGCGTCGCCGGGGCAGTTGACCGGGATCTTCGACGGCCGCAGCGTCATGTTCCACGTCGGGTCGACGCGCTTGAAGTCGTAGATCATGTCGAGCTGCACCTTGCCCGAGATCTCGAGGCGCGCCTTGTCGGCGTCCTGCGCGCCTTTTTCCGCCGCCGATTCGGGCGCGATGACTCGCGCCGGGGCCTGCGCCTGCGCCGCGCTCGCCGCGAGCGCGAGGCCGATCAGTAGGAATTGCCGCTTCATACCGCCTCCCTTCTCAGATGCCCGAGAAGTTAGTCCCCGCGGAGGCGGCGGCCAATCCTACTTAGGTTTGATCTGCGCTATCGCTTGCCGAGCGTCGCCGGCACGCCGACCGCGATCGGCCTGATCACGCCGCCGGCGGCGCCTTTCTCGCGCGGCGGCAGGACCACCGTGCAGGAGGTCCACACCTTGTCGTGCGCGAGCTCGTCGAGCTTCGCGTTCTCGATGTGATGGATGCCGGCCTGCGTGATCATCTGATGGTGGATGGCGAAGGGCAGGTTGGGCGGCGTACCTTCGGCCGGCGGCGCTTTGCCCTGCAGCATGCCTTCGGGCACGGCATCGATGAACGGCGTGTCGAGCCCGATCGCGACGATGCGCTTGTCGGTGAGATATTTCGCCGCGTCGTACGAGAGTCCCGGCGCCATCGAGTAGTATTTCTTGTCGACGTCCGGATCCTGCCAGTAGTCGCTCCAGCCCGTGTATACATATAGAACGTCGCCGGGCAGGATGCCGCGCCGCGCGAGGTCCTCGGCCTTCAGCATCGCCTGGATGTCCTTCGCGGTGACGAGCTGCCCCGGCTTCATCGGCGCGCCGCCGCCGACCAGCCTCTTCGCGTCGAGCAGCACCGCGGAGGTGACGATCGCCGGCACCTTGTCGAGGCCGAGCTTCAGCAGCGGCGAGTCCGGCGTCGGCTTCACCTCGCTCTGCGTGTAGCCGCCGTAGTAGGTGATGCCGCCCTGGTCGACGGGCGACTTGCCGTCCCAGGGCGTGGCGCGGAAGCCGAAGTGGCCGAGCGCGTCGAATTGCGTGCCCTGCTGGCCGGGATCGGCGCCCTGGATCTGCGACTCGGTGTTGTAGGCGTGCAGCGTGCCGGGGATGCCGCCGGTCGGATTGGGCTTCACCGCATACGGCGGCGAGAAGGGCGACAGCGGCATGGTGTTCGAGCGCAGCTGCGACAGGTCGTAGGTCCTCGCGCCGGGTTGCGACATGAACCAGGCGCAGCGCTGCAGCGTCGCCGGGCCGATCTGGTTCGCCATGCCGCGCTCGTCGCCCTGCGGCCACGGCGGCGAGGGCACCTTGGCGCGCTGGACCTTGTCCGGCTCGGCGGCGTTCGCGCACGCGACGCAGGCGAGGAGCACAAACATCGCTTTAAGATGGATGGTCATGGGCGTGATGGTCGATGGCGAGTGGCGGGATGTGCCGCGAGACAGCAAGTCTACCGGCGGCGCGTTCGTGCGTCCCGAGAGCTTGTTCCGCAACTCGATCTCGCGCGAAGGAACTTATCCACCCGCGGCCGGGCGCTACCGCCTGTACGTCTCCGCCGCTTGCCCCTGGGCGCACCGCACGCTCGTCGTGCGCGCGCTGAAGGGCCTCGGCAAGGCGATCCCGGCCTTCTTCGCCGCGCCCGAGATGCTCGCGAACGGCTGGGAATTCGCCGACGGCGGCTTCCGCTGCCTGTATCAGCTCTACGCGAAGGCGCGGCCGGGCTACACGGGCCGCGTCACCGTGCCGGTGCTGTGGGACAGCGAGACGCAGGCCATCGTCAACAACGAGTCGGCGGAGATCGTGCGCATGCTGAACCGCGAGTTCGATGCGTTCGCCACGCGCAAGCTGCCGGATCTCTATCCGTCGGCGCAGCGCACGGAGATCGACGCGGTGAACGCGCGCGTATACGCCGGCCTCAACAACGGCGTGTACCGCGCCGGCTTCGCCACCGTTCAGGACAAGTACCAAGCGGCGGTCGCGGAGGTGTTCCGCACGCTCGACTGGATGGAGCGGCGGCTGGCCAAGCGTCGCTGGCTTTGCGGCGAGCGCTTCACCGAGGCCGACGTGCGCGCTTTCACCACTCTGGTTCGCTTCGACGCCGTGTACCACGGGCATTTCAAGTGTAATCTGCGGCGGCTCGTCGACTACCCGAGACTATGGCGCTACACAAGAAGAATCTACGCATTGCCCGGCGTCGCGCGTACGGTGGATCTGGCGACGATCAAGGCGCACTACTACCGCAGCCATCGCGACATCAATCCGACGGGGATCGTCCCGGCCGGGCCGCGGCTCGATTTCAGTCTGCGCTAGCGGGCCTCGCCCTCGCCGCGGCGGCCAGCGGCGCGGCAGCCACCGGCGATCCGATGGACGGCGTCCTCGCGCCGGGCAGCTCCGGCATCGGCTTCGTGCTGCGCCTGCAGCCTTCGCCGTACCGCGGCTCGGACCAGAGCTCCGACTTGCTGCCGCTGGTCTCGTACGACGATCGCTATTTCTATTTGTCGTCTTACCGCGCCGGGCTGAAGCTCGAGAGCGAGGGCTGGCGCACGGAGCTCTTCGTCAAGCGGCGCTTCGAGGGCTTCGCCTCCAACCATGTGCCCGAGAGCATGCTCGGCATGGACAAGCGTGCGATCGGCAGCGACGTCGGGCTCGCCGTGCAGCACGCCTTGGGCGAGGGCAGCGCGTACGCCGAGCTGCTCACCGACGGCTCCGGCACTTCGGACGGCAGCGAGCTGCGCCTGGGCTACCGCTACGACGGCTGGTGGAACGGGCGCTTCCGCTGGCGTCCCTACGCCAGCGTCTCGTTCCGCAACGCGAAGCTCAACAACTATTACTACGGCGTGCGGGCCGAGGAGGTGACGCCGGAGCGCCCGGCCTACGAGCCCGGCGCCGGCGTCAACTACGAGCTCGGTCTGCAGGCGACCTATCGCCTGAGCGAGCACTGGCAGCTGCTCGGCGGCGTGTCGGTGATCCAGCTCTCGAGCGGGATCCGCGGCAGCCCGGTGGTCGAGGACCGGCCGCTCCCGGTCGCGAGCATCGGCCTGCTCTACGGCTTTACGCCCGAGGGGGGCGCATCATTCACCGACCGCAAGCCGCTCATCATGCGCGCCTTGTACGGCGGCTCGAGCGAGTGCGACCTCTTTCCCATCATCACCCTGCAATGCAACAAGATCCACACGCAGGACCACACCCGCGTCGCGGCGGTCGAAGTCGGCCAGACGCTGGTGAAGCGCCTGAACGGCTGGCCGGTCGATCTCGCCGGCTTCGTCGGGCTGCTGCGCCATCTCGAGGATGATCTGCAGGAGGACTTCTGGCAGGGGCAGGCCTACTTCAAGGCCTACTACTACGGCTTCCCATGGAACGAGACGGTGCGCACGCGCCTCGCCTTCGGCTTCGGCGTGGCCTACGCGAGCCGCATCCCCTTCGGCGAGGAGCGCGACCAGGCGCTGCGCGAGCGCGACACCTCGAAGCTCCTGCTCTATCTCGATCCGACCGTCGATGTGAACGTCGGCGACGTGTTCCACAGCAAGTCGTTCCGCGACACCTACTGGGGTCTCGGCGTGTCGCACCGCTCGGGCATCTTCGGCTCGGGCAAGCTGTTCAACAACGTCGACGGCGGGTCGAACTACATCTACACCTACTTGGAGTGGGCGATGTAGCGCGCTAAGCGAGGAGCGGCTCGAGCGCGGCCGTGAATCTTTCGGCAAAGTGCGCGTGAACCGCGTCGCGGCCGGCGCCGGCCATGGTCGCACCCAGGTTGGCGATCAGCGGGTTGGTGTTGATTTCCCAGGTCTGCACCTGGTCGCCGAGCAGCGCATAGTCGACCCGGCCGTATGAAATCTCCGCGGTCGCGGCGATCGTCGCGAGCTGGGCCGCGTGAGGATTGGCATCGAGATAGGCGAGCTCCTCGCGCAGCTCGTCCTCGCCGCATAGATCCGCTTCCTTGACCATCCAGCCGCGGCTGAAGAAGAGATGGCGCGGGACGATGCGCCCGCCGACCACGAACGCGCCGTACTTGCGGTACACGCCGTCTCGCGAGGTGTCGCAGAACTCCACCGCGAGCAAGCCGTCCGGGGGCTCCGCGTGCACGGCGCGCGTGTATTCCGATGCCGTGCGCAACAGCTCCGGTGCGCGCTTCTCGAATCCCGCTTCGCGGCGCAGAAACACGGGATAGCGCTCGGGCGCCTGCGTCGCGCGCCACGCGCCGAAGCGGTTGCGGCCGTCTGCGTGCAGGCGCCGTAGCAGCGCATAGCGCAGCAGGGCGCGCTCTGGATGGTTCAGCACACGCTGCGCGCCGCAAGTCGCAACCAGGTGCTCGTGCAGCTGACCGAGCAGGCCGCGCTCGCGCACACTGTAGCCCGCCAGGCGGTCGAGATCGGCGAAGATGTACGACGCACGGCCGGTCGGCAGCGCCGCGCCGGCGAGGACGTCCTCGTAGGCCACGATGCGGATGCTGCCGGCCAGGGCGCGGCCCCAGGACTCGAGGAACGACGCCATCGTATACGCGTGCGTGCGCGTAACGAGGTAGTGGATCATCGGCGCGGGACATGGTACTCCTCGCGGCGTGGCGACCATCGTCATCCTCGAGCACCGTCTGCAGCGCGAGGCCGGCCTGCCGTACCTCGTGTACGCGCTTGCCGAGCGCTGGCGCGCCCAGGGCCACAAGGTGCTGGTGCACCATGGGCTCGACGACGCACCGCCCGGCGACCTCGCGGTCAACAACATCGAGCTCACCGAGGTACCGGAGGCCTATCGTGCGCTGTTCGCGCGTTACCCAAAGGTGGTCAACGGCGCCGTGCTCGACATCTCGAAGGCGCGCTTCAGCCAAGACCTCGTCTCGCGTCACGACGCTTGGGACGGGCCGGTGATCGTCAAAACGGCGCGCAACTTCGGCGGCAAGCCCGAGCAACTGCTGCGCTCGATCGCCGCCCGCCACGGCCTGCCGTGCGACGACATCCTGTCCGGGCCGGTCGCCGACGGGTACCCGGTCTACCGCTCGGCCGGCGAGGTGCCGCCGCTCGCCTGGACCACGCCCGGGCTGCTGGTCGAGAAATTCATCCCTGAGCAGGATGAACGAGGCTACTACCTGCGCACCTGGCTCTTCTTCGGCGACCGCGAAACGAGCGCCCGCTGGCGAGCGACGGTGCCGATCATCAAGGCCGACGACCTGCTCGAGCGCGAGAACGTGCCGGTGCCCGACGAGCTGCGCGCGTGGCGCGTGCGCCTCGGCTTCGACTTCGGCAAGTTCGACTACGTGCGCCACGGCGGCCGCTTCGCGCTGCTCGACGCCAACCGCACGCCTTCCTTCGTGCCGGCGATCGGCGCACGCTCGGCGCAGCTTCCCGACATCCTCGCCGCGGGCCTGGACGGCTTTCTCGCCTAGCGCCGCCGCAGCGCGACCCGGGCGATCTGTCGCCGCGCGATGTAGTCCGGGAAGATGGTCTCGGCCAGCTCGAAATACGGCCCGGCGAGCGCGGTGAGCTCGCCCAGAGAAAGGAACGCGTAGCGCAAGCTCAGGTCCTTCCAGCGCTCGATCGACTGCAGGGCTTGGCTGCGCGTGCCGTAGAGCCGGGTGAGGGCGTCGCGGTCGGGGAAGCGGCGGTCGAACAGCGTCCAGACGCGATCAACCGAGACGCCCTCGCGCGATTCTGCGTGCACGGCCGCCGCCAGGCGCATGTAGAACACAACCAGGTCCGGCGTGCGACCCTCGGCGAGCTCGCGCAGGAGCTCCTCGGGCGCCTCGGCCGGGTCCAGGCGCAGAAAGCAGCGGATGCAAAGAGTCGCCCCGGGCTCGAGCACGCGAGCCAGCTCTCGCAGCGCGAGCTCGCCGTCGCGAAAGCTGGGCAGCGCGGGGAAGAAGAGGTCGCAGAACGCGACAGCGCAGCTTGCATCAGCGAGCGGCAGCTCGCGCCAGTCGCCACGCACCGGCAGCGCGCGCTGCGCGCCGGCATGCGGCAGGACGTTGCGGATCATTCCATCCGACCAGTCGACGGGCACCAGCACGGCGTCCGCCGGCCGCGGCATGGCGGCGATGCCGGGCGTGACGCCGAGGAGAAGCGCCCGGCGAGTCGACGCGCGGCTCGCCTCGAGGCAGCGTCCGGCGTGCAGCCGATACCAGGCGAGGTCCGTTTCGCTCGGGGTTAACGGCGGACTGTAACGGAACCGTTTCGAGACGGATTCCCAGAACGCCAGGCCGGCTCGCTGCATGCGCGATTATCCCTTGTGGTCATCCGTTCGATCGTGTGAGAATCTTTCGATCAACGGGGTCGCCGCTGACGGGCTTCTGTCATCGGCGAGCAGCAGCCACAAGGGGGGTTAGTGCCGCGGTCTCATCGGTACGGCTTCGCGAGCGTCCTGCTCGTGTGGACGGCGCTCACGTGCGCGCAGGCGCCGCAGGCGCCGGTCGAGCCCTCGGAAGCGCCCGCGCCGCCGCGCTTCGAGATCCGCCGCTTCGCCGTGCAGGGCAATACGCTGCTGCCGGCCGAGGACGTCGATGCGATCGTCGCACCGTTTACCGGACCGGACCGCGACTTCGGTACCGTGCAGCAGGCGCTCGAGGCGCTGCAGCAGGCCTACCTCGACCGCGGCTTCAACGCGGTGCGCGTGCTGGTGCCGGAGCAGGATCTGGTCGCCGGCCAGGTGCAGCTGCAGGTGATCGAAGCGCGCATCCGCGAGGTGCGGGTCGAAGGCAACAAGTTTTTCGACGACCGGAATGTTCGCGCCAGCCTGCCCTCGCTCAGGGCCGGCGAGCCGCCGAACTCGCAGCGCATCGGCGAGAACGTGCAGCTTGCCAACGAGAACCCTGCGAAGCAGACCAGCGTGCGGCTGGAGGCGACCGACCAGGTCGGCGGCGTCGACGCGGTGGCGCGGGTCACCGACGAGAACCCGAGCCGCATCACGCTGTTCATGGACAACACCGGCAACTCGCAGACCGGCCAGCTGCGCGTCGGCGCGGGTTACATGAACTCGAACATGTTCAATCGCGACCACCTGTTCAGCTTTCAGGCCATCACCTCGCCCGAGAACGCGCACGACGTCGCCATCTTCGGTGCGGGCTACAAGATTCCGTTCTACTCGACCGGCAGCTCGGTCGAGGTGTACGGCGGCCACTCCGACGTCGATTCGGGCACGGTATCGGGGCTGTTCAACGTCAGCGGCCGCGGCAACATCTTTGGTGCGCGCTTCAACCAGATCCTGCCGCGCCAGGGCGCCTACGAGCACAAGCTCTCGCTCGGCTGGGACTTTCGCGGCTTCGAGCAGCATGTCGCCCTGATCGGTTCGAGCGAAACACTGGTGCCGAACATCGACGTCTATCCGGTTTCGGTCGGCTACTCGGGCCGGCTATCGCGCGTCGGCAGCGAGTTCAATTTCCTCGTCAACGCTTCGCATAACATCCCCGGCGGCAAGAACGGCAGCGAGGACGCGTTCAACGGCAACCGCCCCGGCGCCGAGCCCGACTACTCCGTCTATCGCCTCGCTTTCAGCTACAGCCGCCTGCTGCCGGCGGATTTCCTGTTCCGGCTTGCGTTCGCCGGCCAATACACCAACAACCTGCTGGTGCCGGGAGAGCAGTTCGGCCTCGGCGGCGCCGACAATGTGCGCGGCTTCTACGAACGCGAGGAATCCTACGACCGTGGCATGCGCGGCACGGTGGAGTTCTACTCGCCCGACGTCAGCCCGGTGATCGACTGGCGCGCGCGCTTCCTGACATTCTTTGACAGCGGGCGCGGGGCCGACAACGAGCCGGTGCGGAACACGCCCGACGGGCTCGACAGCGCCGGCGTCGGGGTGCGCCTAAACCGCGGGCGCTCCATCTTTTTCCGGGCCGACTGGGCCTACGTGCTCAACGGCACCCAAACTACCCGGCAGCGCGGCTCGGACCGCTGGCACGCCGCCGTCGGCGTCACGTTCTAGGCCGACTGTGCAAATGTTCCTAATGGTTCGCGGAACGGAGCCTTAGAATCCCGTCATGAAGCATCCGGGGGGGATGCAACAGGCAATATTCAGGCCGAAGCTGCTTGCAGTTTCCGTCGCTGCCTGCTTCGCCCTCTCCGCGCCCGACGTCCGCGCCAACCCCGCCGGCGGCGTGGTCACCTCCGGAAGCGCTTCCTTCTCGACGAGCGGCAACGCGCTGACGATCAGCAACAGCGCCAACGCCATCATCCAGTGGCAGAGCTTCTCGATCGGCGTCAACGAGATCACGCGCTTCGTGCAGGGCTCCGCGTCCTCGGCGGTGCTCAACCGGGTGATCGGCTCCGGCGGCGTCATCCCGCAGAGCGTGATCGACGGCATGCTGCAGTCGAACGGGCGCGTGTTCCTGATCAACCCCTCGGGCATCCTCTTCGGCGCCGGCTCGCGCGTCGACGTCGCCGGGCTGGTGGCCTCGAGCCTCAACCTCTCCGACCAGGATTTCCTGAACGGTCGCCTGCGCTTCGCCGAAGTGCCGGGCGCCGGCGGCATCGTCAATGCGGGCGCCATCCAGACCGCCTCTGGCGGCAGCGTCTACCTCGTCGCCCCCGACGTGCAGAACAGCGGCATCATCCGCGCCCCGCAGGGCGAGATCATCCTCGCCGCCGGTAAGAGCGCCGAGCTTGTTTCGGACTCGTCGCCGTACGTGACCGTCAAGGTGGTCGCCGACGCCGAGAAGGCGCTCAACGTCGGCAGCCTGATCGCCGACTCGGGCCGCATCGGCATGTACGGCGCGCTGGTGCGCAATTCCGGCGTCGCCGAAGCAAGCGGCGCCACCATCGGACCTGGCGGCCAGATCCGCTTCATCGCCGCCAAAGATCTCACGCTCGATGCCGGCAGCCGCACCGCGGCGAACGGCACGAGCGGTGGCCGGGTCGTGCTGCAGTCGGAATCGGGCACGACGCTGGTTGGCGGCACGGTCGAAGCAACCGGCGGCGCCGGCAAGGGCGGCGAGGTGCAGGCGCTTGGCGTACGCGTAGGCGTGGTCGGCCGCGGCGTCATCGATGCCTCCGGCGAGACCGGCGGCGGTACGGTGATGGTCGGCGGCGACTACCAGGGCAAGAATGCCGACGTCCAGAACGCGCAGAGCACTTACGTAGGCAGCGACGGCGTGATCCGCGCCGACGCGGGCACCAACGGCGACGGCGGCAAGGTCACCGTCTGGGCCGACAACGACACACGCTTCTTCGGCACCATCTCCGCCCGTGGCGGCAGCCAATCCGGCAATGGCGGCTTGGTCGAGACCTCCGGCAAGCACTCGCTGATGTTCGCTGGCAACGTCGACACGCGCGCGCCGAACGGGAAGATGGGGACGCTGCTGCTCGATCCGGATGACATCGTCATTGCGGACGCGAGTTCCTCTGCGGATGACGGCCAATTGGATGACATCTTCCCGGCCGACCCGCAGATACTCTTTGCAGATGGCGGATCGCCCTCTACCTTCACCATTTCCGCCGTCAAGCTCGAGTCGCTGTCGGCCACGTCTGGCCTGTTCTTGCAGGCAAATAACTCGATAACGATGGCGCCGCTTACGGTGACGCTAACGCCGGGGACCCTGACGCTCCAGCAGTCGAGCTTGGCGCGGATGGAAACGACCAACGGACCGATCAACCTCGGCTCGAACAACATCGACATGG
>Ga0335084_10008545_pt1 | contig 10210 bp, 11 predicted proteins | sample Lox_Sample_44_FD_206721 | JGI IMG/M metagenome (GOLD analysis project Ga0335084, IMG submission 206721) | Soil microbial communities from Loxahatchee National Wildlife Refuge, Florida, United States - Lox_Sample_4.4 | ecosystem: Environmental > Terrestrial > Soil > Wetlands | place: USA... | reverse complement strand
GACGCCGTAATATTCCTGCGCCCCGCCATACGCGAGCCGGAAACCCGTCACCGTCTCATCGAAGATGAGCAACAGGCCCATCTCGGCGGTCGCCTCGCGAAGGCCCTGGAGAAAGCCGGGCTGCGGCGACGTGCAGCGGTGGAGCGGCTCCACGATGATGCCGGCCAGCTCGTGCCGGTGCGCCTCGAGAATCGCCGTGGTGGTCCGGAGATCGTTGTAGGGAGCGACCAGCACATCGGCCTCGGCGCCCGGTCCGAGGCCGGCCGAGGTCGGCTCGCCCAGCGGGAAATCCAGGAGGCGCCGCGGGAAGAGGCTCACCGTGCCGACATCGTTGGCGCCGTGGTAGGCACCCTCGAACTTCAGAATCTTCGGGCGCCCGGTAAAGGCGCGCGCCAGACGAACCGCATAGGATGTGGCCTCCGTGCCGGAAGCGCAGAAGCGCACACGCTCCGCGCAGGCGACGGCGCGGACAATCTCCTCGGCGAGCTCGAGAGCGGGCGCGGTCACGTACGCGAAGTTGGAGCCGAGCCCCGCCTGACGGCGGACCGCGTCAACGATGGCCGGATGCGCGTGGCCCAGGAGCACCGAGCCCCAGCCCATGGTGAAGTCGGTGAACGCGCGGCCCTCGCTGTCCCACACCGTCGCGCCCTCGCCCCGGGCCAGCACCACCGCGAGATCCGCCGGCAGGTTGTATTCCCCGAGCGATCCCCCGGGAAAGACCGCGAGGGACCGCTCGGGGGCGCTCGGCACTGGCGAGCTCACATGCCGAAGGCGTCGAGGCCCGTGATGTCCCGACCGACGATGAGCGTGTGGATGTCGTGGGTGCCTTCGTAGGTGTTGACCGTCTCGAGGTTCATCATGTGCCGGATGATCGGATGCTCGTCCACGATGCCGGCGGCGCCCAGGATGTCGCGCGCCATGCGCGCCGTATCGAGCGCCATCTGTACGTTGTTGCGCTTGGCCATGGAGATCTGCTGGGGCCGCGCCCTGCCCTCGTCCTTGAGCTGGCCGAGACGGAGGCAGAGGAGCTGGGCCTTGGTGATCTCCGTGATCATCCAGACGAGCTTCTGCTGCACGAGCTGGAAGGAGCCGATGGGCTTGCCGAACTGAATGCGCTGCTGGGAATACCTGAGCGCCCAGTCGTAGCAGCCCATGGCGGCGCCGATCGCCCCCCACGCGATGCCGTAGCGCGCCTGTGAGAGGCAGCCGAGCGGGCCCTTGAGGCCTTTCACGTTCGGCAGCTTGTTCTCGAGCGGAATCTTGCAGTCGGCGAAGGCAAGCTCCGAGGTGATCGAGGCGCGCATGGAGAACTTGCCGTGGATGTCGAGCGTCGAGAAGCCGGGCGTCCCGCGCTCGACGAGATAGCCGCCGATCTCTCCGTCGTCTCCCTTGGCCCACACCACCGCGACTTCCGCCACCGAGCCGTTGGTGATCCAGAGCTTGGTGCCGTTGAGCACGTACTCGTTGCCCTTTTTCACCGCGCGAGTGGCCATGGAGCCCGGATCCGACCCATGATCCGGCTCGGTGAGACCGAAGCAGCCGAGCGCTTCCCCCGACTGGAGACGCGGCAGCCACTTCTCCTTCTGCGCCTCCGAGCCGTAGGTGTAGATCGGATACATGACGAGACCGCTCTGCACGGAAGCGAACGAGCGCAGGCCCGAATCGCCGCGCTCCAGCTCCTGCATGATGAGGCCGTAGGCGACATTGTCGAGGCCGGCGCAGCCATAGCCTTTGAGCGTGGCGCCGAAGACGCCCATCTCGCCGAGCGGCTTGGCGACCTCGAGCGGGAAGGTGCCGTCCCGGTGGTGCTGGCTCACGATGGGCACGAACTCCTTCTCCACCCAGTCGCGGACGGCGCCCTGCACCATCCGCTGTTCCTCCGTCAGCAGGGATTCCATGCCGTAGTAGTCGACGCCGCGATAGTCAGTCATCGGTGTGCCCTCTCGCCGGGAGACCGGCGATCAAAGATTGGTCGGGTGGGCGGGGCGCTCTTCGCCGAGCGCCTGGTTGAGCGCCTTGGCCAGCAGCTGATCGTGCTCGTGCGTCTTGGCGAAGATGCGGCACTGGGCGACCTTGCCCGGCAGGTACTTGAGCAGCTCCTTGAGCGGCTCCGCCGAGACGTTCCGCGTGGCCGAGTCGTAGACGTAGATCTGGCGGTCCTGCATGCCGATGGGATTGAGCGGCCGCGGATCCTGCTGCGCCATGTCGATCTTGAACGGGAAGTCGCGCATCGCCGTGGGCAGCAGCTCGCGCACGCGCAGCTCGACCTCCTCGGCCTTCATGAAGCCGAAGCCCCGGCGCGGCTCGAACAGATCGAGGACCACCTCGTGGGACATGCGCCACTTGAGCCGGCGGTCGAGGATGTGCCGCCACTCCTGGCCCAGCGCCTTCCGCTCGGGATCGTCGGAGTCCTGCCACTGCGCGACTTCTTCCAGGAGCGTCCACTCGGTCAGGTGGAGATAGGGCCCCAGGTCCTTGTTGAGATCGTGGGGGAAGATCAGCCGGATGGTATCGCGAAAGATCTCCTTCAGATGCAGGTCGATCCCGCGCGTGGTCCGGTGATAGTAGACGTTCGTGTACATGTAGAAGCGGGCATTCAGAAACATGATGAACGCCTGGATGCCGCCGCGGTCGAGCGTGAGCCCCTTGTCGCTGAAGAACGAGTAGTAGATGATGCGCTCGATGTCGATGGGCCCCACGGCCACCCCGCACATGTACGAGTCGCGCAGCACGTAGTCCATGTTGTCGGCGGTGTAGATCCCGCTGAGCAACGGCTTGAGATGGGCGAGCCAGCGCGGGTGCTCGGCCTCGGGCCGGGTACGGTCCTTGCCCATGAGGTAGCAGATCCAGTCGGGGTTGATCGCTTCGCCCGGCTCGAAGGGCGCGGCGGGGCTCCGCCTGAGCCCGCGGATCAGATCGCCGATCTGCTCGCGGATGATGCGCTGGCCGAGAATCTCGTGGGTCAGGCCGAAGTCGGCCAGGAAATTGTCGTCGAAGAAGTGGCCGAAGGGTCCGTGGCCGATATCGTGCAGCAGGCCGGACATTCTCAGCAATTCCTCGAGCAGCGCGGCCGACGGCGCATCGGGAAACTCCGCCTTGAGCGACGGGTGCAGCTGTTGCGCGAAGCGGCCGGCCAGGTGCATGGCGCCCAGGGAATGCTGGAAGCGGCTGTGCTCAGCCGCCGGAAAGACCCAGCGCGCCGATTGCAGCTGAGGCACGCGCCGGAGCCGCTGCATCCACGGCGAGTCGAGGAGATCCTGCTCCGTCGCCTCGCCGGGCACGCCGTCCGGCCGCGTATAGAGGATGTACTGGTGGATCGGGTCGGCGATGAGCCCGCGCCCCTGATAGGTCTCGACGCCGCGCATCGGAGGAGCCGCCTACCGGCCCGTGGTCTGGAAGAGGCGGTAGCGATCCACGGAGCGCACGGTGATCGCCTCGAGACGCGCCTCGCGCATGACCACGAGCTGCACGTCCTGGCCGGGCGATCCCATCCAGAGCCGCCGATAGAACTCGGCCTGACTCGACACCTGCTCGCCGTTCACCCGCACGATGCGGTCTCCGGGACGGAAGCCCGCCGTCCGCGAGGGCCCGATCGGCGAGACGCCCGCCACCACGACGCCGCCATCGGTCTCGCGCGTGTAGAGGCCGATCCACGGGCGCGGACGCCGGCTCTCGACGCGGCCCTTGGCGATCAGCTCGTCCTTGCCGCCGAGGAGCTGCTCGACCGGGATGGCGAGGTTGACGAAGGGCGCCTGCCCGAGCCTGAGCGACGTGATGCCCACGACGGCGCCCGTCTGGTCCACGAGGGCGGCGCCGCCGAACGCGGAATTGTACGGCGCCACGAAGAGCGCGCGGTCCAGCATGTACTCCCACGACGCGGCAAAGGATTTGATCGACGTGACCGTGCCGGGTGTCGCGACGAGCGAGCCCTCTTCGTCCATGCCCACGGTCCCGGTGACGTCTCCGACGGCGATCTTCGTCGAATCTCCGAGCGCGGCGACGGGCCAGGGCCCTTGGCCGTCGAGCCTGATCACTCCGAGCCCGGATTCGAGGTCGAGACCGGCGACGGTGGCGTCGACCTTGCGGCCGTCGCGCAGCACGACCTCGACGCGCGCGGCGTCCATCAGCACATAGCTCACCGTCACTGCAAAGCCCGTCGCGTCGAAGAGCACACCGCTGCCCCAGCGCTCGGTGCCGAGCGTGGCCGCCGAGGGCCGGTCGGGAGGGACCTCGACGTGAATGCCGATGATGGCGTGCGCCACGTGCTCGATATGGGACGGCAGCGCCGGGACACGCTTCGGGTCCGGCCGGGGCGCGCCGAACTGGGGCGCGGCCGCGAGGAGCGCGGGAAGCGTCAGCAGGAGCACGGCGGCGATCGGGGCGGCCCGGCGCATGGGTTTGGCTTTACTCAGCCCTCGCCTCGCCGCTCGAGGCGGGCGGCTCAGCTCGAACGGCGGCCCTCGGCTGGTACTGCTTCTCGTAATACGCGCGGAACGCGCCGGACTTGATGGGCTTCCACCAGGCTTCGTGATCCCTGTACCACGCCACCGTCGCCTCCAGCGCGGCCCCGAACGAATGCGCGGGCTTCCAGCCGAGCGCGCCCACCTTGCTCGAGTCGAGCGCATAGCGGCGATCGTGGCCCGGCCTGTCCTTCACCGGCGTGATGAGGCTCTCCGGCTTGCCCAGGAGATGCAGGACCTGTCTGGTCAGCACCACGTTCTCCACCTCGTTGCTGCCGCCGATATTGTAGATCTCGCCGTCGCGGCCCTTGCGGAGCACCAGGTCGATGGCCGTGCAGTTGTCCAGGACATAGAGCCAGTCGCGCACGTTCTTGCCGTCGCCGTAGAGCGGCAGCGGCTTGTCCTCGAGCGCATTGGTGATGAAGAGCGGAATGACCTTCTCCGGGTACTGGTAGGGCCCGAAGTTGTTGCTGCTCCGCGTGACGATCACCGGCAGCTTGTGGGTCGTCCAGTAGGCGCGCGCCAGGAGATCGGCCGCGGCCTTGGAGGCCGAGTAGGGATTGGACGGATTGAGCGGATCCAGCTCGCGCGCGGCGCCCTTGGCGATGCTGCCATAGACCTCGTCGGTGCCGATGGCGACGAAGCGCTGGAGCTTCCGCTCCCGCGCCGCCTCGACCAGAGTGAAGGTGCCGCTGACATTGGTCTTGAGAAACTCGTCGGCGCCCGCGTTCGAGCGGTCCACGTGCGTCTCGGCGGCGAAATGCACCACCGCGTCCACGCCGTCCATGGCCTCGCGCACGATGGCGCCGTCGCAGATGTCGCCGCGCACGAAGCGGTAGCGCGGGTCCTTCTCGACGTCGCGGAGGTTTTCCAGATTGCCCGCGTAGGTCAGCTTGTCGAGATTGACCACCGAGTCCCCGGGATGATTGCCGAGGATATGCCGCACGAAGTTGGAGCCGATGAAGCCGGCGCCGCCGGTGACGAGTATTTTCACTGAGGATTATCCTTTGACGACGTCCCAGATCTCCGCGCCGGCGAAATCCCAGGGCAAGCGGCCCTCGTCGCACTCGGCCGGCGCCGCCTGGAACTGCACGTCCACGAAGTAGATGATGCGCCCGCGCGAGGCGGCGAGGTTCTTGACCCCGTGGGCCACGCCCGGAGGGATGCGCACGAGGCGCGAGGTGCCGTCGCCCATGGGTAGTCGCCGCGCGACCTTTTCCGTGGGCGACCCCGCGCGGACGTCGACCAGCACGACCAGCATCTTGTCGCTGGGCGGGATGAACCACACGTCGGTCTGGCGGCGGTGGAGGTGGAAGGCCTTGATGACGCCCGGCTCCATCTCGCTGTAGTTGATCTGCTTCACCTCGAAGCCCGGGAAGGCGGCGTGGATGCCCGAGCCGAGCCGCCCCAGCTCGGTCATGCTCCCGCCATCGTCGCTGAAGCGCTTCAACTCCACCATCTCCACGCCCTGGATGGCAGGCTGGGCGCTGTAGTCCTGAACCGAGAACGCTCGCTGGGCCTCGTCGTTCAACCGCATCAGACGAAACCTCGGGCGGGGATTAAACCTTTCATTTCGCTGCCGATTATAGCAGTCTTGACCCCGCTTGGACAGGAAGCACGGCCTTGTACCTTGATCCGACCGGGAATGGTGGTAACATGAAACCCCAAATTTCAAAGCGACAATCGCAGCAAGGAGCGCAGGCATGAAGACGCTGAAGGAGATGCTGGGCGAGGCCCGGCAGGTCATCCCCGAGCAGCCGCCGGCCGAGCTCAAGAAGCGGCTCGACGCGGGAGAGCCCGTCGTGGTGATCGACGTGCGCGACCCCGACGAGTACCGCGACGGCTCGATAGACTCCGCCACCAACATCAGCCGCGGCTTCCTCGAGTTCAGGATCGGCACCGTCGCGGCCGAGCCCTCCACGCCCGTCGTCCTCTACTGCCAGACGGGCCTGCGCTCCATGCTGGCCGCCAAGTCGCTCCACGATCTCGGCTACACGAACGTGACCAATCTCCAGGGCGGCTTCCAGCGCTGGGCGCAGTCCGGTCTTCCCGTCGTGAAGGACACGCCGCTCACCAGCGAGCAGATCCAGCGGTACAGCCGTCACTTCCTGCTCTCGCAGGTGGGCGAGAAGGGGCAGCGCAAGCTCCTGCGCTCCAAGGTGCTGCTCATCGGCGCGGGCGGGCTGGGCTCGCCGACGGCGCTCTATCTGGCCGCCGCGGGCGTCGGCACCATCGGGCTCATGGACGGCGACGTCGTGGACGTGTCGAATCTCCAGCGGCAGGTGCTCCACACTACGGCCAGCGTCGGACGGCCCAAGGTGGATTCCGGCGCCGAGACCATCCAGGCCCTCAACCCCGACGTCAAGGTCATCAAGCTGCCCACGCGCATCGACGTGGACAACGTGATGGACATCATCAAGGACTACGATCTCGTCGTCGACGGGTCGGACAATTTCGACACGCGCTATCTCGTCAACGACGCCTGCCATCTGGCGGGCAAGACCAATGTCCACGGCTCGATCTTCCAGTTCGAGGGCATGGCCTCCGTCTTCGCCCCGAACAAGGGCCCCTGCTATCGCTGTCTCTATCCGACGCCGCCTCCGCCGGGGCTCGTCCCCTCCTGAAGCGAGGCCGGGGTCCTGGGCGTGCTCCCAGGCGTGATCGGCGTGGTACAGGCGACCGAGGCGGTGAAGCTCCTCCTCGGGATCGGCGAGCCTCTCATCGGGCGGCTGCTCACCTACGACGCCCTCGGCATGCGCTTCCGCGAGGTCAAGCTGCGCCGCGATCCGAAGTGCCCGGTGTGCGGCGAGCATCCGACCATCCGCGATCTGTCGATCCATCGCGAGGGCGCGGCGGCCGCCTGCGCCATCGACGGAGACGGCCATTCTGACTCGACCGCCGTATCCGCCGTCAAGGCCGGAGGCTAGCAGTCCCCTCGTAGCGTGGGGCGGGGTCGCCGGCCGGGCGCTCGGCCTGCTGGTGATGGCCGTGCTCGCCTGGCAGATCCTCCAGCGCGAGCTCGACTTCGGCGCCGCCAGCGGCGCGCTCCGCTTCATTCACGGCATTGACCTCGTCATCCACGAGGCCGGCCATGCCTTCGCGCTCATCCTGCCGCGCTTCTTCTATATCCTCGGCGGCTCGGCGCTGCAGGTGCTGCTCCCCGCCGTTTGCGCGCTGACCTTCCTCCACCAGCGCCAGATCGCGTCCTTCGCCGTCGCACTCTTCTGGACCGGTGAGAGCATCACGGACGTGGCCATCTACATGGCGGACGCGAAGCGGCAGGCGCTGCCGCTCCTGGGCGGTGACGGCACCGTGCACGACTGGAACTATCTCCTGGGGCAGCTGCATCTGCTCGGGTGGGCGCCGTCGCTCGCGCGGCTGACGTTCGGCGTGGGTATTGTGCTGATCACCGCCGCGCTCGCCATCGTCGCCAACGAGACGCACCGCGCCTGGGAGCGCGCCCGGAGGAGCCCCGCCTAGCTACACGGCCACCACGGCGACGTGATGGGCCTCGAGCCAGCCCGCGACTTTGGCCCACGCCTGAGGCTCACGACGCTGCCAGGCCTTGACGGCCGCAGAAGGCACGACGATGTAGGGCATGCTGTCACGCACCACCGCTTCGACGAAGCGCGCCAGGTCGGTCTGGGACGTCCGGAGCTCGGCGAGCAAGTCGTCTGCTTTCATTGTGTGCCCTCCCTTTTTCTCCTCAGGGTGGGCCCCGAGTATTGCCCCCTTGTGGCGGGCGCGTGAAGAATCAGTGGCGGATTCCGTGTATCGGGGCCACGCGGGTTTTTGCTACTCTGAAAGCCCTATGACGACCATCCACTGCAAGAAAGGAATCATTCTCGCCGGCGGCTCGGGCACGCGTCTTTATCCCATCACGCGGGCCGTGAGCAAGCAGCTCCTGCCGATCTACGACAAGCCCATGGTGTATTACCCGCTCTCCACGCTCATGCTGGCCGGCATTCGCGACGTGCTTCTCATCTCCACGCCGGAAGACATCGGCGGCTTCGAGCGCCTGCTGGGCGACGGCAGCCGGATCGGCATCACCATCAGCTACGCGGTGCAGCCCAAGCCCGAGGGGCTGGCGCAGGCCTTCGTCATCGGCCGCGAATTCGTGGGCAAGGACCACGTCGCGCTCGTGCTTGGCGACAACCTGTTCTACGGCGGCGGCTTTCAGGGCATGCTGGCCCGCGCCGCGTCGCGGAGCACGGGGGCCACCGTATTCGCGTACCCGGTGAAATCCCCCGAGCGCTACGGCGTGGTCGAGCTCGACAAGGATGGCCGCGCGCTCTCGCTGGAAGAGAAGCCGGCCAAGCCCAAGTCCCACCTCGCCGTCACCGGCCTGTACTTCTACGACAACCAGGTCATCGACATCGCCGCGGGGCTCAAGCCGTCGGCGCGCGGGGAGCTCGAGATCACCGACGTCAATCGCGAGTATCTCGTCCGCGGCCAGCTGCACGTCGAGGCATTTCCACGAGGGTTCGCGTGGCTCGACACCGGCACGCACGAATCCCTCCTGCAGGCGTCGACCTTCATCGAGACCATCGAGCTCCGCCAGGGCCTCAAGGTCGCTTGCATCGAGGAAGTGGCCTACCACAAGGGCTTCATCACCGCGGGCCAGCTCGAGGCCATCGCCCGGAGCCTGCCGAACGCGTACGGACAATACCTCCTGGATCTGCTGAAAGGGTAGCGCCCGGGCGGGCCCCGGTCGGAAATCCCTAGAGCGCGCGAAGAGATTCCTTCAGCACCTCGTAGACCGCGGCCGTGATGTCCTCCCGGCTCGGCAGGGCGGCCTGCTCCAGGGGCGGGCTATAGGGCACGGGAACCGGGACGGCACAGACGCGGCGCACCGGGGCTTTCAGGCAGCGAAACGTCTCCGGATCCTCGGCGAGAAGCGCGGCGATCTCCGACGCCGCCGAGCACGTGGCGGGCGCTTCGTCCACGATGACCACGCGGCCGGTCTTGCGCACGGAGGCGCGCACCGTCTCCGCGTCGAGCGGCACCAGCGTCCGCGGATCGACCACCTCGACGGAGATGCCCTCGCGCGCCAGCGCCTCCGCCACCGCCAGGGCCTCCGGCACGTAGTAGGCGAGCGCCACGATGGTCACGTCCGTGCCCGCCCGCTTCACCTCCGCGACCCCGAGCGGCACGAGATGGTCGCCGTCGGGAACGGGGCCGGTCACCGAAGCGAGGCGGCTGCACTCGAAGGAGACCACGGGATTGTTGTCCCGGATGGCGCTTTTCAAGAGGCCCTTGGCGTCTGCCGGCGTCGACGGCAGGATGATCTTGAGACCTGCGAGATGCATCCACATCGAGTACGGGCTCTGCGAATGCTGGGCGGCCAAGCCGATGCCGCCCCCGGTGGTGCACCGGTAGGTCACGGGGAAATCGGCCTGGCCGCCAAACATGTAGCGGATCTTGCTCGCCTGGTTGACGATCTGATCCATCGCCACGAAGGAGAATGTCACCATCCGCCAGTTCACGATGGGGCGGAAGCCCGAGCCCGCCGCTCCCAGGCCCATGCCCGTCAGCACGGCTTCGGAGATGGGCGTGAAGCGCACGCGCGCCGGACCGAACTCCTTGATGGGGTCGCCCGTGAAATCGGTGGCCAGGAGAATGATCCGGGGATCGCGCCGCATCTCTTCGGCCACGGCCTCTTCGAGCGCCTTCTGAAAGCTGATCTCGCGCATGCTGCGCTCCTCCCGGCCTCAGTCGGCAAACATGTCGACGAGCAGATCCTTCGGATC
>Ga0335084_10008544_pt1 | contig 10211 bp, 8 predicted proteins | sample Lox_Sample_44_FD_206721 | JGI IMG/M metagenome (GOLD analysis project Ga0335084, IMG submission 206721) | Soil microbial communities from Loxahatchee National Wildlife Refuge, Florida, United States - Lox_Sample_4.4 | ecosystem: Environmental > Terrestrial > Soil > Wetlands | place: USA: Florida... | reverse complement strand
TCGAATCGGCGGAGGGCGAGATCGCGAATCCCGACTTGCTCCAACAGAGCCATAGTCTCCCCGGGCCATTGCGGATTGTCGAGCTCGTCGAAGGCCAGGACACCTCCACTGGGGATCCGGGGCACCAGGTGCTCCAACGCGACCCGGGTCGGCTCGTGCAGGTCAAGGTCGAGGAAGAGCAGGCTCACGACCAGGTGGCGGTTCTCCGCCACGAACGACGGGATGGTCTGGGTGACGTCACCCTTGATCAGGTGAACCTTGTCGATGTGTCCCAGGAACCGGTCCTTGTCGTATTCGGCAATCAAGGCCTGGAGCTCGGCGTAGGAGTCGGCTCGCAACTCTCCGGCTGTAGGTGTGTTCACCGGGTTAGCGTCCCGAGCCGTCACCTCGGGAAAGCCGGCAAATGAATCGAAGCCGTAGATGCGGCGAGTGAGGTTCTCCGGTTCCAGCATCGCGCTGAGCTTGGCCCAGGCCATGAGCCCGAAGCCTCGAAAGACCCCGCACTCGACGATGGAGCCCTTGATGGGGAGCGCCAGCTTGAAGATCTCATACAAGGCCAGGAAGCGTTTGAGGTGCTGGCGGCGAACGTACTTAGGGAAATTCTCGAGCTTGATGTCGACCGGATCGGGGCAGGCCTCAAAGATCCGGGCGATGTTGGGACCTACTTCCTGCTCAGCGGCCGTTCGAAATCGCTTCATGCGCGGGGAATGCGGAATACCGCCGCGACGGTCTGGAAGAGGATCGACGCGTCCGTGAGGAGCGATCTCCGGTCGAGGTACTGGAGGCTCAGTCGCATTTTCTCGGGGTGGATGAGCTCGAAATAAGTCCGATCAGGATCGGAACTGCCCCTAAGGATGTCTCCCTCGTTCGGGAACCGGAGTGAAGCGTAGTCGGTAATCCCCGGCTTCACGGTCAGGACCCGCCGCTCCTCCGCCGTATAGCGATCGACGGCCCACTGCACCTGTGGCCGTGGCCCCACCAGACTCATGCTTCCTCCCAGAACATTGAGCAGCTGCGGGAGCTCATCTAACTTGTGCCGACGCAGCCACCGGCCAATGGGCGTCACCCGTGGGTCGTCATCGGGTGTCGACGAGCCGCCCACCCGGTCGGCATTGGGTACCATCGAACGAAACTTGAGCATGCGGAACGGCACGCCGTTTCGACCGACCCGCGGCGCCCGGTAGAGGACGGGCCCCGGTGAAGTGAACCGGATCGCGGCCGCGACCGCCACCAGGAGGGGGCTGAGGATAACTAACGCTACCGCCGCGCCCAGGAGATCGAACAGGCGCTTAAAGACGGGGTACATGTCCGCCCCGGGAACCTTGATTACCGATCAAGCAAACGAGCCAGCCCCCCGGCGTCAAACCCCGGATTGGTTCCAAACACTCATCGGTATATTGCAGCACCGCTGCCCGGTATTAGGATGAGCCACCAGCCACCACGCTTTGAGGAAATCACCGAGGCCCCTGGAGTCCCGCTGACTCCGGAAGCCGCCTCCATGCTCGCCACGCGCTATGCGCTGGCGGTCAAGCACGCCCGCGGTGGACGCGTGCTGGAGCTGGGTTGCGGCGCCGGCACGGGCCTCGGCCTGCTCGCCCGCCGAGCGAGTCAGGTGATCGGAGGAGACTTTTCCCGTGTGCTCCTCGGCAAGGCGCGGGCTCATTACGGACGGCGGGTACCACTGGTTCGCCTTTCCGCGGAAGCCCTGCCTTTCCGTAACTCGAGCCTCGACCTGTTGGTCTTCTTTGAGGCCAGTTATTACGTCCCCGACATGGAGCGTGCATTTGACGAGGCGACTCGAGTCCTGGCACCCCGGGGAACGCTCCTGTTCGCCAATGCCAATCCAGATCGGCCGGACTTCATCCGCAGTCCACACAGCACTCACTACCACAATGCAGATCAGTTCCGCGAGAGCCTCGAGCGCCGCGGTCTGACCGTCGAGGTGTCAGCCGCATTTCCTCTCGACCGAGCAGAGTCGTCGACTGGAGCAGTGATCGGGCAGTGGTGGCTGCAGCGCATTCGAAGACTCCTCGAGGCGCTTCACCTCGTACCGCGCACCCTGGCCGGCCGGGCCCGGCTCAAACGGCTGCTCACGTCCCGAATGCTGGATGTGCCGCCGGAGCTCTGGCCGGACTTCGCCCCCGCCGCCGAACCGGTTCCCGTCACCGCCGGGCCCGTCAGCGACTACAAGGTCATCTACGTCGCGGCGCGCCGCCCGTCATGAAGGTCTGGCTGGTCACCATTGGCGAACCGTTGCCCCTGCCCGGGCAGCGACCGCGGCTGCTGAGGACAGGCCTGTTGGCGGGGGCATTGGCGGCCCGCGGTCATCACGTCACATGGTGGTCGTCGGGCTTCGATCACACGACCAAGAGGGAGATCCCTCCAAACCAAGCGCCTCGACGACTCGACGATGGGACAGAGCTCGTGCTGTTGCGCGGTATCCCCTACGCCAAGAACCTAAGCTGGCGCCGACTGATCAACCACTGGCAACTGGGGCGGCGGTTCGCCGCCCAGGCGCCAGCGCACGCCGCGCCGGATCTGATCGTCGCCAGCTACCCCACCATCGAGCTCTCGGATCGCGCCGTCGCATACGGTCGGAGGCGTGGTGTCCCCGTAGTAGTGGACGTCCGGGACCTCTGGCCCGACATCCTGCATCAGGCCGCCCCGCCCGCGTTGGGACCATTGACCCGATTCGCTCTCCTCCCCCTCGACGAGGCGGGTCGTCGGGCGCTGCGCGGAGCAAGTGCGATCCTGGCGATCTCGGAGAGCTACCTGACCTGGGCCCTGGAGCGCGCCGACCGTGGCCCGACTCAGGCGGACGCGGTCTTTCCGCTCGGCTATCCCAAGATCACGCTCGATCCGGCGCGAGAATCGGCCGCTCGTTCCGCCCTCCTCGCCAAGGGCGTGGTGCCGGGGCGACACATTTTCTGCTTCGTGGGGAGCTTCGGGAAGACTTATGACTTGCACCCAATAATGGTGGCGGCGGAGGCCCTCAGAAACGACGGCAAACGCGAGGTGCAGTTCGTCGTGGCCGGCACGGGCGAATACGAGGCGCGATGGCGCCGCGAGGCCGCGACGTTGGACAACGTCATCCTCACCGGATGGCTCGACGCCGACCAGCTTGCGCTCTTGTTGCGATACTCGACCGCCGGTATCGCCGCCTACGCCCGCGGGGCCCCGCAGAGTCTGCCCAACAAGTACGCAGAGTATGCGTCTGCCGGATTGCCGATCCTGTCGAGCCTGGAAGGAGAGGGGAGGGAGTTCCTCTCTCGAAACGGCTGCGGCCTCACCTACCAGGTGGAAGACCCGTCCAGCCTGCTCAGCGCCATTCGCACCTTGTTGTACAACGAGGACGCGCGCTCCCGGATGGCCGAAGGGTCGGCTCGAGTTTTCGACCGGGAGTTCGATGCCGAGGGAGTCACCGCGCGAATGATCGGCCACCTGGAGAAGCTGGTGGCTCCAGGAGCAAGCTCCAGGCTCGATTAGGCCGCGTCGCCCGAGCCTTTGCGCCGCTGGACCCATTCCGTCAGGCGCCGTCCACTATCAGCCCAATAGGACCGCACTTGCTCGGCGACTTCCGGGTTCGCCACGGCGGCCCGCTGCATCCCGTGACGGCCGAGCGCCAACCCCGCCCCCAGCACAAAGCCAAGGAGCAGCGCCAGCGCGCCCTTCAAGAGCAGGTGCCGGCGGTCGGCCGTCGCCCGCGCCCGCGGCGTTTCCAGCACCGTCAGCAATGGCGTATTCCGAGCCTCGTCGAGCCGGGCATTCTCGAGGGCCTGGACCAGCGAGGTGTAAACATCTTGACGCATGTTGACCGCCCGCTGGAGACGGTCGTGCTCGAACAACAGCTCCGGTGAGGTCTGGAAGGCCCGGTTCCGCTGAAGGAAGCTCTGGAGCTCGTCCTCCGCCCGTCTGAGGTCCGATGCGGCCTCGCTGACCCGTTCCTCCGTAAACCGGCGGTCCGCGTTTGCCATGCTCTGCCGACGCTCGAGAATGAAATCGTTCAAGGCGCTCAACAGTCGATTCATGATTTCGACCGACACCAAGGCCCACTTGGTGGTGACTTCGGCCTTGACGACTCCGGTTTCCGGAACCACGGTCACCGAGAGATACCGCTTGAGCAGCCGCATCCCATCCTCGACCCGTTCGGCCTCAGTGAAACCGCTCGCATCCAACAGATCGGCCAGAGGCTGCGGAGCAGCTCCCTCGGTGGTGGCATAAGTGCCACTCACCAGCCCTCGAAGAATTTCAGGAGATTCCACCAAGCTGCCGAAGAACTGGGGAGACTCGCTGGGATCGGCTTGCGGCAACGGCAACCCGAAACGGGCCGCCAGGGTGGCGGCCAGGGAATTGGCGGTTGACCCCTGACGAGGCAGGAACGAGGTCGAGACCGTGTACTTCCTCGGGAGCAGCAAACTGACCACGATCACCAGCACGAACAGCACGAGAGGGATCCCGATCACCAGGCGGCGCTGGCTCAGGAGCACGGCGTAGACCTCGAGCAGGGAGATCTCGCCATCCCGAAGACCTGCGCTGGGGCTGGCAGAGCCGATCACGCCTGGCGATGACCTAGGTGGCATCTAGCGTCGCTCCTGCTTGTTCGATCACTGGCGTGCGGGCCGGAGTCCAACCAATCATGAGGCCGAACACAGCAAACAGGAAGCGGTTGTCGGGAATGTCTCCAGTTACCATCGCGTTGAGTCCCGCGTTGACCACCAGCATCGCAAGGATCGTCGCCGTCGGAGGCCAGTGCGCCCGCCGCCAGGTCCGGCGTAGACTCGAAAAGGCTATGGCGGCCACCGCGCTGAGAAACAGCAGGCCGGTCAAGCCCAACTCCGACAACGTCTCCAGGATCAGGTTGTGGGGATATCCCCGTGTATCCAACCCCCAAGCCAGGACCGGCCAGCTTCCGACCCCGTTCCCGAAGATCGGGCTCTGCTCCCATAAGGCGAAGGCCGACGAGAAGTAATAGACTCGGGCGGAGGCGGAGACGCCACCGCTCGGGGTCAGTAGCACCGCCAGCCGCCGGACCGTGGCGACCGCCTCCGGGTTGGCCCAGAGGAGGTAGCCCACCACGGCCACCATCCCGGCAACGGCCAGCGAAAGCCAAGCCGCCTGGGGCCGCAAGGCCAACAGGTGTCCCTCGAGAGCGCGTGACTCGGTGAAGATGGGTACCATCAGCGCCACCAGGAGGGCCAGGAAGGGGCCTCGGGCGCCGAGAACCAGCAGGAGCGCGAGCAACAAGCCCGAGACGCCAAGATTGAATATCCTCGTCAGTCGTCCACCGGCCCCATACATCGCATGGGCTACGAAGAGAACAACGCCGATTCCAATCACTCGACCAAGGGGTAGGTACTTGACCCCCAGCGAGACGATCTCCTCGCCGGGAGAGGACCGCAAGAAACTGACCGTCGTTTCGAAGGCGACGAAGACGGCGAACACCCGCAGCATCGTCCATAACCGCCGGAGCCGCACCGGATCCCCGGCGACGACCAGCGCGGAACCGCCCATAGCCCAGACCACGACCGTGCCAAGGTACACGGCCTTTTGCATTGCGTACGTGTGGCCCGGTGACCAGCTGAGACTGATCGTGGCGTAGGCGGTGAAGGCGCTGAACCAGGCGAGCAGAGCCACCGACTCGCGCTGCACGCGGAAATCGCGTCGGGCCAGCACGAAGCCGGCGATCAAGAGGCTCAGCGCGCCGAAGAGGGCCGTGAGATCGATCGGAAACCAAGCGAGACGAGGGTCGCCTTTATAGATGCCGGCGAACAAGAAGAGAACGTAGACGGCTTCGAATGAGAAAAAAGTCGCGAACAACCCCGGGCCCGGCCGGGAGGAATGCGGGGCCGATGGAGTTGATGCTGCCTCTGGAGAGCTCGGGGCCGGCTCGGTCATGGTGCCGCCATCGGGAGGCTCGGCGCACTGGGCGGAGCCCTGCGAACCACTTGGGTCAAGACCAAAAAATACACCACGTATGCCGCCGCTTGGGTCCAGCTCCACATCCATACCGTCGTGTTCAGCGGGGCATTGAGCCGCCGGGCCACCGAGAAGACCACCACTACCCCGGTCAGGCTCAGTCCATCGTAGATCAATTTGAGTGCTTGGCCTCGAAACACCAGGATCGCCCGGCTCAATGGGCTCACCACGAAGCTGGCGAAAGACCAGGGAACCATTGCAGCCAGCAGGTCACCAGCTTCGGCCCATCGTGGACCTAGAAGGGTCACGAGGAGGAAGCGCCCAACCAGGACGATCAGGAAGCTCGGGATGGCTCCCACGAGCAGCAGCGCCAGGGCGGTGCGCCAGAACAGGGGAACGACCCGTTCAGGCGCCTCCCGGACGTGGCGTGCCACCCGAGCATGGAAGACGTCGGCGACGTTGCGACCGATGAGAATGATCGGCGCCTGCATGGCCCTCTGGACCACCCCAAAGTATCCCGCGGCCGTGGCCCCGAACCCCGAGGCAACCAGCGGAAGGGGCAGGTATTGGGCCGAGGCGTTGATCAGTGCAGAGGGCACCCCGGCCAACGGCACCTGGGGCAAACGGCGAAAGGCCCGGGCCACTTCGGTCCACTGAAGGCCACGAGCTGCCTCGCGGAGCGCCCTCCCTCGACCTCTTAGGAGCGTCCGAAGACCCGCACAGCGGCCTACTACCTCGGCGGCTACCAGGCTCACCCAGGTTGCGCTGAGGGGGTAGAGGAGAATCGGAGCGATCGCTCGGACCCCGCTTTGCAACACGGTGACCTTCGCGATCTGGCCGAACGCCTCGTCCCGCATGACCCAATAGCGAAGGGTGAAGAAGAGCTGAGTGACCACCAGAGCGGCGAACATCCAGAACGCGGCGTTCAGTGGCAGGATTTCGAACCCCAGGTAGGCTTGGCTGCTCAACCAGGCCAACATCGCGCTCGCGATCAGGGCCACCGGGCCGGTCACCGCGCACACTCCGGCGAAAAGCGCCACGGCCTCACGCTCCGAATGGGCCGAGACCATCATCACGTCGTATTGAAGAGCGGTAGCCACCGATGCGGTACCCAGGAAGGCCGCAAAGGCGCCGAGTCGACCGATTTCAGCGGGATCGTAGAGCCTGCCGATCACGGGGAGCGTGGCGAGCAGCAGAACATGCCCGATCGCGGTGCTGCCCACCATGACTGCCAGATGCCGGCCGACACCCCGCTTGGCACGGGCCAGCAGATCCTGGAGCCACGCTGGGCCCTTCAAGATTGTCGTCAGTGGCGAACCGCCTGGACTGGTGCAGAAGCGTTCGCGTTCCCTGAGAGGTATTCGGCCATCACCTCCGCAAGGAGCATGGACGAGGGCGACGTGGTGTCTGACCACGTGAAGTCGTCCTGTGAACTAGCGTAGACCCGGGCGCGAAGGTCTTTAGCGTCAGGCTCCGAACTTCGCGCCAAGGCAACGAGCCCGTTGCCAAGTCGGACGAGATCGGGGTTCCCAAATGCCAAGAGGCCCCATCCCGCAACGGCTCCACTGGATAGACATGGTCGGTTGTGGTCGCGCGCATCGCAGTACCGTGAGGGGGGATACCCCCAGCCTTGGCGCCCAGAATAGTTAACGCGATACCAGCCATCCGTGCCATCGAAGAAGTTATTAAATGTGGGGAGGCGGTAGTCACCTTGGAACGCTACGTACAGGTATTGGTTGATGGTCAAGGCCAGAGTTGTAGAGTCGAGTGCGCCAATCCCTCGGCGCGCATCCCAGAGCGAACGAAAAACGACCGGAAGACGCTGCATGTGGGAGACGTCCCAACTCGCCCCTTCCGGCGCCCGCCTTGCCTCGGCGCCTGGAAAGTCCCGCCCACTGTAGCCGGCAAACGCCATTTCGGGATCGCTATCCATATCCCCCTCGAAGTAGCCAAGGCTGCCTACCTGTCGGCCGTCCCGATCGCGCGTGTCCCGATGCTGAACCGTCCGGGTCATCAATAGTCTTGCTCCAACGATGACCAGGCGGCGCAGCCTGGTCTCCTCCCCCAGCAGCGGTATGAAGCTCGGATCGCTTCGATGAGCTTCGAGCAGTTCTGCGGCTGTCGCAATCAGCCAAAGGTCGCGGTCGGTCACTTGATACAGGCGGCCCTCGGGGCTATTGAGGACAGCCTCCCAAAGGGGAACGAGTTGTGTAGGAGCTCCCCTGGGTCCCGGGACGCCGTAGTTCCTGACGTAACCCAAGCGGATAAGGTGCTCGCCTACCAACATCGGCAAGTACACCTCGGCAAACCTACTGATCGCCGGTGGACGGGAGGCAGCTGGATAGCCGGCGGCGAGTCGGAGCAGTCGAGCCGCCGGGTGAAGGAACTGGGCATTGCAGAGAAGATTTTCAGATGGCCAAGGAGGCTTTCCGCGACGATCCAACCAAGGAAGAGTTCGGTCGGTCGGGGCCCCTTCGGGGAGCAGTGGGCTCTTACCGCCCACCCGCCGCGATGCGGCGAGGATGTCTGCGACCGTTCGAAATCGGGGTGTATAGGCAAGGAAGAATCCCGCGGCCTCCCCCAGCAACTCAACGTCGTGTGTAGCCTCGGCCAGCGCGAGGAGCCCTCTCATGGGTGGTTCAACGAAGTAAGCCTTCGCCCCGGCATCGTCGGAGTCGGGCCAATTGGCGACCAGAGTCCAGCCACCGGTGGAATCCCAGCGAACGCCGGCAAACTGCGTGATGACACCCCTCCCCCTGGAAATCCAGACGCTTCGGACGTAGGCACCCCTCGCCGAATCACTGGGGAGCGAATCTCTCACGACGCTTGTTGCGTGATCATGGAGACTTGCCTGGAGCCCAAACAAGGCCACTATCACGGCGGCAGTCATTCGGGCCTCACCTCGTGTGTGTTCGGCGACTCGGGGCTGAGAATTCGGTGGTATAGGTGAAGCAGACCCTGAGACTCCTCCTGCCAATTGAATCGCTCCAACACGGCTCTACGCCCTCGCTCTCCCATGCGTTCCGCCTCTGCTGGGTGGTCGAGTAGCCACATGATGCCATTGGCAATGGACTGTGGGTCCAGGGGATTCACCAGAACACCGCAATCGAGCTCGCTCACGATGGCCCGCCAAGCAGGGAGGTCGGAGGCGACGACTGGGAGGCCAGCAGCCAGGTATTCGAACAGACGGTTCGATCGAACCTGCATGTGGTTTGGCTCGGGGTACAGCAGGACGACCCCCGCTCTGCCCCGTGCCAGTCCATTCGCGATCTGGGCCCGAGAGGACCATCCCCAGTACCTCACTCGCGCCCATCCGGGGAGCGCGCGCGTTTCCGCCTCTACACCATCGTCGACGAAACTTCCAGCGAGAACTAGTTCGATACCGTAGCGGTCCGGAATCAGATCGAGAGCCGACACCAGCTCTCGAGTCGCCCGAATCCTTCCGAGATTGCCAACGTGAAGCAGAAGCGGGGGCCGCTCCTCATACAGCCGCCCTGTGGAGCCCTCGAATTCCTCGAGCATCGGGAAGTTGCGTAGAACAGTGATCCCGCGTCCACCGAGGAGATCCGCGATGTCGTTGCCCGCTGCCACCACACCGCTGAAAGCGCGGACGCTGACTCGCTGGATCCCGTTAACCAGCCAAGCCACCGGCCTCCGAAGCAGAGGCGGGATCCAATACTTGCTCAAAACCTGGCCGGGCACGTCCTCGTGGACGTCCCAAATGACGCGCTTTCCGATCATCCGAAGCAGCAAGCCAACCGGAAGGAGTTCAGGGTCGTGAAAGTGGTAGATCGCTGCGCGCTCCGCTCGTGCCGCGGAGAAGGCCTTCCATCCCCCGGAGAGAAGACGCAGAAATCGGTTCGGCATCGGTGAGATAGGGTGGTAGCGGACTCCCTCCACCGTCAGGTCCGGAGCGCCCGGAGCAACCAAGACGACGTCATAACCGGCCGCAGCCAGGGTTCGGCACTCCTTGCGGAAGATGCGAACGTCATCTGGTCTATGTACTGTGGTGAAATGAACTACGCGGGGCCTGCTGAGGGCGGGCTGTGGGCCACTCATCGAAGAACGGAATCGCTGACCATTTGGGGGAAAACTCGATCGGCCCGGTTGGGAGGAAGGTACCCAAGGCCGGTTCTCAACCGCCAGCGCCATGACCGATTTCTTACTGGCGCAGGGCTGGCGGATAACGTAGACAGTCGTTACGTTGTGAAATAATTCACAAGTGTATTTTTATACTCCCCTGCCGCGGCGCGCCTTGCCCCGACGGGCAGTATTGGTACACACTATGGCAGATC
>Ga0335084_10008542_pt1 | contig 10213 bp, 10 predicted proteins | sample Lox_Sample_44_FD_206721 | JGI IMG/M metagenome (GOLD analysis project Ga0335084, IMG submission 206721) | Soil microbial communities from Loxahatchee National Wildlife Refuge, Florida, United States - Lox_Sample_4.4 | ecosystem: Environmental > Terrestrial > Soil > Wetlands | place: USA... | reverse complement strand
ACTCGCCCGTGGCGGCGTTGAAGCCGAAGGCGGCCTCCTTGGCCTCCTTCACCTTGTTCACCACGATCGAGCCCTCGTAGCCGCCGTTGCCGGCGATCTGGCGGAGCGGCTCCTCCAGGGAGCGGCGCACGATGTCGAGGCCGAACTTCTCGCCCTCGGTCACCTTCACGCCCTCGACGGTCTTGAGGCAGCGCAGGTAGGCGACGCCGCCGCCGGGGACGATGCCCTCCTCGACCGCCGCGCGGGTGGCGTGGAGCGCGTCCTCGACGCGGGCCTTCTTCTCCTTCATCTCGGTCTCGGTGGCCGCGCCGACGTTGATGACCGCCACGCCGCCGACCAGCTTGGCGAGCCGCTCCTGCAGCTTCTCGCGGTCGTAGTCCGAGGTGGTCTCCTCGATCTGCGCGCGGATGGTCTTCACCCGGGCCTGGATGTCGTCCTTCTTGCCGGCGCCGTCCACGATGGTGGTGTTGTCCTTGTCCACCGTGATGCGCTTGGCCCGGCCCAGGTCCTTGAGCGACACCTGCTCGAGCTTGATGCCGAGCTCCTCGGCGATCATCCGGCCGCCGGTGAGGATGGCGATGTCCTCCAGCATGGCCTTGCGGCGGTCCCCGAAGCCGGGGGCCTTCACCGCGGAGACGTGCAGCGTGCCGCGCAGCTTGTTCACCACCAGGGTGGCCAGCGCCTCGCCGTCCACGTCCTCGGCGATGATGAGGAGCGGCTTGCCCGACCGGGCGATCTGCTCGAGCAGCGGGAGCAGATCCTTCATGTTCGAGATCTTCTTCTCGTGGATGAGGATGTACGGATCCTCGAGGACCGCCTCCATCCGCTCCGCGTCCGTCACGAAGTACGGCGAGAGGTAGCCGCGGTCGAACTGCATGCCCTCCACGATGTCGAGGGTGGTCTCGAGGCCCTTCGCCTCCTCGACCGTGATGACGCCCTCCTTGCCCACCTTGTCCATCGCCTCGGCGATGATGTTGCCGATGGTCTCGTCGCCGTTGGCCGAGATGGTCCCGACCTGGGCGATGTCCTTCTTGCCCTGGGTGGGCTTGGAGAGCTTCTTCAGCTCCCCGGTGACGGCGTCGACGGCCTTGTCGATGCCGCGCTTCAGGTCCATGGGGTTGTGGCCGGCCGCGACGAGCTTGGAGCCCTCGCGGTAGATGGCCTGGGCGAGGACGGTGGCGGTGGTGGTGCCGTCGCCGGCGACGTCGGAGGTCTTCGAGGCGACCTCCTTCACCATCTGCGCGCCCATGTTCTCGAACTTGTTCTCGAGCTCGATCTCCTTGGCGACGGTCACGCCGTCCTTGGTGATGGTCGGGGAGCCGAAGCTCTTCTCGATGACGACGTTGCGCCCCTTGGGGCCGAGCGTGACCTTCACCGCGTCGGCGAGGACGTTGACGCCGCGGAGGATTGCGTCCCGCGCGCGCTGATCGAAGAGGATTTCCTTGGCAGCCATTTCGGTGGACTCCTGGGTGAGAGGTGGTGCGGCGCGGCTAGCTCTCGATCACGCCGAGGATGTCCTCCTCGCGCATGATGAGGTGCTCCTCGCCGTCGATGCGAACCTCGGTGCCGGCGTACTTGGAGAACAGGACCCGGTCGCCGGCCTTGACGTCGAGCGGGCGGACCTTGCCGTCCTCGAGCACCTTGCCGTTGCCCGCGGCGAGCACCTTGCCCTCGATCGGCTTCTCCTTCGCCGTGTCGGGGATGATGATGCCGCCCTTCGTCTTCTCCTCCTCCGCCACCCTCTTGACGATGATGCGGTCCTGCAGCGGACGGATCTTCATGAGCATCTCCTCCTCGTGTCGGACCCGACCCCCACGTCGGGCGGGCAGGTCGTCGAAGTCGTTGGGTGCCTGGCACTCGGGAACCCGGAGTGCCAACGGCGGGCGTATCGTAACCACCGACCTCCGGCTGTCAAGCGAGCGCGCGCCGTCCCTATCCATCCGGCAACACGGTTGAAAATTGGGGCGTTCTGGCAGTCGCCCCCCTGGAGTGCTCGCCCTTTCCTGGCAATGCCTGGCGCCGACTGCTTGCCCAAAAAACTACCGTCTCCACAGGGGGTTGCGCCAAGAGGGGCACCTCAGTACCGTATGGGGTGCGGCGCTTCGTCCGGCAGGAAAGCGAACGGCGCCGGCCTCCGGAGGCCCGATGGCACCGAGCGGCAGGATCCTCGTCGGCAAGAGCGCCCAGGAGTACTTCCGCGAGATGGTGGGCGAGTCCCTCTCCCACCGCGGCATCCGGATCCAGGAGCAGACCGAGTTCTACCTCGTGAACCTGCTCGCCTCCTTCCTCGAGAAGGAGCGGCTGTTCGTGGCCGACGACGGCGGGCGCGTCGCCACGGAGCCGCTCGCCCTCATCCTGCTGCGCGCCCTGGAGGGCGATCGCCGGACGCGGGCGCGGGGCCTGCGGCGGCTCGGCGACACGGCGCTCTTCGTCTCCGGCTTCTTCGGCGACTCCATCTCCCGCCGCTCGGCCGTGGGCGTGGACTACTACGTGGCGATGGGCGAGCGCGCCTACGGGACCCTGCGCGACACCGAGCGCGGCGGCCTCGAGGCGCTCTTCGGCGAGCTGTCCGACCGCTTCCAGCAGTTCGTGGACCTGTTCGCGGAGATCGCGGAGCTGGCGCACCTCCGCTCCAACCGGGGGCTGGTGAAGCTCTACGAGCGCTTCCTCCTCACGCGGTCGGAGCGGGTGGCGCGGATGCTCCAGGAGCGCGGCGTCGCCCTGTTCGGCGGGCCGGCAGGTGGGAAGGGCCTCAAGAACTGATGCCCGGCGCGCACGAGACCCTGGCGTTCCTGCAGTCGGAGCTGGAGGCGATCAACGGCGTGGAGGCGCCGCAGGTGCAGGCGTTCCTCCTCGGCCGTGACGGGGCGCGGGCCGCGGGGCGGACCCCGCGCGCCCCCGAGGAGCTGCTGGTCGTCGAGGAGGACGGCGGGCTCCTCCTCGGGCTCTTCCTCGACGACGCGGTCCTGGCCGCCGCCGCGGCGGCCGATCCGCACGACCGGCGGCCCCGGCTGGTGGCCAGGGCCTCCTTCGCGCCGCTGGCGTGCGCCGCGGAGGGCGTGTCCCACTTCGTCTACCTCGCCACGCGCGCCGCCGCGGGACGGCGGGTGTCGCTCCTCGAGCTGGAGGTGCAGGCGGAGGTGGACAAGTTCGCGCTGCTGCTCCTCCACCTGTGGCGCCGGGGGCTGCGGCGCATGAGCGGCGCCCTGCGGCGCCGCCTCTTCGAGCGCGTCCGCTACCGCGCGCACCTGCGCGACGACGAGGTGGCGCGCTACCGGGAGGCGAACCGCCTGGGCGGCGCCTACGCGCTGTGGCTCGAGGGTCGGTTCGTGGAGGACGCGAACATCGACGGGCTCCTGCGCGAGCTGCGCGAGACCTACCGGCGCGGCGCCGGGGAGAAGCTCGCCTACCTCGGGTCGCGCATGCTGCAGTAGGGCTTCGATCAGTGCCGCGCTGCCGCCCCGCAGTGCCGCCGCTCGCAGGCGAGCCCCCTGGCGCACTCCGGCGTGGCGTAGCAGGGCTCGCCCTTGCGGCTCGGCCGCAGCTCGGCGCTCCCGTCGGAGATCTCCCGCACCAGCGAGACCTGGTCCTCCTCGATCGCCGCGATGGCGCGCGCGTCCGACGGCGGCGACCAGGTGCGCAGCGTCGTGTCCCACAGCGTCCGCGAGACGTCGACGACCAGGTGGCCGTTCTCGAGCCGGAGGTGGACCACGTCGCGCGACAGGCACGTGGTCTCGCCGCACGGCGCATGCGACTCGCGCTCCTTCGTGACCAGCACGCCCAGCGCGGCATCCTCGAACCCCAGCTCGTACCCGCGCGAGGTGACGGTGGTGAGGGTGCGCTCCCAGACCTCGGCGCGGAACCGGGCGTCGAAGGAGCCGTGGGCGGGGCGCTGGGTGGCCGGACCGGCGCACCCGGCCAGCGCGAGGGCGGCGGCGGTGGCACGGAGGACGCGCATGACCGGATCATGCCCCCGCCGGCCCGGAACGCAAAGAAGGGCGCCGCTCGGCGCCCTCCTGGCGATGCCCGTCCCTCGACGTCGCGCCGCGACCGGCGACGCTCGGGACGAGCGGAGCTCCCTACTTGAGCGTGCGGGTCTGGCCCGCGGGCAGCGTCGCCTTCTCCTTGTCGAACTTCCCGGAGAGCGCGTCCCGCACCGAGCGGTCGAACCGCACCTTCCCGGTGGCGATCTCGCGCAGCGACAGCACCGGCGGCTTGTTCTTCGTCGAGGGCATGAGCGGGCGCGCGCCGGCCATCAGCTGGCGCGTGCGCTTCGTCGCGAGCAGCACGAGCGCGAAGCGGTTGTCCACCATGGGGAGGCAGTCTTCGACGGTGACGCGAGCCATGCGTTGGTCTCCGGTGCGGCGAACGAATGGCGGAAGATAGACGGGCGGCGGACCCGGGTCAACCTCTCACGGGGGCTGCGCCCGGCGCGCCCGCTCCGCTCGCGAGCTAGCGGGTGGCGGGGAGGGGGGCGGGGGCCTCCTCCAGATCGGCCAGCGTGCGGGGCACGCCGGCGAGCCGGGACCTCTCCAGCGAGTAGATCCGGGGCGACTGCGAGCCGCGGACGAGCACGCGGTCGCCCTCGTCCCTGCCGACCTCGAGCGCCGCCAGCTCCTTCCCGTCGCCGCCGCGCAGGACGAACCGCTCGCGCGGGGGGAGGAGGCCGGCGGCCCCGGCCTGCCGGCCGGTCTCGTCGAAGAAGCCGGCCGCGTCGAGCGTCGAGAGGGTCGAGAGGAGCGCGCTCATGCGCCACGCCTGCGCGGGCGCATCCCTGGGCGCCGCCAGCCGCCAGCCCTCCTGGCCCATCGCGCCGGGCGCCGCCTTCTTCACCTCGAAGGGCCCGCCCGCCGTCTCGATGCGCACCGAGACGACCTTCTCGCGCTCGAAGCGCAGCACGCGCCGGTCGCGGAGCGCCGTCAGCTCGACGTCGAGCGCCGAGAGCGAGGCCGCGGGCACCTGGTACAGGCGCAAAGCGCCCACCACCCGAACCCACAGCGGCGCGGGTTCGGCGGCGCCCGGCGCCGCGCCCGCGACCAGGCGCCGCTCGGCGCCGTCCCTGCCGGTGACGGCGATCTGGTATCGCGGCCGGTCGAGGCCGTAGGCGCCGTCGGCCTTCGGTGCGTCCACCACCTCGGTCGCCGAGAGCCACCGCAGCGCGGAGGCGATCCGGCCGGCCGTGGCGTCGTCGGCCCGGTCGGCGCGCGGCGCCTCGAGCCTCCAGGCCTCGCCGTCGCGCGCCAGCGCGTACGAGAGCCTCGGCGCCTGCACCCGGACGCGGACCACGTCCTTCTCGTCGGCGAGCCGCAGCACCCGCTTGTCCCGGAGCGCCAGGAGCCCCGGGTCGAGCGCGGCGCGCGCGTCGCCCGCCACCACGTCCACCTCGCCGCCGCCCGGCTGCACGAACATCGCGCCGTCGAAGCCGTTGTCGTCGCCGAGCGCCAGCCGCTCGGTCCGTCCGCCCTCGAGCGCGACCTCGAGGCGCGCCCGGGGCGCCGCCAGGCCATAGGCCGCGAGGTCCCGGGTGCCGGCCGGGGCGGAGGTGGCGCGGCGCTCCAGCGTCACGAGCCGGTCGAGGAGCCGCCGGACGGCGTCCGGGTCGGCGTCCGCCTCGACGGGCGCGGCGATCTTCCAGCCGTCGCCGGCGCGGACCAGCCGGACCTCGCCGTCCTTCCCGGAGATGCGGACCTCGCGGACCTTCGCCGCGTCGAGGCCCTCGAAGACCCGCCTGGTCTTCTCCTCGCGCCGCCGCTCCGCGTCGCCGCGCAGGTGCACGCCGAACCAGGCGACCGCGACCGCCCCGGCCGCGACGGCGAGGAGGAAGAGCGTGGTGACGGCCGTGCGCGCCCGGGCCTTCATGGTCGTCCCCGGTCACCGGGAGCGGCGCACCAGCCACACCACCAGCCCGACCGCGAGGAGCGCCACCGGGATCCCTTCCATGGTGAGGAGCCGGATGCCCCCCACCTGCGCCTCGGTGAGGAACACGCGCGAGGCGTCCCGCGCGCGGGGCCGGATGGTGATCCGGTCCGCCTGCTCGGCGAGCCACGCCACCCCGTTCAGGAAGAAGTCCAGGTTCCCCAGCACCTGCTCGTACCGGGCGTCGAAGAACTCCGAGTCGCCCACCACCAGGACGCGCCCCTCGCCCGCGCCCGCTCCGAGCGGTCTCGAGGCGGCCATCGCCACGGGCAGCGGGCCGCGCTTCTCGCCCTGGTCGTAGCGGGCGCTCCGCCGCTTGAAGAGTCCCTCGATGTCGGTCTCGCCCCAGGCGGTGTCGGCGGTGAGCAGGACCGGCTGGGGCCGGACCGGCGCGTCCTGCAGCGCCACCAGCGAGCGGACGGTGGGGAGGAGCACGCCGGTGTTCTGGAGCTTGCGGGTGATGGGGTGCGTCTGGGACGGGACGACGATGGGCGTCGCCACCGAGCCGCCCACGAGCTGCGAGACGGGGCTCGGGTCCACCACCAGGTCGCGGTCGGCCTCGATCCCCCACGCCTTCAGGATGGGGTCGAGCCCCACCTCGACCTCCGGCTCGAGGTAGAGCCCGACGTGGCCGCCGCGCGCCAGGAACGCCTCGATCGCCTTCACCTCCGGGTCGAGGAGCGCCTTGCGCGCCCCGGCGACGAGGAGGGCGGCGGCGTCGGAGGGCACCTCCGCCTTCTCCAGCAGCGAGAGCGGCGCGACCTCGAACCCGTCGTCGCGGAGCGCCCGGACGGCGGCGTCGTACCCGCGGTCGCTGCCTCCGCCGAGCGGCGGCTCTCCGTGGCCGGTGGTGAAGTAGACCTTCTTCCTGGCGGAGCGGGTCAGCTCCACGAGCCCGTTGGTGAGCGCCTCCTCGCTCGGCTCCTTGACGCGCGCCTCGCGGTCCCCGGCGGTGAGGACGATGCGCGGCCCGCCCTGGACGATCTGCCACCGCTTCACCAGCTCGGGCTGCTTGTAGGGGTCCACCAGCTCGTAGAAAAAGCGCGGGGAGACGTCGCGGTAGCGCCGCAGCAGGTCCTCCGCGGCGACGAACTCCGGCTCGGTCTGCTGGTAGAAGGCGAGCGCCCGGACGTCGCCCTTCAGGGCGCGCAGCGTCTGCACCGTGTCGTCGGCGAGCGTGAAGATCCGGTTCCGGGTGAGGTCCCAGCTCCGCGGCCGCGCCCAGGCGGCCCAGTTGCCCGCGGCCAGCACCGCGACCACCAGGAGGGCCGAGACGGCGGTGAAGAAGCCGAAGTAGGAGGCCCGCCCGGCGAAGAAGCGGCGCATACCGCCGGGCCCGCCCACCAGGAGCGCCGAGGCGAGCGCGCCCACGCCCAGGACGAGGTCGGCGACGGCGATGCCGCCCACCCCGGTGAGCCTCCCCGACCCGCCCTCCACCGGCGGGAAGAAGAGCAGCGTCACCGGGGCCATGGCCACCAGGACCAGCCCGAGGACGGCGAGGATGCGGGCGACGAGGTTCCGCTTCATCGGGCGCGCTCGTTCAGATCCAGCGGTGCCCCTCGACGGCGCGGTCGGTGAGGTACAGGCCGAGCGCGGTGAAGGACAGGAAGTAGACGACGCTCTTCAGCTCCACCTTCCCGGAGACGAAGGGGACGAGGTGCTGCACCGGCGAGAGCGCCGAGGCGATGTCCTTGAGCGGCCCCTCCGCGGTGACCGCCAGCAGCGGCAGGAGCGCCAGGCCGGCGAGGAGGAAGAAGGCCGCGAGCGCCGCGACCGCCATGGAGTCGGTGAGGGCGGAGACGAAGGTGCCGACGGCGAGCGCCATGGCGGCGAGGAGGACGACGCCGGCGAGCCCGGTCGCCACCGTCTGCCATTCGACGGCGGAGCCTCCGCCCGTGGCGCGGGCGGTCAGCGCGAGCGCCAGCGGATAGGCGAGGGCGAGCACGATGGCGACCGACAGCGTGGCGAGCGCGGCGAGGTACTTGCCGAGGACGATCTGGATGGGCCGGACCGGCACCGTCATGAGCAGCTCGAAGGTGCGCGCGCGCTTCTCCTCGGCGAAGAGCCGCATGGAGAGGAAGGGCGCGGCGAGCAGCACCCAGACGCCCACCCAGGCGTAGACGCGGGAGAGGACCAGGTCGGTGAGGTTGAGCTGCCCGCTCACGTCGCCTCCCAGCGAGAGCGCGCGGAGCGACAGGTAACGGTAGGCGTCGAGCGCGCCGTTGAAGACGAGCGACGACAGGAAGACGACCAGCATCAGCACCACGTAGGCGATGGGGGTCGTGAAGTAGACCTCCAGCTCCTTGCGGACGATGGCGAGCGTGCTGCGCACGGGGACTCCTCAGGCCGCGGGCGCGGCGGCGGCGGCCGCCAGGGCGGGTGGGTGGACGAGCTTCGAGTAGATCTCCTCGAGGAAGGCCATGTCCTCGAGCGTCACGCTGCGGCCGGGGAGGTGCTTCGCGACCAGCCCGGCGACGGTGTCGTAGTCGACGAGCCGGCCCTGGTCGATGACCAGGACCTTCTCGCAGGTGAGCGCCACCTCGGGCAGCACGTGGGTGGAGAGGATGACGGTGTGCTTCCCGGCGAGGCCCTTCACCAGCTCCCGCACCTCGCGGATCTGGAGGGGATCGAGCCCCACCGTCGGCTCGTCGAGCACCAGCACCTCGGGGTCGCCCAGCAGCGCCTGGGCCAGGCCGACGCGCTGCTTGAAGCCCTTGGAGAGGTTGCCGATGAGCCGGTCCATGACGCCGTCCACGCCGGTCCGGACCGCCACCCGGTCGATCTCGTCCCTCAGGCGCTGCCGCGGCACGGCCTTGAGGTCCGCGCAGAAGCGCAGGTAGCTCCGCACCGTCAGGTCGGCGTAGACGGGCGGGTGCTCGGGCAGGTAGCCGATGCGCCGCTTGGCCTCGAGCGGCTCCTCGAAGACGTCGAAGCCCGCCACCCTGGCGACGCCGCTGGTGGCCGGGAGGAAGCCGGTGAGGATGCGCATGGTGGTGGACTTCCCGGCGCCGTTCGGCCCGAGGAAGCCCACGATCTCGCCCTTCCCGACCGTGAAGGAGAGGCGGTCCACCGCGACGAGATCGCGGTAGCGCTTGGTGAGATCCGTGACCTCGATCATCGCTCGAGAACCCTTCAGCGCCCCCAGAAGCTCCCGCTCCCCTGGGCGTCCTTGCGCAGGTCCATCCCCGGGTCGAGCTTCACGAACGCGCACATCTCGTTGAGGCGCGAGTAGATCCGGTCTCCCACCCGCTGCGCCAGCGTCATCGCCTCCGCGTCGCGCTGGAACTCGGGCGAGCGGGTGCGGACCACGCGCCCGGGCTCCTCGGCCACCGCGCGCGGCTCCAGGAAGTAGTTGGTCGCGAAGAGCGTCGCGAGCCCCGAGTTGAACCGGCGGGAGATGAGCTCGTCGAGCATCGACCGCTCCCAGTCGGTGCCGCGCTCCTTGCCCAGCTCGTCGATGGCCAGCACCGGGACCTGGAGGAGCGGCCCCAGGATCTCCATCTGGCTGCGGTTGGCGGAGAAGCCGGCGCGGATGTCCGAGAGGACCAGCATGAACTCGGCGTACCGGCAGGAGACCCCCTTCTCCAGCGCCAGGTAGCGCAGCGTCGCGACGAGCAGGTGCGTTTTCCCGGCCCCGGGCCGGCCGTAGAGGAGGAAGCCCTTCGTCGGCGCGTCCTTCCGGAACTTGCGCGCGAAGTCGTCCGCCACCTGCCGCGCGCGCCCGTGGTCGGGCGACCACCCCTTGAAGGACTCGAGCGACGCCTTCGCCACCGCAGCCGGGATGCCGACCTGGTTGAAGAGCGCGATGCGCTCGTCGAGGTGGCGGCAGGAGCAGACCTGCGCGACCGTCGACCCGCCCGAGGGCACCAGCGTGTAGCCGGTCTCGCCGCAGCGCGGGCAGGCCGCCTGGCACGCGCAGCGGCGCGCGCGGGCGGTCGCGCCCAGCACCTGGTCCACCGCGTAGCCGGTGCCGCCGCACTCGGCGCAGCTCGGGGGGTTCGCGGCCTGCGACATGGGCGGCGGGAGTCTACACCGATCCGCCGACGCGGGGAGCCCCGCTCCCTACACCGATCCCCGCAGGCAGGTGAGCCCTGCCTCGCGGGCCGCGTCGAGCAGGTGGGCGCGGAGCCCGGCGCGGTGCGCGCGGAGGCTCGCGCCCGCCGGGCGTGGCCCCGCGAGCAGCCGGAGCCGCGGGCCGAGCGCGGCGCGGGCCTCGCGCGGCAGGCTGCCGAGCCACGCCGAGAGGATCCGGTCGTCGGCGCACGCCAGCGCCGCCTCGACGCGCTGGAGCGGCGTG
>Ga0335084_10008541_pt1 | contig 10214 bp, 11 predicted proteins | sample Lox_Sample_44_FD_206721 | JGI IMG/M metagenome (GOLD analysis project Ga0335084, IMG submission 206721) | Soil microbial communities from Loxahatchee National Wildlife Refuge, Florida, United States - Lox_Sample_4.4 | ecosystem: Environmental > Terrestrial > Soil > Wetlands | place: USA... | reverse complement strand
GGCGGGCCGGACGCGGTCAAGCAGATCAGCCAGGCCGAAAACGCGTTGTCGGCGGCGCTCTCCCGCCTCATGGTCGTGGTCGAGCAGTATCCGCAGCTCAAAGCCACGGGCAACATCGGCCAGCTGCAGGAAGAGCTGACGTCGACCGAGAACAAGGTCGCGTTCGCGCGCCAGCTCTACAACGACACGGCCACGCTCTACAACACGAAGCAGCAGCAGTTTCCGACGTCGCTGGTCGCGGGACTGGCGCACGCGGAGCCCGCGACCCTGTGGGAGATCGTTGACAGCGCGGAGCGCGCGGTGCCGCAGGTCGATCTGTCGATGAAGCCGAAATCGTGACGGACGAGTCGTCGCTCAATCTGTTTCAGCAGCAGGACCTGAACCGACGTCGCACATTCGGGCTGCTGTGCGGGTTCGTGCTGTTTCTGGGATGGCTGGGCTTCGGCGGCGACTACATCTACGCCCTCTCCACGGCGCACGCGCCCCCGGCCGAGCAACACCACGTGTGGTGGTTTGGGATGGTCATGCTCGCCGTCGGCGTCGTGCTCGCGGGATACGCATACCGCACGGGCCCCGACAAGGTGCTGTGGGCGACCGGCGCGGTGGAGGTGCTCGATCCGGTCGACGAACAGCAGAAGCAGCTCGTCAACGTCGTCGAGGAGATGGCGATCGCCGCTGGCGTGCCTCGCCCCCGCATTTGGATCGTGCCGGACAGCGATCCCAATGCCTTCGCGACGGGCACCGACCCCACGCGCGCGCACGTCGCGGTGACCCAGGGGCTGCTCGACATGTGCAACCGCGACGAGCTCCAGGCCGTGATCGGCCACGAGCTCGGACACGTGAAGAACCTCGATGTGAGACTGATGACCACGCTCGCCGCGCTCGTGGGGGCGGTGGTGCTGATGCGCGACGGCACGAGCCGCCTCTTCCTGTCCGGGGGGAGCGGGAGCAGCGGGAGCGGGGGGGGCAGCCGGAAAAAGGGCGATCTCGGGCCGCTGGTGGTCGTGCTGCTCGTATTGTGGATGCTCTCCTGGATCCTGGCGCCGATCATCACCCAGGTGCTGGCGCTCGCCGTCAGTCGCAAACGCGAGTACCTCGCTGACGCTATGAGCGCCCAATTCACCCGCAATCCGCTCGCGCTCGCCAGCGCGCTCCAGAAGATCGAAGCGGCCGGGATGCCTACTTCGCGGATCAAGGGGGGAACGGCGCACATGTGCATCGCGGATCCGCTTGGCCGCCGGCTGACGACGCACGAAGGCTTCGTGGCCGACATTCTGGCCACTCATCCCCCGATGGCGAAGCGGGTGGCGATCCTCAGGGGAATGGGGTACGCCCAGCTCAAGAAGGCCGGAGGGGCGGCGTCGTGACTGACTGGCTGCGTCGCCGCGCCCTGCGCACGCTCCACGAGTTCCGCACCAGGTTGGCCCGCTACCATCTGCAGCAGCGGCGCCAGGCGCGCGACGCCCTCCAGCAGGACCCGGTTGTGGCCGCCGCCGTCGCCGATCATGCGAGGGCGCTGAGCGTCCCCGAGGACGACGTGCGCCGGCGCGTGGACGAATACGTGGCGGAGATCGTCCCGCACTTCAACGTGTTGTCGTACTACAAGGTCGGATACAATCTCGCCAAGATCATCGTGAATCTGTTGTACAAGGTCAGCGTGGACTATCAGGACGAGGAGGCCCTCGAGCGCATCCCCAAGAAGGACGTCGTCATCTATCTGATGAATCATCGCTCGAACGCCGACTATGTCGTCCTGGCTTACGTGCTCGCCTACGGCGTCCACGTGAGCTATGCGGTGGGCGAATGGGCCCGCGCGTGGCCGCTCGAGTACATGTTCAAGTCCTTTGGCGCCTACTTCATTCGCCGCCAGTTCCGGGAGCCCTTGTACCACGCGGTGCTCGAGCGCTACGTGCAGCTGATCACGCGCAACGGCGTGACGCAGGGCGTCTTTCCCGAAGGCGGCCTCACGCGCGATGGCCGCCTGCGACCCCCCAAGCTCGGCCTGCTCGATTACATCTGCCGCACCCTGCGCGACCCCGCCTTCACGCGCGACATCTGGCTCGTGCCCGTGGGGATCAACTACGACCGCGTGCTGGAAGACCGATCCCTGATCCGCGAGCTGGTCGATGAGGACGGCCGCCCGGGGCGGCTGTCGCAGCTGGCCACGGTGACCGGCTACGTGTCCCGGAACGTGGGCCGGCTCCTCACGGGCCGCCTCAAGCGGTACGGCCGGGTGGCGGTGAATTTCGGCACCCCTCGCTCCGTGCGGGAATGGCTTGCCGGAGAGCCTCCGGACGTGCTGGACTGGCCCAAGGAGCGCCGCTTGCCTGAGGTCGAGCGCCTCGCGCGCACGATGATGGATCGTATCGGCGGGATCGTGCCCGTGACCCCCGTACCGCTCGCCGCGGCGGCCCTGCTGTCCTTCGATCGCAGCCTCGTGTCGAGGACCGCTGTCCTCGAGCGGATGGACGAGCTCCGCGACCGCTTGCGTGACGTGAATGCGAAGGTGGTCCGCGGCGGGGCGCGCATCGCGGAGATCTGGGACCGCGCCAGGCGCATGCTCATGCTGCGGAAGCTCATCGTGGCGGGCGCCGACAGTGACAGCCTGATCGTGCTGCCGCGCGCTAGACCACTGCTCGAGTTCTACGCGAATTCCATCGCCCACCTGCTCCCGATCCGCGGGCCGCGAGTGCCTTTTCACAAGGCCCACGAGCTCGAGACCGGCCTCCCGCGGCTCAGGGTGCGCAAGCGTGACACCCGGTCGACGGACGACGTGCGCGGCGCCGCAAGCCCATAATTGTGCCGAACATCGGGTGACCCTGGCGCCAGCCGGCCTCTCCTGAACACCTTGTTCCCCGTGTCGTACCGCTTTCTTCCCCACACCGGTGACGTGGCCGTCGAGCTCGTCGCACCCGACGAAGCGGGCCTGCGCGCCGCGGGAATCGATGCGCTTCGCGAGCTGCTCGTGGGCACGAGCCCTGTCCGTGAAGTGGTCGAACGCCCGATCGCACCGCAGGGACGGGATGCCGGCGAACAGCTGGTCCGCTTCCTCGAAGAAGCGCTCTACCTGTATGACGCGGAGGGGTTCGTCCCGGCGCGGGGATCCGCGGCAGGCGTCCTGGGCGAGCCATTCGATCCCGCGCGGCACACCCCGGCGGGCGAGGTCAAAGCTGTCACCTACCACCAGGCCGCCGTGCGCCGCGACGCGGCCGGGTTGCACGTCACCGTCGTCTTCGACGTATGAGCCGGGGAGGTGAACCGCGCGGCGCGGTGGACGCCTCGAGCCGCGTCGAGCGCATTGATGCCTACCGCTGGCGCGTGCCGCGGCGTGGCGGCATGCGGACCGAAGGGCTCATCTTCGCGGATCAGGAGCTGATGGCCGGCCTTGTGGACGATCAGGCGATCGAGCAGGTGGCCAACGTCGCGCACCTGCCCGGCATCGTGGGGCCGTCCATCGCCATGCCGGACATCCACTGGGGATACGGCTTTCCCATCGGAGGCGTCGCCGCGTTCGATGCGAGCGATGGCGTGGTGTCGCCGGGTGGCGTGGGCTACGACATCAACTGCGGCGTCCGATTGCTCGCCACGCCCCTCGGCATCGCCGACGTTCGACCCCGTCTCGCCGCCCTGATGGATGCCTTGTTCGCCGCCATCCCCTCGGGCGTGGGGGCGGCGCGGTCGGACGTGAAACTGTCACGGCCCGACCTGGATGGGGTGCTCCGCGACGGCGCGCGCTGGGCGGTGGCGCGAGGGTACGGGCGCGACGGCGATCTCGAGGCCATCGAGGCCAACGGCACGCTCCCCGACGCCGAAGCCGCCTCGGTCTCCGACCGCGCCAAGGAGCGCGGCAAGAGCCAGCTGGGCACGGTCGGGAGCGGCAATCATTTCGTGGAGGTCGGTTACGTCGCCGAGCGCTTCGACGAGCGGGCGGCGGACCGGCTGGGGCTCGCGCCGGGCATCGTCACCATCTTCATTCACTCCGGCTCCCGCGGGCTGGGCTACCAGGTGTGCGACGATTCCCTGCAGGCCATGCTGGCGGCTGCGGACCGGTACAACATCACCTTGCCAGACAAGCAACTCTGCTGCGCGCCGCTCCACTCCCCGGAGGGACGGCATTACTGGGGCGCGATGAACGCGGCCGCGAACTACGCGTTCGCCAATCGCCAGATGATGGCCCACTATGCGAGGGGAGCGGTGGCCCAGGTGCTCGGCCAGACGGCTGCTGAGGGCACCCGGCTCGTGTACGACGTGTGTCACAACATCGCCAAGCACGAGACCCATGACGTGGCCGGGCGTCCGCGGCGGTTGTGCGTTCACCGCAAGGGCGCCACCCGGGCCTTTCCGCCGAGGCATCCCGACCTGGCCCCGCAGTTCCGCGACCTGGGGCAGCCGGTGCTCATTCCCGGCGACATGGGACGCTGCTCGTACGTGTTGCTGGGAACGGATGGTGCGTATCGCGAGACGTTCGGCTCGAGCTGTCATGGCGCCGGGCGCCGCCTCAGCCGCCACCGGGCCAAGCAGCTGGCCCGCTCGCGCAACATTCCCAGGGAGCTCGAGGCCCAGGGTATTCTCGTCCGGGCGGCGACCCGCGCCACCGTCGACGAGGAAATGCCCGAGGCGTACAAAGACGTGACCCGCGTCGTCGATGTCGTCCACGCGGCGGGAATCGGCCGCAAGGTCGCCCAGCTCAAGCCCATCGGCGTGGTCAAGGGCTGATATGACGCCCGGTGCCGAACGGCGCAGCGCCCGCTATGCCGCGCTCCTCGCGCTCGCCGCGCTCGGGGTCGTCTATGGCGATATCGGTACGAGCCCGCTGTACTCGGTCCGCGAGGCGTTCCACGGGCCTCACGCCATTGCCCTCACGCCCGGTAACGTGCTGGGTGTGCTCTCGCTGATCTTCTGGGCACTCGTACTGGTCGTGACGATCAAATACCACATCGTGATCATCCGCGCTGACAACAAGGGCGAAGGGGGCGTACTCGCCCTGATGGCGCTCATCCAGGGAAACCGCGGGGCGCGGGGCCTGTCCCCTCGCCATGTCGTCATGGTGCTCGGAATGTTCGGCGCCGCTCTCATGTACGCTGATGGCGCCCTGACACCGGCGATCTCGGTGCTGAGCGCGGTCGAGGGGCTCGAAGTCGCGACTCCGGCCCTGGCGGAGTGGGTAGTGCCCATCACGACGGTGATCCTGGTCGGCCTGTTCCTCCTCCAGCACCGAGGCACAGCCCGCGTCGGGGCAGTGTTCGGGCCGGTGATGCTGGTCTGGTTCGCGAGCCTAGCGGTCCTGGGCGTGCGGGGCATCCTCGGCGCGCCGGGCGTGCTGGCCGCGGTGTCGCCGCTCGAGGCCATTCGGTTCATCGCGGAGGACCCCCACCGCGCGCTGATCGTGCTCGGCGCGGTCTTTCTCGTTGTCACCGGCGGCGAGGCGCTGTATGCGGACCTGGGGCATTTTGGCCACAGCGCCATCCAACATGCGTGGTTCACAATCCCCCTCCCGGCCCTCATGCTCAACTATTTCGGCCAGGGGGCGTTGCTCCTCCGACATCCGGAGGCGGCCGTGAATCCGTTCTACCTCCTGTCGCCGGACTGGGCCCTGTATCCGCTCATCGCGCTCGCCACAGCCGCCACGATCATTGCGGCTCAAGCCGTGATCACGGGGGCCTTCTCGCTCACGCGGCAGGCTGTGCAGCTCGGATACTGTCCCCGCGTGCAGATCGAGCACACCTCCTCGCGCGAGATGGGCCAGATCTACGTTCCGGCGGTGAACTGGGGGCTGATGCTCCTCACGTGCGCCATCGTGTTCGGGTTCCGCACATCGAGCAACATCGCAGGCGCGTACGGCGTCGCGCTCTCGACCCTGATGGTCATCACTACGCTCATGTTCTACGTCATGAGCCGGGATGTGTGGGGATGGAGTCCGTTGCGCGCGAGTCTCGTCGCCGGGCTGTTCCTCCTCCTCGACCTGCCGTTCCTGATCGGGAACGCGTTGAAGATCCCGCACGGCGGCTGGTTCCCGTTGGTGCTGAGCGCGGGCATCTACCTGCTGCTCACGACGTGGAAGTTGGGACGCGAAATCCTCGTCCGACGGATGCAGGAGAAGACCGTACCCCTCACCATGCTGCTCGCCGATCTGGCGGCGGAACCGCCGACGCGCGTGCCGGGCACGGCAGTCTTCATGTACGGCACGACCGACGGCACTCCACCCCCCTTCGTGCACAATCTGGCGCACAACAAGGTCGTCCACGAGAAGGTGGTCTTTCTGACCGTCGTCACGCGCGAAGAGCCGCATGTCCCCCTCGCCGAGCGCGTGGAGGTCAAGCGCCTCGGCAAAGGATTCCATCGCGTCACCGCCTTCTACGGGTTCATGCAGGACCCGCACATCGAGGAGATTCTCGAGGCCTGCAAGCCGCAGGGACTCAACATCCCGATCGCGGGGACGACGTTTTTCCTGGGCCGCGAGACGCTCATCGCCGCGGATCGCCCGGGCATGCCGATCTGGCGGGAGAAGATCTTCGCGTTCATGTCACGCAACGCGCTCCGCGCCACCGCGTTCTTCCGCATTCCGGCGGAGCAGGTATTCGAAGTCGGGACACAGGTGGAGCTGTAGGAAAGGGCAAGCCCCCGGGACGGCCCAGAAGGCCGCCCGGGGGCTCAGCACACCGGCTACCCGGAGCCGGGGGATTGCTCCCTCGTTCTTCATCCTGCCGCCGCCGGTTGACTGATGCGTCGCTCGGTAGGGCGAACAGGAGCTCCGGCTTTGATCCCCAAGCAGCCTGGCCGGGCCGCAAGGTTCACCGGTATGGGTGCTACGGCTCAGATCGGGTCGCGGACCGACCTTCCGCACTGCTCGCCGAGGCACCGCGTCGGCGAGGATGGGCACACGCGACTGGCCCCATCTGTCCAAGCCGGAGAGCTAGCTCCCGGATCGCCGGCCGCCTGAGCCCTTGTTTGCGTCGGCGGCCTCCCCGGAATTTCCGCTCGGACCCACCCTGAAGGCGTTGTCAAAGCGCGAGGCTTCGACCCTTCCCTGCAAGGTGCGTGGACGCCAATATAGGGGCCCCACGAAACCGCGCAAGTGCCGATGTTTCTTCGGGTTAGCTCACTTCACTGTGAATCGCATGTGGACACTAACCCACGCCTTCACCAGCCCTTGCACGAGCCATCCACATAATGTGGAGTGATCAATCCACAATCCGTCCACGGACCGACTAGGAGGGTTGTCCGACTCGGTGCTGGAACGTGCGAGCGGCGCCTCGGTATCGACGGATGGCGTCATCCAGACGCGCGAGGCGGTACGGCGCCCACGCGGCCAGGGAGTCCACCTTGCGGTACCCTACCCCAGTCGTGAAATCGGCGGCGCAAACATTGAGCGCGGTGCGGAGGGACGTGAGTTCGTGGCGCAGTTGAGAGTCGAGCGAGTCGGCAGCGAGGCGCTGACCCTGCGCGGCAGCGCTGGCGCAGTGCCGCTGGACCCGGGCCGCCCGCGAAAGCACCAGGTCGGGAGAAGCGTGATTCAGGTCTGCGCGAAACGCCGTCGTAGCGGCAGAAACCGCTGTCAGCGAGTCGTCGAATGCTTTGAGGGCCGCGAGCCGCTGCGTCCGCGCGGCGGAGTCCGGAATCTGGGCGTGGAGGATCGCGGTGAGCGCGATCAACGGGCCCAGCATGTTACAGATCTATGCCGACTTCGTCGTAGCGGTAGGCGTCCTGGGAATCCGTCGACCCGAACAAGCAGCCCGCGCCTCCCGCAGCGAACCATCCGGCAACGAGCTGTGTGGCGCCCGGCTGGGCGGTGTCGGCGAACAGTGCCCGCAGCCAGCGGCTGATATGACGAAGCTCCGGCGCGCGCCGCGAGAGGAGCGCCAGCACGGCGCCGGTACCCTGCGTGGCGCGGAGAAAATGGGCCATCGCGTGCGCGCGCTGCGCGAAGCTGTACGCGCGCACACCCGGCTGGTCGAAGAGGAGCGTGCTCTCGTACGGATCGGCCGGTGGCGCGTCCATCCGGGGCCCGAAATAGACGTAGACCCGCTCCTCCCCCTCGCGGCGCTCGACGACGACGGCTGCCGAGTCCGGGCTCAGGCGCGCCGCGTGGATCACATCGCCGTCGACGAGGATGCCGACGGCCATGGTCCACTCGATCGCCGCAAGTCCCTGATCCAGCGGGCATCCGACCGCGTCATCGTACGCGAGCAACCGCGGGGCGGCCCCGGCCCGGAGGAAGAAATGCGCCAGGGCATCGGCACGGTCGTCGAAGATCCGGGTTTGCCGTGAGGTTGCGGGAACCGTCATGGCGGGATTATAACCCACACCTAGACCATCTGACAGAGGAGCTTCGATGCGTGTGCTCACGCTGGCCATGTGGCTGATCGCCAGCAGCGCCGCCGCCCAAGAGCCCGTGGCGGTGAGCGCCGAGTCGGCGCGCACGGAATCCGTTCCCGCGCCCCCACCACCCAGTCCGGAGCAGCTGAAGTATCTCGATGGGCTCAAGACGGCGGGTCGAGGGGTCGCGCAGCTCAAGTCTGGTGTGACGAGCGTCGCGAACGCAGGGCGCGATACGACCAAGCTCAAGCTCGCCGGCCGGCGCCTCGGCGGTCTGTGCGGGGCCGCCCGTGGCTTCATGTCGAGCGGCCGATCCAAGATGCAGGCCAACGCGTATGCCGACTCGACCCAGCTCAGGGCGCGTCGCCTCGCCACGCAGATCGACACGCTGGTGAAGGTTGCTGGCCGGTGCGAATCGAGCGCCGCCAGGCAGACGGACAGCACTGCTAGTGCCGTCCTCAATGGGCTCCGCGCCTACGAGGCCGCCCTGCGTGATTTCCGAGGAGCCATCGGCCTCCCGAATCACTGAGCCCGGCCGCCAGGTGTCGGCGTGATGTCAGCATACTGTCATTACTGGCCGTGATTGACAGCACGAAAAGCGGGCTCTAGCTTTTGCCCCGGTTCAAGCAATACGTGGCACCGTCACCGGTTTGTCTGCGCACCGCGAGGACCATATGTCTCGCGGTTTTTGTTTGAGCCCGTCTCTGGTCGCGGTGACCTGAGCCGTTCTTTCCCGGGGCAGTGCCCCTCAGTGCCGAGGTTCAAACGGTATGGCAAAGGGTAAAGTGAAGTGGTTCAACGACGCGAAGGGCTTTGGCTTCATCGCACAGGAGTCGGGTCCGGACGTGTTCGTCCACTTCACGGCGATCCAGGCCGAGGGCTTTCGCAGCCTCGCCGAGGGCGACACAGTGGAGTTCGAGGTCGCTCAGGGTCCCAAGGGTTTGCAGGCCCAGAACGTTCGTAAGGTCTGAGCCAAGTCCGTCGTCGAAGCGGGCCCGGGTCACCGGGCCCGTTTCGTTTTCCGTACCTTATATTGGCTCCATGACGCTTGCCCCGCGCGCAGTCCTGCTGCTCGCCGTCGGCGCTCTCGGCGCGAGCCCGGTGCCCCCACCCACCTACCGCGGCTTCTCCCCGGGCATGAGCTACCGCACCTTCGCAGACCGCGCTCGCACCCTCGCCGCGCGAGACACGCTGCGCTGCAATACATCCGCGAGCACCGCGCAGCTGATGGAGTGCGGGGTGAAGATCCGAGACCCGAAGGATAGCGCGCGGTTCTACCTGAGCGCGTACGTGATCGAAGGGCGGATCGCCATGGTGGCGCTGTTCGACTCGGCAGGCTTCGGCGACAATAAAGGGGTCGCCCTCGTCGACCGCACCAAGCGCGACCTGACGCGGCTGTTCGGACAGCCCCATCCACTCGGCGCGAGCAGCGTGCAGTGGGCATACGGCCGCCAGGTCGTTCGCTTCAGCTGGCGTGGCCGGAAAACGGCGCGCTGGGTCTCGATCACGCTGTCCGACAACGACGTCATGGATGGCATTTCGCGCTACGTAAAGCGATCCCCTCCTTAGCGCGTCCCACAACGTCAGTAAGTCAGTTCGACCGCGCCGCTGTTGGGTGAAACCCGGGCCGCGAAGTCACCGCGGTCGCTGTGGGGACCGGTGTAGGGGTGCGCGACGTTGTAGGCGGCCACGCTCGAGTTGCCATAGAGGCGGTAATAGCCGATGTGGGCCCGGACCGCCCCGCGGGGCACCAGGCAGCCGCAGCGGACGGCCGCCGCGGTCCCGGGGTTTACTTCGAGAGTGACATCCGAGGCCGTCGTGTTCGTCACCAGCGGCGCGAAGTACCGCTGGCCGTCGACGAGCGGGGTCAATTCCGAGACGTGCCGCCCCAGGCGCGT
>Ga0335084_10008540_pt1 | contig 10215 bp, 8 predicted proteins | sample Lox_Sample_44_FD_206721 | JGI IMG/M metagenome (GOLD analysis project Ga0335084, IMG submission 206721) | Soil microbial communities from Loxahatchee National Wildlife Refuge, Florida, United States - Lox_Sample_4.4 | ecosystem: Environmental > Terrestrial > Soil > Wetlands | place: USA: Florida... | reverse complement strand
AACGCCCGCACCGACCAATAAATGGGGTCAGACACCATTTAAGAGGTTCGACATGGCCAACGAAGCGTTCGATGCAGTCATCATCGGCAGCGGCCAGGCGGGCAAGCCGCTCGCGCTGGCGCTCGCGATGGCCGGGTGGAAGACCGCGATCATCGAGCGAGCCTTCGTCGGCGGCACCTGCATCAACTACGGCTGCACGCCGACCAAGACGATGGTCGCGAGCGCGCGCGCCGCATATCTCGCGCGCCGTGCCGCCGACTTCGGCGTGAACGCCGGACCGGTCTCGGTCGACATGCGACGCGTCGTCGCGCGCAAGCAGTCGATCGTCGAGCGCTTCCGCAACGGCGGACAGGACCGGATGCAGAAGACGAACAACCTCGATCTCATCTTCGGCGACGCAAAGTTCGTCGATGCCACGACCGTCGAGGTTGCTACCGACAAAGGCACGCGCCGCCTCGGCGCGCCGAAGATCGTCATCAATACCGGCGGGCGGCCGACCAAGCCCTCGATTGCGGGCCTTGCCGACGTGCCGGCGCTCGATTCGACGTCGGTGATGGAACTCGACGAAGTGCCCAGGCACCTGCTCGTGGTGGGCGGCGGCTTCATCGGCCTCGAGTTCGCCCAGATGTACCGGCGCTTCGGTGCCGACGTCACGGTGCTCGAAGGCGCCGCACGCCTTGCTCCGCGCGACGACGAAGACGTGGGCGATGCGTTGCAGGCTCTGCTTCGCGAAGACGGCCTGCGGATCGAATGCGGCGCGACGGTCGAGAAGATCGAAGGAAAGGCGGGCGACATCACGGTGCGCTACACGCAGAGCGGACAGGCGCAAAGCGTGCACGGTTCGCATCTGCTCGTCTCCGTGGGACGCCGCCCGAACTCCGAAGACCTGAACCTCGGCGCAGCAGGCGTCAAGGTCGACCGCGCCGGCTTCATCAGCGTGGACGACACCCTGCAGACCAACGTCGAGGGAATCTTCGCAGTGGGCGACGTCAAGGGCGGACCTGCGTTCACGCACATCTCCTACGACGACTACCGCATCCTGCGCGATCGCTGGGTGAACAAGGCCGACGCGCGGCTCGGCGATCGAATGGTGCCGAACACTGTCTTCATCGACCCTCAGCTCGCACAGGTCGGACTGAACGAGACCGAGGCGCGCAAGCGCGGGCTGGACATACGGGTCGCGAAGATAGGCATGAACGGCGTGGCGCGCGCATTGGAGACCAGCGAGTCGCGCGGCTTCGTCAAGGTGATCGTCGACGCGAAGACCGCCCAAATCCTCGGCTGCACCGTGCTCGGCATCGAAGGCGGCGAGATCATGTCGATGCTGCAGATCGCGATGATGGGCAAGCTGCCGTACACGGTGCTGAAGGAAGCGATCTTCGCGCACCCGACGCTGGCGGAGGGGCTGAACAACGTGTTTCTGGCGCTGGATGCGTGAGAACAAAGCCATGCGGCCCCCACCACCCTGACCCCCCGCTTCGCAGGGGGAATCAACTCCCTCCTCCGCCTGCGGGGGAGGGTTGGGGTGGGGGGAAACGCAGTGCACCGACGACCCGCTCGTACGCACCATCAGCGAACGGATCGATCACCTCCGCATCTTTCATCGAGCGCAGCCAGGTGATCTGGCGCTTCGCGAGCTGGCGCGTGGCCGCGATCGCCGCGTCACGAAACTCGGCGAGCGATGTCGCTCGCGCCAGATGCTCCCACGCCTGCCGGTAACCGACGCTGCGCATCGCAGGCAGATCGGCATCGAGATCGCCGCGCCGCATGAGCATTCGCACTTCGTCGAGCAATCCATGCGCGAGCATCGCGTCGAAGCGCGCCTCGATGCGCCGGTGCAATTGCGCGCGATCGCCGGGCAGAAGAGCGAGCGTGTGCAAGACGAGCTCCGGGCCGCGCGGCGCTCCCTGCAATTGCGACAGCGGAGTCCCGGTGAGCACGTACACCTCGAGCGCACGCTGGATGCGTTGCGCATCGTTCGGCGGCAATCGCGCGGCGGTGATGGAATCGACCTTCGCCAGCCGCGCGTGCAGCGCCGGCCAGCCGACGCGCGCGCCCTCGTCGGCGATCTGCTTGCGCACTTCGGCGTCGGCCGATGGAAGCTTCGACAGCCCGTCGCGCAGCGCTTTCGCATAGAGCATCGTGCCGCCCACGATGAGCGGCAGCTTGCCGCGCGCGCGAATCTCGGCGATCGCTTGCACCGCATCGCGCACGAAGTCGGCGGCAGAGTAGGGCTCGGAAGGGTCGCGCAGATCGATCAGGTGGTGCGGCACCTGCGCGCGCTCGTCGCGCGTGGGCTTGGCCGTGCCGATGTCCATGCCGCGATACACCTGCGCCGAGTCGATCGAGACGATCTCCAACGGCACCTCGCGCGCCGCGCTCATTGCGAACCCGGACTTGCCGCACGCAGTCGGACCGAGCAGCAGCACCGCGTCGCGCCGCCCGCCGCTGCCGGTCATCACCTGCCCCGCAGGAACAGCTTGTCGAGATCGCCGATCGAGAGTTGAACCCAGGTTGGGCGCCCGTGATTGCACTGGTCGGCGCGCTCGGTCGCTTCCATCTCGCGCAGCAGCGCGTTCATTTCATCGATCGTCAAGTGCCGGTTCGCGCGCACTGCGGTGTGGCAGGCGAGCGTCGCAAGGAGCTCGTTGCGATGTTCGGTCAACACGCGTCCACCGCCGTGCTCGCGCAGATCGCGCAGCACGTCGCGAGAAAGCTGTGCTCCGTCCGCATCGGCGAGCAGCGCGGGCAGCGCTCGCAGCGCGAGCTGGTTCGGCGCCGCCGGCGCGAGATCGAGGCCGATCGCGGCCAGCGTGTCGGCGTGCTCTTCGGCCGTGGCGACGTCGAGCGCATCGGCGCCGAAGACCTGCGCGATCAGCAGGCGCTGCTGCGGAACCTCGCGCTGGTCGAGCGCGTTCTTGAGCTTTTCGTAGAGGATGCGCTCGTGCGCCGCGTGCATGTCGACGATCACGAGTCCGGCGCGATTCTGCGCGAGGATGTAGATGCCTGAAACCTGCGCCAGCGCGAATCCGAGCGGCAGGTCATTGCCTTCGGCTTGAGCCGAAGGCGCCTGGCGCTCGGCGGCGGGCGCGAGCATCGCGAGGTAATCGGCCACCGGCTGTGCAATGCCGAGCGCCGACTGGCCGGCACTGCGCAATCCGAAGTCCGCATCAGCCGGTGCGCGCACATCCGCAGCGATCGCCGCCGACGCCTGCGCCGCCGGCGCAAGCGCATCGGTCACGGCATGCATGACGAACTGGTGCACCGCCTGCGAGTCACGAAAGCGCACTTCGCTCTTGGTCGGATGCACGTTCACGTCGACACGCTGCGGATCGATCTCGAGAAACAGCGCGTACATCGGCTGCGCCTGACCGTGCAGCACGTCGGCGTATGCAGCGCGCACGGCGTGTCCCAATACCTTGTCGCGCACGAAACGACCGTTGACGTAGAAGTACTGCGCATCGGCGCGCGCCCGCGCGGCGGTCGGCAGACCGACCCAGCCGCGCAACGTGACGAGTCCCGACGCGCGTGCGACCTCGCGCTGCGCGTCGGCGAAAGCCTCGGGAAGCAACTTGAACGTGCGCGCGGCGAGCGTGGCCGGAGCGAGCGCGAGCACGGCGCGCGATTCGTGCCAGATGTTGAACTCGACGCGCGGGTGCGCGGCGGCGACGCGCTCGACCTGCGCAACGCAATGCGCGAGTTCCGTGTTCTCGGCGCGCAGGAACTTGCGCCGCGCCGGCGTCTTGAAAAACAGGTCGGCGACTTCGACTCGCGTGCCGATGCTGCCGGCCGCAGGCTCGATCGCTCCGCTATCGCCGTCGATCGCGAAGGCGTTGGGCGCTTGCGCCGTACGCGAGGTGAGCGTGACGTGCGCGATCGAAGCGATCGATGCAAGGGCCTCGCCGCGAAAGCCCAGCGAGCCCACGTTTTCGAGGTCGGTGAGCGTGGCGATCTTGCTGGTTGCGTGGCGCGCGAGCGCAAGCGGCAAATCCTCGCGCGTGATCCCGGCGCCGTCGTCGGAGACGACGATGCGCCGGATGCCGCCGCCTTCGAGACGCACGTCCACGCGCGTGGCGCCTGCATCGAGCGCATTCTCGACGAGTTCCTTGACCACTGAAGCCGGCCGCTCGACCACCTCGCCCGCGGCGATCTGGCTGATGAGCGGATCGGGAAGGATGCGGATGCCGCGCTGCACGGCTGCGACCGTGGATTCGGCCGGTACGGAAATCAGAGAAGCCATGCGCCGATTATGAAACAGGGGAAAACCAGCACCGCCTCGATCGCTATTCAACGCGTGGACAGGCGCTCGTCTCACGTATGATCCGCGGCCTGTTCCCCAGTAGTCGCGCGCACCAGCGCCAGAGACAACCGTGGCGCGTGAGGCAGCGCATCCCATCCTGATCCAGCAGGCCCTATCCAGCGGTCGGCCTGCGCCTGCCGCACATCGCGCGCGGTAAGGAGCGAGATCGATGCAGGACATCAACTGGGGCGACCTGTTCAGCGCGATGGATCGCTTCCTGGCTACGCTGGCCGGGCAGCACGGCGGGTGGGTCTACTTCACGCTGTTCTGCATCTTCTTTTCGGAAACCGGGCTCGTGTTCATGGCGTTCCTGCCCGGCGATTCGTTGCTGTTCGTCGCGGGCGCGCTGGCAGCGACCGGCACGATGAACGTATGGGTGTTGATGGCGGTCGTGCTGGCCGGTGCCGTGCTGGGCAACACGGTCAACTACGCAATCGGCAACTGGCTCGGCCACAAGGTCTACGACGGCACCATCGGCTGGATCGATCCGGTCGCTCTGAACAAGACGCACAGGTTTTACGAAAAGCACGGCGGCAAGACGCTCGTGCTCGCGCGCTTCACACCGGTGGTGCGCACGTTCGCGCCGCTCGTCGCGGGCGCAGGCGAAATGAATTTCGCGCGCTTCCAGTTCTTCAATGTGACCGGCGCCGCGTTGTGGGTGCTCTCGCTGGTGGGCGGCGGCTACCTCTTCGGCAACGTGCCGTTCGTCAAGGACAACCTCAGCATCATCCTGATCGTCGGCATCGTCGCGGTGGTAGGGCCACTTTTGACCGCCGCTGGCTGGCGCTTGTTGCGCAACTGGCGTGGCACGGGAAAGGCCGAAGTGGTGCGATCCGCACCAGCGAACGCGAATCACCGCAACGCTGAGCGCCCCGCTACCAGAGCTTGACGCAGTGTCCGGCGAGCACGAACGAGCCGCTGGGTAGCGTGCCGGGAGCCGCCGGAGCGTCTTCGAAGGAAACCGCGAGGCGCGGCACGTTGGAGAAGAGTTTCTCGGAGGTATCGCGCAATTCGAGCGTCGTGCTCGCCGGAGGCTTGGCAGGCGTCACGACACCGACCGGGAACGGCGCGCCTTCCTTCGGCAAGGCCCAGAGTTGCAGCACCTTGCCACCCGCATCGACGGGGCGCAGGAACTTCACCGTCAGACGTCGTCCCTGCCGAGTCGAACTCGCGAGCAGCGTTGGTTCGCCCGCTTCATTCACGAGAAGTCCGACGTAGCTCTGCGGCAGCGCCTGCTTGCTCTGCGCCACTTCGTCCACCGAGACGAATCGGCTCGGATCATTCAACACGAGGCCGACTGTCAGCACGGCGCCGAACGCGAATCCGGCGACGGGCTTGAGCCAGTCGAGCCAGCCCGCCCGCTTCTTCGCGCTCGCGCGCGGTGTGGGCCGCAACTTCGCATCGATCGCCGCCCAGACGCGATCAGGAGGCTTGACGGGCGCCACCGATGACGCGAGCCGCCCCAGCCTGTCTTCCCACGCCTGCACGGCCGATTGAGCCGCCTGGTGAGTGCTCAGCACCTGCTCGAAGCGCCGGCGCGCACGCCCGCGCAGCGTGCCGAGCACGTACTCGGCTGCGAGCTTGTCGAGCAATTCGGGCTGGTCGTAGTTCACGTTCGTTCCAGTCGCGGTCCTAACCCGCGGCCTCCAGGCATTTCTTCAGGCGCTCGAGCCCGCGCCTCACCCAGGCCTTCACGCTGCCGAGCGGCGCGCGCATCTGCTCTGCCACCTCGGAGTGCGACAACCCGTGGTAGTAGGCGAGCGCGAGGCTCTGGCGATGCGAAGCGTCGAGCTTCTCCATGCAGCCGCGGATGCGCAGCCCGTCGGTTGCCTGCATCAGCAGCTGCATCGGATTCGGCCGCTCGTCGGCGACCTCGATGGTCGAGCCATCCTCGTCGACCTCGTCGAGCGAATCCGCTGCATGCCGTTGTGCCGCCCGCAGGTAATCGAGCGCCTTGTTGCGCACGATCGCAATCAGCCACGTCATCGGCTGGCTCGCTGCCGCCTGGTAGCTGCCGGCGTTGTGCCAAACGTTGACAAAGGCTTCCTGCAAGGCGTCCTCGGCAAGATCGCGTCGATTCAAGATACGTAGGGCGACGCCGAACAGATGCGCGCTCGTTGCGCGATAGACACGCTCGAACGCCGCGCGGTCGCCGAGGGCTGCGCGGGACAGGTCCTGCTGCAGTGAAGCGGAGTCGGCCATTGAACGGTTCGATCCGCCGCGAGTTTATCCTGCGCGTTTACCCTGAGTGACAATGTGCCGCTTAACCGTCCGGCGGGCGTTGGCCGGGATTTGTGCTGGCGCTAACCCATCGGGTTGCGCGGGCGCGGCGGATACCTCTTCAGGTAACCCCGGATGCCGCCGGCGATCGCGGCGGCGATTTTTTCCTGGTACGCGTCGTCCTTGAGGCGCCTCTCTTCGTCGGGATTGCTGATGAAGGCGGTCTCGACCAGGATCGAGGGGATATCGGGCGCCTTGAGGACCGCGAAGCCGGCCTGCTCGACACGCGCCTTGTGCAGCGTGTTGACCTGCTCGAGTTCGCGTAGCACCGCATTGCCGAAGCGCAGGCTGTCGTTGATCTGCGCGGTGGTCGAAAGATCGATCAACACGCGCGCGATGCCCGCGTCGTGCGCGCCGAGGTTCACGCCGCCGATCAGATCGGCATCGTTCTCGCGCTTGGCGAGCCACGCCGCGGCGGTGCTCGTCGCGCCGCGCTCCGAGAGTGCGAAGACGGACGAACCGCGCACGTCCGGCTTGATCCACGCATCGGCGTGGATCGACACGAAGAGATCGGCCCGGACACGGCGCGCCTTGGCAACGCGCGTGGGCAGCGGCACGAAGTAGTCGCCGTCGCGCGTAAGCAGCAGGCGCACGTCCGGATCGCTCTCGAGCAACCTGGTCAGCCGGCGGGCAATCGCGAGGGTGACGTCCTTTTCCTGCGTGCCGCGGCGGCCGATCGCGCCGGGATCCTCGCCGCCGTGGCCGGCATCGATCGCGACGGTTAGATAACGCTTCAGATCGGGATCGGGGCGCGCCGGCGCCTTGGCGATACGTCGATCCGGCGTCGCGGGCGCGACGGAGAGATCGGGTTCCTGCGCCGGTTTCGACGTGTTCGGATCGCGCGCGTTCGGGGGCTGCTGCTGCAGCAGCGCCATCAGTGGATCGGGCGGCTCGCTGGGATGCAGATCGAGCACGAGGCGGTATTGATACTGTCCGATCGGCGCGAGTTCGAACACCTGCGGCGTGACCTCGGCCTTCAGCTCGATCACCATGCGCACGACGTTGGGACGGTTCTGTCCGACACGCACGAGCGCGATATATGGATCGCTCGCATCGATCTTGCCGACGAGTTCCGTCAGCTGCGGAGTGAGATCGAGGCCTTCGATGTCGACGACGAGCCGCAGCGGATCCTTGACGATGAAGTGCGAGAACGACAGCGGCGCGTCGTGTTCGAGCGTGAGGCGCGTGTAGTCCTGCGCGGGCCAGACACGCACGCCAACCAGCGCGGCGCCACGTGCGATTTGCAGCGAGGAGAGCGTGAGAACCAGCGCGCCGGCACCCTGGATCAGGCGCCGGCGCTCGTTGCCCCCTGGTCCCTGGCCATTGCGGTCCGAACGCGCTGCAGGCATGCCGCTCCCAATCCAGTTCGAGCGAGAAGCGCAACCCGCCGCGCCTCGTCTTCGATCTTCAACGTCGCTTCGAGATCAGCCGTTGGCAGCTGACCTGCCGCGCGTTCTGGCCATTCGATGGCACATATGTTGCCCGGCCCGAAACACTCGCGGAAACCGGAATCGGCGAATTCTTCCGGTCCTCCGAATCTATAAAAATCAAAGTGATAGAAGTTTAAGCTCGAAACCACATAAAGTTCAAGCAGCGCGAAGGTGGGACTCTTTACGGGACCGGTTACACCCAGGCGGCGCAAGCACGCGCGCACGAGCGTCGTCTTGCCCGCGCCGAGGTCTCCGGAGAGCGCGAGCGTGAAGCCGTGCGCTTTAACCTGGGCGTCTTCGGCGAGCAGCGCTTCGGCGAGCAGCGTGCCAAGGCGCGCGGTCGCCGATTCATCGCGCAAAAAGAACTGCTCGGGAACGAGAGAGACCGACACCTAGAATGGTTCGATGGCTGCGAACGAAGTTGCGAGGCCGCGCAAGGATAACGATGCCGACACGCTGAACCAGCTTGCGGCGTCGATCAAGGCGTGGGGACGCGATCTCGGATTCGGCGCGATCGCGATTGCGAGCCTCGACATGAGCGAGCCTTCACGCAGGCTGAAGGAATGGCTCGCCGCCGGACGTCATGGCGAGATGGAGTACATGGAGCGCCACGCGCACCTGCGCGCGGATCCGTCGACGCTGCTGCCCGGCGCGATACGTTCGATCTGCGCGCGTCTCGACTATCGGCCGCGCGAAGACGATGCAGATTGGATCGGGCGCGAAGTCGCGCGCCTCGACGATCGCGCGGCCGCGGTCGTCTCGATCTACGCGCGCGGCCGCGACTATCACAAGGTGCTGCGCGACCGGCTGCAGAAGCTCGCAACGCGCATCGAGCAGGAGGGTGGTGAGTTTCGCTATCGCGTCTGCACCGACAGCGCGCCGGTGCTCGAGATCGAGCTCGCCCGTCGCGGCGGTCTCGGCTGGCGCGGCAAGCACACGCTGCTGCTCACGCGCGAGGCGGGCTCGATGTTCTTTCTGGGCGAAATCCTGACCGACCTGCCGCTGCCGGTCGATGCGCCGGTGGACGACCATTGCGGCACGTGCCAGCGCTGTATCGACGTGTGTCCGACGCGCGCGATCACCGCGCCGTACCAGCTCGATGCGCGGCGCTGCATCTCATACCTGACCATCGAGCACAAGAGCGCGATCCCCGAAGCGCTGCGCGCGGCGATCGGCAACCGCATCTACGGTTGCGACGATTGCCAGCTCGCGTGTCCGTGGAACAAGTATGCACAGGTCGCATCGTTCGCAGACTTCGATGTGCGCAACGGATTGGATCGCGCGACGCTGATCGAGTTGTTCGCATGGACCGAGGAGGAATTTCGCAGTCGCCACGCAGGGTCGGCGATCTTGCGCATCGGGTACGAGCGGTGGTTGCGCAATATCGCGGTGGGGCTTGGCAACGCGGAGACATCGACGGAGGTGATCGAAGCGCTACGCGCCCGCACGGATCATCCGTCGTCTCTCGTGCGCGAGCATGTCGCGTGGGCGCTGGCGCAACACGGCGCTTGAACTATCGCGCCGCGAACCACACCCAAAGCGGCAACGTCACGATCGAAATGCACGTCTGCACGGTCACGATCACCGCGACGGGCGCCGCGCGTCCTCCCATGCGCGCTGCGAGGACGTAGGCGCTCGACGCGGTCGGCAGCGCAGCGAACAACATGACGACCTGCGCCGGCACGCCTTGCAGTCCGAACAGCAGGACGCCGGCCCACGCGAGCGCCGGAAAGACGAGCAGCTTCGCGACGACGAAATAGGCGACCAGTCCGCGCTGCTCCTTCACCGCCGTGAGCGTCAGCCCCGCACCGACGCAGATGAGACCGAGCGCGAGGCTCGCCGCACCGAGGCGTCCGAGAAAAGTTGCGAGCGGCGGCGGGATTTCGATGCCGAGTTGATTGCAGATCAGGCCCGTCATCGTGGCGATGATGAGCGGATTGCGCACGAGCTGGCGCCACACACCGACGCGCTGCTGGCGCGCGAGCGCGTAAACCGCGAGCACGTTGGCGATCGGCACGACGAACGCAACGATGAGCGCCATCAACGCCACGCCGCGTGCACCGAACAGCGACTGGCTGAATGCGAAGCCGATGTACGAGTTGTAGCGAAAGGCGGTCTGCACGCAGCTCGCGAACACGTCGCCCGGCGGTCGCAGCAGCGGATACGCCAGGAACCCGATCGCCGCCGTGAGTCCGAACGCACCGA
>Ga0335084_10008539_pt1 | contig 10215 bp, 5 predicted proteins | sample Lox_Sample_44_FD_206721 | JGI IMG/M metagenome (GOLD analysis project Ga0335084, IMG submission 206721) | Soil microbial communities from Loxahatchee National Wildlife Refuge, Florida, United States - Lox_Sample_4.4 | ecosystem: Environmental > Terrestrial > Soil > Wetlands | place: USA: Florida... | reverse complement strand
GCGAGCTTGGACCCGTCGTCACGGCCATTCTGGTTGGCGGGCGCGTCGGATCCGGGTTCACGGCGGAACTTGGCTCCATGAAGGTCACCGAGCAAATCGACGCCATGCGGGCGCTCGGGGTGAATCACATCAAGCGGCTGGTGGTGCCTCGCGTCCTCCTCACCATGTTGGCACTGCCCATCCTCACCATCATCGCCAGCACCCTTGGCGTCTTCGGTGGCATGGTGATCTCGCAGTACGAGTTCAACGTGGACTACCATCAATATTTTAGCTCGTTGACCGGTTACATTCACGTGTCGGATATGGTGAGCGGCCTGGGAAAGACGGTCGTCTTCGGCTTGCTCATCGCCGTCATCGGGTGCCACAACGGTCTGAACACGCAGGGGGGAACGGAAGGGTTGGGGCGCGCCACCACCGGCACCGTCGTGATGGCATCCCTCTCCGTCTTCGTGTCCGACTTCTTCCTGACCAAGTTCTTCTGGTGGCTGGAGGGGTGGTGAGGATGCGGATCCCCCCCACACCGAAGTCGCGGCACGCCGAGGGTCCTCCCGCGAGCGCCGACGCGCCGGTCCCGGCCATCGACCTCGTCGGTCTGTGCAAAGCCTTCGACGGGAACCAGGTTCTGCGCGGCGTGGACTTGACCGTCCAACCCGGAGAGTCCCTCACCATCATTGGAGGAAGCGGTACGGGCAAGAGCGTCCTGCTTCGTCTGATCATCGGCCTCATGAAGCCGGACGCGGGCAACATCCGCCTGGAAGGCATCAACATCGTTCCGCTGCGCGAGACCGAGCTCCTGAAGGTTCGGCGGCGCGTTGGCATGGTCTTTCAGGGGTCGGCCCTCTTCGACTCCTTGAGTGTGGCCGAAAATGTGGCGTTCGCTCTTCGCGAACACACGACCTTGAGTGAACAGGAGATCGCCGACCGCGTTCGCGAGGCGCTGGACCTTGTCGGGCTGGACGCGATCGAGGGTATGGCTCCGGCGGATCTGTCCGGCGGGATGAAAAAGCGAGTGGCCGTGGCCCGGGCGATCGCGCTGCCGCCGAGCGTCCTGCTGTACGACGAGCCGACGACCGGCCTCGATCCGACCAATGTGGAGAAGATCACGGACCTGATCCTGGATCTGAAGACGAAGATCGGCGTGACCTCCGTAGTGGTGACCCACGACATGCCGAGCGCACTCAAGGTATCCGACCGGGTCGCCATGCTCCATCAAGGGCGCATCGCGGCCGTCGGGAGCCCCGCTGAGATCCAACGAACGCACGATTCGCTGATCCGCGACTTCATGGAAGGGCATCTGCAGCGGTAGGCCGCCGCCGCAAGCCGGGGTGAGACGACGATGACGGAACGGCAAATGCAGCTGCGCATTGGGGCGTTGGTTCTGGTGGGCATCGTGCTCTTCATCGGCTTCGTGCTCTCCATCGGAAAGCGGAGTACGCTCTTCCAGGAGCATTACTCCCTGTGGTCCTCCTTCAGTTCGACGGAAGGGCTGGCCGCGGGATCGCCCGTGCGATTGGCTGGGGTCACGGTCGGCAACGTGACCCGGATCGCGTTTGGCCGCGACGCCCGTGACCGCCGGATCACCATCACGCTGAGCGTGGAGCGCCAGGTGCAGGATCGGATCCGAGAAGACTCGATCGCCAGCATCGGAACCATCGGGTTGGTGGGCGACAAGGTCCTCGAGATCACCGTGGGGAGCTACGACAGGCCGGCCCTGCAAGCCGGCGCGCAACTGGCAAGCGTGGACCCTCCGGACTATGGCCGGCTCCTGCAGAAGGGCGACCGTATCTTGGATCACATGACCAGCATCAGCGCATCGCTGGACGAGTTCCTGGCCGGCGGCGGACAGACGGAAAAGCGCACCCTGAACGATGCGCTTCGTTCGCTGCAGACCACCCTGGTGGAGATCGAGAAAGGGCAGGGTCTGGCCCACGATCTCATCTACGGCAAGGAGGGGGCGGAACTGCTCGGCCGCGTCGACCGCATGGCGAAAACACTCGAGGGACTGGCCAAAGCCGTTGAGACAGAGCATGGACTGTTGCACGCGTTGATCTACACCCCTCAAGAGGAGACCCTCGGGCGGCTCACCCGAACCATGGATCGTGCGGACACTCTGCTCAAGGACGTCAAGGAGGGGCCGGGGCTGCTCCACACGCTGATCTACGATCGGGAGGGCGCAGAGATCATGACCCGGCTCGGGCGGACGAGCGAGCGGTTGGACGAGTTGGTGCGTTCGATCCAGGAAGGGCAGGGTCTGGTCCCCTCACTGTTTTTCGATCGCGAGCGTACCAAGGTCCTGGATGATCTCCAGGCTGCCGCCGCTGGACTCCGAGGCCTGACAGAGGACCTCCAGGTGGTGGTCGCCCGGCTTCGCCAAGGGGAGGGCACCCTGGGGGCCTTGCTGGAAGATCCCACAGTCTATGAGGATCTCTCGGCGCTCTTGCGCGGGGCCAACCGCAGTTTGTTGCTGCGGAGTCTGATTCGTTCCTCACGAGAAAGTGGAATGCCAGAAACCAAAACGAAATGAGAAGCCGTCTTTCGCTCCATGCTGTCTGAGGGCATATGCCGATCCATCTGGTCATTCACGGCCACTTCTATCAGCCGCCCCGGGAGAACCCGTGGACCGGGGCGATCGAGCGCCAGGAGAGCGCAGCGCCCTTTCACGACTGGAACGTCCGCATCGCCGAGGAATGCTACCTCCCCAACACCCGTTCGCGTGTACTCGACGACCAAGGCCGCATCCAGGAGATCGTCAACAACTACGAACGGCTGAGCTTCAACTTCGGACCCACGCTGCTGGCTTGGGCCGCGGTGGCAGCCCCGGATCTCCTCCCCGCCCTCGCCGCGGCCGACCAGGCCAGCACCGCCCGTCTGGGGCATGGAAATGCCATTGCCCAGGCGTACAACCACATGATCCTGCCCCTGGCGAATGCCCGGGATCGCCGCACCCAAATCCACTGGGCCATTCGTGAGTTCCAGCACCGCTTCCACCGGAGGCCCGAGGCGATGTGGGTGCCGGAGACCGCGGTGGACGCGGAGACGCTGAGCCTCCTGGTAGATGCCGGGATGCGGTATGTCATCCTGTCACCGGCGCAAGCGGCGCGGTGGCGTCCGCTCGGCGAGCGGGCGTGGGTCACCCTTGCCGACGCCGAGCTCGACCCCCGGCGCCCGTACCGGTGGACCCAGCGGGATGCCCAGGGGAAACCGCAAAGCGAGCGGGGGATCGATGTATGTTTCTACCATGCCCCCCTCTCACGCGGGATCAGCTTCCAACACTACCTCCGGGACGCCGACCGCCTGGCGAGTCGCATCGACGATGCCGGCGCCGGCCTCACCGAGCCGTTGATCGTCATCGCCTCCGACGGCGAGTCGTTCGGCCATCACGAGAAGTTCGGCGACATGTGCCTGGCCACACTGTTCAGCCGCGCGGCCACGAGCCGGAAATTCCAGGTGACCAACCTGGCGACCTATCTCGCCGAACACCCGCCGAGCTGGGAGGTGGAACTCCTGCCGGTAAGCGCGTGGAGCTGCTCCCATGGTGTCGGTCGCTGGCGCGACGATTGCGGATGCAGCGCTGGCGGCGGTCCGGGCTGGAACCAGGCCTGGCGCGACCCGCTCCGCAAGGGGTTGGATCGCCTGCGCGATAGCTTGGCGACCATTTTCCAAGAGGAAGGTTCGTCCCTGTTCCGTGAGCCATGGGCCGCCCGGGACGATTACATCGACCTCCTGCTCGACACGAGCCGAGCAAGTCGTAACGCCTTCTTCGATCGCCACCAAGCCCGTGCCCTCGGTCCCGCGGAGCGCGCGCGCGCCCTCTGCCTCCTGGAAATGCAGCATCACTCCATGCTCATGTTCACGAGCTGCGCATGGTTTTTCTCCGACATCTCCGGTATCGAGACAATCCAGAATCTCCGCTATGCCGCGCGCGCCATCGATCTCGCCGCTCCTTTTGCACCGCTGGACCTCGAGGCCGTTCTTTTGGGCGACCTGGCCCGCGCCCAGAGTAACGTGGCCGCCCACAAGACCGGAAGGCAGCTCTGGGAGCGTCAGGTGCGTCCGTCCCGCGTGGATCCGGAGTGCGCGGTCGCGCGACTCCTGATGGAAGGCACGCTCGGACACGCGGTGGCTCCGCAGGGATGGTATCGGTGGAAGCTCCTGCCCGATCCGGTCCTCTTGGAACAGGACCTCACGCTGGCGGGTGTCCGCGCCACTTCCGAGGTGACGGACGAGGAGCTACACTTTGCCGGCGCCTGCCGCCGGGATGGCCCCTTCGATTTCCTGGTGGGCGTCGGGCCCTGGCCCTCCGCTGGCGACTGGTCCACCTTTGCCACGGAGGCCAGAATCGCCTTCGCTCCGAAGGGGCCGGACCTCGCGGCGTGGAGCGGCCGCAACGCAGTGCGCCTGCTAAGCCTACGTCACCTCCTTCCCGAGGACCGGCAGACGGTGCTGCGGAAACTGCTGGTGGGGACCGACGCCTGGCTCGCCGCGTGTGTCACGCGATTGTCCGAAGAGGCGCTGCCCGCCGCGGAAGCCATGGTCGCCGCCGGCTTGTCGCTGCCCGCCTGGCTCAAGAGCATGCTGGACGCGCACTGGTCGCGAAGATTTGAGCAGGAACTGGCGGCAATCCAGGGCGCCGGCGGCTCGGTCGCGTATGCGAGCTTGTTGGACCTCCGCGACCGCGCCCGCCATTTGGGCCTCGTCCTTGACCTCTCGGAGGCTTCCCTCCAGTTCGGCCGGACCCTGGTCAGTCGACTGGAGGCGATTGCAACGGGCCCGGACGCCGACCAGTGGCAGGAGTTCCTGGAGCTCGTGCAGATGGGATCCCGTCTGGGCCTCGGCCTTCCCGACTATCCGCTGCAGGACCGCATGTTCGTCCTGCTTCGCAGCGAACTGCCCCGTTGGGTGAGCCAGATCAAGGATGTCCATGATCCCCAGTACGGGGCAGTTTCGTCTGCGCTGGCGGTCGCAACCCGGCTGAACCTTCGCACGGAAGAGATCCGTGCCCGCCTGACACCGCTGGAGGAGCCGGTTGCGGCGGATCCGACCTACTGGCCGTGACTCTGTCGCGCCTCGCATTGTTGGGAATTGGGAATTGGTCATTGCCCCCTGACCCCTCACCTCCGGAATTGACATGAGTCGCATTCGACGGCAGCTACAGATCACGTTCGTCACCGGTCTCCTCGTCATCATCCCCATCGCGGTTCCCGTGTGGGTGTTCTGGGAACTGTTCACGTTCGTGGACCGACTCCTGGACCCGTTCCTCGGGGACACCTTTCCGTTTCGCCTCCCCGGTTTGGGCATCTTCGTCGCGGTCCTGCTGGTCCTGCTGATGGGCATCGTCGCCACGAACGTAGTGGGCCGTCGGATCCTGGGGTGGCTCGACAGCCTCCTGTACCGTGTGCCGATCTTCCGCAACGTCTACTCCGCAGTGAAGCAACTGCTGAACGCCTTCTCGCCCGACAATCACGTGGCCTTCAAAGAGTTTGTGATCCTCCAGAACCGCGAGGGACACTACTGCTTCGGGTTCCTGACGGGAGCCGTGGCGTTGCAGCGGGCCAATGGCCAGACCGAATCGCTGGTGGCCGTCTACGTCCCCACCAACCACTTGTACCTGGGGGACATCTTGCTGGCACGCCGGGAAGACATCATCCTGACCCGCCTGACGGTGCCCCAGGGCATCCAGATCGTCCTCTCGGGCGGGATCAGCATTCCGCAGGTGCTCCGCCAGGATGTTTCGAATGTCGTCGGTCGCACATAATCGACCAGAGACGACGAGGACCAAGGAGTAACCTATGGACGGGTCCGTGTTGCTTTTCCTCTGGCTGGAGATGGCCGTCGTCGCGCTCCTCATTCTGGTAAACGGTTTCTTTGCCGCTACCGAAATCGCCTTGGTGTCGGCACGACGCAGTCGTGTGCAGCAACTTGCGGACGCCGGTGACGCCCGCGCCCAGCGTGTGCTGGGTTTGCAGGGAGACCCGGACCGCTTTCTCGCCACGGTCCAGGTCGGTGTGACGTTCGTCGGCACCCTCGCCTCCGCCGTGGGTGGCGCCGCCGCCGTGCGCGCCGTTTCGCCACTCCTGTGGGATGTTCCCCTCGTGGGCCGCGTCGCGGAGCCGGCGGCTCTCGCGATTGTCGTCCTGGTCATCACCTCCGCGACGCTGGTCCTGGGCGAGTTGGTTCCAAAATCCCTGGCGCTGCGCCACGCGGTGGCGCTGGCGTTGTGGGCCTCGGGCCCGCTCGACCGCCTGGCACGAGCAGGGGCGCCCCTGGTTCGGCTTCTCACGGCCTGCACCCACTTCATGCTTCGACTCATGGGCCAGAAGGATATCGGCGAGCGAACGTTCATCTCTGAGGAGGAGGTCAAGCATTTGATTCAACAGGGCCGAGCGCAGGGCGTCTTCGACCAGACCGAGCAGGAGCTGATCCACAGCGTCTTCGAGTTCACGGAGGCCTCGGTCAAGGACGTCATGATTCCGCGGCCGCGCATTCACGCCGTCGACATCGACACTCCCGTCGAACAGGTGCTCGCCTTCATCGTCGAGACCGGCAAGTCGCGCTATCCGGTTTACCGGAACAGCCTGGACGAGGTCATGGGCATCCTGTACGACAAGGATCTCTTCCGGCTGCTCGCGGAGAAGAAACCAATCACTTTGGCGCAAGTGGTACGCCCGGCGTTCTTCACACCCGAGACCACCCGTGTGAGCCATCTACTCAAGGCGATGCAGCGGCGCCGCATGCCAATGGCCTTGGTGGTGGACGAGTACGGAGGCGTCGAGGGCCTGGTCACCATCGAGGACTTGATCGAGGAGATCGTGGGCGAGATCGAGGACGAGACCGACCGGGAGGACCAGGCCGTGCGGCGTCTGCGCGACGGATCCTACATCGTGGATGCCTCCATCAGCATCCATGACCTCGCCGATCAGCACCATCTGGTGTTTCCCGAATCATCCGAATACGAAACGCTGGCCGGCTTCGTCATCACGCAGCTTCAGCGTATGCCGCGTGGTGGAGAGATCGTAAACTACGAGGGATGGCGCCTGACGATCGTCGATATGGATGGCCGGCGCATCGCCCGCGTGAAGATCGAACCCCGTCCGCAAGACCAGGGCCGGAAGGGCCCGACCCGACTACGCGATACCCCATGAGAAGGTTTCCGGCATTTCCGCGGTCCCTCCGTCTGCTTCTCCTCGCACTCGGACCGCTTTTCGCTCTGCTTGTCACGCTCTTGGTTGCCGGCCGCGTCCCGGCCGTGCGCGAGTACGCCCTGTATTGGGCGGAAACCGGATTGAGTCAGGGCACCGGACGCGAAGCGCGGGTCGGCCGCGTGGACGTCCGGCTCTGGCCCGGACGCCTGGTCCTGCACGACGTCCGGATAGCCAGCGGCCCACGACTGGCTGACGGAACGCTGCTCGCAGTCGACTCGATTCGTCTTGGCTGGAGCTGGCGCACCGTCCTCCGTCGGACCCTCTCCGTGGATCGGATCCTGCTCGTCCGACCTCGCCTCACCCTTCCACCCGGTCCGATGCCTCGGCTGAACCTCGCCGAATGGCTGGCCCTGCTCTGCGATGGCGGGTCCATGACGCTCGGCGGCGTCCAGGTCAACGTGCGCCGGATCGACGTCCAGGACGGCGCCGCGACCTGGGAAACGAATGATGCTGCAAGCGGCCTTGAGGGCCTGCAGGGGGTGGTCGAGCGGCGAGACGTGGACGGAACGGCGTCGGTCGCCGGAACCCTCCGTGTTTCCCGCGTGTTTGTCCCGCTGGGAGGCACCGCCAGGGAGGCCACCCAGCTCGCGTTGCGGGCAGAGGCCACACCGCAAGTCCTCACCATCACCGCGGCGGAAGGAGTGTTGTCGGGAACGCACATCACCGGGAAGGGCCAGATCCGGAACCACGGCGGAGCGGCCGAACTCGCCCTCGACCTCGGCCTCTCGTCGCCACTGACCGCCCTGCTCAGGCATGCCGGTGTATCGAGCGAGGTTGACGGCGTTCTCACGGCAGAGGCGACCCTCAGCGGCCCATGGGACCGGCCCGTTCTCCAGGGCACGGGACGGCTCCAGTTTCCCAAGACATCCGGCGCACACGAGCCGACCGTCTTTCACCTCCGATGGGCCGACGGACGATTGGAGGTCGAGACGCCGCCGACCGACCGACCGGCTGCCCTGTGGTCGAGGCTGGTCCTGGAGCCCGCCACCGGAGCGTATCAGGCTCGCCTCAAGACGCGGGAGACGGATCTCGGCGAACTGACCGGCATTCCTGCCCTGGCGGGCCGCCTCATCGGGTTCACACTTCCCGCGGAAATTGGGGGACGGCTGACGGCAGACGTGGATCTGACGGGACGCGGCCGCGACCTCGCAACACTCCGGGGGCACGGGACGCTTCGCGCAGACGACCTCAGCGTCGAGGCGGGTCTGCCCTCTGGCCGCCTTGAGGCCAGTCTCGTCGCGACAGCGTCCCGTCTCACCCTTCAGACGTTCGTAGTCGACGTCCCGGGCGGAACCCTGCGAGGCACGGGGAGCCTGACGTTTGCCGACGGACGGGTGGACGTACCGATCCAGGCCGATATCAGGAGCGTGGCGGCGCTCGGCCCTGGTTTCGGGCTGTCGGCGCTCGGGGGCAATGTGGCCCTGACCGGTCGCCTGCTGGGCACGCAGGAGAACCCCCGCTTTCAGGGGCACCTCACCTGGCGGGAGCCCCGGATCGGCACGTGCGCCTTCGATCGAATCGAAGGCGACATCGAGTGGCTGCGCCGCACGCTCCGTTCGCCGCGCCTCCTCCTGCTCCTGGGACAGTCCGTCGTTACGCTCCAGGGGAGCGCCACCCCGTCGGGAACCGCCTCGCTCCGGGCGCTCGATTGGCGGCGCGACCTTTCCTTGGATCTCCACGGTCAGGTGAATCCCGGCCGGACGGTGGACCTCGCCGAGCTATTGCCGACGGGACTTGACGCCCACGGGACGTTCCGGGCGGGTGGCTGGGTGGCGGGAACACCCGCCACCCTGACCGGCGAGGTCGACGTCGCTTTCACGGAGCTTCAGACCTACGGGGAGAGCTGGCGGCGCGGAGACGCCCGCCTACGTCTGGCGCCCGGCGCCCTCGATGTCACCCAGATTTCCCTGCGACGGGGCCGGGAACGGGTCGAAGGCGAGCTGCGCATCGGGGCGGACGGCGCCGTGCAGGGGCGGCTCGCTGGCGCGGCCATGGACTTCGGCCGACTTCGCGCGCTGGCGGGAAACGATGTGACTGGCCGAGGCTTTATTCAGCTCGATCTCCGCGGGTCATCGGATGCTCTACGCGTCGCAGGGCAGGCCAAAGCCGAGGCTCTCGAGTTTCAGCGAGTCCCCTTCGGTCCGGTCGAGGCCACGTTCACTTTTGAGCGTGATGCCTTTGACCTCGATCTCGCGCTCACGGACGGAAGCCACCGGCTTCGCTTGACCCTTGGGCCACCGCCAGATCGCCTTCTCCGCTTCGACCTCACCCTCTCGGAGGCGGATCTCACCCCCCTCCTTCGGCTGGCCGAGGTGGAGATCCCCGGTGTGACACAGGCCAAAGGCAGCGGACGCGTGATGATGCAGGGCCAGGCGGACGACTTTCGTGCGGGTGCGGGCGAAGCGAGCCTGAGCCGTCTCGGCCTCCGGTACGCCGGCGAGGCCTGGGAGAATCTCAGCCCCGTGCTGCTCGCGTGGCAGGGGCGAGCCGCCACGCTGCGCCAGATGCACCTGCGGTCGGATAATTGGGACGCGGATCTCCAGGGCACGATCGGGACACCCGATCAGACGGCGCTTCGGCTGAAGGGACGGCTGCCCCTCGTCGCCCTGCCGGGTCTGCCGTCCGCCATCCACCCCCTCGGAGGTTCGGTCACCACCGACCTCGACATTCGCGGCTCGCTCACCGCGCCAGATCGCCACGGCTTGCTCGACATCGCCCACGGCCGCCTCCACCTCGAGGGGATCCCCGCACCATTCGAGGATCTCCAGGGCACCGTGGACCTCCAAGGGGAGCGCACCGTCATTCGAGCCCTTCGGGGAAAGCTCGCGGGGGGCGACTTCCGCGCTGCGGGAGAGGTGGTCCGCAACGAACGTGAGTGGAGTCTTGAGTTGACGTTCCAGGAGGACCAGGGACGGGCCGAGCAGATCTTAGTTGAGTCCCCGTCGGTACGGACCGGGGTGACGGGGAGTCTGGACGCCAAGGGCTCTCTGGCGAGCCGGGGACGCGGCGAAGA
>Ga0335084_10008536_pt1 | contig 10217 bp, 7 predicted proteins | sample Lox_Sample_44_FD_206721 | JGI IMG/M metagenome (GOLD analysis project Ga0335084, IMG submission 206721) | Soil microbial communities from Loxahatchee National Wildlife Refuge, Florida, United States - Lox_Sample_4.4 | ecosystem: Environmental > Terrestrial > Soil > Wetlands | place: USA: Florida... | reverse complement strand
AAGCCGCGGCCAAGGATGTTGTTTCCGAGGAGGCCGTAGTCCTGGGCTTGTTCGACAGCGTGTTGGAGGCGGTGGACGGCGAGGGGGTATTCGGCGCGGATGTAGACGATGCCTTCGGGGGCGCCCATGACAAAGGCGCCGATGATCATGCCTTCGAGCAGGGAGTGGGGATCGCTTTCTATTTCGTTGCGGTTCATGTAGGCGCCGGGGTCGCCTTCGTCCGCATTGCAGATGACGTACTTGCGGTCGGCCTTGGCCTTGCGCATGAAGTCCCACTTGATGCCGGTCTGGTAGCCGGCGCCGCCGCGGCCGCGGAGTTTGGCCAGCTTGATCTGCTCGACAACCGATTCGGGGTTGTTGTCGATGAGGACCTTATAGAGAGCCTGGTAGCCGCCGACGGCGAAGTACTCTTCGATGTCGCCTGGGCTGATGAGACCGCAGTTGCGGAGGACGAGCTTCTTCTGGCCCTTGAAGAAGGGCACCTCGTGCCAGTGGGGGATATCGGGGCAGCCAGTACCGTACTTGAGGTGGCCGGTGATGTGGTCCCATTCCTCGATCTTGCAGAGGGCGAGTTCGGCGGGGACGCGGCCCGCGACGACGTCGTCAAGGATGGCCTGGACGTCGTTCGTCTGAACGCGGCGCAGGATGACGAGGGGTTTGCCGGGAATCCAGACGTTGACCAGGGGCTCTTCCGCGCAGAAACCAAAGCAGCCGATGCGAGCGAGCTGGATGCCGAGTCCGCGGTTGCTGACGAAGTCGTTGAAGGCGTGAAAGATGGATTCGGCTCCGTTGCCGGATCCACAGGTGCCCATGCCTACGGCGATGCGGGGGCCCGGAGGGAGGAGCTTGGCCATTCCGGCTTCGCGAACCTCATTGAAGGTGGCGAGGTCGAGGATCTTGCGGGCGCCGTTCATTGGCGGGCTCCTTTCTGGATGGCCTTCACTTCGCGTTCGAGAGCGCGCTCATTGACGTGGCCGAGGATGGAGTGGTCGACTTCGACGACGGGCGCCAGGGCGCACTGGCCGAAGCAGGCGACGGTGCGGACGGTGAACTTGCGGTCCGGGGTGGTGACGGACATCTTGTCGGCGCTGCCGCCATCCTCCGCCTCCCTGATACCCAACTGGAGCCTGAGCCGTTCGAGCAACTCGCGCGAGCCGCGGGTGTGGCAAGCCGTGCCGCGGCAGATGCAAACGGTGTGCTCGCCCTGGGGCTTGAGATTAAAGAGGGCATAAAAGGTAGCCACGCTGTAGATTTGGGCCCGGGGGATGCCGGTCTTGCCGGCTACGTAGTCGAGAATCTCCATGGGGAGATACTTGTTCGGCTGCTTCTCCTGAATCTCCTCGAGAACGGTGAGGAGCATGCCGGGGCGTCCCTGGTTTTGGGCGATAAGGTCGTCAATGAATTCCTGGTCGAAACTGGCGCTCATGGTTCGGTACCTGACAAATACAGATAATCATATCTGAAACTCGAACGGAAGGGGGGGTACACAGAGCCCCCCAAAATTGGGTTCGAATTGGGTTCGTTTCGGGGGTCTTCCGGACCATCCGCCGCGGGGCGAATCCATAGACAACCCGATTCAGACTAATGGTTTAGGCCACCGCGGAAATTGGCTTCGTTTTTGCAAATACAGTGCGCGGCTTGGAACGGGGGCCTTTGCGACGGCGGAAAGGAGGGTATCCTTCCGAATGAGCATACCATGCGATGTCAAGCAAAACCGGAAATGGGGGAGGGCGGGGTCCGTCCGATGCGTCCTTCCGACCGAGCCGCCGTGCTGGAGATGAGGCGGCTACTTTGGCCGGACGATGACCGGACGGACGATCCCGGCGAGCAAGTGCTGGTGTGGGAGCAGGACGGGGTGCTGGTCGGCTTCGTTATCTATTCTGTCCGGGCTTGGGCTGACGGGTGTACGGAGCGGCCGGTGCCTTACGTCGAGGGCTGGTTTGTTCGCGAGGAGCTGCGGCGACGGGGTATTGGGCGGGCCCTGGTTTCAGCCGTTGAGGAGATCGCCCGGGCGAGGGGGTTTCGCGAGTTGGGTTCAGACGCGGAACTGGACAATGCAGTTAGTTTGGAGGCCCACCGCCGGTTAGGCTTTGAGCCGACCGAGCGGGTTCAGTTCTTTAGGAAGAGTTTACGGCCCGAGGGAGGTCGCCCTGCTGCGGGGGTAGGCCTGGACCTTAACGAAGATTGAAATCCTTGACCAGCATCAAGCCTTCCCCGGGTCTATCTGCCCCTAGTTCCCCACACCGCAGTTCTTCGTCGGCGCAGACGCCTTCGTCCGGCTCTCGCGACATTGGAAGACGCCCGGGCAGCGGGCGAGGGCGCCCGCCCCACCCCTTTGGGCATATAATCGTCTTGACGACGGGCATATGCGAGTAAAGACATCGATCACACTTCCGCGAGAGTTGCTAGGGCGGCTGGATCGAGTGGATAGAAATCGTTCTGCGCTCTTGGAGCGGGCAGCGGAGGCTTACTTAAAGGAGCTTGCCCGTCAGGAGCGCGACCAGCGGGACATCGCGATTATCGACAAGAATGCAGAGCGATTGAATCGCGAGGCAGCGGACGTATTGGATTACCAGAGGCTTTGGTGAGGGGCGTTTGAAGCGCGGGGAGATGTACCTTGTCAGGAAGCCTGGGTCGCACGATGTGCGCAAGGAAGATCCTCGCAGGCAGAGGGTTTTTGTGATTGCCAGCAGGCAGGCGCTGATCGATTCAAGGTTCTCGTCGGTGATTTGCGCTCCGGTGTATTCACAACACTACGGATTAAGCACGCAGGTTGCGATTGGAGTTGCAGAAGGGTTGAAGAAGGATTCCAGCATTCACTGCGATGAACTTGTGAGCATGCCGAAGTCCATGCTGACTCATTATGTGGGCATTCTGCCGCGGGCCCGAATGGAGGAATTCGACTTGGCGCTGCGTCTGGCGGTGGGGTTGGAGTAAGCCGTCACTCGGAGCGCAGGGCTTCCATCGGGTGCACGCGGCTGGCGCGCCAGGCGGGGATGGAACTGGCGGCGAGCATGACGAGGACTAACAGGAGTGCGGAGGCGAGGTAGGTGAGCGCATCGGTGTCCGTTACGCCGTAGAGCATGCTGGAGACGAGGCGCGCTCCGGCGAGGGCCGCGATGAGGCCGATGGCGACACCGAAGGCGGCCAGCGCCGCGCCTTCGCGAAGGACCATTCTTCGGACGTCGGCGGAGGCGGCGCCGAGGGCCATGCGGACACCGATTTCCTGAGTTCGTTGGGACACCATGTAGGCCATGGTGGCGTAGAGGCCCAGGGCAGCCAGCAGCAGGGTGACGCCGGAGAACAGGCCGAGGAGCGCCAGGTTGTTCTGGCGGCCCGCAAGGGTTCGGTCGACGAGGGTTTCCATGGGGTCGACGGAGGTTACGACGGCGTCGGGCTGGTGTTCGGCAACTGCACCGCGAATGATGGGCGCAAGGGCGGCCAGGTCCAGCTCGGCGCGGACCACCAGCCGGGCATCGAGCATGGGGAACTGGTCGGCGGAGAAGATGTACTGCGGTTCGGGGGGCCGGTCGAGGCCGAACTGCCGGAAGTCGCCGACGACGCCCACGATCCTGACGCGGGGTCCCCGCAGCGAGGGCGGGCCGAAACGGAAGGTCTTGCCAACGGGATCTTCGCCAGGCCAGAAGCGCCGGGCCATGGTTTCGTTGATGACGGCGACCAGTTCGACCGTTCGGAGGTAGGCGAGCACGGAAGGGATGTCGCGTTTCAAGGGAGGCATCTTGGCGTCGGCTTGCGTGAACAGACGTCCTCGGAGGAGTGGGATGCCCATGGCGGGGAAGAAGCCCGGAGTGGCGGCGGCCTTCATGGCGTTGGGAAGCTGTCCGGGCGATGGGATGGGGCGGTCGTCGCGATAGAAGTCGCCCCAGGAGTCGGCGTTGCTGAACGCGAGGTCGTCCACGGCGCCAGCGGCTTGAACTCCAGGAAGAGCGGCGAGGCGGGCAGAGGTATCACGCAGGAGCTGCGAGGTTTGGGCAAAGTCGGCATCCTTGCGATCGGGAGGCAGAATGTGGGCGGCAACCACGTGCTCGGGATGGAAACCGGGATCGGTGTGGAGGACGGCGAGCAGGCTGCGCATCAGGAGTCCGGCGCCGGTGGAAAGGACGACGGCGAGGGCGACCTGGCTGACGACGAGGAGCTTGCGGACGTGCATGTGGACGGCGCCGGCACCGGTGCCGCGGCCGCCAGCTTTGATCGCGTCGATCATGTTGGGTTGCGTGAACCTCAGGGCCGGCGTCAATCCGAACAGGATTGCGGTTAAGGCGGCGACGCCGACGGAGAAAGCAAGGACGCGGGCATCGATGGCGATGCCGCCGAGGTTGTCGGCGACGGGGAAGATGCGTTGGAGGCCGGCGAGACCGATGGCGGCGAGTGCCACGCCGGCCGCCGCTCCGGCGAGGGCAAGAAGGAGGCTCTCGACGAGCAACTGCCGGATGAGTTGGAGACGGCCGGCGCCGAGCGCGGCGCGTATGGCCATTTCGCGCTGGCGGACGGCGGCGCGCGCGAGGAGGAGCCCGGCGACATTGGCGCAGCTGGCGAGCAGCAACAGGCCCACGGCACCGAACATCAGGAGGATAGTGTGACGAGTGTCGCCGCCGATGTAGTCCCGGAGCGGCACGACGACGGCGCCGACGCCTCCATTTGATCCTGGGTATTGTTTGGCAAGCCGGTCCGCGATGAGGTTCATCTCGGCGCGGGCCTGCTCGAGCGTCACGCCGGGTTTGAGCCGGGCCGTGACGCCCGTGCCGCTGTGGTTCTCGCGCATGTTGAGACCCAGTCTGTCCATGCCAAACGTGATGGGGACGAAGATGTCAGCGTTCCGCTGCCATCGAAAGGGTGGCATGACACCGACGATGGTCCAGACCTGATCGCCGAGGGTGAGCGTGCGGCCGACGGCGGCGGGATCGCCGGCGAAGTGGGATTGCCAGAAGCGGTGCGAGAGGAGAACGGCGGGCGGCGCGCCGGGCCGGTCATCGGCCGGAGTGAGCGCGCGTCCCGCGAGGGGAGAGACGCCGAGTGTGGAAAGAAAGCCGGGCGAAATGTAGGCTGCTTGGACACGTTCGTTTCCGCCGCTACTTTTCAGGGTTTCGGGGAAGACGCCGGCGATTCCCATGGATTCGAAAGAACCGGCTTGTTTTTCCCAGTCGACGAAATCGGGATAGGAAACGGGCATATAGCCACCCGAGGGCGGCGCCTGCTGGATCTGGACCAGGCGTGCGGGATCAGGCAGGCGTAGGGGGCGGAGAAAGGCAGCGTCGACGAGGGAGAACATCGCGACGTTGGCGCCGATTCCGAGGCCCAGGACAGCGACGACGACGAGCATGAAGCCGGGGCTCTTGCGGAGGCTGCGAACGCCATAGCGGATGTCGCGGAGAGGGCTGCCGCCCCAGACGACGGTGTCCGGCACATTTGTGCGCTCGACGGTGCGCAGCTCGCCGGCCAATTGCTCGCGATTGTTGATTTCCTCGAGGGCGCCACGGCGGGCTTCTTCCTCTGATGCGCCGCCGTTCAGTAGTTCGCGGTAGCGATCGGCGACATGCTGCGCGAATTCCTCGATGATTTCGGCTTCGCGGGCGGGCGCGAGGTTCAGGTCGGCCACCTGCTTGCGGATGAGGTCTTTCCAGTCAGGCATGTTCGACTCCCGTGATTCGGCGGATCGCTTCGACGAACGTTTGCCATCCCCGGCGCTGGGAGGCGAGGACTTCTTCGCCCTGGGAGGTGAGGCGGTAGTAGCGGCGGCGGCGCTGTCCGCTTTTTTCGACCCAACGGCCCTGGATCAGGCCGCGCTTTTCCAGGCGATACAAGAGGGGATAGAGGGAGGCGGCGTGGAATCGGAGTGTGCCTTGGGAACGCTGTTCGATCAGCCGGCTGATTTCGTAGCCGTGGCGAGAGACGGTTTCGAGCAGGGAAAGGATGAGCAATTCGGCGCTGCCCTTTTTCCACTCGCGATCGGATGGTTGTTGTCCCATATGTGGCACTGCTATATATTATGCCGCGAGGGCGGGGGCGTCAAGGAGCAAGATTTGGCTGTCAGCTATCGGCTTGACGGGGTTGGGGGCTGGTTGGTAGCCTGACGCGTAATGCGCATCGGGCGCTGCCAGTCCGCAGGAAAGGGCCGAGCCCACCGGTAATTCCTTTCGTCGTCTGTGAAGCGATCTTCTTTCTGCCTGGTGTGCGGACACGGGCGACTTGGAAAGGAGATCCGTCATGAGTGATTCTTCGTTGCGGCTTCCGGCGCGGCCTTCGCTGGAGCAACTGCGGAAACAAGCTAAGGAATTGTTGAAAGCCGTTCGCGCGGGTGATGAAGCCGCACGGGCGCGCTTTGCGAAGGCAGGCCGGCAAGGGCCGGCTTTATTGGCAACGGCGCAACACGTGCTCGCGCTCGAATGCGGGTTCGAAAACTGGATCAACTTACGGCGCTATGTCGAGGCGACGCGGCCTTCGCGCATCGACCGCTACGCGATGATGGCGGAGGATGTCGTTCTTGCTTGTCAGACGGGGGACGCCGGGGCTATTGAACGGTTGGGCGAGTTCTTCGGGGGACGGCTGACCGTCGAGAGCATTCGCAACCGTGTGCGGCTGCGCTTGAACACAGTGGGTGAAACCATCGCGCTCGCGGAAGGGCGGCTCTTTGTGGCCCGGGCTTATGGGTTTGAGGGTTGGGAGGCGTTCCAGGAGAGCGTCATGCAGCCGCGGAAACGGGCCGCCACAATCCATGGATTGAGTTCGACGCCTCCCTTTTACAAGATTGATCAGAAGGACCGGTCGATCGAACCCTGGCCGCCGCTTTCGCTCAACGAGTGGGGTGAGATTTTCGACGTCATGCGGCAGCGCCGGATCACGCGCCTGCGGGCGGCGGGCCAGATGACGGACGCGGCGCTTGAGCACCTTGCGGCGTCGGGCAGCGTGACATCGCTTGAACTCCAGGGGTCGCGGCACGTTACCGACGTTGGGATCAAGCACCTGGCGCGGATGCCGGGACTCGAGCGATTGAATCTGTCCGGATGTTCGATCACGGACCGCGGTCTTGCGATTCTCCGCGAGTTGCCCGAGCTTCGGGAATTTTACCTGTATCATCACGGCGGTGTGTCCGATGCGGGGGCCGCAAGCCTCGCGTTCTGCGAAAAGCTGGAGCGTGTTGATCTGCTGGGCTCGGCAACAGGCGATGGAGCCATCCGCGCGCTGGCGGGGAAGCGCAACCTGCGCCACTTCAAGTCAGGTACGGAGGTATCGGACAGGGGCTTGCCGCTATTGCACGAGATCCCTCGATTCAAGAAGTGGCATGGAGGCGACCCGGAATTCTCGCTGATGAGCTTCCACGCGGAGCCAAATCATTTGCTCTTGCGGGGCCAGATCACGGACAAGGGTATGGCGAGCCTGGTGGGGTTGGACGGACTGTTCTCGTTGAATCTCGACGATGCGAAGTTGTCCATCACGGCCGCGGGCCTGCGACCGCTGCTCAGTTTGCCGAACCTTTGCTGTCTCGGGTTTGACGCAAAGGACGAAACGATGGGTGCGATTGCGGAGTTGCCGCGGCTACGGATGCTGATGTGCCAGGACACGAGCGCCGGCGATCACGGATTTATGCAGTTGAGCCGGTCCCGGACTCTCGAATACATTTGGGGGCGACGATGCTACAACCTTGCGGGTGTGGGATTCCGAGCCCTCTCGAAAATGCCGTCGCTTCGCGGGCTGTCGGTAAGCTGCAGGAACGTAGATGACGCTTCCCTGGCATCGCTGCCTGATTTTCCGGCGCTGGTGGAGTTCATGCCGATGGATGTCTCCGATGAAGGTTTCCGGCATGTGGGCCGATGCGCACGGCTCGAAGGGGTGTGGTGTATGTATTGTCGAGATACCGGGGACGCGGCGACGGAGCATCTGACCGGGCTCGAACGGCTGAAGGTCTACTATGCGGGGGAGACTCGGATCACCGACCGGAGTCTTGAACTACTCGGCAGGATGCGATCCATCGAGCGGCTGACGTTGGCGGCTTGCGCGGGGGTAACGAATGTGGGCGTTGCCGCTTTGGCGCATTTGCCGTTACTGAAGGAGCTTACGCTCGAGCTGCTGCCCGCCGTCACTCGCGACGCGGTGCGGTTGATTCCGGCTCGCGTACGCGTCTCCTTCGAGAGCTAGCTGCGAAGATGGAGAAAGTCATGAATGGAAGCGCAACTGCTGTGCCTGAACTTGGGCTGGGATTGATTGAGATCGGGCGCCCTTGGGGGGCTCATTGGAAGGGCGCGTCCCGTCCCGAGGAAGTGGATGAACTGTTGCGCGCGGCGCTGGATGAAAGCATCGTCTTCTGGGATACGGCGGCTTCCTATGGTTCGAGTGAGGAGCAGATCGGGCGGTTCCTGCGCTCGAATCCGGCGGCGCGTGTCTTCCTCGCGACGAAGTTCGGCGACCATTGGGTGACGGGGGAAGCGGAATCGCGGATCGATCATTCTTATGACGCGCTACGGCGGAGTCTCGACCGGTCGCTCGAATTGTTGCCGCACGTAGACCTGCTGCAGGTGCACCGGGCGACCGGCGAGGCTTTGCGATCGCGCGAGTTGTACAGGGCGCTTGATGATGCACGGGCGTCGGGCGTCCCGGAGTTAGGAGCGAGTGTGAAGGACGTGGAGGCGGCACGGATTGCGATTGATGCGGGCGTGTTCGGCTGGCTGCAGATTCCGTACAGCCTGGCACGGAAGGAGATGGAGCCTGTGTTTGGCATGGCCGGAGAGCGAAAGATCAAGATCATCGTGAACCGGCCGTTCGCTGAAGGGCGGTTGCTCAACGGTTCGAGCGTGCGGGAGGCGTTCCGGTTCATCCTGGGGCAGCGGTTCCAGGGGGCGATTATTCCCGGGACGCAGTCCCCAGCGCACCTGCGCGAAAACGCCCGCGCGTTTCGCGCCGCGCGTGATATGCTGGCGAAGCCGCGATGAATTCGGATGATCGCGAGCGCGAAGATCTTCGCCAAGAGATTGAGCGCCTGACGGAATCGCAGCGCCGGATCGTGGAGCGACTCTGGCGCATTGAGCAGCATTTGGGCCTGGCGGCTGCCGCACAGCCTACGCCACCGCCACCAGCTCCGCCACTGCCGCTTGCGCCGGAGCCGAGTGCCGCACCAGAAGAGGCTCCCGCCCCGCCTGCGGCGCACCTGACCCCTAAGCCCGTGGTGGAAACGCGACTCGGGCTGAACTGGTTGAACCGGATCGCTGCCGTCACTCTGGTGCTGGCTGCTGCCTATTTCTTTAAGTACGCCGTTGACAACGACTGGATTGGCGAAGCCGGCCGCATCATGCTGGGTCTGGCCACGGGGTTTGTGATCACTGGTTTCGCCGAAGCCATGTGGCGCAAGGGCCAGGCGGTGTTCGCGGCCGGCGCGGCAGCGCTGGGCGGCGGCGTGCTGTACCTGGCTTCGTACGCCAGTTGGGACTTCTACCATCTGCTGCCCGCGTGGGCGGCGTTCGTCCTGATGGTGGCGGTGACGTTCTTTGTGGCCGCACTTAGTTCACGGCAGCGCTCGCAGGTCCTGGCGTTTCTGGCTATCGGCGCGGGCTACGCGACTCCGATTCTGTTGAGCACGGGAGAGAACCGGCCCTGGGTGCTGTTCACCTACTACCTGCTGCTATCGGCCGGAGCGCTGCTGCTGGCAAGGCGGCACACATGGCGGGTTCTGGCCTGGCTGGCGTTTGTGGTGCCGGCGGCGATGTTCCCGGCGTGGGCGGCCGACGATACGGATAATCTGCCCGGCCCGGCCTACCTGCTGGGACTCCTGTTCCAGGCGTTATTCCTGCTCGCCTACTCGCGGCGCATGGCGCAGGCGGCATTGCTGTGGGCACCGCCGCTGTTTGGCCTGGCGGCGTGGCATGGGCATTGGGGATTCGTGCCGGCGGCGTGGGCTTCGATCGCACTTGGGTTATCGGTAGCGCGGCGGCGTGCTTTGGTGTACGGGGGCGCGCTGGCTCTCGCCGGCGTCACGGTGGGCTACTGGCTTTGGTACGACCGGGCGCCGTTCCCGAAGCACATCGGAGAGCTGTGGCTTTTCCTGTGCGTCGCGTTCGCGCTGTTCACGGGATTCGTTCTGTACGAGATCGGGCTGCGCCGCGCTCCCGTGACGAGAGAGCAACTCGGAGTGATCGTGGCTTCGGCCACGGCGTACTTCGGCGCGAGCTATCACATTCTTCACGCGCCGTACAAAGAATGGATGGGGC
>Ga0335084_10008534_pt1 | contig 10218 bp, 9 predicted proteins | sample Lox_Sample_44_FD_206721 | JGI IMG/M metagenome (GOLD analysis project Ga0335084, IMG submission 206721) | Soil microbial communities from Loxahatchee National Wildlife Refuge, Florida, United States - Lox_Sample_4.4 | ecosystem: Environmental > Terrestrial > Soil > Wetlands | place: USA: Florida... | reverse complement strand
CGCGTTGTGCGGCGGTCTTGGTCTTTGCGGTGTTCAGTCCGGCGTCGGGCTCGGTGACGGCAAAGCACGCTTTTTGTTCGCCGCGGATGAGCGGCGGAAGCCATCGCTTCTTCTGGTCGGCGTTGCCATACATCACGACCGGGTTGAGCCCGAAGATGTTCATGTGGACGCTGGAGGCGCCTGAGAAGCCGGCGCCAGACTCGCTGATCGCCTGCATCATCAACGCTGCCTCGGTGATGCCGAGGCCGGCGCCTCCGTACTCCGGCGGCATCGCGATGCCCAGCCAGCCGGCGTCAGCGACGGCGCGATGGAACTCGTGAGGAAAAATGCCGCTGCTATCGTGCTCGAGCCAGTACGCGGCGTCGAAGCGCTGGCACAGCCGGGCTATCGCCTCGCGGATACGAAGCTGCTCGGCCGAGAAGGCGAAATCCATCCGATCAGTTGGCGAGCAGCGTCACGCCGCGCCGCGCGAGCTCCGCGATCTCGTCATCCGAATAGCCGGCTTCTCGAAGCACCTCGGCCGAGTGCTGCCCCAGGCGCGGTGCCGGCCCCGGCATCCCGGGCGGCGATGCGGACCAGTCAGTGGGCGTGCGCGGCGCGAGCAGCTTGCCCTCGGTCGGATGATTCTCCGTAGCGAAGAAGCCGCTGGCCGTCAGATGCGGATCGTGCACGACGTCCTCGATCGAGTTCATGCGCGCCACTGGAATGTCGGCCCGCTCGAGCAACGCCGTCCATTCGGCCGTCGTGCGCGTCTTCATGAGCTCAGCCAGCGCGTCGTAGATCTCGGGAATGTACTTGGCGCGGGCGGCCTGGCTGGAGTAGCGGTGGTCGGTCATCAACTCGGGCCGGCCGATCGCTTCGGAAAAACTCTTCCACTGCTTGTCGTTGTAGACGAGCACGCAGATGAAGCCGTCGCGCGTCGCGTAGGGCCGGCGCGCCAGCAGGCGCGCGTAACCTGAATCGGCGATGGGTGGGTCGTAGGTCAGCCCGGCGGAATGATCGCCGAGAACGAAGTGCGCGACGCTCTCGAACATCGGTACTTCCACGGCCTGCCCCTGGCCGCTGCGCTCCCTCTGGAACAGCGCGGCCGTCACCGCGTAAACGGCATGCAGGCCGGTCAGCCGGTCAGCCAGGTTGATGGGAGCATAGCGCGGCGCCTCAGCCCCGTTGCGTGATGCGAGCCACGGGACGCCGCAACCGCCCTGAATCAGGTCGTCGTAGGCCGCCTTCGCGGCGTACGGGCCGCGCTGCGAGTAGCCGTACGTCCCCACGTAGAGAATGCGCGGATTGGCAGCGCGCACGTCCTCGTAGGCCAGCCCCAGACGCGCCATGGCCTGCGGGCGCACGTTATAGACCAGCACGTCGGTGCGGGGCAGCAAGCGCTGTACGGCTTGACGCCCCTCGGGGCGCTTGAGATCGAGCACGATGCCGCGCTTGCCGCGATTGAGGTTGAGGAACAGGTAGCCCATGCCGGGGCTGCGCATGGGCCCCGCGTGGCGCATGTTGTCGCCCTCGTGCGGCTCGATCTTGATCACGTCCGCTCCGAGCTCGGCGAGAATCTGAGTCGCGAACGGACCCATGACAACGGTAGTGAGGTCGAGCACCTTCACCCCGGACAGCGGACCTGGCATGAGAAATCGTGATTGGTCGGGTTGGAATTCGAGATTGCGTTCGGAGTTTACACGGGACCCGCGAGATAATCCGAACCGCGCGCGAGCGACAACCAGCCCACCTACCGGGAGAAACGCCATGGCCTATGCAGACTACAAGATGCTCAAACTGAATCGCCTGGAGCCCGGCATCCTCGAGATCGCGATGGGCCGGGAAGGGAAGCTCAGTGTGGCCGACGCCGAGACGCACCGCGAGCTGGCAGAGATCTGGCGCGACATCGATGCCGATCCCGATACTTCGGTAGCGATCATTCGCGGGCTGGGCAAGGGCTACTCAGGCGGCGGGAGCCTCGACCTGGTCCAGACTATGACGCAGGATTTCGATGCAAGGGCGCGCGTTTGGCGCGAGGCCCGCGATCTCGTCTACAACCTCATCAACTGCTCCAAGATCGTCGTCTCCGCGATCCACGGTCCGGCTGTGGGCGCGGGCCTGGTGACAGGATTGCTGGCGGACATCTCCATTGCCGCACGCAATGCCCGGATCATCGACGGGCACACCCGATTGGGCGTTGCGGCGGGCGACCACGCCGCTATCGTTTGGCCGCTGCTGTGCGGCATGGCGAAGGCCAAGTACTATCTGCTGTTGTGCGACGAGGTGAGTGGGGAGGAAGCCGAGCGCATCGGTCTCGTCTCGCTCTGCGTCGATGAGAGCGAGCTCGCGGACAAGGCGCTCGAGGTCGCGCGGCGCCTCGCATGCGGCTCGCAATCGGCACTGCGCTGGACCAAGTACAGCCTCAATAACTGGCTGCGGATGGCGGGTCCGACCTTCGACGCTTCACTCGCGCTCGAGATGCTGGGTTTCACGGGCCCCGATGTGCGCGAAGGGCTATCGTCGCTGCGCGAGAAGCGCGCCCCGAACTTCGATCGATCGTGCCCCTTTTGACTACCCCTCAACCCTACCCTCGCCCGCAAGGGGAGAGGGTATCGCTGGAGCATTCAGAACTCCCTCTCCCTCGACCGGAGAGGGAACTAGAGTCCCCCTCTCCCTCGACGGGAGAGGGTTGGGGTGAGGGTGAATTTTGGAGCGCTACGCCGCGAACTCGCGCATTACCTGGCCTGGCCGGCCGCTGCCGCTGATCGGGCCCCGCTCGTCCACCACGCGCACGCCGTTGACCCATACGCCGTGCAGGCCGAGCGCGGGAGTATCGACACGGCTCGCACCACCGGGGAGATCCCAGACCCGCCGCTTCTCCCCGCGGCCCACGCTGGCCGGATCGAACAGGATCAGATCGGCCCAGGCCCCGGGCTTCAGGCGTCCGCGGTCCTTGATCCGGTAAGCGTCTGCCGCTCGACTGGTCACGGCCTGCACCGCCTGCTCGAGCGTCATGTCGCCGCGCTCGCGAACCCAGTGACCGAACAGGTGCAGGCCGAACCCGGCGTCGCACAGAAAAGCCAGATGCGCGCCCGCGTCGGACAGCGTGATCGCGGAATGAGGATGCCGCAGCAGTTCGCGAACCGCACCCTCGTCCGTATTGAATAGCTTGCAGTCGACCATCGCATCGAGCTCTCCGTCGAGGCCGAAGTCTAGGAACCAGTCGAACGCGTCCTTGCTTTGCTCGCGCGCGAGCGCAGCGACATTGCCGCCAACGAGATCGCGATGGCGCGGCTCCTGCACCTCCATGATCGTCATGTGCTCGAGGCTGTGATACGAGAAACGGTTCGGCACCGTCCGGCTGCGCGCCTCCGCCTTCACCGCCCGGCGGAATGCCGGATCGGCTAATACGCGCTGAAACGCATCCGAGCCTTCGGCCTCGATCGCAGGGCGCCACGCGAGCAGAGCCTCGAGCGGGTACGGATGGCGCAGCGTGAACTCCATCCCCAGCGGAAAGCAGCCGACCTGGCTCCACAGCTCGCGCCCGCGCGAGCGCGCGGCGCTGATCTGCTCCAGCTCGTTGAACACACGCGACGGGTCGTTCGGATCGACGAACATGGCGGCGATCATCACAGGCCGGCCATTGCGCGCCGAGACCTGCTCGAGCCACGGGACAGTAGTTGTCATGCCTTTCGTGAGCATGAACACCCCCTTGCCGACTTCTCCGAGCGCGCCGGTCAATTCCATCAGCTCGTGCTCGTCGGCCAGGCGTGACGGCATCGGAATGCCGTTCTCGCCGTTGTGCTGCTCGAGCGTCGAGGTGGCGAAGCCGACCGCGCCGGCGCGCAACGCGTCCGTCACGATCCGCTTCATCTCCGCTACCTCGCCCTTTGTGGCCGCACGCTTGGCCGCATCGCCGCGCAGCACGTAGGTCCGTACGGACGAGTGGCCGACGAAGGAGGCCACGTTGGGCACGACGCCCTTGCGCTCGAGCAGCTCGAGATATTGCGGATAGCTCTCGAAGCTCCAGTCAACGCCCGCGCGCAGCGCCTCGAGCGGCATCCCCTCGACGTGGGTCAGGTTGCGCAGCGTGAGGTCGCGGTCCGGCTCCCGGCACGGCGCGATGGTGAATCCGCAATTGCCGATCACCACGCTGGTCACGCCCAGCGCCACGGACGGCGTGGCGAACGGATCCCAGAGCAGCTGCGCATCGAAGTGTGTGTGCAGGTCGATGATGCCGGGCGCGAGCGTCAGACCGTCAGCGTCGACGCGGTTGCGCGCGGCGTCGGCGTCTTTGCCCACCGCAGATATGCGGCCGTTCGTCACGGCGATGTCGCCCGGCCGGGCCGGCGTCCCCAATCCATCAATCAGCTTTGCGCCTTCGATCACCAGGTCATGCACAGCTCTGTCTCCCTCATTCAACGCCACGTCGTGGGCGTAAGAATACTATGCGAGCTGCGCAGGCGCGCACAGACTGCCGATCGTAGCCTGAGCCAGCGTGCTAGCATCGATCGGGAAAGGAGATCGACATGAACATCGGTATCGCAGGGACTGGCCGCATGGGCAGCGCGATCGCTCAGCGTCTGCTCGAGTGCGGGCACGCGGTGGCCGTCTGGAACCGGACCCCGGAAAAGACAAAGGCGGCGCAGGCAGCCGGCGCGCGCGTCGCGGGCAGCGCTGCGGAGTTGGCGACCGGTTCGGAGGCGGTCATCACGATCCTCACCAACGCCGGAGCAATCGACTCGGTCTATCGCGGCGCACAGGGTCTGCTGGCGGGTCAGGTGAAGGGCAAGCTCTTCATCGAGATGAGCACGGTGCGGCCGGAGACCGAGCGCTCGCTTGCTGCCGGAATCGCCGCGAAGGGTGCGCACATGGTCGAATGCCCCGTAGGCGGCACGGTCGGGCCAGCGCGGGAGGGCAAGCTGCTCGGCCTCGCGGGCGCGGACGATGCCGCATTCGAGCGTGCCAGGCCGCTGCTCGACCAGATGTGCCGCAGGGTGGAGCGCTGCGGGCCGGTCGGCGCGGGTGCGTCCATGAAGCTCGCCGTCAACCTGCCGCTGATCGTGTTCTGGGAGGCTTTCGGCGAGGCGATGGCGCTCGCGCGCCCGCTCGGCTTCGACGCCGCTCGCCTGGTCGAGCTGTTCACCGAGACGGCGGGCGGGGCGAACGTGCTGAAGAACCGCGCTGCGCTCGTCGCGAAAGCGCTCGCCGGCGAAGATACGGGTCCTGCCACCTTCGACCTCGACTCGATGCGGAAGGACCTGCGCACGATGCTGGAAGAGGCGCGCTCGCGCGGATTCGAGCTGCCGGCCGCCACCGGTGTGCTCGCCGCGTTCGATCAGGCCGCCGCGGCGGGGCAGGGCGGGATCGACGGCGTGCGCATTCCCGCCTACGTCGTGAAGCGCAGCGGCGTTAGCTGAGGGTGAAGCGATGAATGATGCTACTCCCAGCGTCGCACAGCGATTGGAATCGTATCGCCGCTTGTTCAATTTGCGCGGCAAGACAGCGCTCGTTCTGGGAGCCGCGTCGGGCATTGGAAAGGCCTCGGCGGAGGCGCTTGCCGCTCTCGGCGCAGTGGTGATCTGCGCCGACCAAAACCGGGAAGGAGTCGAGGCGACCGCTGCCGAGCTGCGGGCTGAAGCTTATGTTGTCGATGCAGGCAGCGCGAACGGCATTCGATCGCTTGCGACGAAAATTGCAGGCGCTTACCCACAATTGCACATTGCCGTCACGACCCCGGCCATCCACGTCCGCAAGCTGATGCTCGACTACACCGACGAAGAGTACGACCGCGTCGCCGATCTCAACCTGAGAGGCACCTTCTACTTTCTGCGTTCGTTCGGTCGGATGATGGCCGACCAGGGCGGCGGCAGTCTCATCGCCAGCTCGTCCGTCCGCGCCACGACTCTGGAGCCCGGCCTGGCGATCTACGGTGCCACCAAGGCCGGCATCATTCAGATGGTGCGCGGGCTCGCATCCGAAGTCGGCCGATACGGCGTTCGCGTGAACGCCATCGTGCCAAGCATCGTCGAGACGCCGCTGATCGAACCGCTCAAGGCTCGCCGGAAGATTTTCGAAGCGCTTGCGGCGCACACCGTCTTCAATCGATGGAGCCAGCCGAGCGAAGTCGCCGCAGCCGTCGCCTTCCTGGCGTCGGATGCGGCGAGCTACGTGACGGGAACCGCTTTGCTGGTGGACGGCGGGTGGACTGCGATCGACGGCCCGCCCACGGGGCTGACGGCCACGCACCGAGAATAGGTTTCGCCTCCCGCCAGGAGACGAGCGCAGGTCGGCTCGCGCCTCTACATGCAACCGCGCACGAAGCTCGCCTGCTCCTGCGCTGCGTTGAGCAGCAGCCCTGTGTCGTTGCCCGCCAATACGAAGCGCATCCCGCGCCCGATGTAACGCTTGGCGAGATCCTTGAGGTAAACGCCGCCCAGTCCCGGCCACTTGCCGTGCTTCTGGCAAGCGCGCACCACGGTGTCGACAGCGGACACGACGCGCTCGTTGTCGAGCTGCCCCGGAATGCCCATCTCCAGACACAGGTCGTTCGTTCCCATGAGCAGCACATCGATGCCGGGGACGGCTGCGATCTGCTCAGCGTTCTCCACGGCCTTCGGCGTCTCGATCATGGCCACCACCAAAGTCGCATCGTTCAACGCCGTGATGACATCCTTGACGGGCGCGGCCGCGAAGCCGAACTGAGGATAACCGCCCGCGATCGAGCGGTGCCCCAGAGGCTGGAACTTGAAGGCATCGACCATTGCACGCGCCACGTCCGGCGTGTCGACGTGCGGAATGACTAGCCCCAGCCCGCCGGCATCCAGGCAGCGAGTGCCGAGCGCGAGCTCGCCGTGCGGTACACGGATCAAAGGAGCGATGCCCGCGTCGAGTGCCGCGACGCAGATCGCGTAGGTGGTTTCGACCGAGGTCGCGCCGTGCTCCATGTCGATGAATAGAAAATCGAAGCCGGCCGTTTTCATGATGCGGGCGATCTCGACGCCGCGCACGGTGCGTACCCCGATGCCGATAGCCAGCGCTCCCTGCGACAAACGCTCCTTGGCCACATTGGTCACGCGCTGCATGCTGCCCTCCCTAAAGTAGAAATGTTCCTGATGCCGCGTGTTCGTCAAGCCACGCAGCTTGGAATGGCGAATGATAGCGCCTTACTTTAAGGTCCTCATTCTTGCCTCGAACGGCGTCACCTCGTGCAAGGAGCGCCGCAGCTGTCGCGCTTCGCGCTTCATCTCTTCCGCCGATTCTCGCAGCTCTTCGACCGCTCTCTTGTAGTACCACCACGTGAGAAACCAGGTGATCGGCATGCTCAGTACTGCGCCGATCAAAGCGCCCAGCACCACCATCCGAAGCGGATCCGCACTCAGAAAGTCGGAGATGTAGGGGAGCCACGACGCCATCGGCGCACCTCCTGTTTCGCGGGGGAGCGTCAATGTAGGCCGTTTCGAGCAACCCCGTATGTCGGAGATCCAGGGGTTGTGCTGTAGGTCAACGTCCTACAAGTGAACCCCTGTCGCAGCAAGGCTACGCTGACGCGGACAACGTCGTCTCGCACTATCGACCGCTGGAGACATCAGCCGCGCAGCGGCTTCGGCCCGCTCACGAACGCGCTGCCGCGCTCGTAGAAGCGCAGCAGGCGGTGAGCTTCTTTGGTGAGGCCGATGCGCACGCTGCGGCCGATCCGGCCAGTCGGCAGCAGCGCGTCGCCCAGCCAGAGCCTCCAGTCCCTGCACAGATCCACTCCGTCCAGACGCAGATCGACCTGCATTGCCTGCGCCAGGCGCCCGGGCCCGCGCGCGAGATCCCGCACTTTCTCCGTTCCGCGCTCGCGCGCCATGCCATCGATGCCGGCCAGCGGCTCGAGCGCGCGCAGCAGCACTCCGGCGCCTACACCATGCGTTTCGGCCGCGACATTCAGGCAATAGTAGGAGCCGTAGATGAAGTACACGTAAGCGCGGCCGCGCTCCAGAAACAGCGACCGGTTGCGCCGTGTGAGTCCGACGAACGCGTGTCCCGCCGCATCTCCGACGACGTAGGCCTCGGTCTCAACGATGCGCCCAGCCCGTCTGCCTGCGGCGACGTCGCGGACGAGCGTCTTGCCGATGAGATAGCGCGCGAGCTCGACGGTGTCGGCCGGCAGCTCCGAGCGGCGCAGTCGGCGGATGCGAGGGGAAGGCATTCGCGGTGAGCGTATCAGTGACGCACCGGCTGGGCCGGTGCGAGGGCTGAGGCTATTGCAGCATGGGCCCCAGTGACGGCAACGACGTGGCGGTGCATGTTTTCCCCCGGACCAGCCCGAAAACTTCGACTTTGTCCGCCTGAGTCGCGAGGTAGACCTTGCCGTTCGCCACCGTCGGCGGAACGAAATCCGATCCCGCTTCGAGCCTGTCCTCTTCGCACAGATCACTGTCCCAGATCTTTGCCAGGCTATCCGCCGCGCCGCGCTCCGGCAGCGCTTTGAACGCCATGAGCTTGCCGGGCCCGTTGAGGACGCGCGTCGTCGATGCCCAGACGATCGCACTGGCCGGATCCGCGCCGTTGCCGGACAGCGCAAGGATGCCGCCGGGATGATGGTCGATGAGATCCTCGCTTTGCGCCGAGCTCGCGCAGTTGTGCGACGTCGTCGGGGCCGGGTTGTCGGTGTTGCAGCCGATGAACTGGTCGCCGATCGAGTAGCTGCGCAGGTGATCGTTCTCCCGCCACACGTAGGCCAGCGTGCCACCCTGCTCCTGCGGCCGCGCCCAGATCACCGGACCGCCATACAGGTGCCGATAGTATTCGTTGGGCGGCGGCGGCGCGGGCGACACACGGAAACTCTGCACGGGATTCGGCTGCGACGGCGATATGCATGTGTTTGTCAGCGACGGGATGCACGAAGCTGGCGCCGTTATGTCCAGCGTATACAACACGCCTTGCTTCCCTCCGCCGATCAGGCGCGTCGTGCCGGGGATGAGCACCGGCCCCGAGCTGCCGAGATCGAGATCGTTCATCTCCAGTCCTTCCGAGCCCGATTCGCTCCAGTTCGCCGGCCGGAACCAACCGGTCAGCGCAAGGCCACGGGCCGGGTCGAGCCCGATCAACGCTTCGTTGACGTCGAATGAGCGGCCGTCCGCGCTCTGGTTGGCAGTGCAGGTGTCGGGTCCTCTGCACACCTTGGGAGAGCCGACGCCCTTGCACGCACAGCCGCCTGCGCTCGAGCATGCGGCACAGGCGCTGTCGTTCCTCGGGATCGTGCAGCCCTGCTTGATGATGTGCGCCTTGTTGCCGGTGAAGAAATACACCGTACCCTTGTCGTCGACCACCGGTCCACGCCCGGCCTGCCAGATGCCCCCGCCTGGACCGAGGAACGTGCAGTCCGTGTTCAAGTAGTCGATCCCGGAAATCGCCGCGATGCGGCTGACGCAGGTCGTGCAGAACGCGGAAGGCGCGGCCCGCAGGTCGGCTGCGTCGTACGAGAACACCCAACCCTCGAAGTAGTCGCCGCCGAAAGCCACGATGAGCTTGCCCCGCGCGAGCGCGAGCGCTGCGCGTTGCACCGCGATGCGCGTGCTCGTCGGCTCGAAGTGAACCAGCGTCGACGCGATTCGCGCGGCGCCCGCGATGACCACCGGCCCCGAGGCCTTTTCGCTTGCGTCTGCCAGGTCGAGCGCGTGCAGCACGAAGCTGGGCTGCGAGCCCTGCATGAGTCCTGCGACCACATATATGGTGTGGCTGCCGCGGTCGATGACCGGCGTGCTGTAGATGCCGGTCGGTGAGGCTGCGCTTCCGTCCGGCAAGCTTATGAGTGACTTGTGCCACAGGGGTGCGCCGCCGCGATCGGCGTCGAAGGCGTATACGGAATTGTTCAGAGTCGTCACATAGACGACGTTGCGCACGCTGCCGTTTGGCAGGCTCACGCCGCTCGCGATCAGCGGCTGGCTCTGGACTGTGCCGTCCACCGCATAGCTGTACAGGCGGCCGAACGTCTCGGGCCCCACATTCGACACGGTGAGGGTCGACTCGCTCAAGTTTGCGCCGGTCCGAAGGTTGTCGTAGCTGTTCACGAGCACGTCGGTGGCCGCGTGCCCGGTTCCGGCGGCGCAGAGCAATGACCATATGACTCGCCTGGCGAGGCGGCCGCGCCTGCTTCGACCGGGCGCGAGCATCACAGCATTCATCTGCTGCGGCAAGCAGATCACTGGGTATCTCCTGTTGGCGCGCTGGTGCGCTTGAAGGGATTCG
>Ga0335084_10008533_pt1 | contig 10220 bp, 9 predicted proteins | sample Lox_Sample_44_FD_206721 | JGI IMG/M metagenome (GOLD analysis project Ga0335084, IMG submission 206721) | Soil microbial communities from Loxahatchee National Wildlife Refuge, Florida, United States - Lox_Sample_4.4 | ecosystem: Environmental > Terrestrial > Soil > Wetlands | place: USA: Florida... | reverse complement strand
TGTCGTCGTCGCGCATGCCTCGGTCAGCATCGACATGCTGTCGGCCGTGACGATGAACTCGTCCGCGCATGCGAGCAATCCGCGATACGGACTCGGTTCGCGAGACGGCCACCGATACACGTATGCCGGCCGGTCCAGCGCCGCGAGCAACGCATCCGCGCTGCGCGACGCGGTGCGCCCGCTCGTGGTGACGAGCAAGCTGCCGCCGGTGTGCGCCATCTTGGCATTGACTTGTGCGGCGAGCCTGCGCGCTTGCGCCGGGGAAAACACGAACGGCCCCGTATCGCCGCCGACCAAGAGTACCGTCCACGGCCGCGCGAACGCCGCCCACTTCGCGCGCCAGGTTGCGCGATCCGCGGCGAGCGCCGCGTCGCTCAGATCGGTCAACGGAAGATCGTTGACGATCACGTTCGCGCCGGCTTCGAGCAAGTACTGGCGATTCGAAACGACGAGATCGAATTGCCGCGGGTTCGACCACGGCCGTCCGACGTGGACCAACCGCGTGCGGCCGCCCGCACGTTGCTTGATCCAACGCGCAACGAGTTCGTTGCGACGTCCCGCCGTCAGCACGAGATCGGGCCACGGCGCATCGAGCGGATCCGACGCGGCGACGTCGATGCCGGCGAGCGTCGGATGCGGCATGGCGTGCAAAAGCAACTCCCAACGACGAAACACGAGTTGCTTCGTGATCGACGGTACGCCGAGCGCCCGCGCGATCACGCGCAACTGCTCGTAGTCGCCCGCTTTCGTCCCCTTCAGAAGCCAGACGATCGGCGCCGCCCGTGCATTCGACATTCGCGTTCCCGCGTCGCTAAACTCACCGCCACTTCGGGAATTGAAGAACGATGGATGAACAGCCGCAAGGGGCGACCTTTCGCGTTGCACGCGCCGCACTGACGCCGCGGAACATTCGTTGATCATCGATCGCTATCTGATACGCCTCGTGCTGGTGCCGACGCTCACCGGCTTCGGACTGTTGATCCTGCTCGTATCCGCCTTCAACGCCGCGGTGCTACTGCGCGATGCGGCGTATTCGCGCGTCCCGATGAATCAAGTGTTCACGTTGATCGGCCTTCGCGACCTGATCGCCGCCGAAGTGCTGCTGCCGACGTCGCTGTACATGGGCGTGCTGACGACGATGAACCAGTGGCATCGCGATCGCGAAGCGTTCGCGGTGTACGGCGCCGGCGTAGTGCCGGGGCGCACGGCCTATCCGGTGTGGTTGATCGCGACGGTCGTATGCGCCGCGGTCGCGGGCCTTTCACTGTTCGCGCGGCCGTGGGCGTACGCCGAGAGCTACCGGCTCGATGCCGCCGCCGGTCAACTGACGACCGCGTCGATGCAGCCGGACCATTTCTACACGTTCGGCGGCAACTTGGTGTTGTCGGCGGCAGCGATCGATCGCGCCGCCGATCTGATGCACGGCGTGTTCGTGCAGACGCGCTTGGCCGAAGACGTGCGCGTGATCCGCTCCGACGACGGCCGCATCTATCCGGCGTCGCCCGACAGCCGCCAGCGCATCGAACTCGGTAGCGGAACCAGCTACTCGATCAGCGAGTCGACCCGCGGCGACCGCAAATCGGAGTTCGGCAAACTCGTCTACTTTGCGCCGGCGGAGCCGATCGCCGACGTGCAGAACAAACGCCGCGCCGTCCCGACCGAGGAACTCGTCGCCGCGACGGCGCCGAAGGAGCGCGCCGAGTTGCAATGGCGCATCTGTCTGCCGTTCATCGCGTTCTTCATGGCATTGATCGCGGTCGAGATCTCCCGATCGCTGCCGGGCCGTAGTGCTTATCCGCGCCTTTTGGCCGGCATTGCGATCTACGCGATCGTCTTCAACGTCGCCGCCGCCGGCCGCACGTGGGTCGAGAACGGTCAAGTCCCCGACGTCCCCGGCATGTTCTGGGTGCCGGTCGCGACCGCCGTCGCGTTGATCCTGGTGCGCCAGCTTCCGGCCGTTAGCCTGCGGCGACCGGGGTGAGCCGCGCGTATCGCTACCTCGCACGCGAACTCGCGAAGAGCTACGCGTTGATCGGTATAGCGATGCTCGTGCTGTTCGACTTGCTCGCTTTCCTGAACGAATCGCAGGACATCGGCGACCAGCGCTACACGACGCTCGATGCACTGTTGGTCGTCGTCTACAGCACGCCGGCGTTGCTCGTCGATCCGCTGTCGCCGTTCATTGCGATGCTGGCCACGCTGAACGCATACGATCGATTGAACGCGACGAGCGAGCTGATTGCGCTGCGCGGTGCCGGCGTATCGAGCGGCCGCCTCGCCGGCGTCTCCGCGGTCGTGGCGATCCTCTTCATGTGCTTCATCGCCGGCGTCGAATACGTCGCGCGGCCGCTGCGTCTCGACGCGAGCCTGCTGCGCATGCACCAAACGGCGGTCACCGGCAATTTGCTGCGCGGCAGCGGATTCTGGATCCGCTCCGATCGAACGTTCGTCAACGTGTCCGAACTCGGCGAAGGCGACAAACCGCGCGAGATCCGCGTCTTCGCGTTCACGCCCGACGCGCATCTGCAGAGTTACATGCGCGTGACGGCCGCGACGATCGTCGATCGAACGCATTGGCAACTCGAGAACGTGTGGTCCAAGCGTTACGCCGACGACGGCACACCCGACACACCGCAAACGACCGCCACGATGACGTGGCAGCCGCCGTGGGACCCGAGCGTCCGCTTGTACGATCTGCCGGTCGCGAGCTTCACGATCAAGGAACTGGCGGCGCGGATCGCACACCGCGCCAACGAATCCGTCGGGGCGCAAAGCGAGACGATCGAGCTGTGGAAGCGCCTGACGTTGCCGCTCGCCGCCGTCGCCTATGCGTTGCTCGCCGCGCCATTCGCACTTTCGACCAATATCCGCGGCGGTCGCGCATTGCGTCTCGCGGTCGGCGCCGTACTCGCGCTGCTCGTCTACACGGGTGCGCAAGTCCTGTCGAACGCGGGTATACTCGCGGGCCTTCCGGTCGCCGCGACTGCGATCGTGCCGGCCCTACTCGTATTCGTCCTTGCTCTCGTCGCGATACGGCGCCTGACCTGACAGCCTCTCGGTTATGGAACTGCTGAAAGCCTTCATCCGCCGATACCCGTTCCAAACGGTGCTCCTCACGGGCGCGTTGCTGCTGGCCGGCGTCGCGAACGGCATAGGGCTTTCGTCGCTGCTGCCGGCGTTGGAGATCTTGCTGCCTCCCTCCGCGACGAGATCGCACAACGAATTCGCGGACCGCGTGCACGACGCGTTCGTGAGTATCGGCATCTCGCCGACGATCTACACGCTGCTGGGCTTGATTCTCTTCGCAATCTGGCTGAAGAACGCGCTGATTTTCGCCGCCGAGCAACGTATCGGATACATCGCCGCCGACGTCGCGACCGAACTGCGGATGAATCTGCTCACCGCCATGATCGCGTCGCGCTGGTCGTTCTTCACGCGCCAGTCGACCGGCGGCCTCGCGAATTCGATGGCGACCGAAGCGTCGCGCGCGGCGCAAGCGTACGTATTCGCGGTGCGCCTGCTCGCGAGCGTCGTCGAAGCGACGGTGTACACGGCGGTCGCGGTGCTCGTGTCGTGGCAAACCACCGTCCTTTGTTTCGTGGCCGGCGGCATCGCGTTGTCGGCGTCGCACGTCTTCGTGCGCATCGCGCATCGGGCCGGCGACAAGCAAACCCGTTGGTATCGGGCGTTGCTCGCTTCGCTATCGGACGTGCTGCAATCGGTGAAGACGTTCAAGGCGATGGGACGCGACCACGTCGCCGAGGAAGTGCTGACGCTCGAGACGCAGAAACTGAGGGGCGCATTGCGTCGTCAGGCGCTCGGCGAGTCCGCCATCGACAGCGCGCAGGAATCGCTGCTCGCGACCGTGATCGTCGGCGGCATCTTGGTCGCATACGCATTCGGGGTGCCGCTCGCCACGGTCGCGTTCATGGCGATCGTGCTCGGCCAAACGCTGCAGCGGATCGGACGCGTGCAGAAGATGCACCAGAAGATGCTGACGTGCGAAAGCGCGTATTGGGCGCTCGATGCAACCATCAAAGAAGCGCGGGCCGAAGCGGAGCAAAGCGCAGGCAGCGAGCGTGTCGCGCTGACCGAGGGCATCGAATTCGACAACGTCAGCTTCGCGTACGGCGACCACCGCATCCTGACCGACGTTTCGCTGACGATTCCTGCCGGCGTCATCACGTGCCTCGTCGGCGACTCGGGCTCGGGCAAGACGACCGTCGCCGATCTGGTGATCGGACTGATCACGCCGCAATCCGGCGAAATCCGCGTCGACGGCCGGCCGCTCGGCGAGCTCGACGCCCGCAGTTGGCGCCACACGATCGGCTACGTGCCACAAGAGAATCTGCTGTTGCACGATTCGATCTTCCACAATGTCGTGCTCGGCGATCCGAGCTTGACCCGCGCGCAAGTCGAGGCGGCGCTCAAAGTCGCCGAGGCGTGGGACTTCGTCACGCGTCTGCCGAACGGCATCGATACGATCGTCGGCGAGCGCGGCGCATTGCTGTCGGGCGGCCAACGGCAGCGCATCATGATCGCGCGCGCGCTCGCACACCAACCGAGGCTGCTCATCCTCGACGAGGCGACCAGCGCACTCGATCCGGCCACCGAAGCCGGCATCTGTGCGACGCTGCGCGCGCTGCGCGGCAAACTCACGATCCTCACGGTGTCGCACCAGACGGCAATGGCCGACGTCGCCGACGAGGTCTACCGCGTCGAAGCGGGCGCCTTGACGAGCGACGGCGAACGACGCAAGCGTTCGCGCCTGAGCCAATCCGTTAGCTAGCCTGCCCGACTGCCAGCGCGCGGACGCGCGCCACGGTTTGCTCCGCCTCGTCGACCGCCGGGCGCTGTCCCGCCGCGCACGGTTCGTTCGACCAAGTGCCGTAGCCGTGCGCGACGAATTGCGCGTGGAACAGACCGATGTCGCGCGACAACCGCTGCGGCAGCACCGCCATCATCGCGCGGTACGCGATCGATTTGACCGTCACGTCGCCGCCGTCCCGATCGCGCGCGCCGAGGTCGAAGATGTGCACGTCGCGGCCGGTGGCAGCGGCTTCCGACAGCATCGCGACGCTGTCCGACGTGACGACGAACGCATCGGCGTGGGCGAGGATACCGAAATACGGGTTGTCGGGATCACCGGACCGGTATCGATGGATCCGCACCGGCGCCGATATCTCGGCTTCGAGCACGTCCGCGACGATCGGGCGCGTGCGAGCGCTCGTAGTGACGATCGCGCTGCCGCCGCGCTCCGCGACCATCGAATCGATCTTGCGCGCCAAACGCCGCGCCGCGCGCTCGCCGAGCACGAACGGCCCGCTGTCGCCGCCGATCAATACGCCGAGCAACGGTCGCTGCAGATCGGCGAACCGCGCTTCCCAACGATCCCGTTCGGTCGCGAGCCGAGCCGGTACCACGCCGTGTTGCGTCATCAGATTGTGGACGACGTTGGGTTCGCTCGGAACGCGATATTGCGGCGTCGTGACCACGAGGCCGAATTCGCCGCGGCGGGCCCACGTGCGACCGAGGAACACGAGCTTCGTACGACCCCCGCTCCGTCGGGCGATCCAACGGCACACGGGTTCGTTCTTCACGCCGGCGCATACGATGACGTCCGGCCACGGCGGCTCGAGCGCGTCGGATGCGCTCGCGTCGATCCCGCGCCGCGTGACGAGCCGCAATATTCCGAGCGGCCCGGCCCACTTGTTGTAACGCAGTCGCTTGGTGACGAAGTCGCGATCGACGCGTTGCGCGAGCCCGAAGATCTGCGAGTTCTCGCCTGCCCGATAGCTCGCAACGGCCCACACTCGAGGTGCGTTGTCTCGCCGAGAGGCTTTCTCTGTATAATCGCCCCCCGTCAAACAATCCGCCTCGAGTCGCTCACGACGCAATGGAAAAGCGCGAGAATTATGCAGTTCGGCTGACCGAGCTTGTCAACCAACTCGCCGAAGAGGGAACCGTCGTCGACGTCGACAGCGATCTCGTCGACGACGTCGGGCTTTCGTCGATCGAAATCATGGAATTGGTCGAGCAGCTCGAAGACGAATACGACATCTCGTTCCCGCTGAACGATCTTGCGGAGATCCGCACGATCAACGACATGGTCAAAGAACTCGAGCGACTGGTCGCCAAGCGATGAATCTCATTGAACGCAGGGTCGCTGCCGAGGCGCTGCCTTGGCACGACCGCGACGTGCTCGGCACGCTGATCCAAGTCGACGGCTCGCCGACGCTCGGCAGCGTGAACGGCCACCGCGTCGTGCTCGCCGGTACCAACAACTATCTCGGGCTCACGTTCCATCCGGATTGCGTGCGCGCCGCGGCCGAAGCCGCGCAGCGTTACGGCACCGGTACGACCGGTTCGCGCCTCGCGAGCGGCACTTATCCGGATCACGCCGGCCTCGAACGCGACCTCGCCGAGTTCTACGACGCCCGCTCCGCGATCGTGTTCACCACCGGCTATCAGGCGAACGTCGGCATGATCTCGGCGATCGCCGATCGCGACACTGTCATTTTGTTGGACGCGCAGAGCCACGCGAGCATCTACGACGGCGCGACGTTGTCCGGTGCCACGACGTATCGCTTCAAGCACAACGATCCGGAGGATCTCGACAAACGCCTGCGCCGGCTCGGAGCGAATTCCGCGAACGCGCTCGTGATCGTCGAAGGCATCTACAGCATGCTCGGCGACACCGCGCCGCTGAAAGAACTCTGTGACATCGCCACGCGTTACGGCGCATCGATGTTCGTCGACGAAGCGCACTCGTTCGGCGTGCTCGGCGCAACCGGCCGCGGTCTCGCGGAGGCGCTCGGCGTCGAAGATCGGGTGGACGTGATCGTCGGCACGTTTTCGAAGAGCCTCGGCTGCGTCGGCGGCTACGCGGTCAGTCGTCACCACGATCTGACGTCGCTGCGCGGCGCCGCGCGTTCGTACATCTATTCCGCGTCGAGTTCGCCGTCGGTGATGGCGTCGGCGCGCGCGGCGTTGAAGGTGATCCGCGAAGACCCGAGCTTGCGCAAGCGCCTTCTCGACAACGCACGCGTCACGTACGGCGCGCTGCAACAACTCGGCTACGAACTGGGCCCGGAGGTGAGCCCCGTCGTCGGTGTGCACGTGCGCGATTCCGATCACGCGCTCGACGCCTGGCAATTCCTGCTCGACCACGGCGTGTACGTGAACTTGGTGCCGCTGAAAGCCTCTCCCGGGCCGTTCTGCCTGCTGCGGGTGAGCTTGTCGGCCGCACACACGCCTGATCAGATCGAGACGATCGTCGAGGGCTTCCGGGCGCTGAAGCAGTCCGGACCGTTGCAGTCCGTTTGAGTCCGGCGCTTCACAGCGCCTTCGTCATGAAAACGCTGAACGGGTCGTCCTTGTAGTCGGCGAACGGGCCGCAGCGCTCGAAGCCGAACCGCTCGTACAACTTGATCGCGGGATCGAATCCGTCGGTCGATCCCGTCTCGAGGCTGAGGCGCCGATACGCGCGCAGCTTCGCTTCCGCAAGGATGTGTCCCATCAATCGCGCGGCGACCCCTTTGCGCAGGTGTTGCGGCGCGGTGCGCATCGACTTGATCTCGCCGTGCGCGGGATCGATCTCCTTCAGTGCGCCGCAGCCGGCCAATTCATCGCCGTCCCACACGCTCCAAAACGTGACGTCCGGTTTGCGCAGTGCGTCGAGACCGAGCGCGTGCACGCTCTCGGGCGGCGATTGCGCGTGCATGCTCGCGAGGTGCAACCGAATCAACGCGACGATCTCTGCTCCGGTCACGTCGTCGCGGCGAATGTCGAATGCGCGGGTCATCGCTCGTTCGGACGCTAGTAGCGGCCGCCGAGTTTCGAGTGATCCCAGCTGACGTAGCGCTCGGGATGAAACTTGATCACGGCGCGTTTCGCCGCGGTCTTCGACACTGCGCCGACCAACGCTTGCCGCTGCGCGGCATCGACCGTCATCCCGCGCGTGTTGATCGCAACCAGCGTGTCGATCGCCGTGTCGAGGTTCTCGATGATCTCCGCGCGCGCGTAGATCACGAGCCCTTTCAACTTCGCGTATTCGGTGCCGGTCTCGACCAGCAGGCTCGCACGCGGATCGCGCTTCCAGTTCAGCACCTTCTGCGACTTCGCGAACGTCGTGACGTAGAGACAACCCGCGTCGTCGACGTAGAACCACATCGGCATCGGATGCGGATAGCCGTCCTTGCCGTTCGACACGATGATCAGCGTCTTCGCGCCGTCGAGGAATTCGCGAATCTCCGGCGCGGTCAGTTCGATGCTGTTGCGTCTCGAAGGCATGGGATTCTCCTGTGTGTGCGCTACACCGCGACCGTGCGCAGCGGTTTCGAATGACGCCATTCGGCCAGCAGCGTGCGGAGTGCCGCGACGAATGCGAGCGGTTGATCGAGGAATAGGTGGTGCTGCGCTTCCGGAATCGCGACGAACGGTACCGACTCGTCGAGCACCTTGAACATGTAGTCGGCGATCTCCTGGTTGAAGAGATAGCTGTCCTGACCGTAGATCACGCCGACTCTGCAACCGATGCGCTTCAACCCCTCCGACATGTTCGTCGCGAACTCCATCTTCCGGAACAGACCGTCGTCGAACTTCCAGGTCCAACCGCCTTCGGTTTCCTTCAATGAGTGCTTGCCGATGTAGTCGAGGATGTACTGATTGTTGCAATCCTGCGGCGGCATCAGACGGAATCGCGCGAGCGCCTCGGCGTACTCGTTGTAGACGCGCTTCGGCCGGATCGGCGAACGGCGCGGATCGCGCTCCCACTGAAAATCGGGCGGCCGCACCGCCGAGTCGACCAACACGAGCCCGGCAACCCGCTGCGGATATCGCAACGCCGTGTTCAGCGTGACGAAGCCGCCGAAGCTGTGGCCGATGACGATGGACTCGTCGCCGAAGCCGACCGCGTCCATGACGGCAACCACCTCTGCCGCGAACGCCTCCGGCGAATAGTGTTCGCGGTGGTCGGAATCGCCCATGCCGGACAAATCGAGCGCGGCGACGCGATAGTGTTCGAGCAGAAACGGCGCGATGAACGTCCACCAATGCGCGTGCGCGCCGTTGCCGTGCACCAGTACGATCCCCGGTTTGTCGGCGGCACCGCCCCAATGCAGAAAACGAATGCGCGCACCGTCGACGGTGACCGAGCCCCGCTCGAACGGGGTCTCCACCGCCTTCGTGAACCAACCCGGCGCGGTTCTCGCGACGCCCACGTCGTCTCCTTCGGCGAACGAAAGGTCCGAATTCTCCGCACGGGGGGGCGCGGCGTCCAGCGCGGGCAACGCCGCGTCGTGGTGCGCGACGAATCGATGGGGCAATCTGTCGCCACCAACCTCGAGCCGCGACACCGCCGTGCCGAACATCCGTCGTACCGCCGTCCGTCTCGCGGTCGCGTTGCCGCTCGTACTCGTCGTCGCCGCGGCGGTTGCCGCGGAACCGATCGCGTTCTCGCCGCACGGCACCGTCAAGAACGTTCGCCAGGTCACCGCGCGATTCGCCGTACCGATGGTCGCGCTCGGCGATCCGCGGCTCGCCGATCCGTTCGCGATCGATTGCCCCGCGCCAGGACGCGGTCGTTGGGCGGACGAGCGCAACTGGGTCTACGACTTCGACGACGACGTCCCGGGCGGCGTGCGCTGCCGCTTCACGCCGCGCAACGATCTCCGCGCGCTCGACGGCGCGCCGATCGCGGCGAGCCGTGCCTACGAATTCGACACCGGCGGCCCGGCCATCCGCACGTCGTTGCCGTATCAAGGCAGCGAGATCGACGAAGACCAAGTGTTCTTGTTGGCGCTCGACGCGGCGGCGACCACCGAATCGATCGAACGCGCGGTCTATTGCGCGATCGACGGCATCGCCGAACGCGTGCCGGTGCGCGTACTCGCCGGCGACGAACGCGCGGCGGTGCTCGCGCAACGCAACGACCTCGGTTACAGCTACTACGACATCCTGTGGAAAGACGGCGTACGAACCGTCGCGCGCGTTCGCGACCGGACGGTCGAGCGCGCCGAAGCATTGGTCGTCGTGCTCGCCTGCAAACGCCGCCTGCCGCCGGCCGCGAAGGTCCAGCTCGTCTGGGCCGCGGGCGTGGCCGCACCGAACGGCATCGCAACGACGATCGACCAGAAGCTGCCGTACCAGGTGCGCTCCGAATTCACCGCGCACGTCGAATGCGATCGGGTCAACGCGCGCGCGGGCTGTCTGCCGATGGC
>Ga0335084_10008532_pt1 | contig 10220 bp, 10 predicted proteins | sample Lox_Sample_44_FD_206721 | JGI IMG/M metagenome (GOLD analysis project Ga0335084, IMG submission 206721) | Soil microbial communities from Loxahatchee National Wildlife Refuge, Florida, United States - Lox_Sample_4.4 | ecosystem: Environmental > Terrestrial > Soil > Wetlands | place: USA... | reverse complement strand
CGCCGAGCCGCTCGAGCTCAAGCGCCACGAGCTCACCGCCACCGTCAGCATCGGCATCGCGCTCTACCCGAAGGACGACGAAAGCGGCGAGCGGCTGGTGAAGAGCGCCGATACGGCGATGTATCGCGCGAAGGAGCTCGGCCGCAACCGCTACGCGTTCTTCACCCAGGAGATGAACGACCGGGTCGAGAACCAGCTCCTGCTCGAGGCCGGGCTGCAGCGCGCGGTCCGCAACGACGAGTTCGTCCTCCACTACCAGCCGCGGGTGTCGGCCGCGACGCGGCGCGTCGTCGGCGTCGAGGCGCTGCTCCGCTGGAACCATCCCGAGCGGGGCCTCGTATCCCCGGGCGAGTTCATCCCGCTGCTCGAGGAGTCGGGCCTGATCGTCCCGGTCGGCGCGAAGGTCATCGAGGTGGCGTGCCGCCAGAACAAGGCGTGGCAGGATGCGGGGCTGCCGCCGATGCGCGTGTCGGTCAACATCTCGTCGCGCCAGTTCCGCAGTGAATCGCTCGACGAGACGATCCGCGAGGCGCTGCGCACGAGCGGCCTCGGCGCCGAATGGCTCGAGATCGAGCTCACCGAGAGCCTGCTGGTCGAGAACAGCGAGCAGGCGGTCGCCGTCATGGAGCGCCTCAAGGCGATCGGGGTGGCGATCTCGATCGACGACTTCGGCACCGGCTACTCCTCGCTCGGCTACCTGAAGCGCTTCCCGATCGACTCGCTCAAGATCGACCGCAGTTTCGTCAAGGACATGCGCACCAGCGCCACCGACGCGGCGATCGTCGACGCGATCTCCGCGCTCGCCCACAGCCTCGGCCTCGGCCTGGTCGCCGAGGGCGTGGAAGAGGCGGGCCAGGCCGAGTTCCTTCGCGCGCGCTACTGCACCGAGCTGCAGGGCTATCTCTTCAGCCGGCCGGTGCCGGCGGAGGAGATGGCGGACGCCGTACGCCGGCTGGCACCGCCCCAGGAACGGCTCGTGCGCACGGCCTGACCGGCCGCGCCGTACCTACTTCCGCCCGACCACTTTCGCGAGCGCCGGGAAGTACTCGGCGCCGAAGCCCGCGGCGATCGTCTGCTGCAGCAGTTCGCGCGCGTTCTCGGCGCCACTCAAGGCGAGGCCGCACTCCGCGGCGAGCTCGAGCGCGTAGCCGACGTCCTTCAGCATGTACTCGGTCGAGAACGCGCGCTCCGGGAACTCGCCGGGCAGCAGCGCCTTCATGCCGTGGTTGCGCAGCGCGAAGCTGTCGGCGGAGCCCTTGGCGAGCACCTCGAACAGCACGCGGGCGTCGACGCCGCTTGCTTTCGCGACCGCGAGCGCCTCGGCGATCGCCACGACGTTCTGTGCCAGGATCATGTTGTTCATCAGCTTTGCGAGCTGACCGGCGCCGGGGCCGCCGCAGTGGCTCACGTCGGAGCCCATGCAGGCAAGGAGCGGCCGGATGCGCTCGAACGTGGCGGCCGGCGCACCGACCATGATCGAGAGCGTGCCCTTCGTCGCCGCCTCGCGCGTGCGCGCGACCGGCGCGTCGGCGAACTCGATCCCGCGCGCCGCACAGCGCGCGGCGAGATCCCGCGCAAGCCTGACCGGCGCGGTGCTGAGATCGACTACGCAGGTACCGCCGCGCAGGTGCGGCAGCAATGCGTCGCAGACCGACGCGACCTCGGGGCCGCCCGGCAGGGACAGGAACACGGTCGCGGCTTCGCGCGCCAGCGCTGCGATCGACCGCGCCGGGCGCACGCCGTCGACGGCGAGGCGCCGCAGCGGTTCCGGATCGAGGTCGAGCGCGACAACCGGCGCCCCGCTCTTCGCTGCAAGGTTGCGGCACATCGGCTCGCCCATGACGCCGAGCCCGACGAAGCCGAGTGGACCGGACGCGCCGCCCATCAGTCGATCTTCGCGCCCGATTCCTTGACGAGGCGCGCCCAGAGCTTCGCGTCCTCGGCGAGGAACGCGCCGAACTCCTCGGGCGAACGGGAGGCCGCGGTCTCGGTACCCTCGCGGCCGAACATCTGACCCACCTCGGGCTGCCGCAGCGCGGCGGTAGTCGCCTCGAACAGCTTCTTCACGATTTCCGGCGGCGTGCCGGCGGGGACGAAGAAGCCGTACCAGAACGAGATCTCGTAGTCCGGCAGGCCGGCTTCCGCCATTCCCGGGAGCCCGGGGACCAGCGGCGAGCGCGAGCGGCTCGTGATCGCGAGGCCGCGCAGGCGCCCGGCCTGCACCTGCGGCAGCACCGATGGCGGCGTCGCGAACGTCACCTGCGTGTCGCCGGCGAGCACCGACTGCACCGCGAGCCCGCCGCTCTTGAACGGGACGTGCACCATTTCGACGCCGGCGACGCGGTTGAAGAGCACCGCCGCGAGATGCGGCGCCGAGCCGTTGCCCGACGAGGCGAAGTTGAGCGTGCCGGGCGCTTTCTTCGCGGCGTCGATCAGCTCGCGCACCGAGCTCACGCCGAGCGACGGATGCACCGCGAGCAGCAGCGGCGAGGCGCTGACCTTGCTGATCGGGACGAGATCGGTCTCGGGCCGGTAGCCGATCTTCGGGTTCAGGACGGGGTTCACCGAGATGCTGCTCGGGCTGGCGATCAGCATCGTGTAGCCGTCGGGGGCCGCCTTGGCGACGATCTGCGCGGCGATGCTCGAGCCTGCGCCCGGGCGGTTGTCGACGATGATCGGCTGGCCGAGCGCGCGGGCGAGGGGATCGGCCATCGCCCGCGCCACGAAGTCGGCGGCGCCCCCGGGCGCGAAGCCGACGACGAGGTGGACCGGCTTCGACGGGTACGCCTGGCCGTGCGCGAGCGGCGCGGCGAGCCCGGCGGCCAGTGCGGCGGCGAGCGCGACGAGGATCCTCGAGGCTGGCATCTGCCGTCCGTTGCGGCTACTGCGGCGGCTTGACGCCATCCTTGCTGACCTGGATGCGCAGCGCCGTCATCTTGCCGTCCGGGAACGCCTGCGCGGCGATGAAGACGTACTCGCCGACCGCGAGGTCCGAGCGGCTGCCCGGGACCGCGCGCACGAGCGGGATGCCCTCGGGGACCGCGATCGTCTGCGTTCCGTCCTTATACTTGAGCGTGAGTTCGCGCTTGCCGGTCGCGGCGACCATGGCTTCGACGTTCGCGTTGGTCATCGTCGAATTCGGGAGCAGATCCCACGGTCCGTGGCTGGTCGCGAAGTTGGGCGGAAGGTAGTGCACCTCCACCGCCGCCAGGCTGCCGTCGGGTCGCTTCATGCCGGTGACGCCGACGAGGTCGCCCTGCTTGATGTCCTCGAACTTGATCGCCCTGGCGACCGCGACCGTCGTGCTGTCGGCCATCCCGAGCTTCAGATCCTGGCCCTCCCTGGACTTCACTGACAGCACGTTGCCGTCGATCGCGGTGATCGTGCCGCGGATCCGCATGGCGGTCTGGGCGTCGGCGGCGCCGGCGATGACGAGTGCGGCGCAGAACAGGGTAATCCGGAACGGATTCATTTTTCCTCCTTGGGCTGGGAGCCGCCGCGGCGGCCTCTGCGCAAACATCGTTCGTCGCGGCCGCATTCCCGAGCGCAGCTCAGAGTGGTCCGAGCGGCGGCTCGTCCATCAGCGCTACCTGCTCGCGCAGCTCCAGGATGCGGTCCTGCCAGTAGCGCTGCGTATTGAACCACGGGAACGCCGCCGGGAACGCAGGATCGTCCCAGCGGCGGGCGAGCCAGGCCGAGTAGTGGATGAGGCGCAACGTCCGCAGCGCCTCGACGAGCGCGAGCTCGCGCCGGTCGAACTCGCAGAAGTCCTCGTAGCCCGCCAGCGCGTCGGAGAGTGCCCGCGTCATGGCCGCACGATCGCCCGAGATCAGCATCCAGAGATCCTGCATCGCCGGGCCCATGCGCGCGTCGTCGAGGTCGACGAAATGCGGCCCGGCGTCGGTCCAGAGAATGTTCCCGGAGTGGCAGTCGCCGTGGAGCCGGATCGCGCGCACTTCGCCCGCGCGGTCGTAGCAGCGGCGCACGCCATCGAGCGCGAGGTCGACGACGCTCTTCCACGCCGCCAGCAGGTCGCCTGGAATGGCGCCGTGCTCGAGCAGCCAGTCCCGCGACTCGACGCCGAAGCTCGCGATGTCGAGCGTGGGCCGGTCCACGAACGGCTTCATCCCGCCGACCGCGTGGATGCGCCCGATGAAGCGCCCGATCCACTCGAGCGTGTCGGGATTGTCGAGCTCGGGCATCCGGCCGCCGCGGCGCGGATACACCGCGAAGCGGAAGCCACCGGACTCGTGGAGCGTCTTCCCGCCGAGCAGGAGCGGCGCGACCACCGGGATCTCGCGCTCGGCGAGCTCGAGCGCGAAGGCGTGCTCTTCGAGGATCTGGGCGTCGGTCCAGCGCGCGGGGCGGTAGAACTTCGCCACCACGATGGGCGACGGGGCCCCGTCCCCCGTCGCGGGGTCCGCGTCCTCGACGTAGACCTGGTAGACGCGGTTCTCGTAGCTGTTGAGCCCCAGCAGGCGCCCGTCGCCACGCACACCCGCGGACTCGAGCGCGTCGAGCACCGCGTCGGGGGTGAGCTTCGAGTAGGGATGCCCGCTCATCGTCGACCGAGAAGATACAGCGCGAGCGCCAAAGCGGAGGCGACGATGCCGACCGCGCACACGCCGACCCACCCGAAGCGGCTCCAGGCGAGGCTCGCGAGGAACGCGCCGGTCGCGTACCCGCCCCAGTTGTGCACGGAAAAGATGGTGTTGGAGCGGCTACGCGCCTGCGGGTCGACGCCGGTGACGAAGGCCTGGTTCGCGACCATCGCCGCGCGCAGGCCCGCGTCGAGCAGCACCGCGCCGGCGACGATCGCCGCGATCGTCAGTACGCCGAAGCTGAAGACGAAGTAGGCGGCCATGACGAGCGCGATGCCGGCAGTGACGACCGGGCGTACGCCGCCGCGGTCCATCCAGCGGCCGGCCGGCCGCGCGACGAGGATGCCGGCGGCGCCGGGAATCCCGATCAGCCCCGCCGCTACCGGCCCGAGGCCGTGCACCGCCGCGATCATCAGCGCGAGCGTCGCCCAGAAGCCGCCGTAGCAGGTGCCGAGCAGGTACTGCACGCCGGAAGCGCGGCGCAGGTCCGTGCGGGTGCGCAGGAGCTCGACCAGCGAGCGCATGAGCGTGCCGTAGGCGAGCCGCGTCTTCGGCGGCACGCTCGGACAGCGCGCGAGCATCGCCACCGCCATCGTGATCAGCATCGCCGCGGAAATCACGTACATCCAGCGCCAGCCGAGGTGCGCCGTGACGAAGCCGCCGCCGATGCGGCCGAAGAGAATGCCGAGGAAGAGCCCCGAGAGCACGGTGCCGACCGCACGGCCGCGCTCGCCCGGCGCTGCGAGCTCCGAGACGAGCGGCACGACGTCCTGCGAGAGGCTCGCACCGATGCCGGCGACGAGGCCAGCCGCCACCAGCAGCGGCAGCGACGGTGCTGAGCCCATCGCGATCATCGCGAGGATCAGGCACGCGAGCTTGGCGAGAATGAGACGGCGCTTGTCGAAACTGTCGCCGAGCGGCGAAAGGAAGAGTGTGCCCGACAGGAAGCCGGCGAACGTCAGCGTCGGCACCCAGCCGACCTCGGCCGCGCTCGCGCCGAACTCGCGCGCGAGCTCGGGGAGCATCGGCGTCTGGAAATGGATCGTGCCCGCGGTGGCGAACATGAACACCGTGAGCAGGACCATCAGGCCGCGGGTGCTCCGCGGACCGGGCTCGTTCACCCTTTAGTCCCCCTGGCGAGGGGGCGTAGCTTACCGCCGCCGCGGACCGCGGCTCGGCATCGTGCGCGCCTCGTTCACGCGCAGCGGGCGGCCGTGCAGTTCCTTGCCGTTCAGCCCGGCGATCGCCGCGAGCGAATGCTGCTTGCCGGGCATCTCGACGAAGCCGAACCCCTTCGACGTGCCGGTGAAGAGTTCCCGCTTCACTTCAGCCGATTTCACCTCGCCGAACGACTTGAACAGCGCGACGAGCTCGTCCTCGGTCGCCTCCGGCGCCAGGTTGCCTACGAAGATGTCCATCTGGGGCTCCTCTTTTGTGTGTGTGGAAAGGGTGCTCAGTAGCTCAGCCCGCCCGGCGAGGCGTGCCACGAAGCAGCGCCGGGACGTGCGGCTCCGCTCGGGCCTGCGTGGCCGAGCGCGTCGGAGCGGCAGCGTGCGCCGAAGCGGGCGGACGTGCGGGGGCGGCAGCGTGCGCCGGAGCGGCCGGACGTGCCGGAGCCGCAGTGTGCGCCGGAGCGACGGCGTGCGCCGCGCCGATCGGGCGCATCTGCGGAGCTTGACGAGGCGCCGCATGCGCGTTGCTGCGGCTGCGTTGCGCATCCGCGGCGGCATGGTTGCGCCGCTCGCGCCCGTCGTGCGGCCGGCGACCCTGCTGCTCGCGCCGCACGGGCGGCGTCTGCGGCGGGGACGCGGTGCCCGGCGCGAAGCCCGGAACGGCTTCGCGCACGAGCTTTCGCTTCAGCAGCTTTTCGATGTCCGCGAGCAGAGCGCTCTCCTCGGGCGCCACGAGGGAGATCGCCTCGCCCGTGCTGCCCGCGCGGCCGGTGCGGCCGATGCGGTGCACGTAGTCCTCGGGCACGTGCGGCAGCTCGTAGTTCACCACGTGCGGGAGCTCCTCGATATCGAGGCCGCGCGAGGCGAGATCGGTCGCGACGAGCACGCGCACCGAGCCGTCCTTGAAGCCCGCGAGCGCCTTGGTGCGTGCGCCCTGGCTCTTGTTGCCGTGGATCGCCGTCGCCTCGACGCCGTCCTTGCAGAGCTGCTCCGCGAGGCGGTTCGCGCCGTGCTTGGTGCGCGTGAAGACGAGGACCTGATGCCAGTCGCCGGAGAGCACGAGGTGCGCGAGCAGCGCGCGCTTGTGGCTCTGCGCGACCGGATGGATGCGCTGCGCGACGAGCTCCGAGTCCGCGTTTCGCCGCGCAACCTGCACCTGCGCCGGGTCGTGCAGGAGCGATTCGGCGAGGCTGCGGATCTCGTCCGAGAAGGTGGCCGAGAAGAGCAGGTTCTGCCGTTGCTTGGGCAGCGCCGCGAGGATGCGGCGGATGTCGCGGATGAAGCCCATGTCGAGCATCCGGTCGGCCTCGTCGAGCACGAGGATCTGGACGTGCCGGAGGTCGACCGTCTTCTGCTGCATGTGGTCGAGGAGGCGCCCGGGCGTCGCGACGAGGATGTCGACGCCGCGCCGGAGCGCGTCGATCTGCGGGTTGATGCCGACACCGCCGTAGACGAGCGTCGACCGCAGCGGCATGTGTTTGCCGTAGGTGCGGACGCTCTCTTCAACCTGCGCCGCCAGCTCGCGCGTCGGCGTGATGATCAGCGCGCGGATCGGGTGCTTCGCGGGCGACGGGCTCGCGTTGCCGTGTACCGCGAGGCGCTGCAAGAGGGGCAGCGTGAAGCCCGCGGTCTTGCCGGTGCCCGTCTGGGCGCCGGCGAGGACGTCGCGGCCGGCAAGAATGAACGGAATGGCCTGCGCCTGGACGGGCGTCGGTTCGGTATAGCCTTCGCCGGTGACGGCGCGAACGAGCTCGGGTGCGAGGCCGAGCCTCGCGAACGAATCGGACAAAACAAATCTCCTGGATCGGCCTGCTGCGGCTTCACGCCTCAGAACCGGTTCAGGCAGACGGCAACCAACTGATTGAGGGTTTCGAGGGAGTTCGAGAACCCGGCAGACCGGGGGCAACAACCGCGAATGGACCGGAACGCCGACCGGATGAGGCATTCCTGAAATCCGGGACGCACTATACAGGGTTTAGGCTCCGCGGTCGAGGCACGCTAACATTCCGGCCGCGAGCAACTTCACACTCCCACCCCCGACATGCCCACCCGCAACGGCCGCAGCGCCTTCCTCGAGATTCTCGTCGACGAGGGCGTCACGCACCTCTTCGGCAATCCCGGCACGACCGAGCTCGCAATCATGGAGGTGGTGCCCGATTTCCCGCAGCTCAGGTTCGTGCTCGGCCTCCAGGAAGCGATCGTGATCGGGATGGCCGACGGCTACGCGCGCGCCTCCGGCCGGCTCGCAGCGGCGAATGTCCACGTCGCGCCGGGGCTCGGCAATGCGATGGGCGCGCTCTACAACGCCAAGTTCTCGAACTCGCCGATGATCCTCACCGCCGGCCAGCAGGAGCAGGGCCACGGCCTGCTCGAGCCGCTGCTGTACGAGCCGCTGGTGCCGATCGCCACGCCGCTGGTGAAATGGGCGGTCGAGGTGACGCGGGTCGAAGACCTGCCGCGGATCCTGCGGCGCGCGGTAAAGGTCGCGCTGACGCCGCCGACCGGACCGGTCTTCGTCAGCCTGCCCGGCGATGTGCTCGAGCAGTCCGCCGATCTCGATCTCGGCCGCGCGGTGCGCGTCGATGCCAGGGTGCGACCGTCGGACGAGGCGCTGAAGCAGCTCGCCGACCGGCTCCTCGCGGCGCGCAACCCGGTGATCGTCGCCGGCCAGGAGCTCGCGAACCACGACGCGTTCGCGGAAGCCGGCGAGCTCGCCGAGCTGCTCGGTGCGCCGGTCTACGCTTCGTCGGTTCCGTACGGCGCGCAATTTCCCACCGGCCACGCGGCGTACATGGGCAGCCTGACGCGCAACCAGAAGCAGGTGCGCGGGATACTCGAGCAGTACGACCTCCTCCTGTGCCTCGGCGCTGATCTGCTGCGCATGTCGGTCTACAGCCCGGTCGAACCGTTGCCGGCAGGGCTGCCGGTCGTGCACGTGAGCGAGCGCGGCTGGGAGCTCGGCAAGAACTACCGCACCGACGTCGCGATCCAGGCGAACGTGAAGGAAACGCTGCGGGCGCTGCTGCCGCTCGTTCGCGCCCGGCGCGCGCCAGAGTCGGCCGCGCGCCTCGCCGCGCTCAAGGACCGCAACTGGACGGCGCAGCGCGCGAAGGCGGCGGTCGCTGCGATGGGCGAGGCGGAGACCACGCCGATCGATCCGCGCTTCCTGATGCTGCGGGTCAGCGAGCACCTGCCGAAGGACTCGATCGTGGTCGAGGAGGCGCTGATCTCGTCGCTGTCGCTGCCCGGCTTCCTGCCGGTCCGCGATCCGCGCGCGTGGTACGGCCTCGCGAGCGGTGGCCTCGGCTTTGCGATGCCGGGCGCGATCGGCGCGACCCTGGCGACCGGGCGTCCGGTGACCGCCGTGGTCGGCGACGGCAGCGCGATGTACGGCATCCAGGCGTTGTGGACCGCCGCGCACATGAAAGCACCGGTCACCTACGTCATCGCCAACAACCGCAGCTATCGCATCCTGAAGGAGCGCCTCGTGTCGATGCGCGGCTCGGACAAGTTCGTCGGCATGGACATGAGGGATCCGCCGATCGATTACGTCGGCCTCGCTCAGGCAATGGGCGTCCCGGGCCGGCGCGTGACCGATCCGAACGATGTCGCGCCCGCGTTGCGCGAGGCGGCCGAGCAGGGCGGGCCGAGGCTGATCGAGGTGATCGTCGCGGACGGGTTCGGGGGCTGAGGTGCTCGCGAACGTCTTCGATGCGATGCCCGACCCGAACGAGGGCGAGGCGTTCGACGAGCTGCTCGCCCGGCCGAGCCTGCGGATCGAGCGGATCGTGTCGCACGGGCACGCGAGCCCGCCCGGGTTCTGGTACGACCAGCCGCAGGGCGAGTGGGTAATCGTCCTCGCCGGCACAGCGCGGGTGCGCCTGGAGGACGAGGCCGAGGCGCGCGAGTTGCGAGCAGGCGACTGCCTCGACATCGCGGCGCACCGCCGGCATCGCGTCGAGTGGACGCACCCGGACGAGCCGACGGTGTGGATCGCCGTCCACTACGGAGACGTCTCATGAGCCGGATCGACAGCCTCGATGCGCTGCGCACGCGCCTCCGCGTCTTCGTCGCCGAGCGCGACTGGGACCAGTTCCACAACCCGAAGAACCTCGCAATGGCGCTCATCGCCGAGGCGGGAGAGCTGGTCGAGCATTTCCAGTGGCTGACGCCGGCGCAGGCCGATCATCTCCCGCCCGAGACGCGCATCGAGGTCGAGCACGAGATCGCCGACGTGCTGATCTTCCTCGTCGAGCTCGCCGACCGGCTCGGCGTCGACCCGCTCGCTGCCGCCGAGCGCAAGCTCGCGCTGAACGAGAAGAAGTACCCGATCGAGAAGGCGCGCGGCAGCGCGAAGAAGTACGACAAGCTCTAGGCGCGCGCATCGGCCAGACAGGTGCTCGCCTACCGGCACCACTTCCACGCCGGCAACTTCGCCGACGTCTTC
>Ga0335084_10008530_pt1 | contig 10220 bp, 7 predicted proteins | sample Lox_Sample_44_FD_206721 | JGI IMG/M metagenome (GOLD analysis project Ga0335084, IMG submission 206721) | Soil microbial communities from Loxahatchee National Wildlife Refuge, Florida, United States - Lox_Sample_4.4 | ecosystem: Environmental > Terrestrial > Soil > Wetlands | place: USA: Florida... | reverse complement strand
TACAAAAGCCTTCGGGTCCCCCTGGGGACACCATTTATATATACGTTCGTGTGATCCCCTCCGCTGTCCCCGATTCAATCACCCTCTCCCCGCTGAAAACCGGGGATCTCCAGGGAAGCCTCCACTCAGGCGCGGCCTGTCTTCGCCGTGGAGGTCGAGGGGCGCTCCTCGCAGTCCCGGTTGGAGTACCCAGAGCGGAAGGCTGCGACGTCGCCCGTGACGGGATCGAAGCGGTGCCGCTGCACACAACCGACGTCGTTGCCCAGCAGGTGGAGGGAGATCGACGGGTCGGCGCTGACCGTGACCACGCGATGAATGTCTCCGGTCGGGGGAATCAACTCGTAGAAGGAGCCGGCCGTGAGCCGGTTGCGCGCGCGGAGCGTGAGTTCCGCATGGGTCTGGTCCTGCTCAATCGGTGCGCCCGCCGCGAAGACCTCTTCGTCCTGCGCGCCCACGTACAGGCCCACGAGCCCCCACGCCAGGTGGTCGTGGACCGGCGTGGCCGTGCCGGGGGACAGGACCAGGGCCGAGAACGACAGGCTGCCCTCGGTCTCCCGGTAGAGCAGCCAGTTCGCAATGCCCCGCCCCATCCCGCCCGCCTCGGCGGGGCGGCAGAACTCCGGCGGGAGCCAGGCGGGATCGGCTAGCAGGCGGCGGAACGCCGGCCGGATGGCCGCCAGTCGCTCCGTCACCGCCGACGTCTGCTGGAGGACCGCCCGCACCTCGCCGATGAACGCCCGCATGGTCGGCGTGTCGCACACAAATTCATCCGCCACGGCTCCCTCCGATCGCCCGTGTGGGCTACGTCGCGGTTCGTGCTTCTCCGTGGGCACCGGACACCCCGCCCACTCAAGTGTCCTGTCTTACGCCGGAGAGGTCAAGCCAAGATAGGCACGCTCGCATGGCTCGGACGGGCGGATGTCGAGCGACCGCCCACGGCAACCGGCCGATGGGACGGCAGGTGATGGGTAGGTACTGCCCCTGCCGCGGTTGCACACCGCGCCGGTGCCTGCGGTGTTCGGAGACGGATCCGCACGGGACTCCGGTTCGAGTCCCACCCGGCTCCCCGGTTCTGGGCATTGGACGGATCGGGCAGGCATCGGCGAGAGGGGGAGGGGCAGGACGCTGGGCATCGTCCGACAACTATCCCTCCTATCCCTCCGTGCCCAACCGGTCAGGCTGAACGCACTTTCGAATCGTCGCCAGCAGCACCTCGGCGGGACCGCTCTTGGAAAGGTATGCGACCGCGCCAGCCTCCCGCATCGCCGCCTCCTGCTCGGCCGCCTCGAACATAGAGAGGCCGATCACCCGCACGGCAGGATACTCGGCGCTAATCACCCGCGTGGCCTCGATGCCGTTCAGCGTGGGCATGTTGATGTCCATGATCACCACGTCGGGCCACAGCTGGCGCGTCAATTCCGCGGCCTGCTGGCCGTCCGCCGCCTCGCCGACCACGACGACGTCTGGTTCCGCCGTCAAAAGTTGCGTCAGGCCCTCCCGCATGACGCGATGATCATCCACCACGAGGACGCGAATCGGCTGTCTCTTGCCCTCCGAAAGGACCTCGAGTGGCGCCTTCGCCGGCGGGAGCGTTGCCGGCGTACCGTCCGGGCGCGTGTGGTGGAGGGGGGCCCAGAGCGTGCACCGGCTCCCTCGGCCGGGCGCGCTCGTAACCTCCAGACCGCCCCCCAAGAGTTCCAGCCGCTGGCGGACGCTCGAGAGGCCAAAACCACCGGCCGTGCCTCCGGCCACCCAAAGCGTCGCTGGATCGAAGCCCGCGCCCGCGTCGGAGACCGTGATCTGCACGCGGCCGTCCTGCTGCCTGCACGCGACGCAGGCGGTGTCCACCTTGGCGTGCTTCACGACGTTGAACAGCAGCTCCCGGGTCGCCTGAAAGAGCAGATAGATCAAGCCCTCGGTGTCCGGCACGGCGGTGGCGTCCACCTGCATCTCCACCGTCAACTGGTGCTTCGCCTCCATCCACCGGCCCAGCCATTCCAGGGCGGGGGCGAGGCCGCCCAAGGCCAGCAGGGGCGGGCTGAGCTCTTGGGTGAGGGACCGGGAGTGGGCGAGGGCCTCATCGAGGAGTGCGATCGCCTCGCGGCACCCCTCCTGCACCCGCGGGTCCCCGGCGCGCGCCAGCAGCCCCACCTGCAGCTTCGCCGCCGCGAGGAGCTGCTGGTGTTTGTCGTGCAGGATCGTCGCCAGCCGTTTGCGCTCCCGCTGTTCGGCCAGGGTCAGCTCCGATGCCAGGGCGTGGAGCTGCGCGGATTGACGGGCGAGGCTCTGGACCGCGCCGGACAGCTCAGCCGTGCGCGCCTGTACCCGCTCCTCCAGGTCGGCGTGGGCCCGGCGCAAGGCTGCCTCAGCCCGGGTGCGCTCGGTAACATCCAGCAGCGCGACGCGACACTCGTTCCCTGCCTCGGTGGCCAGGGCCTCGATCCGGACGCAGAGCGGCGGGGAACCGTCCGGGCGGAGGGAGACCTCGCAGGCGGCTTTGCCGCCGCGGTCACAAACGGTCGCGAGGAACGCCTGGAAGGCGGGGCGAGTCTCCGGCGGGAGGCGGCGGTTGAGCGGCGTGCCCAGCGCCGCTAGGCGCTCGACGCCCAGGAGCGCGGCGCCGGCGAAGTTCACCTGGCGGATGGTCCCCGCGCGGTCGAGGCTCGCGTAGCCCACCGGGGCGAAGTCGTAGAGCGCGGTAACGCGCTCCAGGCTCGCTTCGAGATCCGCCCGGGCCTGTCGGAGCTCCTCGTTCTGCAGCTCCAGCTCCACCTGGTGGACCTGGAGCTCGTGGACGAGCCGCTGGGTGTCCGCGGCGGTGCGGGGGGTAGCGGCCGGCGACGCGATTGCCCGCAGCTGCGCTTCCGCCCGGCGCCGCAGCGCCGCGGCGTCCGCCGGCTTGCGTTGTCCCTTGTCCATGGCGACACGTCCGCGAATCGTCACCGCGCGACCCGCTCAACGTCCCGACACTGCGGTGAGGACGCCCCGCAGGGCGGCGATCCCATGCGGCTTGGCAAGAGCCCCCTGGAATCCATGCCGCTCCGGATCGACGATGATCGGATCGTCGGCGTAGCCACTCACCGCGATGGCCTTGACCGCAGGATCCAGCCGGCGCAGGGCCTCGAGGGTCGGCACGCCGCCCCAACCCCCGCGCACCGTCAAGTCGAGAATCACCACCTCGAACGCCTCGCCGTGCGCCTGGGCTACCTGGAACAGCGCTACGGCCTCTTCCCCGCGCTCGGCCAGCTCCACGGTATACCCCAGGCGCCGGGCGAGCGCGCCCAGCGTGCTGCGCACTCCAGGCTCATCATCCATGATCAATAACCGACCCGTCCGTGGCTGTGCGACGGGCGGCGGCGGGACGATGGGCGCCGCGGCCACCGAGGCGGCGGGGAGTAGGACCTGGAAGGTCGTCCCCACCCCCACCGTGGACGCCACGGTGAGGATACCCCCGTGCTGCTCGACGACGGCCCGGCAGACCGTCAGGCCCAGGCCCGTTCCCCGCTGGGCCCCGCGCGCCTTGGTCGAGAAGTACGGGTCGAAGATCCTGGGCAGGAGGTCCGGCGGGATGCCGGGCCCCGCATCGACCACCGTGATCCGCACCGCCCGTGTGGGCTCGACGACGTTCTCCGCCTGGATGGTCATCCGGCCGCCCGTGGGCATCGCCTCCCGGGCGTTCAGGACGAGATTCCGAAAAACCTGGCCGAGCTGCGTCGCATCCCCCTCGACCGACCAAAGATCCTGCGGGACGACGAGGTCGCATGCGATCGGCGTCCCCCGCAGGGCGAGGGTGGCCGCGTCCCGGATGACCCCCGCCACGACAAGCACCTTCCGGGCTGGCCGGCCGCCTTTGGCGAACGTCAAGAACTGCTGGGTCAGGCCGCGTGCTTCCAGGATTGCCTGCAGGGCAGCCGCGCGGTGTGGCACGGGGTCTTGCCCGGGGTCGTCGAGCAACTCGAGACTGCCGAGGATGACCATCAGCAGGTTGTTGAAGTCGTGCGCGATCCCCGCCGCCAGAACCCCCGTGGCCTCCAACTTGGTACGGAGGACGCGCTCCTCCTCCAAGCGCTTGCGGTCGGTGACGTCCACCAGCACCGCGCGGCACGGCTCCTCGCCCGCGGCCGCCGTGGCCTCGAGGCGCACGGTACGGGGAGGGCCCGCGGTTGCCAAGACCGTTATCTCGCCGGCCCCTCGACCCGGTCCGTCAAACACCGCCGCAAGGACGGCGTCGAAGGCGCGCCGGGTGTCCGGCGAGAGGAAGCGATGAAACGGCATCCGCACGATCCCCGCGCGGTCGCCGCCCAGCAGCGCAGCGCCGGCCAGGTTCACGGAGCGGATGATCCCCGCCCGGTCGAGGGTCACATAACCCACGGGGGCGAAGTCGTAGAGCGCGGTAACGCGTTCCAGGCTCGCCTCGAGCGCGTCCCGCGTCCGGCGGAGCTCCTCGTTCTGCAGCTCCAGCTCCACCTGGTGCACCTGGAGCTCGTGGAGGAGCCGCTGGGTCTCCGCGGCGATCCGGGGTGGCGGGCTCGGCAGTGCGGCGCGAAGCGCATCTTCCGCGCGGCGGCGCAGCGCGGCCGAAGTCGTATCCGGCGCCGGCGGCTCGTCAGGCATGCGGCGCCTCCGGTTGGCCGACCACCCGCCGTCGGAGGTCGGCCTCCAGCGTCTTGGCCGCCGTGATCTCCGTGAAGGTGAGCACCACGCCGTCGATCGTGTCCTCGAGCGTGCGGTAAGGCAAGAGGCGCACGCAGAACCAACGGCCGTCCGGCGTCGCGATCTCCTTCTCGCCATGCACCAGCGTCCGCAGCACCTCCCGTGCGTCCGCGACGAGTGTCGGGTATAGGAGCGGCGAGGCGAGGTCGGTGACCGGGCGCCCCACGTCGCCGGGGAGCAGGTTGATGAGGGTGGTGGCAGGGGTGGTGAAGCGCCGCACGCAGAGCGCGCCGTCCAGGAAGACGGTGGCGAGGTTCGTACTGTTGAGCAAATTCCGCAGGTCGGCGCTCGCCCGCGACAGTTCGTCCACCTTGGCCTGGAGCTCGGCGTTGAGCGTCTGGAGCTCCTCGTTCATGGACTGCATCTCTTCCTTGGAGGTCGTCAACTCCTCGTTGGTCGATTGGAGTTCCTCGTTGGTCGATTGGAGTTCCTCGTTGGTCGCCTTGAGCTCTTCCTGCGCCGTCTGCATCTCCTCTTGGGTGCCCCGGGCGTCCTCGCGGGCGTGCTGGAGTTCGCGTTCCACGGCGGCAAGCTGGGCGCGCGGCACGGCGCCTGGCGCGGGGCGACCCGAAGGCGCCGGAGCGGACGGCACGTCCCGGAAAACACACATCACCATGCCACGTAAGGCCTCCGGCTCCGTGAGCGCCTGGACGGTGACGTCCACGGCCTGCATCCCCCCGTCCGTCCGCACGGCCAGGTGGCGGAGCGTGATCGCCTGCGGGGACCGGAGGCTCCGCCGCAGCGCGCTTGCCAGCGCGTGGCGCAACCCCTCGCGAGCCATGGCGAGCACGTTCCAATTGACCTTGCCGCTCGGCGGCTCGAGGTACTTGCCCGTCCGCCCGCTGATGTAGAGGATGTCCCCCTGCGCCGTCACCAGCACCGCCGCCGGGGCATAGTGCTGCAGCAGCACCTGGTCGGCGAGCGGTTGGAGGCGGACGGGCACGGACGGTATCTGGGGCGCGGCCGCCGTCGCGGGCCCGCCGCGGACCGGCGCCGCCGGAAACTCGACCGACTCCAGCCGCCCCGCGGTCGCGCGGCGCTGATAGAGTCGGGCTTTGGCCGCCAGCGGGGTAAACAACTCCGTGAAGCCCCCGACGGTCTCGGCGCTCCCCAGGAAAAGGAGGCCACCGGGGTTCAGGCTGTAGTGGAACAGGGGGAGGAGTTTCTGTTGGGCCGCCGGGTCCAGATAGATCATCAGGTTCCGGCAGCTCACGAGGTCCAGCTTGGTGAACGGCGGGTCGCCGAGGACGTTTTGCGGGGCAAACGTCACCAGTTCCCGGATGGCCGGGGCCACCCGGAAGCAGTCGTCCTCCTTGCGGAAGAAGCGCTCCAGACGCGCGGGGGACAGGTCGGCGGCGATGTTCGCCGGAAAGAGGCCCTGGCGGGCGCGCTCGATGGCGTCCCGGTCGAGGTCAGTGGCGAAGATTTGCACGGGTCCCACCCCCGGAGCCGCCTGCGCGGTCAGCGCTTCGTAAACAACCATGGCCAGGGAGTACGCCTCCTCCCCCGTCGCGCACCCGGGCACCCAGGCCCGCAGCGGCGCGGCGACGGGGTGGTGGGCCAAGAGCGCGGGGAGGCCGTGGGTCTGGAGCGCCTCCCAGGCCGCCGGGTCGCGGAAGAAACTGGTCACCCCGATCAAAAGCTCCTTGAAGAGCAAGTCCAACTCCGGCGGATTTGCCTGCAGGTACCGGACGTACGCCGCGATCGTGTCGAGCTGGTGAAGACCCATGCGCCGCTCAATCCGCCGGTACACGGTGGTCTTCTTGTACGGGGAAAAGTCGTGGCGTGTGTGCGCCCGGAGCAGGATCAGGGCTTTCTCCAGCCCGCTCTGGGTTTTGTCGCCCAGGGGGAGCGGCACCGGAGGCACGCCGGGCACGCGCTTGAGATAGGCCAGAAGCTTCTCGGGGAGTTCCTGGGGCGGCGCCACGACGTCGGCCAGCCCGGCGTCAATGGCGCTCCGAGGCATACTGTCGAACTTGGCGGAGGCTGGCGCCTGCACCAGGACCAGCCCGCCCTGTTCCTTGATGGCCCGGAGGCCCAGCGTGCCGTCGGTGCCCATGCCCGACAGGAGAAGGCCGACACTCCGCTCCCGTTGATCGGCCGCGAGCGCGCGGAAGAAGAGATCGATGGGGAGGCGCAGGCCCCGCGGGGCCGCCGGCGCGAGGAGGTGCAGCACCCCCTTGAGGATGGAGAGATCCGTGTTAGGCGGGATCACATACACGCGGTTCGGCTGCACAGGGAGCCGATCCGTGACTTGGCGCACCGGAATCGGAGTGACGCGCTGCAGTAGTTCGGGCAGAATGCCCTTGTGGGTGGGGTCGAGGTGCTGGACGACGACGAACGCCAACCCGCTGTTGGCCGGCACATGCCGGAGAAACGCCTCCAAGGCTTCGAGGCCCCCGGCGGATGCGCCAATGCCCACAATGGGGAACCCCTCGATCGCGCGGCGGTGAGCGGGCCCGGGCTGGGGCGGGGGGGGGGTGGCTCGCCGGCCGGCGCGGACTACCGCACGCTTCGGAGGTGCGTGGGGCGTGGCCTTGCGCATCGCTGCCCTCCTGACGTCCGGAGGCCCGGTTCAGGAACGATCACCTACCGCACAGGCCGGATCCTCCAAGCCGGGGCGACCGGCGAAGACATTCCGAGGCAACCGGCGGGTCTGTGCATGGAAACCAGTAAGCGCTGAAGGGATCTCGTGGTCCGCCGGCATCGGGATCCGGCGTGGGCATTCGGTGTGTTGCACACCCGGTCGTAGCCCGCGGCCGCATCGCCTGGCCGGCCGTCGCATGGAAACGTCAGGCGTCTCATGACGCCGTGGTGACCCTACAGATCCAAAAGGCCTGTGGAAGGGGCTCCAGTCCCAAAGGAGGAAAGCGTGGAGACTGGACCGCAGGACTATTACATCTCGTACTATGCTACTCATACAGCGTCAAGTCCAAAACGAATCAAAAAAGAATCAAGGGTCACCACGGGCGATCAAACGGCGGTGGCGGAGGAGGACCCCCCCGAGGTCCCAGCCGGTGCGGCGGCCGTCATCGCTGGCTCCCGCGAGCGGTGAACGGCGCCATGCTCTGTTCGTCCGTAGGCGGCCCTCCTGCAGGACGTGAGAGACAAAGAAGCCTCTCATGATCGTCGCGTTGCACGCGCGCATCGCCACAGACAACCGCTCGGACGAATACCAGAGCCAAGAGGCCGGGAAGCGCACACTCCGGCCATGCAGGAAGACACCCATCAGGGATCCTGCAACGACGTCCACCCGCCCTTCGGGTAGCGGGCGGTACGGTCACTGGGCGACAATCCCGCAAAACCGGTGCCCATATCTGACCAGAGTGGCTCCCCGGCCGGACCAAACTTGGACACTAGCAAGAATCGTTGTCTCTCTCGTAAGGACTTCGTCCCAATCGTCGGTCTCCTCCGCTATCAGAGCAGGTCTCCCGCTCTGCACCCTGTGCGCAAGTTGGGTGCCTCTCCCCCGGACCGAATCCTCCTCTTCCCGAGATTCCCTCGGTCCCCCCAGCGCGAACGTATATATAAAGCGTATCCCGGCCCGGAAAACTACCCGCGGAGGTAAGCGCCGGAATTGTTTGAAGCAATTTCAAAATCGCGGGTTGGATTCCGACTGGGGACACCATTTATATATACGTCGTTCCGGACGCGCAGCACCTGTCCTTCCCGATAATTCGTAATCCGCTTTCCAATGGATCCTTCGCTCAATCTGCACCACGCGACCCGCCTCGACAATCTCCAGATTCCCCAACGGATGCCCCCTCCTGCTGCCCAGCGTGCAGGTCCTGCGCGGCGTTCTTCCCGGGATGGTGCGGGCGCGGAGTGCGCTCCAACTTGAGGGTGTCGCCTGGCGCCAGCACCTCGCGGTTGATAAGCGCTCAACGCGGCGGCCGCCGATCCGCCTCCGGGACCGGATTGTCTGGAGATGGCGCGCCCGGGGGTGGCGCCGCTGGCGGGCGGTGCCGGGCTTCGTCCAGCCGGCCACCCGGGCGGGCGTGGCAACGCCGGCGGTGTCGGGACCCCTGGGCCCGGCGGCGCCAGAGATCCCCGGGCCGGCCTGCGATCAGTCCGGACCGCCGGACCCTGAGCCGGACCCTGTCGATGGCGAAGCCCCCTGGGGGCTCGCCCCGCATGCTTGGAGAGCTGCAGGAACGGGGGAGTGCTGGGGCCACAGCCACGGTCGAGAAATACCGCGGCCGCCCCCATCGGCCGCCCGCACCGTCGGGGCGGGCCTGCCGGAAGACTCACGTGTCCGCGAGCGTCGCCTGGGCCTTCTTCCCCGTCCCCACGGGCAGCTTGCGGGGGCGCTTCGGGCTCCTCGTGCTCGCGCATGCGCGGCGGCGGATTCGCCACGGCACCGTGACGGAGCCTCCGACCGCCCCGTGGCCGGCGCAGCACCTGGTGGCGGCGTGCCCGTGGGCCGACGCACCCCGGGATCTCCTCCGCGACCGGGATGCGGTCTATGGCACCGTCTTGGCCCGACGCGTCGCGGGTGTGGGGAGAGCGCAAGGACGTACGGCCCCACGGAGTCCGTGGCAGCATCCGTCTGCGGCGCGGGTGATCGGGAGCATCCGGCGGGCGTGTCTGGACCCCGTGCTCGTGCTCAGCGCCGCCCATCTCCGCCGCCTGCTCACGGGTATGTCCCGTATGATCCCGTCGGGCGCACGCACCGGGCCTTGGCCCTGGATGCGCCCGCCCGGCGGCCGGTGCAGCCGCCCGAGCCGGGCCCCGTCTGCGCCGTTCCCGCGGGGGGTGGGGTGCATCACCCCGACGCACGGCGGGCGGCGTGCGGTCCGGCGGGCGAGGCGTTCTCGGGAATGGCACGGTCGAGGCGGCCGCGTGGTACAGATTGGGCGAAAGATCCATTGGAAACCGGAGTACGAATTTTCGGGAACGACAAGCCGGCCTCGCCTTCGATGCCGCCCTTCTCGTGGCCTTTGCCCGGCGTACAGAACTCGCTGGCGAAGCGCCAGTGGGAGCGGAAGGCGATGAAGCGCGCGGTCTGAGCACGCTCGCGGCCACGGAGGATCCGCTTCACCGCGAGCGGCAAGTTGTCGGAGCGGAGCCGGTGGAAGACCCCGCCAAAGTAGGCGAAGGCCAGTTCGTGGGCTTCCAGGAACGCTTGCTGCGTCGCGTGGGTGTAGGCCCGATGGAAGGCGCCGCCACTCGCCATGCTGCGGAGCCCGGACACCTGGAGCGTGTGCCGGACGCCGGCGAGGTCGGCGACGGCCTCAGTCCCAGTCGGCCTGGCCCTCGCTGCCGAAGGCGTAGGTCTGGGGCACGCAGGTCACCTTGCCCGCGAGGCCCAGAACGCGCTTCTGCTCCCGGACGTACTCGCGAACCGTCGACTCCGCGATCGGGAACGCTGGCTGCTCCTACCGGACTCGGAGGAAGATCCGGTGGGCGGTATGCCGCTGCTTGCGGGGCGCGATGCGGTCCGCCTCGAGGATGGCGTCGATGAACGGCCGGAGCGGATCGAGCCGTGGCCGGGCGCGTCCCGGGAC
>Ga0335084_10008529_pt1 | contig 10220 bp, 7 predicted proteins | sample Lox_Sample_44_FD_206721 | JGI IMG/M metagenome (GOLD analysis project Ga0335084, IMG submission 206721) | Soil microbial communities from Loxahatchee National Wildlife Refuge, Florida, United States - Lox_Sample_4.4 | ecosystem: Environmental > Terrestrial > Soil > Wetlands | place: USA: Florida... | reverse complement strand
GGTGACGACCGCCGAGGTGGCGACGATGAGCGTAGCCATCGCGCTTGCGCTGCCGACGTTGCCCGCCTCGTCGAGGTGCAGGATCGAGATCGCGGCGAGCGTGGTCTTCGGCGAATACAGGAACACCACCGCCGAAATCGTCGTCATCGCGTTGACGAAGTAATAGCGGCCGATGTCGATGATGGCGGGCAGGCATACGGGCACCGTGACGCGCCAGAAGGTCTTGTAGAAGGGAACCTTCAGCGAGGCCGACACCGACTCGAACTCGATGTCGAGTTGCTTGAGCACGGTGACTGCAGTGAGATGGCTCGACGAGTAGTAATGGATCACGGTGCACAGCACGAGGATCGTCATCGTGCCGTACAGGAATCCGAGTGGATTCCCCGGGCTGTTGAAGAAGAGGATATAGCCGATGCCGAGCACGAGACCCGGAACGGCCATCGGCATCATCGCCTGGAACTGAATGAGCGGCCGCAGTCCGTCGGCGCCGCGTGTCTTCTCCAGCCAATACGCACCGCCGAACGTGACGGCGGCGCCGAACACGCCGCACCAGAAGGCCATCTGCACGCTGTTGCGCCAGGCGTGATCGACGCCCGCCTCTTCGAAGCCGTACGTGTAGTGGTTCAGCGTGAACGAAAGGTTGTAGGGCCAGACCTTCACGAAGGAACCGAAGACCGCCATCCCGATCACGAGAAGCATGGCCGCCGACATCAGCAATACGAACGCAAGCAGCAGCGAGTCGCGCAGCGGCGCGGGCCGCGGCTGGTACGGCACCGAGCGCGCGGTGAGCAACGCCTTCTGGCGCCGGCGGACCATCGAGTCGATCGCGAACGCGACCAACACCGGCGCGAGCAGGATGAGGCCGACCACCGCGCCCATCGAGAAGTTCTGCTGGCCGATCACCTGCTTGTAGATGTCGATCGCGAGCACGCTGACGTTGCCGCCGATCACCTTCGGCACGCCGAACTCCGACACCGCCATGGTGAAGACCACCATCGCCGCCGAGATCAGTCCATAGCGCGCGCCAGGCAGCGTGATCGTCAGGAACTTGCGCCAGCCGGGCGTGGCAAGCGAGTCGGCCGCCTCGTACAGGCGCGCGTCGGAGAGCGCGAGCGACGCCAGCAGGATCATCACCGCGTGCGGGAACACGGCAAAACTCATCGCGAGCACCATCCCGGGCAGGCCGTAAACCGTCTGCAGGCCGAACCATGCGAGCGCGCCTTTCAGCCATCCCTGGTTGCCGAACAGGTAGATGAAGCTCAGCGCCGCGAGCAGGGACGGTGCGAGGATCGGAAGCAACGCGATGTTGCGCCAGAGCCCTTTGAACGGAATGCGGCTGCGCTGGATGGCATAGGCGAACAGGAACGCGAGCGGCACGGTGATGAGCGTCGTCAGCAGCGCAAACACCAGCGTGTTCTGCGCGGAGTTCGCAAACGCAGGTGAAGCGAAGTAAGTGGCGAAGTTCGCGAGTCCGACGAACTTCCCGCCGCGATCCTCGACCGAGCGTACGAACAGGCTCGCCAGCGGCAGCGTGAGGAACGCGAGCAGCGCAGCGGCCACCAGGAACAATCCTCCGCGCGTGGCCAGCCGTTCGCTCGAGAGCGGCGTCGGGCGCGGCGTAAACGGCGCTGCGGCGGTCGCGCTCACGGCACGGTGATCAAGCGGGCTGCGCGAAAACGCGAACGCGCTCGCCGCGCAGCGCGAACGGAATCGAAGCGCCCTCGCGCACGCCGAGTTCGAGCGCCTGATTGAGGGAGAAGTAGACGAGCAGGCGCTGGCCGTCGAAGCCTTCGACGTCGAGCGCAGCAAGGCAATAGGTGCCGAGGAAGTCGACGTGCTCCACGCGCCCGCGCAGCGAATTGGGCATCGACTCGACGCTTCCCGAGTCCGACAGCACTCGATCCTCGGGCCGCAGATAGAGGCGGACGCGCTCGCCGTTGCCGACGCCGTTCGCCTTGGTCGTGAGCTCGATCCGTCCCACGCGGTATCGGCCCGAGCCGACGCACACCGCCTTGAGCACGTTGACCTTGCCGAGGAAGTCGGCCACGAACGGGGTGGTGGGGTGCTCGTAGACCTCGAGCGGCGTGCCGACCTGCTCGATGCGGCCCTGGTTCATCACCACGACCCGATCCGACATCGACAACGCTTCCTCCTGGTCGTGCGTCACCATGATCGTGGTCACGCCGACACGCCGCTGCAATTGGCGGATCTCGCCGCGCAGGCGTTCGCGTTCCTTCGCGTCGAGCGCCGACAGCGGTTCATCGAGCAGCAACAGGCTCGGCGCGGTCGCAAGTGCGCGCGCCAGGGCGATGCGCTGCTGCTGGCCGCCGGAGAGCTGGCTCGGATACTTGTTGCCCGAATCGGGCAATCCGACCAGCACCAGCAATTCCTTGACGCGAGCTTCGATCGCTGCTCGCGCCCGGCGGCGATTCACCAGACCGTAAGCGACGTTTTCGCGAATCGTGAGATTGGGAAAGAGGGCGTACGACTGGAACACGATCCCGTAGTCGCGCGCCGAAGGGGGCGCCGTCGAGATATCGCGTCCACCCTGGATCACGCGGCCGCCGGTTTGCGACTCGAGACCGGCGATGATGCGCAACAGCGTGGTCTTGCCGCAGCCGGACGGGCCGACGAAACAGACGAGCTCGCCCGAGCCGATGGCGAGATCGATCGACTGCAGCGCAGTGAACGTCCCGAAGGCCTTGTGAATGCCTTCGAGCCGAAGCACCTCCTGTCGATCGGTCACGCCAGTCACCCCCGGCGCGCGAGCACCGCGCCGAGCGCGGCGATCGCACTACTTCGGCGCCGCCTTGGACTCGTACCGCCTGCTCCACTCCGCAAGGATACGATCGCGATTCTTGGCCGCCCACGCGAAGTCGTTCTTCACCAGCCGGCTTCCGTAGTCCGCCGGAACGTTCGGCAGCGGCTTGGAAAGCGCAGTCACGGCGACGATCGCGAAGTTGTTGCCGAACAATCCCATCGCCTCATCGGTCGCAGCCCAGTCGAGCAGCTTCTGCGCGGCCTCGAGATTCTTCGTTCCCTTGTGTATTCCCGAAGCTTCCAGGTCCCAGCCGAGGCCTTCCTTCGGAAATACCAGTTCGATCGGCTTGCCCTGCGCCTTTTCACGATTGGCGCGGTATTCGAACGAAATGCCGACGACGTATTCACCGTTGGCAGCGGAGGCGCACGGACGCGACCCGGAATGCATGTACTGCGCGATGTTCTCGTGCAGTGCGTCCATGAACTTCCAGCCCTCGGCCTCGCCCCACAACTGCAGCCATGCGGTCACGTCGAAGAATCCGGTCCCGCTGGATGCCGGGTGCGGCATCACGACCTGGCCCTTGTAGACGGGCTTGGTGAGGTCCTTCCAGGTTTCGGGCTTGGGGATGTTGCGCTTCGCGGCCTCGGCCGTGTTGAAGCAGATCGTTGCGCCCCACACGTCCATGCCGACCCACGCTGGGGGATTCTTGCTGTCGCGATATTGCGGAGCGATGCGGTTCAGGCCGGCCGGCGCGTACGGCAACAGCATTCCTTCCGCCTCGAAGATCGCCAGGCTCGTCGCAGCGACACCCATCACGACGTCGGCCTTGGGGTTCGCCTTTTCGGCCAGCAAGCGGGCGGTGATGACGCCGGTGGAATCGCGCACCCAGACGATCTCGATATTCGGATTGGCCTTTTCGAATGCGCCCTGATAGGCCTTCAACTGATCGGTCTCGAGCGCGGTGTAGACGGTGAGCTGTGTCTTCTGCGCGGCCGCGCCGAACGCAACCGCTGCGAGGCCGATGCCGGCGAGCAGTCTGCCGAGCGCCGTGATGCGGTAAGCCATGGATTTCCTCCTCAGATATCTCTCGACGGGCACTTTGCGCCGGCCGCGCCCGATGCTATCGGCGGACCGGCGCCTGAGGCTAGCCACGCCTATTGACGGACCGGTGACGCCGCTCCAAATCCTCCTTTAACGCGCGGCGCAATCGCATTGCGCGCGTCCCCTTTTTCGCCGGGCGAGGCGAGTCTACGCAGAGGCCCTCCCCTGTCAATTGTTTTTTGCAGATTGTCGACAATCTACCGAACCAAGCTACAATGAAAACTTATGGCGCCCTCGAAAGTCATTCCCCACCCGACCATCGCGCTGCTGCGCTCGGCATCGCTGTCGAGCGCCGCGCAGCAGGAAATCGAGCGCTTGATCCTCGACGGCGAACTGGCGCCGGGCGCCAAGCTCGCAGAAGCGTGGCTCTCCGAGCGGCTCGGCGTTTCGCGCGGCCCGATTCGCGAAGCGTTCCGCATGCTCGAAGAGGCCGGCCTGGTGCGCCAGGAGAAAAACCGCGGTGTGTTCGTGCGCGACATTCCGGTCGAAGAAGCGATGGAAATCTACGACCTGCGTGCGGTGATGGACGAACTTGCGGGACGCCGTCTTGCGGGATCGATTACTGCGGAGCAGCTCAAGCGCGCACGCGCGATCGTCGACGGCATGGACCAGGCCGCGCGCAGCGCCGATGCCGACACGTATCACCTGCTCAATCTGCAGTTCCACGACACGCTGATCGAGTTCGTCGGCAATCGCAAGATGTCGGCCATCTATCGCAAGCTGGTAAAGGAACTCGCCTTGTTCCGCCGCCGCAACCTCGCCGATCATGCGCAACTGCCGCACTCGGCCGCGGAGCACCGGCAAATGCTGAAGGCGATCGCATCGGGCGACGCCGAGGCCGCTGGCCGGGCGATGTTCGAACATGTCATGCAATCGAAGGAACGCGCTCGCACGGGTGAAGCCAGTCGTGCGCAAGACGACGCGGCGCCGCTGCGCGCGCGCGCCGGCCGCAAGGGATGAACCGATGGTGACCGTAAACGGGCGGCGTTATGCGCCGCCGAAAGCGCCGACCGTAGTCATCTGCGTCGACGGCTGCGAGCCCGACTACATCGCACAGGCGGTGGCGCAAGGACTGATGCCGACGATGAAGCGGTGGCTCGCCGAAGGCACCGGCCTCGTGGCCGATTGCGTCATTCCGAGCTTCACCAATCCGAACAATCTGTCGATCGTGACCGGCGCGCCCCCGTCCGTGCACGGGATCTGCGGCAACTACCTCTATGACACAGAGACCGATGCCGAAGTGATGATGAACGACCCGAAGTGGCTGCGTGCGCCGACACTGCTCGCCGCGCTCGCCGACGAGGGACAACGCGTCGCCGTGGTCACCGCCAAGGACAAGCTGCGCAAGCTGCTCGGACACAAGATGCAGGGGATCTGCTTTTCTTCCGAGCGGGCGGACCAGGTCACCATGGCCGAAAACGGGATTGCGGAAGCGTTGCCGCTGGTCGGCATGCCCGTTCCCTCGGTCTATTCTGCCGAGCTCTCCGAGTTCGTGTTCGCCGCCGGCGTGAAGCTACTGCAAACGATGCGGCCCGACGTGCTCTACCTTTCGACGACCGACTATGTACAGCACAAGCACGCGCCCGGCGATCCGGAGGCAAACCGGTTCTTCGAGATGATGGACCGCTATCTGGCACGCCTGGACGAACTCGGCGCCGTGATAGCCCTCACCGCGGACCACGGCATGAACGCCAAGATCAAGCTCGACGCGAGTCCCAACGTCATCTACCTGCAAGATCTGCTCGAAGGCTGGCTCGGCGCCGGCAAGACGCGCGTGATCCTCCCGATCACCGATCCGTATGTCGTGCATCACGGCGCACTCGGCTCGTTTGCCACCATCTACCTCGATTCCGCCGACATCGCCAGCGTCGGCACACGGCTGCGTGAACGCCGCGGCATCCAGGTCGTTCTCGAGCGCGAGGCAGCAGCGCTGCGGTTCGAGCTGCCGGCCGATCGCATCGGCGATCTCGTGGTGGTCGGGGAGCGCGACGTCGTGTTCGGCACGGCGGTGGCGCGCCACGATCTGACGCAACTCGAGTTGCCGCTGCGGTCCCACGGCGGGATCTCCGAGCAACGCGTACCGCTGGTGTTGAACCGCCCGATCCAGGGCCTCGACGCCAATCGCCGCCTGCGCAACTTCGATGCATTCGACCTTGCGTTGAACTACGCGCAATGAACGCACCCCTCCCTCCTTTCCGCGCTGAGCCGCTGCGTATCGCCGGCGAAAAGATACGGCGCGATCGCACGTTCGAGGTTCGCTATCCGTTCACCGGCGCCCCGATCGCCCGCGTGTCGATGGCAACGGCGGACGACGTCCGGCGCGCTTTTGCCGCGGCGCACGCATTCAAGAGCCGCCTGACCCGTCACGACCGTTACCGCGTCCTGATGCGCGCGGGCGCCCTGCTCGCCGAACGGCGTGATGAGATCGCGCGCGGCATCACGCTGGAATCCGGCCTCTGCCTCAAGGACACGCAGTACGAAGTCGGGCGCGCGAGCGACGTGTTGTTGTTCGCCGCGCATCAGGCGCTCGTGGACGATGGCCAGGTTTTCTCCTGCGACCTCACGCCGCATGGCAAGAGCCGCAAGATCTACACGTTGCGCGAGCCCTTGCTCGGCGTGATCACGGCAATCACGCCGTTCAATCACCCGCTCAACCAGGTCGTGCACAAGATCGCGCCGGCCATCGCGACCAACAACCGGGTCGTGCTGAAGCCGAGTGAGAAGACGCCATTGGCCGCCTTCGTCCTGGCCGACATCCTGTACGAAGCCGGCCTGCCACCGCCGATGCTCTCGGTGGTGACCGGCGATCCGCGCGAGATCGCCGATGAACTACTCACGAACTCCGCGGTCGATCTCATCACGTTCACCGGCGGCGTTGCCATCGGCAAGTCGATCGCCGCCAAGGCGATCTACAAGCGCCAGGTGCTCGAGCTCGGAGGCAACGACCCGCTGATCGTGATGGAGGACGCCGACATCGAAGAAGCTGCCGCGCTCGCCGCAAGCGGGTCGTACAAGAACTCGGGACAACGGTGCACCGCGGTCAAGCGCATGCTCGTGCACCAGGCGGTCGCCGATCGCTTCGTCGAACTCCTCGTGGCGAAAACGCGTGCCGTCAAGTACGGCGACCCGCTCGATCCTGCGACCGACATGGGGACCGTCATCGACGAAGCGGCGGCATGCTCGATGCAGGCTCGCGTCGAAGACGCCGCCGCGTGCGGCGCAAAGCTTCTCATCGGCAATGTCCGGCAGGGCGCCCTGTATTCGCCCACCGTGCTCGACCACGTAACGCCGGAGATGACCCTGGTGAAGGAAGAGACCTTCGGCCCGGTATCGCCGGTCATGCGTTTTGCCGACATCGATGCGGCGATCGCAATGGCGAACGCCACGGCGTACGGTCTCTCCTCCGGGGTTTGCACCAATCGGCTCGACTACATCACGCGCCTCGTCAAGGAACTGCACGTCGGAACCGTGAACGTGCGCGAGGTGCCGGGTTACCGGTTGGAATCGACGCCTTTTGGCGGCATCAAGGACTCGGGGTTGGGCTACAAGGAGGGGGTGCAGGAGGCAATGAAGTCGTTTACCAACGTGAAGACGTATTCGATCCCTTTTTAGTGCGCGCCGCGCCGCGTACCCGAGAACTTCGCGGGTTCTTGGGGAGAACGATGGGCGCCATGAAGGATCTTGTGAAGTCTGAGCTGATCTGAGTGATCACGCGGAACCCCAATCCCCCCTGGCCCTCCCCTTGAAGGGGCTGGAGTAGGAACGATGCAGACCCTGCTCAACCTGCTCGCCGCGATCGCCCTCCTCGTCTGGGGCACGCACATCGTGCGCACGGGCGTGCTGCGCGTGTTCGGCGCCAACCTGCGGCAGATCCTTCGCCGCAGTGTCGGAACTCGGAGCGGTGCTTTTCTCGCCGGGATCGGCGTGACAGCGTTGCTGCAGAGTTCAACGGCAACCGCGTTGCTCGCCTCGTCTTTCGTCGGCCAGGGTCTGGTCACGACCGCCGCAGCGCTTGCCGTCATGCTCGGGGCCGATGTCGGGACCGCCCTGATGGCGCAGGTGCTTTCGCTCAGGCTGTCCTGGCTCGCGCCCCTGCTGATCGTGGTGGGCGTGATCGTGTTCCTGTCACGGCGCAACGAACGCGCAGGCCAGGTGGGTCGGATCGCGCTCGGCCTCGGCGTCATCATTCTGGCGCTGCAGTTGATCGTGCAGGCATCCGCGCCGCTCACGCAAGCCGCCGGTGTGAAGGTGCTTCTGAGCCAGTTGTCCGGCGATGCGGTGCTCGATGTGCTGATCGGCGCGCTGCTTTGCGTACTCTGCTATTCGAGCCTTGCCATCGTGCTTCTCACCGCAGCGCTTGCGGCCTCCAACGTGATTGCGGTGTCGGTCGCGGTGACGCTGGTTCTCGGTGCGAATCTCGGTGGCGGCCTCGTAGCGGTGCTGACGACGCTCAACGCGGACCCCGTTTCGCGCCGCGTCCCGGCCGGCAACCTGCTTGCCAAGGCGATCTGCTGCGCGCTCGCGCTCGCGGTGCTTCCCGCGGCTATGCCCTGGATCCATTACCTTGGCGGCGATCCGCAGCGCCTTGTGCTCAACTTTCATCTCGCGTTCAACGTGCTCCTGGCTGCGATCTTTCTTTCCTTCGTTTCGCCGCTGGCGCGGATCGTCGACCGCTGGCTCCCGGCGAAACCCGCAGCGGAACTGCCTGGCCAACCGCGCCATCTCGATCCGACCGCGCTCGCGACGCCGACGCTTGCGATCGCCAATGCAGCGCGCGAAGCGATTCGCCTCGCCGACGTGGTGCAGGAAATGGTGATCGGCCTGGTCACCGTCCTCCGCACCAATGACCTCCAGCTGGCCGAAGCGCTGCGCAGGCGCGACGATGAGATCGATCGCCTGTACACGGCCATCAAGCTGTACCTGACACAGGTGAGCCGCGAGGCGCTCGAGTCCAGGGAATCGAAGCGCTGGGCCGACATCATCCAGTTCACGATCAACATGGAACACGCCGGCGACATCGTCGAACGCGTGATGCTCGATGTCGCCGAAAAGAAGATCCAGCACAACCTGTCGTTTTCGGACGCCGGCATGAGCGAGATCGAGGACCTGCACCGGCATCTGCTTGCAAATCTCAAGCTCGCCGTTGCCGTGTTCCTGAACGGCGACCTCAAGAGCGCGCAGCACCTGATCGCGCAAAAGATCGCCTTCCGCGAGCTCGAGATGCAGTACGCGGACAATCATCTGCAGCGGCTGTCGGGGAACACGCCCCAGTCGATCGAGACCAGTTCGCTGCACCTCGATCTCCTTGCCGACTTCAAGCGGATGAACTCGCTCTTCTGCTCGGTGGCGTATCCGATCCTCGAATCGGCCGGCGTGCTCGCCAGGACGCGCGTCGTCGACGCCGCCGTGGCGGGCTTTCAGGCCGACGAGCCGCGTACGATCTGACCCCGCGCCACACACCGAACGCGCCGCGACGCGCCGGATGACCACACATGCCTCTCACGCTCGAAACCATCAATGCGCTGTTCGACATTCACGGAAGCCGCATGTACAGCGGCGAGCCTGTCACCCAGCTCGAGCACGCGCTGCAATCGGCCGCCCTCGCCGAGCAGGCCGGGGCTTCCCCAGCGTTGATCACCGCCTCGCTGCTCCACGACCTCGGCCACATGATCAACGACCAGGGGGAGACGCCGACCTTGCGCGGCATCGATGATCGCCACGAATACGTGGCGATCCCTCGCTTGCGCGGGCTGTTCCCGGACGAGGTGCTCGCGCCGATCCGCCTGCACGTCGAAGCAAAGCGGTACCTCTGTGCGCGTGGCGATGGCGTGCATTCGGGACCGAGTTACCTGGAAGCGCTATCGGCCGATTCGCTGCGCAGCCTGCGCCTGCAAGGCGGAGTCTTTTCGGACGCGCAGGCCGATGCGTTCATCGCGCAGCCGTTCGCGGCCGACGCCGTACGGCTGCGGTGCTGGGACGATCTGGCGAAGGTGCCCGGCCGCGCGACCCTGCCGCTGGAGCACTATCTGACGATCGCGGCCGGCGTCGCATTGGCCTGAACGCGCGCATGACGGAACACGAGAAATTCAGCGCCCCGCTGGGTGGCACCGAGGCGCACGAGTTCATTCCCTTCATGCACGAACTGATCGGAGTCGCCTTCATGGCGATCCGTCCCTACTTCCTTGCCGCGACACCCGTGCTGACCAAGGCCGATGCGACGCCGGTCACACAGGCCGATCGCGCGGCAGAGCAGGCGATGCGCGGCTTGATCGAAGCGCGTTATCCGACACATGCAATCCTGGGCGAAGAGTTCGGCATCAGGGAAGCGGCGCCCGCGACACCGCGTTACCGCTGGGTG
>Ga0335084_10008528_pt1 | contig 10220 bp, 11 predicted proteins | sample Lox_Sample_44_FD_206721 | JGI IMG/M metagenome (GOLD analysis project Ga0335084, IMG submission 206721) | Soil microbial communities from Loxahatchee National Wildlife Refuge, Florida, United States - Lox_Sample_4.4 | ecosystem: Environmental > Terrestrial > Soil > Wetlands | place: USA... | reverse complement strand
GCACCTGCGCCACCGATCCCGGCGCCGACTGCAGCGCCTCCGAGTAGAGGGTCTGGATCGAATCGACCACGGCGACTTCCGGTTTCTCCGCCTCCAGGGTCGCCCCGATCCGCTCGAGCTGGATCTCCGCGAGCAGCGCGACCGCGGCGGTGTCGATCTGCAGCCGCTGCGCGCGCAGCGCCACCTGCTCCGCCGATTCCTCACCCGATACGTAGACCACCTTGCGCGCGCCGCTCATCCACGCCAGCGCCTGCAGGAGCAGCGTCGACTTGCCGATGCCGGGATCGCCGCCGATCAGCACGACCTGTCCCGCGATCAGCCCGCCGCCGAGCGCCCGGTCGAACTCGGCCACGCCGGTCGGCATGCGCGAGGCCTCCTTCGCGGGGATGCGGGCGAGCGGCACGAGCGCCGCCGCCTTGGCCCCGCCGGCGTAGCGATGCTGGCCGGCGCGCTCCGCGACCGCCTCCACCAGCGTGTTCCAGGCTCCGCAGTGCGGACACTGGCCCTGCCACTTGGTCGACTGGCCGCCGCATTCGTTGCAGGCGTAAATCGCTTTCGCGCGCGTCGCCATGCTTCAACCGCGCGCCATCTGGGGCACGCGCGCGGTGATCTTGCAGAGGAGCTCGTAGCTCAGCGTCCCCGCGGCGGTGGCGACCTCGTCGCACGAGAGCCCGTCGCCCCAGAGCGTGACCGTCGTTCCGACGGCTGCCGCGGGCACCGGGTCGAGGTCCACGGTGAGCATGTCCATCGACACGCGCCCGACCGTGCGCGTCCGGACCCCGTTCACGAGCACCGGCGTCCCGTCCGGTGCGTGGCGCGGATAGCCGTCGGCGTAGCCGCAGGCGACGACGCCGAGCCGCATCGGCCGGTCGGCGACGAACGCTCCGCCGTAGCCGACCCGATCGCCCGGTCGCAGGTCGCGCACGGCGATCAGCTCCGCGGCGAGCGTCATGACCGGCTTCAGCCCGATCGCTGCGGCGCTCGTGTCCGCAAAGGGCGAGCAACCGTAGAGCATGATCCCGGGCCGAACCCAGTCGAAGTGCGTCTCGGGGAAGCGCAGGACCGCCGCCGAGTTCGCCAGGCTCCGCGGCGCGTCGATCCGCGCCGTGGCCGCTTCGAAGCGATGCAGCTGCTCGGCGACGCCCGAGGGGCCATCGGCGTCGGCGAAATGGGTCATCAGCGTGATCCCGCTCACGACCGGCGAGCGCGCGAGCCGCTCGAACACCTTCCGGTAGTGTTCGGGGGCAAACCCGAGCCGGTTCATCCCCGAGTTGAGCTTGAGGTACACCGGCACGCGCGTCGGCAGGCGCACGGCCTCCAGCAGCGCGATCTGTTCGCGATCGTGGATGACGATCGACAGGCCGTGCTCGCCAACCGTCTGCAGATCGTCGGCCTCGAACACTCCCTCGAGGAGCAGGATCGGCTTCGTGACGCCCGCCTCGCGCAGGCCGACCGCGTCGTTCAGGTCGAGCAGCGCAAATCCGTCGGCCGCCTCGAGCGCGCGGACCGCGCGCTCGAGCCCGTGGCCGTACGCGTTCGCCTTGACCACCGCCCAGGTGCGGGCGTGCCGCGCCCGGGCACGCGCGAGCGCGAGGTTCTCGCGGAACGCCGCGAGATCGAAGGTGGCGCGGATCGGACGGGGCAAACCCGGTCAGTTGCCCTTGCGGAGCTTGGAGAGCCAGTGCTCCATCTGCTTCCCGGCCGCCTCGCGTCCACCGAGCCCGAAGGACAGCGCGAACGCGACCGCGATCGCACCGAGCGTGAGGCCGAAGGCGAGGTTCACGATGTCGTCGGCGATCCCCATCGCGCGCAGGCCCATCGCGATCACCAGGCCGAGGATCGCGATCCGCGCGATGCGCGCGAGCCCGGTGGTGTGCTCGCCGCTCGCCTTGTCGATCGCCTCGTAGACGAGGTTCGCGAGCCAGAAGCCGACCACCAGGATCGCGCCGCCGAGCAGCACGTCGCCGCCGAACTTGATGAACATCGTGACCACGTCGCGCACCTGGTGGAACTCGAGGCGGTTCGCAGCCTCGACGGTGGCGAACAGCATCGCGAAGAACAGCACGATCCCGCCGACGAGCGTCGACGGCCGGAGGCTTCCGCTGAACGCCGCCTTCATGCCGAGCTTCTGCGGCAGCGTGTCGGCGCCGAGACCCGCGAGCAGCCGCGCGAGCAGCCCGGAGGCGAACTTCGCGACGTACCAGGTGATCACCAGGATCAGCGTCGCGGCGACGATGTTCGGCACTGCGACCAGGAACTTCTGCAGCATCTCGGTCGCCGGCCGCGAGATCGCGTCGATCTGCAGCGCGTCGAGGGCGGCGATCAGCGACGGGATGAAGACGAAGATGAAAACGATCGTGCCCGCCACGCGCGAGAGCTTCACGGTGTCGGCGAGTCCGATCGTCCCGGCGAGCTTGTCCGTGCCCGCGGCGGCGAGGATGTTCGTCACCAGGCCGCGCAGCACCTTGGCGAGCAGCCAGCCGACGAAACCGATGATCGCCGCGCCGACGATGTTCGGCACGATGGCGAGAAGCTTCGCCAGCATCAGCTGCACCGGCTCGAGCAGGCCGTGCAGCTCGAAGGCGGAGAGGATGGTCGGGATGAAGAGCAGGATCACCAGCCAGAAGAGGACATTGGCGACGGTGTTGCTCATCGGCTCCATCCCGGCCTCCTGCGACAGCTTGTCGTCGAGGGTCGTGGAGGAGAGGATCTTGTTCACCACCGCGCGGATCACGGTCGCGAGCAGCCAGGCGACCAGCGCGAGGACGGTGCCGGCGACGAGCGACGGCAGATAGCCGATGATCTTGGCGACGAGCTGGGCGAACGGGCTGGAGATCAGGTCGAGGTGCAGCGAGTCGAACACCGCGACCAGGGTGATCAGGATGATCACCCAGAACACGCCGACGGCGATCCCCCACTCGACCCCGACCTTCTGGCCGGTGCTCTCCTCGATTCGCGCGTTCACCTTGAGCAGCGCGAGAAGGCGATGCACGCCCGCGCGGGCAGCCACCGCCACGAGCCAGCCGATGATGAGGATGCCGAGCGCCCCGAGGATCCCCGGGAGCTGCGCACCGAGCGTGGTCTGGAGCGAGCTAACGAGCGTATTCAGGTCCATCTTGCCTCCCCATGACAGTCGGACTGGCCACCCGGCCGACGCGGGCCCCCGGCCGGGCACCGGGCGCTATGTTACGCGCGTCGACTGCTCCCTGTTACGCGCAGCACACGGCTCCGCCTTCGCCCGTCCTACGCCGCCACGTCCTTCAGCCGATCCTTCGTGAACTCGACGAAGGTATTCACCAGGCGCGAGCGGAACTTCTCCTTCGGATAGACGAGCGAGAGCGCGCGCATCAGCCGCGGGGCGAGCGGCATCGCGACGAGATCGCCGAGCTTCTGCTCCTTCGCCACCGTCGCCTTCGACAGGATGGCGAAGCCAAGGCCGGTGCCGACGACGCCCTTCAGCGCCTCGGGGCTGCCGAGCTCCATCACGACGTTGAGATCGGCCGGCGCGATGCCCGCCTTGCGGAAGTAGAGGTCGGTGAACTCCCGCGTGCCGGACCCCGCTTCGCGGCTCACGTACGGATAGGGTACGAGCTGCTTCGGCGCCACCGACTTCAGCTTCGCGAGCGGATGCACCGGGGCGACGATGACCTGCAGCTCGTCCTCGCAGCACACCTCGGTCAGCAGCCCCGGCAGGTGCGACGGCGCCTCGATCAACCCGAGGTCGAGGGTGTGCTCCGCGACGCGGTTCTCGATCGTCTCGGAGTTCGCGACGGTGAGCTTCGGCTGGACCTCGGGATGGCGCGACTTGAACTCACCGAGCACCTGCGGCAGCAGGAACTCGGCGATGGTGGTGCTGGCGCCGATCAGCAGCGGGCCGGACAGCCGGCCGGTCATCTCGCGCAGGCGCGTCTCGAGCTCCGCCGACAGCGCGAGGATCCGCTCGGCGTACTCGAGCACCACGTCGCCGGCCGGGGTCAGCGCGATCTTGCCGTGCCCGCGTTCGAACAGGCGCGCGTTGAGGTGCTCCTCGAGCTGCTTGATCTGGAAGGTGACCGCCGGCTGGGTCATGAACAACGTCTCGGCGGCCTTCGTGAAGCTCATCTGCTTCGCGACGGCGTGGAAGACCTGGAGCCTGCGATCCGCCATGGCGGGCAAATTGCGTGTGTTATTCTCCGCCCCGCCATTCAACCATAAAATCGGCCATGGACCAAACTTATGGCGCCGCGGCCGGCGCCGCTCCGCAAGCCGCGCGGTAGTCGGCCTCGCCCCGCAAGCCCGCCCGTCGCCCTCCAGCCCGCGGCGCTCCCGTACCCGCCCAGTCCCGATGAAGCGCGGCTTCTACATCATCATGGCGGCGCAGTTCTTCTCGTCGCTCGCCGACAACGCGCTGCTCATCGCCGCGATCCAGCTGCTCACCCAGCTCCAGGGGCCGGCCTGGATGGTGCCGCTGCTGAAGTTCTTCTTCACGATCTCGTACGTGGCGCTAGCGGCCTTCGTCGGCGCGTTCGCCGACTCGATGCCCAAGGGCCGGGTGATGTTCGTCACCAACGCGATCAAGGTCGCCGGCTGCGTGATGATGCTGTTCTACGCGGCGCTTACGCCGCCGAACGCCCCGGAATACCTCACGATCCTGATCGCGTACGCGGTCGTGGGACTCGGCGCGGCGGCCTACTCGCCGGCGAAGTACGGGATCCTGACCGAACTGCTCCCGGCGCAGCAGCTCGTCGCCGCGAACGGGTGGATCGAAGGGCTGACCGTCGGCTCGATCATCCTCGGGACGCTGGTCGGCGGCGCGCTGGTGAGCGACACGGTCTCGCGGGCGCTGCTCGGAATCGACATTCCCCGGGTCGACACCGGGATCGACACGCCCGGCGAAGCCGCGATCGCGATCATCCTGTTCGGCTACGTGATCGCCGCGGGCTTCAACCTCTACATCCCCGACACCGGGGTCGACCACCACCTACCCAGGAAGAACCCGGTCTACCTGATCCACGACTTCTACCACTGCTGCCGCCTCCTCTGGCGCGACCGGCTGGGACAGATCTCGCTCGCGACGACCACTCTCTTCTGGGGCGCCGGGGCGACGCTGCAGTTCATCGTGCTCGAGTGGGCGCGCGCCGCGCTCGACTACCCGCTCTCCAAGGCAACCGCACTCCAGGGCATCACCGCGATCGGGATCGCCGCCGGTGCCATCGCTGCCGCGAGATTCGTCTCGCTCAGGCGCGCGGCCGACGTGCTGCCGGTCGGCATGGCGATGGGACTGCTGGTGATCGTCATGATCTTCGTACGCAACCTGTGGATCGCGATCCCGCTCATGATCGCGATCGGCGGGTTCGCCGGCTTCTTCGTCGTGCCGATGAACGCGCTGCTCCAGCACCGCGGCCACATCCTGATGGGCGCCGGTCACTCGATCGCGGTGCAGAACTTCAACGAAAACCTCTCGATCCTGATCCTGCTCGGGTTGTACGCGGGGATGATCAAGGCCAACCTGTCGATCTACGCGATCATCGTCATGTTCGGTCTCTTCGTGAGCGGCTCGATGGTGTTCGTGCGCCGGCGGCATCTCGCGAACCAGCGCGAGGCCGACTCGCTGCACCTGATCGGCATGGACAAGCCGGACTCGCCGCACGGCTAGGGCGCCGGTTGACTTCGCGGACGACCGCCCCCACGTCCCTCCGAGCAGTCCCCGAGGAGACGATGTCATGGGCGCGATCCCCCAATTCCTGCTCGACGAGGGCGCTCAGTCCGCCCCGGCCGGCCCGTCCGGCGACGGCGACGCCGGGTTGCTCGACGCCTATTCCCGGGCGGTCGTTGCCGCCGCCGAGCGCGTCGGGCCGGCCGTTGCCCACCTCGAGGTCGAGCAGGCGCGCCGCGGGCGCGAGCGCCGCGGTTCGGGCTCCGGGTTCGTGTTCACACCGGACGGCCTGATCCTGACCAACAGCCACGTCGTCCACGGGGTCAAAGCCGTACGGGCGAGCTTCGCGGACGGGGCGAGTTACGACGCGGACGTGATCGGCGACGACCCGGACACCGATGTCGCGGTGATTCGCGTCGGGGCAAGCGGCCTTCCCGCCGCGACGCTCGGGTCGTCGCGCGGCCTGCGCGTCGGCCAGCTCGCGATCGCGATCGGCAACCCCTACGGCTTCCAGCACACGGTCACCGCCGGGGTGGTGAGCGCGCTCGGCCGGAGCCTGCGTGCGTACAGCGGGCGGCTGATCGACGACGTCGTCCAGACCGACGCCGCGCTCAACCCGGGCAACTCGGGCGGGCCGCTCGTCGATTCCCGCGGCGAGGTGATCGGCGTGAACACGGCGATCATCCCGATGGCGCAGGGGATCTGCTTCGCCACCGCGATCGACACGGTCCGCTGGGTAGTCACCCAGCTGCTCCGGGATGGCAAGGTCCGCCGCGGCTACTTGGGCTTCGCCGGCGCCAACGTGCCCGTCGCGCGGAGAGTCGTCCGCCATCACGAACTCGGGACGGACCGGGCCGTGCGCGTCGAGTCGCTCGAGCGCGGCGGGCCCGCCGCGCGCGCGGGGCTGGAAGCGGGCGACCTGATCGTCGGCTACGACGGGAGCCCGGTGGGCGGGATCGACGATCTGCATCGCCTGCTCACCGCCGAGCGGATCGGCCGGCCGGCGACGCTGTCGGTTCTGCGGCGCACGCGGAAGCTCGAGCTCCCGGTGACCGCCACCGAGCGGTCGGTCGTCGACTAGCGCCCCGGGCGGCGCATTCGGTCGTAGCGCCGTCAGTCCAGCACGACCGGGCGGTTCGGAAGCTCGTCCGGGTTGTCGTCGCGCGGCGGAAAATGCAGCGCGAGGAGGTCGCTGATCGCCTGGATTCCGGTGATGACGCCCGGCTCGAACCGCCCGGCGGCGAATTCGCGCTGCATCGCGCCGCAGATGGCCTCCCAGGCCGTAGCGCCCACCTTCGAATGGATGCCGCGGTCGGCGACGATCTCGACGCGTCGGTCGGCGAGCAGCAGGTAGACAAGCACGCCCGCGTTCTGCTCGGTGTCCCAGATCCGCAGCCGGCTGAAGAGCTCGATCGCCCGCTCGCGCGCCGAGATCCCGCGCACGAGATCGAAGAACGGCAGCGCCGCCTCCACCGCGAACCGCAGCTCGCCGTCGTGGCGCAGCTCCTGCGCCCCGATCGCGTCCTCGATCGCCTTCAGCGCGCGCGGCGGGAACGCGTAGCGGACCGACCAGTGGTCGGAGACGAGGTGGCGGCAGAAGCGCCCGATGCCCACCTAGTTCCCCCAGCTCCCCGACGCGCCGCCGCCGCCGAACCCGCCGCCGCCGCCCGACCAGCCGCCTCCGCCCCCGCCGCCCCAGCTGCCGCCCGAACCGCCGCCGATCCAGGGTCCGCCGCCCCAGCCGCCGCGCCGGCCGCCAGCGAGCGCGCCGCCGACGCCGCCGAGCATCAGCGTGAGGAGGAACGCGAGAATTCCCGCGGCCACGGCAGCGATCATCGTGCCGGCGATCGCAAGGGCGATGAACCCCGCGAGGCCACCGGTTGCCGCCGATCCGAAGAACCGGCCCAGGATCTTCGTCAGGATCCCCCCGACGACGACGATCACGACGAGCAGGATCACGAACAGCGACTGGAGGTCGCCCCCTGCTTCTGGCCGCTGCGCGCCCTGCTGCGGCGGGGGCGGCAGCTTCTCGCCGTCGACGAGCTTCATGAGCTGCTCGGTACCGGCGCGGAGCCCGCCGTAGAAGTCTCCCTCGACGAAGTGCGGCGCCATCGTTTCGCGGATGACGCGCCGTGCGACGAGGTCGGGGATCGCGCCTTCCAGCCCGTAGCCGACCTCGATGCGCAGCTTGTGATCGTCCTTGGCGACGACGACGATCAGGCCATCGTCCACTTTCTTGCGCCCGACCTTCCACTGGTCGGCGACGCGGATCGAGTACTGCGCGATGTCCTCCGGCTTCGTGGTCGGCACGAGGAGGAGCGCGATCTGGCTGCCCTTGCGGGCCTCGAACGCGGCGAGCGAGCGCTCGAGGTTGGCGACCTCTTCCGCGGTGAGCGTCCCGGTCAGGTCGGTGACGTGCCCCTTCAGCGGCGGCACCGGCGCAAGGTCCTGCGGCGAGGCGCCGCCGAGCAGCGCAAACCAGAGGAGAACGCTGCCGACCAGCGCTACGAAATGCGGCTTACTGCGGTTCACTGCGTGTCAGCCCGAGAGGCGAACGCCGACCTGCGGTGTGCGCCGCACCCGCCGGCGTTCATCCCCAAGCCGCCTTACTTCTTCTCCGCCGGCTTGCTGAAGTCCACCTTGGGCGCGCTCGAGATCTCGCGCTCGTTCTCGACCGTGAAGTTCGGCTTCGTCTTGTAGCCGAACACCATCGCGGTGACGTTCACCGGGAACTCGCGCACGAGGACGTTGTAATCCTGCACCGTCTTGATGTAGCGGTTGCGCGCGACCGCGATGCGGTTCTCGGTGCCCTCGAGCTGCGCCTGGAGGTCGCGGAAGTTCTGGTCCGACTTGAGCTCCGGGTACTTCTCGACGACCACGAGCAGCCGGGAGAGCGCGCTCGTGAGGTCGCCTTGCGCCTGCTGGAACCGCTGCAGCGCGGCCGGATCGTTGAGCGTCTCGGGCGTGACCTGGATCTGCCCCACCCGCGACCGCGCCTCGGTGACGCGGGTCAGCACCTCCTGCTCCTGCTGCGCGTAGCCCTTGACCGTGGCGACCAGGTTCGGGATCAGGTCGGCGCGGCGCTGGTACTGGTTGGTGACCTCCGACCAGGCTGCCTTGACCCCTTCGTCCTTCTGCTGGATCTCGTTGTAGCCGCAGCCGGAGAGCGCGAGCGCGGCGAGGAGCACCCAAAGTTTTCTCATTGTCCTGTCCTCCTGCGGGTTGGACCGTCGTCAAGATTGCGGCGCGGCGGCCGCCTTCAAGTCCTTCATGGTCGCACGGGCGAAGCAAAGATCCTCCCACGCCTTCGACTTGTCCGGGAGATTCCTGAGCAGGTAGGCGGGATGGTAGGTTACGATCGTCGTGACGCCTTGATAGCGGAACAGCCGGCCGCGCAGGCTCGCGATGCTCGCGTCGGTGTTGAGCAGGAGCTGCGCCGCCGCGCGGCCCATCGCGAGAATCACCTTCGGCCGGATCAGCTCGATCTGCCGGACGAGGTGCGGGCTGCATTGCGCGACCTCGAAGGGCTCGGGGTTCCGGTTGCCGGGCGGGCGGCACTTGAGCACGTTCGCGATGTAGACGTTCTCGCCCCGGCGCAGCGCCACCGCGGCGAGCATGCTCTCGAGCAGCCGCCCCGCCTGCCCGACGAACGGTTCGCCGCGCGCGTCTTCCTCGGCACCCGGCGCCTCGCCGACGATCACCCATTCGGCGCGCTCGTCGCCGACGCCGAACACGGTATTCGTGCGCGTCCTGCAGAGGCCGCACGCTTCGCACGTTGCGACCGCGGTCTTCAGCCCCGGCCAATCCATGCGCGCGATGCGGGCCGCGCGGTCGTCGAGCTCGAGCTCCGGGCCGTCACCCGTGCGGGCTGCCGGCGCGAGGCTCGCCGGGTCGGGGGTCGGGGCTGGCCGCGCCGCGGGCGTCGCCCGGTCGCGCAACCGCCAGCGCGGCCGGACACCGATTTCGGCGAGGATGCGGTCGCGGCGCGCGCTCACCGCGCTACCCTCGCGCGTCCCGCGGTCGGAATTGACCTTCCCGGCCCGGAGGGCTCACAGCACGAGGCTGAGGAGGAGCGCGTCTTCGCGGCCGTGCCGCGCCGGGTAGTAGCCCTTGCGAATGCCCACCTGCTCGAACCCGTACCGCAGGTAGAGGCGGCGCGCCGCCGGATTCGTGGGCCGCACCTCGAGAAAGATCACGTGCGCCTGGTAGCCGCGCGCGACGCCGAGGAGATGCTCGAGCAGCTTCCCGCCGTACCCCCGTCGCTGCACGGGCGCAGCGATGCTCAGATTCAGCAGGTGGGCCTCGTTCGCCCCGAGCATCATCACCGCGTAGCCGACGAGCCCGTCGGCCGAATGCATCCCCCAGCAGCTGTAGCCGGCGGCCAGCGAGTCGCGGAAATTGCCGAACGTCCAGGGAAACTCGTAGATCGTGCCCTCGACCGCCACTACGGCGTCGAGGTCGCGCGCGGCGAGCGGTTCGATCCGCGGTTCCGGGCGCAGGACCGCGCTCATCGTTCGCTCGTCTTCAGCGCGACGCGGTCGCGAAGGTAGAAGGGCAGCGCCGCCGCGGCGGTGACGCCCTCGCC
>Ga0335084_10008526_pt1 | contig 10221 bp, 20 predicted proteins | sample Lox_Sample_44_FD_206721 | JGI IMG/M metagenome (GOLD analysis project Ga0335084, IMG submission 206721) | Soil microbial communities from Loxahatchee National Wildlife Refuge, Florida, United States - Lox_Sample_4.4 | ecosystem: Environmental > Terrestrial > Soil > Wetlands | place: USA... | reverse complement strand
TGTCGCCGAGGCGGCCGGCCTCGGCGAGCATCGCTGCCGGATTGTTGGCAGCGTTGGCCATCAGGCCTCCACCTTGCCGCCGGCCGCTTCGATCGCCGCGCGCGCGCCCCTGGTGACCCCGACGCCCTTGAGCGTCAGCGGCTTCCTGATCTCGCCCGACAGCACCACCTTGGCGACCTCGGTGAACACCGGCACCAGGTTGGCCGCCTTGAGCGCCGCCAGGTCGATCACCGGCGCCGTCACCAGCGCCAGTTCGGAGGTGCGCACTTCGGCGCGGGTTTTCCGGATCGCCGAGCGGAAGCCGAACTTCGGCAAGCGGCGCTGCAGCGGCATCTGGCCGCCTTCGAAGCCGACCTTGTGATAACCGCCCTTGCGCGCGCGCTGGCCCTTGACGCCGCGGCCGCAGGTCTTGCCCTGGCCCGCGGAGGCGCCGCGCCCGACGCGCAGCTTCGGGCGGCGCGATCCGGCGCCCGGCTTGAGGGTGTTGATGTGCATCAGGCTTGCTCCACTTTCAGCAGATGGCTGGCCGCGTAGATCATGCCGCGATTCTCGCGGGTGTCCGCGACCACCACGGACTGGTGCCGGCGCCGCAGGCCGAGGCCCCGCACCGAGGCGGCGATGTTGGCCAGCTGGCCGTGCACGCTCTTCTGCAGCGTCACCTTGAGTTTGCCGTTGCTCATGGCCTTATCCCTGGATCTCTTCCAGCGACTTGCCGCGCTTCGCGGCGATGTCATCGGGCGAGCGCAGCTTGGCGAGTGCGCTCACGGTGGCACGCACCACGTTGATCGGGTTGCGCGAGCCGTAGCTCTTGGCCAGCACGTTGCGCACGCCGGCGCATTCGAGCACCGCGCGCATGCCGCCACCGGCGATGACGCCGGTGCCGCTCGAAGCCGGCTGCATCAGCACGCGTGTGGCGCCGTGCGTGCCGCGCACCGCGTAGTGCAGCGTGTCGTTGCGCAGGCTCACGGTGACCAGGTTCTTGCGCGCCTGGGCCATCGCCTTGCTGATCGCCACCGGCACTTCGCGCGCCTTGCCGAAGCCGAAGCCGACGCGGCCGGCGCCGTCGCCCACCACGGTCAGCGCGGTGAAACCGAACTGGCGGCCGCCCTTGACCACTTTCGCGGTGCGGTTCACGGCGACCAGCTTTTCCATCAGGTCGTCGGCGCTCTGGGTCTTTTCGATTCTGGCCATGCGGTCAATCCTTGCTTAAAACTCGAGACCGGCTTCGCGCGCGGCATCCGCCAGCGCCTTGATGCGGCCGTGGTACTGGAACCCGGAACGGTCGAACGCGACCTTGGTGACACCCGCGGCCTTGCCGCGCTCGGCGATGGCCCGGCCGACGGCCTTCGCCGCCTCGACGTTGCCGGTGCCCTGCAGGCCCTTGGCCACTGCTTCCTGCACGGTGGACGCGGCCGCCAGCACCTTGCCGCCGCTGGCATCGATCAGCTGCGCGTAGATGTGCTGCGGCGTGCGGTGCACGGTCAGGCGCACGGCGCCCTGCTTGCGGATGCGGATGCGGGCCTGTGCCGCGCGGCGCATGCGCCGTTCTTTCTTCAGAGTAGCCATTACTTCTTCTTCCCTTCCTTCAGGGAGATCTGCTCGTCGCTGTAGCGCACGCCCTTGCCCTTGTAGGGTTCGGGCGGACGGATGTCGCGGATCTCCGCCGCGGTCTGGCCGACCTTCTGCCGGTCCATGCCCTTCACCACGATCTCGGTCTGGCTCGGCGTCTCGATGCTGATGCCCTCCGGCACCGGGAACGTCACCGCGTGCGAGAAGCCCAGCGTCAGGTTGAGGTTCTTGCCCTGCACCGCGGCACGGAAGCCGACGCCCACCAGCTCGAGCTTGCGTTCGTAGCCCTTGGTCACGCCGTTGATCATGTTCGCCAGGTGCGCGCGGGTGGAGCCGGCGCGGATGCGCGTGGCCTCGCCGCCCGCGAACCTGACCGACAGCTTCCTGTCGGCCTGCTCGACGCTGACGCCCTCGCCCACGGCCAGCGACAGCGAGCCCTTGGCGCCCTTCACCGTCACCGCGTTGCCGGCCACGTTCACCGTGACGCCGGCCGGAATCTCGATCGCTCGTTTTGCCACTCTAGACATGGTCGTTCCCGTACTGCCGTCGAACTACTCGACGATGCAGATCACTTCGCCGCCCTGGCCGATGGCCCGCGCAGCCTTGTCCGTCATCACGCCCTTCGGCGTGGACACGATCACCGTGCCCATGCCGCCGAGTACCTTCGGCAGCTCGTCCTTGCCGCGATAGATGCGCAGGCCCGGCCGGCTGACGCGCTCCAGGCGGTCGATCACCGGGCGGCCCTCGAAATACTTCAGGTCGACCGTCAGCTGCGGCTTGCCCGCGTCGGTCTGCAGCGCGAAGTCGGCGATGTAGCCCTCTTCCTTCAGCACCTTCAGGATCGCGGACTTCAGCTTGGAGGCACCCATCGACACGCTGGTCTTGCCCGCGCTCTGTCCATTGCGGATGCGCGTCAGCAGGTCGGCTACCGGATCAGTCATGCTCATCGTTCAGCTCCTACCAGCTCGCCTTCGCGAGACCGGGAATCTCTCCGCGCGACGCGACCTCGCGGATCTTGGTGCGCGCCAGGCCGAACTTGCGGTACACGCCGCGCGAGCGCCCGGTGATGGCGCAGCGCTTGCGCTGGCGCGTCGGGCTGGCGTCGCGCGGCAGCGACTGCAGCTTGGCCTGCGCCGCCTGGCGCTCCTCCGGCGAGCTCTTCGGGCTGCGGATGGTTTCCTTCAGCCTGGCACGCACCGTGGCGTACTTCTTCGCCATCAGCAGGCGCCGCTTGTCGCGCTCGATCATGTTGGTCTTGGCCATGACGTTTCCTGGGGCTCGCCGCTTACTTGCGGAACGGGAAGTTGAAGGCTTCCAGCAGCGCCCGGCCCGACTTGTCGTCGCGCGCTGTGGTGGTGATGGTGATGTCCATGCCGCGCAGCTGGTCGACCGCGTCGTACTGGATCTCGGGGAAGATGATCTGTTCCTTCACGCCCAGCGTGTAGTTGCCGCGGCCGTCGAAGGCGCGCGGCGACACGCCGCGGAAGTCGCGGATGCGCGGCATCGCCACCGAGATCAGGCGGTCGAGGAACTCGTACATGCGCGCGCCGCGCAGCGTCACCTTGCAGCCGATCGGCAGGCCTTCGCGCACCTTGAAGGACGCGATCGCCTTCTTGGCGCGGCACAGCACCGGCTTCTGGCCGGTGATCTTGGTCATGTCGCCGACCGCGGCGTCGACCACCTTGCGGTCGGCCACGGCCTCGCCCACGCCCATGTTGACCGTGATCTTGACGATCTTCGGCACTTCCATCAGGTTCTTCAGCTGCAGCTGGCTCTTGAGCTGCGGCGCGATCTTGTCGCGGTAGAGTGTCTGTAGTCTCGCCATGTTCATTTGACCGCGCCGCTCAGGCGTCGATCACCTCGCCGCTGGACTTGAAGAACCGCACTTTCTTGCCGTCCGCCAGCGTCTTGACGCCGACGCGATCGGCCTGCTTGGTCGCCGGGTTCCAGATCGCGACCTTGCCGGCGGCCAGCGGCATTTCCTTCTCGACGATGCCGCCCTGCACCGGCGGGTTCGCCTGCGGGTTCGGCTTCTGGTGCCGCTTGACCACGTTCACCTTCTCGACCAGCACGCCGCCGTCCTCCAGCACGCGCGTCACCGCGCCGTGGCGGCCCTTGTCGCGGCCGGCCAGCACCACCACCTGGTCGCCTTTGCGAATCCGTTGCATCACAGCACCTCGGGTGCGAGTGAGATGATCTTCATGAACTGCACCGTGCGCAGCTCGCGGGTCACCGGCCCGAAAATGCGCGTGCCGATCGGCTCGAGCTTCGGGGTCAGCAGCACCGCGGCGTTGCCGTCGAAGCGCAGCAGCGAACCGTCCGGACGGCGCACGCCGAAACGGGTGCGCACCACCACCGCGTCGTAGACCTCGCCCTTCTTGACCTTGCCGCGCGGAATCGCGTCCTTGACGCTGACCTTGATGACGTCGCCCACGGTGGCGTAGCGGCGCTTGCTGCCGCCCAGCACCTTGATGCACATCAGCGTGCGCGCGCCGCTGTTGTCGGCGGCATTCAGGAAAGTGCGCAGCTGGATCATTGCTGCACCGCGCGTTCGACCACCGACACCAGCTTCCACGACTTGTGACGCGACAGCGGGCGGCACGGGGTGATGGTCACCAGGTCGCCTTCCTTCGCCTCGTTGTTCTCGTCATGCGCGAACAGCTGCGTGGAGCGGCGGATGTACTTGCCGTAGGGCTCGTGCTTGATGGTGCGCTCGATCAGCACGCTGATCGTCTTCTGCATCTTGCTGCTGACCACGCGGCCGGTCAGCGTGCGCGTGCCGCGCTGCGTCGTTGCTTCGCTCATTTCCTGTCTCCCGCGCCCATCACGGTCTTCAGACGCGCGATGTTCCGGCGCACCTTGCCGAACTGGTCCGGCTTGACGGCCTGACCGGTGGCGCGCTGCAGGCGCAGCGCGAACTGCTCCTTGCGGAGCTTGAGCAGTTCGCCCTGCAGCTCCGCGCGCGACTTCTTGCGCAATTCACTGGCTTCCATCAACGCACCTGACGCTTCACGAATGTGGTGGACACCGACAGCTTGGCGCCGGCCAGGCGGAAGGCCTCGCGGGCCTCGGCCTCGGTCACGCCTTCCATCTCGAACAGCACCTTGCCGGGCTTGATCTTGGCGACCCAGTACTCGACGTTGCCCTTGCCCGAGCCCATGCGCACTTCCAGCGGCTTCTGGGTGATCGGCACGTCCGGGAACACGCGGATCCAGATCTGGCCGCCGCGCTTCACGTAGCGGGCCATCGCGCGGCGCGCCGCCTCGATCTCGCGCGCGGTCATGCGCGCGCGGTTGGTCGCCTTGAGGCCGAAGTCGCCGAAGGCCACGGAACTGCCGCGCTGCGCCAGGCCGGTGTTCCGGCCCTTGAACATCTTGCGGTACTTGGTGCGTTTCGGTTGCAGCATGACGTCAGGTCCTCAGGCCGTCGCTTCCGCGGTGGCGGGCGCGGTGGCGGCGGCCTCGGCAGCGGCGTCGGCCGGCTTGTCGAGCTGCGCCTTGTCGAACACTTCGCCCTTGAAGATCCAGACCTTGACGCCGATCACGCCGTAGGTGGTGCGCGCCTCGGCCAGGCCGTAGTCGATGTCGGCGCGGAAGGTGTGCAGCGGGATGCGGCCCTCGCGCACCCACTCGGTGCGGGCGATTTCCGAGCCGTTCAGGCGACCGGAGAGGCGCACCTTGATGCCGAGCGCGCCGCTGCGCATCGTGCTCATGACCGCGCGCTTCATCGCGCGGCGGAACATCACGCGCTTCTCGATCTGCTGGGCGATGCCCTCGGCCACCAGCTGCGAGTCGAGCTCGGGCTTGCGGATCTCGGCGATGTTGAGGCGTACGTCGCCGACCGGCATGCCCAGCATGCGGGCCGTGTCGGCGCGCAGGCGTTCGATGTCCTCGCCCTTCTTGCCGATCACGATGCCCGGGCGCGCGGTCTGGATCGTGATGTTGACCTTGCGCGCGGCGCGCTCGATCAGCACACGGCTGACCGACGCCTCGGCCAGCTTCTTCTTCAGGAACGCGCGCACCTGGAAGTCGGTGAACACCAGCGTCGGAAACTGACGCTTGCTCGCATACCACTTCGACACCCAGTCGCGCGTGATGCCGAGGCGGATTCCCAGCGGATTGACTTTCTGACCCATCGCCTAGTCCTTCTTCCCGTCGCTGACCTGCACGGTGATGTGCGAATTGCGCTTGACGATGCGCGAGCCGCGCCCCTTGGCGCGCGCGTGCATGCGCTTGAACATCGGCGCGGCGTCGACCGTGATGCTCGACACCCTGAGCTCGTCGATGTCGGCGCCCTGGTTGTGCTCGGCATTGGCGATCGCCGACTCGAGCACCTTCTGCACCAGCTTCGCGCCCTTCTTGGGCATGAGCTTGAGATGGCTGAGGGCCGTGCCCACGGGCTGCCCGCGCACCAGGTCGGCGACGAGCCGGCACTTCTGCGGGGAGATGCGCGCGTAGCGCAGGATGGCACTGGTCTGCATGTTCACTCCGCCGATGAAACCTTCTTGTCGCCGCCGTGCGCCTTGAAGACGCGCGTCGGCGCAAACTCGCCCAGCTTGTGGCCGACCATGTTCTCGGACACGAGCACGGGCATGTGCTGCTTGCCGTTGTGCACCGCCAGCGTCAACCCGACCATCTCGGGAATCACCATCGAGCGGCGCGACCAGGTCTTGATCGGGCGCCGGTCGTTGCGGGCGGATGCCACCTGCACCTTCTTGGCGAGGTGCAGATCGACGAACGGACCTTTCTTCAGTGAACGCGGCACGCTTATTTCCTCCGCTGCACGATCATGTTGGCCGTGCGCTTGTTGGTGCGGGTCTTCTTGCCCTTGGTTTGCCAGCCCCACGGCGACACCGGGTGCGGGTTGCCCTGGCCGGACTTGCCCTCGCCGCCGCCGTGCGGATGGTCGACCGGGTTCATCACCACGCCGCGCACCGTCGGGCGGATGCCGCGCCAGCGCTTGGCGCCGGCCTTGCCGTAGACGCGCAGGCTGTGCTCGTCGTTGCCGACTTCGCCGATGGTGGCGCGGCAGTCGACGTGCACCTTGCGCGTCTCGCCCGACTTCATGCGCAGGAAGGCGAAGATGCCCTCGCGCGAGGTGAACATCGCCGAGTTGCCGGCGCTGCGCGCCAGCTGGCCGCCGCGGCCGGGCTTGAGCTCGATGTTGTGCACCGTGGTGCCGACCGGCACGTGGCGCAGCGCCATCGCGTTGCCCGCCTTGATCGGCGCGTCGGAGCCCGAGCGCACCTCGTCACCGGCCTTCAGGCCCTTGGGCGCGAGGATGTAGCGGCGCTCGCCGTCCGTGTAGCACACCAGCGCGATGTGCGAGGTGCGGTTCGGGTCGTACTCCAGGCGCTCGACCTTGGCGGCGATGCCGTCCTTGTCGCGCAGGAAGTCGATGAAGCGGTACTTCTGGCGCGAACCGCCGCCGACGTGGCGCGTGGTGATGCGGCCGAAGTGGTTGCGCGCACCGGTCTTGTTCTGGTGCGCGGTCAGCGCCTCGTGCGGACCGCCCTTGTGCAGGTGGTCGCGGCTCACGCGCGTGACGAAACGCGTGCCGGGCGAGGTGGGTTTGAGTTTGATCAGTGCCATGTGTCAGCTCTCATCCGGCGCGTCAGGCCTTGCCCGCCGCTTCGTAATCGATCGCCTGGCCGCTGGCGAGGCGCACGTACGCCTTCTTCCAGTCCTGGGTGCGGCCGGTGTTGCGGCCGAAACGGCGGGTCTTGCCGCGCTCGTTGACCACCTGCACGCCGTCGACCTTGACGTTGAACATCAGTTCGACCGCGGCCGCCACTTCGGTGCGGTTCGCGTCGCGGCGCACCTTGAAGGTGTACTGGTTGCTGTTCTGCTGCGCCAGCGCGGTCTTCTCGGTCACGTGCGGCGCGAGCAGCACGTTCATCAGGCGCTCGCGTCCGGCGACCGGCTTTGCGGCCGCGTTCGCCTCGGGCTTGGTCACTTTCGCGTTCATTGCAGGCGGGCCTCCAGCATCTTCACGGCGCCGACCGTGGCCAGCACCTTGCCGTGGCTGGCGAGCGCGAGCGGGTTCACCGTCGCGGCGGTCAGCACTTCGACGTGCGGCAGGTTGCGTGCCGCGAGCATCAGCTTCTCGTCCAGCGCCTCGACCACGATCAGCACGTTGTCGAGCGCCATGCCCTTGAGCTGCGTCGCCAGCAGCCTGGTCTTCGGCGCGCTGAGGCTGAGGTCGTCGGTCACCACCAGGCGCTGCTGGCGCACCAGCTCGGACAGCATCGAGCAGATCGCGCCGCGGTACATCTTGCGGTTCACCTTCTGTTCGAAGTCGCGCGGACGCGCGGCAAACGTGCGGCCGCCGCCGATCCACAGCGGGCTGCGGATCGAGCCGGCGCGGGCGCGGCCCGTGCCCTTCTGTGCGTGCGGCTTGCGGCCGCCGCCACGCACTTCGGCGCGCGACTTCTGCCGCTTGGTGCCGGCGCGGCCGGCCGCGCGGTAGGCGTTCACCACCTGGAACACCAGCGCTTCGTTGTACTCGTGCCCGAAGGTCGCGTCGGACACGTCGATTTCAGTTCCGCCGTTGGCGAGTTTGAGTTTCATGATGGCTTGCTTCCGGCCTTACTTCTTCGCGGCCTTGGCGGGCGCCGCGGGCTGCGCCACGCCACCGCCGGCCTTGGTCGGCATCAGCATGCGGCGCTTGGCGTGCCGCGCGGCCTTCACCGACGGACGCACGTACACCTCGCCGCCCGCCGCGCCCGGCACCGCGCCCTTGATGAGCAGCAGGTTGCGTTCGGCATCGACGCGCACGACCTTGAGGTTCTCGGTCATGCGGCGGATGTTGCCCATGTGGCCCGACATGCGCTTGCCGGGGAACACGCGGCCCGGCGTCTGGCGCTGGCCGATGGAGCCTGGCGTGCGGTGCGATACCGACACGCCGTGTGAGGCGTTGTGGCCGCCGAAATTGTGGCGCTTCATGGTGCCGGCGAAGCCCTTGCCGACGGTCACGCCCGCGACGTCGACCGCCTGGCCGGCCTTGAACATGTCGACCTTGAGCTCGCTGCCGGCCTTGAGCTCGGCGCCCTCGTTCGCATCGAGGCGAATCTCGAGCAGCGCCTTGCCCGGCGCGGTGTTCGCCTTCGCATAATGCCCGGCCAACGCCTTCGTCAGCAGCTGCGCGCGGCGCTCGCCGTAGGTCACCTGCACGGCGCGGTAGCCGTCGTTCTCGGCGGACTTCACCTGCGTGACGCGGTTCGGCGGAGCCTCCACCACAGTGACGGGGACGGATTCACCCGCCTCGGTATACACGCGCGTCATGCCGCGCTTGCGGCCGACAATGCCCATGGTCATGTCAATTCCTCTCACCGGGACTGCACTACGATTGGCGCAGACCACATCCAAACCATTTCGCGGACGCGAACACAGGAAGAGCAGCGTTGCTCTCGAGTGGTCTTGGCGGCTACCCGCCAACCTCGCCCGAAGCCGCCGTAGCGGTGGCCCCATTGAGGGGGCCCGAAAAGGGCGCGCAGTATAACAGCCGGATTCCGGCCTGCAAGCCTTTGAAGCGGCTGAATGGCAGGTCGACCCGGGCCGTCGCCCGGGCCGCTTCAGCCGGCGGGTTCCACCCGCCCCCGGCACTCGCCGAGACCGATGGGAACGTAGCCATCCCGGCGGCACCAGCCTTCGAAAATGACCTCATCGCCATCCGCCAGGAAGCTGCGGGATTCCCCGTCCGGCAGGCTGACCGGCCGGGCCCCCGCCTCGGCCAGTTCCAGCAGGCAGCCGAGCTGGCTGGAGTCGGCGCCGGACACGGTGCCCGAGGCCAGCAGGTCCCCTGCCCGCAGGGCACAGCCGTTGGCCGTGTGGTGGGACAGCATCTGGAAGATGGACCAGTACTGGTCGCGAAAGCGCGGCTGGCCCAGCAGCCGGGGTGGCAGGCCGTGCTTCCGCATTGCAGCAGTCTGCACTGCAACGCTCAATTGCAGGTCGATCGCCCCGGCCTGCTGGTCGGCCGGATCATCCAGCCCGGGCAGCAGCGGCATCGCCGTCTCCCCCCGGGGCGGATGCGGCACGCGAAACGGCGCCAGCGCGTCGAGCGTCACCACCCACGGCGACACGCTGGTAAGGAAGTTCTTGCCGAGGAACGGCCCCAGCGGGGCCGATTCCCAGCGCTGGATGTCCCGCGCCGACCAGTCGTTCACCAGGCACAGGCCGAACACATGCCTCTCGGCCGCCGCCAACGCCAGCGGCTCGCCCAATCGGGTCGGCTGGCCGACGTAGAAACCGACCTCGAGCTCGTAGTCGAGCCGTTCGCTCGGCGCCTCGACCGGCAGCTTCGAGCCCGACGGCAGGAATTGCCCGCGCGGGCGCCGGCAGGGCGTGCCGCTCACCATCACCGTCGAGGCGCGGCCGTGATAGGCCAGCGGCATGGCCCGCAGATTGGGCAGCTCGACCGTCGCGGCCCGGTAGGCGCGGCGCACATTCTCGGCGTGATGCGTCGAGGTGAAGAAGTCGGTGAAGTCGCCGATGCGCGCCGGCAACTCCAGCCGCGCGCCGGCCGGGGGCACCAGGCAGCCCGCCGCCCGCGCCTGCCCCGGCGCGCCCGCCCGCAGCAGCTGCGACAGACCCAGGCGCAGCGCCCGCGAGGCCTCGCGCCCCGCCGCCATCAGCTCGTTGAGCGTGTCGC